>JAEEGL014142720.1_pt1 | contig 16523 bp, 3 predicted proteins | sample 9134231 | NCBI WGS metagenome assembly JAEEGL01 (sample SAMN16246548, study PRJNA631951) | gut metagenome | biome: gut microbiome; feature: rumen; material: fiber-attached | host: Bos | place: Iran: Karaj | collected 2018-10
CGACCCCGTGACCCGCGAGAACCGCTTCGGTGGCAACGACTTCGTGCGCCTCTGCATCCCGCGCCGCGTCTACACCAACAACCACATGGACGTCATCGCCGCCGCCCTCAAGAACGTCTACGACCGCCGCGACACCATCAAGCGCGGTCTGGAGATCACCTGGGAGGCCGAGCTCATGCGCCACTTCACCTGCCAATTCAAGAGACTGGGTTAATTGATCTAGCCTTTCTAGTCCTTCTAGTCCTTCTAGCTGGGCTAGAACGGCTAGCCCTTCTAGAAAAAAAACACACGCCCCGCCGGCTCCGCCGGCAGGGCTTTTTTATATATTTTTAACTAACTAATAGAATATTTTTTCGTATATTTGCACCTTAGCATATACTATTACCACCCGCCGTATCCTATTGGATACCAGCGGGATAAGTGGTATGTAAAAACAACGATGGTAGAAAAAAACGGAAATAGAAGCCCCATTACTAGCCAGACTAGCCAGGCTAGCCAGGCTAAAAAATACTCCTTCCTGAAAAAACAGGACCGCTGGGAGAACCTCTATTTCTACCAGAAGAGCGACGTGCTCTACCAGCTCACCTACCGCTTCGCACAGCGCTTCCTCCAGCGCGGCGACCGCACCGTCGACCAGATGGTACAGGCCGCCCGCTCGGGCAAGCAGAACATCGTCGAAGGCCTGGCCGACGGCGTCACCTCCTCCGAGATGGAAATCAAACTGATGAACGTGGCACGCGCCAGCATCAAAGAGCTGCGCGAAGACTACACCGACTACCTCGCCAGCCGCGGCCTGGCCGTCTGGAGCGACGGGCACCCGCGCTACGACACCATGCTCGCCTTCTGCCGTGAGCACAACCACGTCGACGACTACAAGCCCTGGCTCGAGAAATGGAGCGACGAGGAGATGGCCAACACCGCCCACACCCTCTGCCACATGGTCGACCGCATGATGACCACCTATATCAAGCAACTTGAAGAGCGCTTCGTCAGCCAGGGGGGCGTCAAAGAGCGCATGACCGCCGCCCGCCTCGGCTACCGCACCGACCAGCGCGACCAGCTGCGCAGCCTCCAAGAGGAAAACGCCGCCCTCCGCGCCGAGGTGGCCCGCCTGCAAGAAATTATTTCTAATCTTTCTAGTCCCTCTAACCTGGCTAACCCTTCTATCCCGACTATTCATTTTAGTCAAGCTATCCATTCTAGCCAAGCTAGAAAATCCAAATAACCCCCCACCCGATGGAAACAAAAAAACTTTACAATATGAACTATCTTAAAGGATTACATCCGAAAGGATCAAACGAATTAAGAATGAGAACGACGAAGAACGGGCTGCGAGGCCTGATACTGCGGGGCGTGGCCCTGCTGGCGATGCTGCTGGGCGGTATGACCGCAATGGCACAAACACAATATGTGTTTATGAGGAACAACGGGAGTAATATCTATTACGCCAACAATGCTACTTGGTCTAATAATACAACTTTCAACAAATCTTATGTTTGGACATTAGAAGATGGTGTTCCAATAAATAACGGTAGGTATCTCATAATCACAAGAGGGAATGGAAATTATGGAGCCTATACCTATACCGCATCCTTAAGTACAACCAAAAATACAACATACACATTCTCCATTTCAAATAACAATGTTCTTTCTACAACACAACGTGGAAATCAATATTATGGCGGCAACAACACCTATTATCTTCCATACAATAGTTTTTCCCTCGCAACAAACACTTCAGAAAACAACAGAGTAATTGCCTACCAAGTAACAAGTCTATCTGCTCAATATCCCACCCTGGATATTTCCGTAAATCCAGAAATTGCAAGTGGTGGTATAAAACTTAATTCAGTCATTACAGGGAATTATGCTCCTGCCTGTAGTACCGTTACATTAGGAAGCAACACCTATTATTGGACTAACACTACCGAAGCCTCGACCACGCGGCCGGGATTGGTTGACGACTGGAGCGACGCCACTATTACCTGGGCCGTCACCACGGGCGGCACCTACGCATCGGTTTCTTCGGAGGGCTTGGTTACCCTCACCGCCAACCCCACGGGCAATGTTGTGGTACGCATGACGGTGACGAAAGGGGGCTTCACCAGCAACAACACCACCACTATCACCCTGACACGGGCGAATGGGGCTGCGAGCACGCCGTCGGTCACCACCATAACGGGGCCGGCACTGAGCCCCGCGTCGGCGGTACTCTATAAGGACGAGGACCAGGCCTTTACAGCGACGGCGTCGGCGACGAAGACGACATACACGGTGCCGGCACACGTGACCCTGACGGGCGGCGGCAACACCTACTACTACTATAACGGCACGCTGTACGGCGGCATCGAAGGATTCAGCAGCAGCGAGGAGACCCACCCTGCCGTCACACTCACCTGGAGCCTCAGCGGCGACGCCGCCAGCCACCTGACGCGCACGCCGGCCACGGGCAGCAGCACCACGGTGACGCACTCGACGCAAGCCCCCTCCGACCTCAGCGCCACGCTGACGGTGACGGCCTCGGCGACGGACGCCACTCCCACGACGGCCACGGCGACGGTGTGGGCCTACGTGATGATAGCCCCCACCATCACGCGCACGGGCAACACCATCACCCTGGCCACCACCAGCACCGGTGCCACCATCTACTACACCACCGATGGCACCACGCCGACGGACGGGAGTACGCCCTACACCGGCCCCTTCGACCTGACGACGAGCCCCACGACGGTGAAAGCCGTGGCCATCCGCGACGGGCACAGCTCGGCGGTGACCACCAGCGATGCTTTCAAAATCAAGCTGGCGGCGCCGGTAATCACCATCAACAACACGGGCTTGGCGACCATCACCGCCGAGGCTGGCGCCACCATCCGCGACAGCGTGGGCGGCGCCGCCAACTGGGAGAACTATCCCACGGCCACTGGGAAGCAGCTCACCAACCCGCAGGTTATCTATGCCTGCGCCACCAGGGCCAACTACATCAGCTCCGACACGGTGTGGGCCGAGTATATCGTTGAGGGCGTCAGCGGCAGCCTGGTGATCCTCGACGACCGCGAGAATCACAGCTGGAGCTACTACAGCGACCCCAACTGCCCCATCCGCAGCCTCAACCCCGCCAATGTGAAAATCACCTACTACGGCAACGGCATAGTGATGACCGGCAACGCCGACTATACCGCCTCGAGCACCGACTTCGTGCAGCCCGGCAACTCCAACTACGTGGGCAGCGCCAAGGTGAATGTGACTGCAAGCGATACTCAGAACACCTTCGTCTACTACAAGACCCTGGAACGCACCGACGGCAGCACATCGGCCAACCCCACTGGCCGCTGCCCCTACACTACCATCCCCAACCCCTTCCAGGTGCGTCCCACCTACGGCGGAACCTCAACCTCAAACACCGCCGATTGGGATGGCTGGCGTGGCTTCCAGTGCTGGCGCCTGAAGAGCGTGTCGGGTGGCTCCGTCTACAGCGCCGCCAGCGGCGGCTCGGCCCTCACCACGGGCGCCATCATCAACGGCGAGACCCAGATTTACTTCGCTCCCAACAGCGAATACGGTATGGCGGTTGAACTGGAGGCCGTGTGGGCAATCGCCTATGTAGTGAAAACAAATGGAACAGATAATGCTCGTGCTATCGGTGACCATAGCGATGTGGGCTATGAGCGCAACTTCATGGTACTGAATACAAACTCTGCCTCTTACAATTTTGGTGGAACCAGTGGTAAAAGAATCACCAATATCGACCGACAGGTTACAGTAACAAGATACCTACCCAATGGCGTAAGAGGACAAAACAACGATGCCACTTACATCAGAGGTGAAGCGACTTCATACAATATGACTTTGCAAGCCAACACCAAGTTCGAGAACGTTGCCTTTAATATGGGTTCCAATACCCTCACCGCTGCCAACCACAGTTTGATCATCGGCCGTGGTTGCTCGGGCACGATAAACTATGTCAGCGGCATAAACGGCAATGTCACCTCGCCCAGCTACACCATACGCCTTGAGAGCGGCACCATCAACTACCTCTCGTTCCTCAGGGGCTATTCCACCACAGATGGTACAGCCACCGATAATGGTAGTACTCTTGGAGGAACGCCAAACGTCAAGGGTGTTCTGGGATGCGACTATGACCGTGCGACGAACTCCGGCATCACGAACAACCTGATAGTAAACAACGGCGCCTATTATGGCTACAGCGTGAGCGAAAACAATACTGTCTATTCTGAAAAATCCTTCGTCGTACATGTCAAGAGTGGCAAGATAGGCAACAGCTTCACGATAAACAACTCCTATACTGCCGATGCAGCACAGGCCTTCTATATCGGAATTGCTGGTGCGCGTGTCAGGGGACATCGAATGCTATATATGGAGGGAGGTGAGGTGGCTTCAATCGCCGGCGGCATCGACGCCACCCAGAACCAGAACAACAACTCCGTCACTGTCCGCATGACGGGAGGACATGTGCGTGGAGCCGTGTATGGAGCCGCCGCCCGTTCGGCAGCCTATGGTAACCGCAATATGATTGTCACCGGAGGCTCCATCACCGGTTGGTTTGGCGGCGGCTGCAACGGCGAGGCTTATCCGCAAGGACAAACGAGTGAAGATACCTATGGTGGTATCACCTATGGAGCCACCAAGGTCTACTTTGGCGGTACTGCCACGTGTGGCGGCACCGGAAGCAACGTAACCATTAACGGTTCTCAAGGAGGTATCGTCTTTGGCGCCGGCAAAGGTGTCGAAGGCAACACCACCAGCGGACGTATGTCCCAGGGTACTACTGTTGTGGTGGCCGACGAATGCGACATTGAGCGCAACGTCTACGGCGGCGGCAACTATGGTTACGCCCAGACGTCGACCACCGTTTATGTCTCCGGTGGCACCGTCCACGGCAGCGTCTTCGGCGGCTCGAACCAGAACAACGGTCCTGCTATTAATATAAAGATGATAGGCGGCCTGATTGAAGGCGGCCTCTATGGCGGCAGCAACACCACGGGCACTATCAACAACAGCGTTACCATGCAGATCGACGGCGGCCAGGTGGGTACGCCTTCCCAGCATGCCAATATCCATGGTGGCGGCTATGGCGCTTCAACACGCGTCAGCCAAAATGTTGAAGTCACCTTGGGTTCCAGTTGCACTGCCACCAGCGGCGTCACCGTCTACGGCGATGTCTATGGCGGTTCGGCTCTGGGTTATGTAAACGGAACAACTGCTACCACGGACTATCATACCTACGTCACCCTCAATAAGGGCACCATCCACGGCTCACTCTACGGTGGCGGCTTGGGTGCTGCAGGCACAGCGGCCAACGTCTACGGCCCCGTGCAGGTGAAGGTCTTTGGCGGCTCGGTCAAGAAGACCGACGCCAACGGTGCTAACGGCTCCGGTGGTGTGTATGGCGCCAACAATGTGAACGGCGCCCCGCAGCGCTCGGTGACGGTCGACATCTACGGCACCGACCCGGCACCGTCGGCCAACGACTATGCCCTCTTCGCCGTCTACGGCGGTGGCAATCAGGCCGACTATACCTACGGTAACGGCTACCCGACCGTGAAGGTCCACAACTGCAACAATAGTATAGAATATGTCTATGGCGGCGGCAACGCCGCTGCGGTGGCGGCCACCGATGTGACCATCTATGGCGGTAACGTCATCGGCAACGTCTTCGGCGGCGGTAACGGCACCGTGACGGCGGCCAATGTGAACGGTGACGCTGTGACAAAGATCTACGGCGGTACCATATTGAATGTCTTCGGCGGCAGCAATAGCCAGGGTACCATCAGCGGCGACATCAGCATCACTGTGGAGTCTCAGACAGAGACCGGCACCAACCCCTGCTCCGAAACGGCCTTTGAAGGATGCGCCATGCATGTGGGCTCCCTCTACGGTGGCGGTAACATGGCAGCCATCACCAAAAACCTGACCACCACCATCGGCTGCGGCGCGGGCACCATCGAACGCGTCTACGGCGGCTCGAAGCAGGCTGCTATCACCGGCAATGTGACCCTGAACATTAAGGACGGCACCATCGATTGGGCATTCGGCGGCTCGCAGGGCACGAACTCGGTAGCGGCCGACATTGACGGCAACGTGACGCTCAACATCTATGGCGGCAACATCGGCGACGCCTTCGGCGGCTCGGACGTGAACGGCAATATCACGGGCCAGATCAACGTGACGGTGGATTGGTACCACGGCGGCGACAACTGCGGCGGTACTCCGCAACTCGACAACGTGTACGGCGGCAGTAACCTGGCAGAATATGAGCCCGACAATACCAATGCCATCTCGCCCCTGGTGACCCTCACCAACGGATGCGTGGGCCGCGACGACTTTAACGAATCTGCGCCTGGCGATCACGGCCGTGTCTTCGGCGGTGGCAAGGGTGATGTCAATGACATCGACGCCGGCAAGATTACCGCCAACCCCAAAGTGCTGATGAACCCCACTGCGGGTGGCGCTTTGGGTGTCTATGATGGAACGACGAAACAAGGCTTCCTGGTGAAGAACGCCATTTATGGCGGCGGCGAGGTGGCTTCGGTCGTGGGCAGCACCACGGTACAGATTGACAAAGGCCATGTGGGCTGCGATGAGAAACTCCTCACACACGATAACGGCTTCGTCTTCGGTGGCGGCAAGGGCTTTGTGGGCAACTACAAGCTGGCCAATGTGTCAAAGAACAGCACCGTCACCATGAGCAACGGCTATGTGCACAACTCCATGTTCGGCGGCGGCGAGATGGCTTCGGTGGGTACCTTCACCTACGCCGATCAGGCCTATGTGGATACCCACCCCACCTTCGTCCTCGGCGAGCAGAACGACTGCACTGACGGCGGCACTACCACGGTGACCATCACCGGCGGCCAGGTAGGCCCCAAGAACGTGACTATGGAGGCCGACCTGGGCTATGTGTTCGGTGCCGGCCAGGGCTACTACACGCAGCCTAAAGCCCTCGGCTATGCCGACCCCTCGCTCAGCAACGAGGCGGCCGGTCTCAACAACGCCCGCTTCGGCTATGTGAACAACGCCGTGGTGAACATCAGCGACACCGCCTTTATCGTGGGCGCCGTCTGGGGCGGCAGCGAGAACGGCCAGGTGCTGAACAACTGCCGTGTGAACATCAGCGGCGGCCAGATCGGTTGCGGCTACAATTGGTCGACCCACCAGGGCGATGACCCCTATACCAAAGAACAATGGAACAACGCCATCAATGCGGTGAAGGACGGCAACATTGCCAACATCAAGACCTACGCGGCCCAGATGCGGGAATGTAACCACTTCCCCTACGCCTCCCCCTACCTGCCCTACGATGCCTATATTGACGAAGATATCGCCGCCGGTACCGTTACCTTGCGCGACGCTTCGACCGACAACCCGCGCGACGGCCACACCTTCTTCGGCAACGTCTTCGGCGGCGGCTCGGGCTACTACCCCTACCGTATCACGGTGAAAGACTCGCATGACGAAGATTCCACCTACAGCCACTTCTATGACTTCCAGGGCCGTGTGCGCGGCAACACCTATGTTACCATCTCCGATTCCGCCCACGTCCTCACCTCTATCTACGGCGGCTGCGAGTATGCCGACGTGGTGGGCACCAGCACCGTCACCATGACCGGCGGCACGCTGGGTGTGCCGCGCACCGTCGACTCCATCCTGGCGCACCCCGTGACCTGCTACCTCTTCGGCGGCGGCAAGGGTGACCAGCGCACCTCGTTCAACGACCGTGCCAACGTGGGCAACGGCGTCGTCTCCATTAGCGGCGATGCCTTCATCTTCGGCTCCGTCTTCGGCGGCGGCGAGGATGGTCACGTGCACAACAACACGAGTGTGACCATCACTGGCGATGCTTGGGTCGGCAACTGGGGTACCTCCTACTACGACGGCAATATCTTCGGTGGCGGCCGCGGATTCGGCGGCACGACCCTCAATGCCGGCTCCATCAGCGGCAACGCCGAGGTCAATATCAGTGGCACCTGCCACATCTTGGGCAACATCTACGGTGGTGGTCGTCTGGCTTCGGTGGGCCTCAATATCGCCCACGAGGATGATTCCACCTACGGCCAGCTGCTGGACGACGACGGCACCCACGGCGTGGTTACCGTCAACATCACCGGCGGCACCATCGGCAGCCTCCTCGAGTTTGCGCCGGCGACCTTCTCGACCGGAACGGCCTATGCCGTCAACGACATCGTATCCTACGACAACAATATCTGGCGCTTCAAGGCGCCCCATGCGGCCGGCGCCTGGAACGACGCCCACGTCGACGAGATTACCCACACCACGGGCGGCAACGTCTTCGGCAGCTCCATGGGCCGACTGCTCAAAGTCGGTGAATCCAACGACCAGGTGGCAGCCAACTTCAACCACCTGTGGCCCGGCCTGGCCAAGTGCCTCCGCACCTCGGTGAACATCAGCGGCACGGCCCGCATCTATGGCGACGTCTATGGCGGCGGTGAGTTGGGCTACGTGATGAAGCACACCAGCGTAATCATCGGCAAAACAGGCTCGCCTGAGATTGGCTATGCCATCGGCTCACTGCCCAACCGACGCTACACCGGCTCGGTCTACGGCGGCGGCTACGGTAGCAACAACATCATACAACACACCAACGACTCGGCCAGCATCGGCCACGACGTGACGGCAGCCATGCACTCCGGCCGCGTCTACGGCAACACCGAAGTGCAGATGAAAGGCGGCCAAGTATGGGGCAACATCTACGGCGGCGGCGAGATGGCCTCCGTGGGACGCCGCTGGATCAATATAGCACTCAACGGCGACAACGACAACTACATCCCCAACAGCACCAAAGATACCATCCACTACTCCGCTGATGGCCACGACTATATCTCCTACCCCATGGACGAGAATATCGGCGTCACCAATGTCACCGTCAGTGGCGGCACCGTGGGCGACTTCACCAACACCACCGTCGACACCCATCGTGAGCCCGGCTGGGTGGCCGGCAAGACGGGCGGCGTCTTCGGCGGCGGCAAGGGTCACCCGGGTGTCCAAGGCAGCGACTTCCACTACACGCGTATGGCCTACGTCGACAGCGCCAATGTCACCATGAGCGGCGGCCGGGCCGTCGTCCTCTTCGGCGGCGGCGAGAACGGCCACGTGCGCTACGACACCAAGGTCACCGTGACCGACGGCACCGTGGGTCTGGCGCTCGCCCTGAAAGAATACGCCATGGATAAGTACGGCTATTGCCCCTTTCCTATCTACCAGGGCAACGTCTACGGCGGCGGCCGTGGTGTGGACCGCACCTCCGACGACCACCTGGGCGCGGCGGCCGGCCAGGTCTTCCGCAACACCAACGTGACCATCAGCGGCGGCACCGTGCACCACAACGTCTATGGCGGCGGCTCGCTGGCTACGGTGGGCACCCCTGATGGCGACACCCTTGTGAGGGGTACCGGCACAGCCACCGTCACTGTCTACGGCACCGCCGTCATCGGCAATGACGTCTCCGAGGGCCGCAACAGCGGTTGCGTCTACGGCAGCGGCCGCGGTATGACGGGTGCCGACTTTGCCTCGCGCGCATACGTCAAAAATACTTATGTCACCATCGGTGCCGATGATCCGGAGGGCAAAACCTGCCACATCTACGGCAATGTCTTCGGCGGCGGCGAGAACGGCCACGTGGAGGGTCACACCCACGTCTACATCAAGTCCGGCTGCTTAATTGGCGAATATTGGTACGATGTCGACGCACATGACGCGCCCCATGAAGATTTTGTGGGTAACGTCTATGGCGGCGGCCGTGGTGTCGACCTGGCGTCTGGCCAGATCAGCCGCACGGCCGGCTGGGTGCATGGTTCGACGCACATCACCATCACCGGCGGTCACATCTTCCACAATGTCTTCGGCGGCGGCTCGCTGGCCAACGTGGGCGACACACTGAACCTAAGAGGCGTCTACGCCCAATACTACGACACCATGACTGCAGCCAATGGCGATGCCTACGACTATGCCAGACACAAACATAAAGCCTACAACGCAGAGGCCTTCGATACCGCCAGAGCCAACGGCCACAGCTACATCTGGGTCAGTGGCGGCGAGATAGGCACCAACGGCAATGCCAACGGCTGCGTCTTCGGCGGCGGCCGTGGTAACGCCGGTCTGAGCAACTACCCCTTCTTCGAATTTTCTTTCGACTCCGCCGGCTTCACCAGAGCCGACTCGACCTTCAACTACACCGGCACCCCCGCCACCTACAAGATCTACTTCAAACTCGAGGATGGGAAATACACCACCTACCGTAAGACCAAATTGTCGGAGCTGGGCTACCAGGAAAACGACGACATCTGGATCATCGGCAAGAAACGCAATACCACCGCGGAGCGCTACCAGGACAGCGTCGCCGTGCGCGACTACACCAACCACACCTATGTCACCGGCACGCATGTCGTCATTGACTATCCCTCCATCGGTGTGGACAGCCTCACGGTGTCGTCAGCAGAAAGCAACTATGCCGACAGCTTGGCACAGGCAGCCTCCAACACCGCCGGCCGTGAAATGGTGAACGGCAGTGTCTATGGCGGCGGCGACAACGGCCACGTGCGCGGCAAGACCGAAGTGTTGATCAAACAGGGCCGTATCGGCACCCTGACGGGTCAGCGCAACGGCAACGTCTTCGGCGGCGGCAGCGGTGAAGGCCTCAGCTACGACGGCAACTTCAGCGAGGATGCCGGCCGTGTGTATGGCTCCACCAGCGTCACCATCGACGGCGGCTGGATACTGCACAACGTCTACGGCGGCGGCAATATGGCCGGTGTGGGCGACTTCGATGTAAGTCTCGACCAGGATGGAGACGACCAAACTATTGAAAGCACCTCCAAGGACGACTGGCTGAACGGTAACGGTACCGTCATCGGCTACACCGTCCACGACGGCTCCACCAGCGTCACCATCAACGGCGGCCACATCGGCGAGAAATTCTTCGACATCGTGCAGAACGAGAAGGTGGACGGCAAGTGGGTGGTCCGCAGCGGCATGGACAGCCGTAGCGCCAACCACGGCGGCAACGTCTTCGGCTCGAGCCGCGGACAGTCCCTCAGCAACGAGCTGGTCAGAAAGATGGCCTGGGTCAACCTGGCGACCGTCACCGTGAACAACACCAACACGCCTGCCATCATGGGCTCGGTCTTCGGCGGCGGCGAGAACGGCCACGTCTTCTACACCGCCACGGTGAACATCAACGGCGGCACCATCGGCGTGCCCAACCAGGCTGCCAGCGGCGACATCTTCCGCGGCAACGTCTACGGCGGCGGCCGTGGTATCGACCCCGTCGACGGCGGCACCAACTTCAGCCGTACCTCGGGTCTCATCCTGGGCAACACCTACGTCAATATGACCAGCGGCACGGTGTACCGAAACGTCTTCGGTGGCGGCTCCATGGCTACCGTGGGCACCTACTCCTATGTCGACAACAATACCTCTTTACAGCGCATTGAAACCGTGCAAGGTGAAGAGGTGGTAGTCAACAAAGACTCCATCATCGACCTGCAGCGTCCCGAAACCGGCAAGACCGAGGTGCACATCAGCGGCGGCACCGTGGGTATCAACGGTATCAATAACGGCAGCGTCTTCGGCGCCGGCCGCGGTGTGGCAGGTCTGCAGGGCGAGACAATGCTCGACGAGCATACCTATGTCGACCGCACCTATGTCACCATCAGCGCGAACGCCGACATCAAGGGCGGTGTCTTCGGCAGCGGCGATAACGGCCACGTGTTCCACAACACGCAGGTGGTCATCTCCGGCGGCACCATCGGCGTCGGCAACGGCCCCGGAGAGGGCAACGTCTTCGGCAGCGGCCGCGGTGCCGACACCTACCAGAACAATGGCGTACCCACCTTCAGCCCCAACGCCGGCCGTGTGCACGGCAACACCGAGGTCTACCTCGTGGGCGGCACCATCAAGAACGATGTCTATGGCGGCGGCTTCTTGGCCACGGTGCACGGCAACACCCATATCACCGTCAACACCACCGCCAACGTCATGCAGGAGGTCTGGAACTACACGGGCGTTATACCTACCCTTGACAATAGTGCCAGCCACATCGACGTCACCAGCACCGACGCGACGCCGCATGCGCCGATTGTCTACGGCGACATCTTCGGCGGCTCGGCCCTCGGCGAGCTGGGTACTGCCGGCAACACCACCGTCCTCGACATTCTGGGCGGCACCATCGGCAGCAGCGACTGCTACAATAGCAGCTATGGCAACATCTTCGGCGGCGGCAACGGCAGCACCGGAGGCTTGCTGAGCGAGATGATCCCCTCCGGCAAGCGCGAGGCCAACGTGCTGAACACCATCACCGTCAACATTGGCGCCATCGGGCAGCAGGGCAACAACGCCCTCGGACCCAAAATCCTGGGCGACGTCTTCGGCGGCAACAATGTGGCCGGCTCACCGAAGGGCAATGTCAACGTGAACGTGTACAGCACCCAGCATACCGCCAACACCGATGACTTCGCAGCCTTGTTGGCGATGGATCCGGGCGACGACACGGTGGCCGACCTCCAGGCAGTGGCGGCACTGCTCGAAAGCGCCACTCCCTCTGACGTTGCAGCAGGCAATGCACTGTTCGCCCTCGAGGCGGTGTATGGCGGCGGCAATGCGGCCGACTACGTGCCCACCGACCCCGCCAACAGTACTACTACCGTCACCATCTACGGCTGTACGGAGAACACCATCAAGTACGTCTACGGCGGCGGTAAGGCGGCCTCGGTCAACGAGACGCATGTGGTCATCGAAGGTGGCCATATCTACCGCGCCTTCGCCGGCGGCGACGGCTCGAACGGCATAGACGGAGCTAACATCGGCTACCGCTCCGACAACACTACCACTTACGGTGCCGGTACCACCGACATGCTCATCGAGGGCGGTGCTATCTTCCAGGCCTTCGGCGGCAGCAACACGCTGGGTAAGATTGCCGGTGCCTCGACGGTCAACCTCTCCAAGTCCCCCACCTGCCCGCTGAATATCGTCGAGACCTTCGGCGGCAACAACCTTGCTGAATCCGAGGGCGATAGGGAGGTCACCATCCATTGCGGCACCAAGTGGAACGACGTCTACGGCGGCAGCAACCTGGCCCCCCACACGGGCAATATCATCCTCAACATCGTGGGTGGCTCGATGAACCGCGCCTTCGGTGGCTCGAAGATGGCCGACATCGACGGCAACGTCACCGTCAACGTGACGGGCGGCAGCATCAACGAGCTCTTCGGCGGCAACAACGTGGGCGGCAACATCACAGGCACCATCACCGTCAACGTCGACTGCGACCCGGGCAATACCTGCGCCGACGAGCGCTTCCTGGGCACCGTCTATGGCGGCGGCAAGGATGCAGCCTACACTCCCGACTCGCCGACGGCCACGCCTTCAGTCAACATCAAGTGCGGCACCGTCAGCGGCGATGTCTTCGGCGGCGGCCTCGGCAGCACGGCCAACTGCACCTCCAACCCGAAGGTGCTGATTGGCGGCGACTCCGGCAACAAGACCGTCGTGGTGAACGGCAACGTCTACGGCGGCGGCAGCGCAGCCCCCGTGACGGGTAGCACCTCCGTCGAAACCCGCAGCAGCAACGCCGACAGCCGTACCACCACCCTCCGGAACAACGTCTACGGCGGCGGCCTCGGCGCCACGGCCACAGTGAGTGCCGACACCGATGTCAAGATCAACGGCAACGGCACCCTCGTCAACGGCAGCGTCTACGGCGGCGGCAACGCCGGCCAGGTCGACGGCGACACCAACGTCGAGATCGGCGGTGTGTCCCACTAACAACTGACAACTGAAAACTGAAAATTGAAAACTGAAAACTGCCCACTGCCCACTGCCCACTGCAAACACACTCCTCAGTCACTTCGTGACAGCTCCCCTAACTTAGGGGAGCAGCTGGGGGTGGCACAGGGGAGCAGCTTAGAAACTAAAAACATAGCGGGAAGAACTGTACTATCCAGCTCCTCCCCTAAGTTAGGGGAGGGGGACCGCCGCTTGCGGTGGTGGAGGAGTGTGTTTAAATCAGGGGGAAGTGAAGGGGGAGTGAGTGAGGAGTGATTTGGGGAGTGTGTCCCACTGACAACTGACAATCAAGCAATTCATGACCGACCCACGGGCCAACAACCTTGCATACATGAAACCCTACCGCCGGGAGCTGCGCAAACACAGCACCGTGGCGGAGATGGGGCTCTGGAAGTGGCTGAAAGGGAGGCAGGTAGAAGGGTTGCTTTTCCGTCGCCAATTCAGTGTCGGCAATTATATACTTGATTTCTATTGTCCTGAGTTGCATTTGGCCATCGAACTTGACGGCGAAGTGCACAACTACACCATCGAGGAGGACAAACTCCGCAGCCAAGTGCTGCTGGAACAGCATGGTATCAGGGTCATACGGTTTGAAAACCACTGGGTGTTTGACCACCTACCGTGGATACTTGATGCAATCAAAGAAGAGAAAGTCAAATACTTGAACCAGGATTTTACACAGTCCTAAGGTTTTACACACTCCTCCCCCGCCGCAAGCGGCGGTCCCCCTCCCCTAACTTAGGGGAGGAGCCAAAATAGCACCCCTGTCCATTGTCCATTTATAGTATGATTAAGTTGCTCATTCTTAAGCTGCTCCCCTAAGTTAGGGGAGCTGTCACGAAGTGACTGAGGAGTGTGTTTGCAGTGAGCATTTTTACACAGTCCTAAGGTTATACACACTCCTCCACCCTCGCTTCGCTCGGGTCCCCAGCCACCCCACATGCTCCGCCCGACATGCCACAGGCATGTCTCTTCCTAACTTAGGGGAGGAGCCAAGATAGCACAGTTCTTCCCGCTATGTTTCTAGTTTCTAGGCTGCTCCCCTATGCCACCTCAAGCTGCTCCCCTAACTTAGGGGAGGAGCTAAGATGGTTTTTCTCCCCTAAGTTCTCTACTAATTACTTCACTCTCAATCTCCTTTCACTCCACACTCACTCCCCATTTCACTCCCCCAAATCACTCCCATTTCACTTCCCTTTCACTTCTCTCACTTCCTTTCACTCCTTTCAATTCTCCACTCTTAACTCTTAACTTTTAACTCATAATTCACAACTTTCCACCACCCACTGTTCCTCAACCACTTAACTGCTGTTTAACTACTGTTTAACTACAAATCCTAGTTAAACAGTAGTTAAACAGCAGTTAAGTGGTTGGGGGGCAGTGGGTAGTGGGCAGTATTTTTGCTCCCCCTCTAAGTTAGAGGGGGTGGCCGAGCGTAGCGAGGTCGGGGGCGTGTGTTTACACACTCCTCAGTCAGCCCGCAAGGGGCTGACAGCTCCCCTAACTTAGGGGAGCAGTTGGAGCGTTAAATATATTTAAAATGCGGGCGCGTGGATGAAAAAAAGTTTGGGGGTTGGGGTTTTTTTCGTATATTTGCAGCTTGGTATATACCGTACAAGCTGATATATTATATTATTTATCAGACTTTTGGCGGTACTATGCCGTTATGAACAAGTGGTTGAAAAATTAACTATGATGCAGAAACATAACACTAAGAAATGGCTTGGAGCCGTCAGCGGACTGCTCCTGACAGCCGTTTGTGCATTCACGACTCCCCTGCAAGCGCAGGATCCCAAGTACACCCTGACCGCCGGTAGCGGAAGCGGTACACCGGCCGACCGTACCTTCGAGTTGCTGTACAACCTCACCACGGCGCACCCCGACTCGATAGCCGCCGGCTATTGCGAGGTGAACGGCAGCTGGCGCCTGTGGATACCGCTTGTGAACCCCGTCGACACAGCCTACAATGCCCGCAAAGGCAGCCACTACCTGCGGCTCAACATTGCCGGCAACGCCGGTGAGGGCTCGATTGAAGATGCTGCGACGTTCGACAAGTACTGCGTGTGGTCGCGCAGCGACAGTTTGACGGGCTACTACTACCAGGAGCACGACAACTATCGCTACTACCTGAAGGGCAGCTCGTCGCTGGGCGGCACCGGTCTGCAGGTGGTGAAGGTCCAGGTGGGCCAGCCCATCAGCGGCATCAGCGAGTGGTACGACTGGGACCTGGGCGCCGCATTGGACGAGCCCTACGAGGTCAACGGTGCCAAGAAGAGCAACTACTTCTGGCTGTCGTGGGACCCCGTCAACGGCCGTTGGAGCCTCTCGCTGCCGTGGTCCTCCTATGAGCGCCCCGACACGAAGACCTACCTGAACGGAGACCAGACGGGTGCCAGCTGGCGCTACTACTGCTACCAGGACGCCAACCCCACCCAGATGAGCCACCACGGTGCCCTGTTCCTGCCGGTGCAGTATGTGTCGCACGGCAAAGAGATACAGCACGGCAACGAGAACCTGAGCCTGACGGCCCTGGCCCTGACCGAGACCGGCAGCGCCAACGCCAAGACGACCCTCAAATACGGCGAGAGCCTGAAGGCCACGCCCACCATCGCCGCCTCGGTCAACGTGCCGGTCATCCCCTCCTACGACGAATACTTCGAGGAGGTGAGCCGCCGCGGCTTCAACCTCTCCTACAAGCATCGCAA
>JAEEGL016753434.1_pt1 | contig 16523 bp, 12 predicted proteins | sample 9134231 | NCBI WGS metagenome assembly JAEEGL01 (sample SAMN16246548, study PRJNA631951) | gut metagenome | biome: gut microbiome; feature: rumen; material: fiber-attached | host: Bos | place: Iran: Karaj | collected 2018-10
GTTTGTATCATTGCGCATGTAGGCGCGATCGCTCAATACCACCGCGGCAGCCCCTTTGGCGACACAACCATCAATGAACGTGTGTCCATCTACTGCTGTGCCTACCTGGGCTACAAACACGTCGCCTGCACCGATCTTACGACTATCGAAATGCAGACCGTTGATTTCTTTGTTCACGTCCCCGACTACCTCAATCGGTTCAATCGCGTTTAATAAGTCTTTTAGTATCATTTTCGTATATATAACAGCCTGTGTAGGCCATAGTTTTCTCGGCAATAACGCGTACGGCTGAACCGCAGTCCATGCCGGCGTCGTAGGGGTATTGCGGATCTTCGATCATGCAGATACAAGTGTACCGCGGGTTCTCTTCGGGGAAATAACCCACGAAGGTCATGCGGTGCCGGCGGGCGGAGTAACCGTGTCCGCGCACGAAGAGCTGAGCCGTTCCGGTCTTACCGGCGATAGCCACTAAGTTCGACTGCGCTTTGCGGCTCCAGAGCTTGGCGGCTGCCGTTCCGAGGTGGTTATCCCATACGACGTCGTGCAACGCCCCTTGGATATCCCTGAGCGTACGCGACGAGCAGATGGATGACTTGACCGTCTCGGTTTTGAAACGCTTGGTGTCTTCGCCGTTCTGCTGGATGGATGTCACGAGCATAGGGCGCACCATTCGGCCGTTATTGGCGATCGCGTTGTAGAACATCAGTATCTGCATCGGACTCAACTCAACCGAGTATCCGTAACTCATCTTACTGAGCGTCACCGTGTCTTTAGGCACGTCGATACGCACTTTGTCAGCACCCGGGATCTCACAATATACGCTGTCCATCAGACCCATCTTCTCGATGCGGCGCACGAATTTTTTCGCCGAGCCTTCGTAGCTGCGCGTGATCAACTTGGCCAGTGCGATATTGGATGAAACGGCGAGTGCCGAACGGACGGTGAGGATGGTGTCCATCGGGTGGGCATCGGTATGCTTGACGGAGAAATACTGCCAAGGCTGGCGCGTCACTTTGACCGTGTCGTCGATATCGATCTTACCGTCGTCCAGTGCGGCGACGAGGGCAATCGTCTTGAAGGTCGAACCCGGCTCTACACGTTGCACGGCATGGTTCTGCGCCTCGTAGTAATAGCCGTCTTCCTTGTCGCGGTCGAGGTTGGCGATAGCGCGTATATAACCCGTCTGAGTCTCCATGAGGATGGCGCATCCCCACGTGGCTTGTTTCTGTTGCAACTTCTCCATGAGTGTGTTCTCCACGATGTCCTGGAGGTTAGCGTCGATGGTGGTCATTACGTCGAGTCCGTCCTGTGCTTCCTCTTCGGTGACGGACTCATACCGCCCACCTATCTTCTGGATAGAACTCATACCGTCGATGCCGCGCAGTTCTTTGTCGAAACGCTTCTCCAAACCGGAGTTACCGACGCCGTCTTCGCCGTAGATACCGCCTATCGTGCGGCTGGCAAGAACACCGTAGGGCTTGATGCGGCGGTGCTGGTCTTCGAAGAAGACACCACTCTTGTATTTGCCTTTCTTGATGAGCGCGTTCTGCTCGAGTGCCTGGCGCTGCAGGTAGTTGATACGATGATCGCAGACCTTGAGACGTTTCTCTCCGCGGCGGTATGCATTGACGATCCGGGCTTTGTACTCGGCCGCCGTCTTGTCCTTAACGATGAGCGCCAAGTCGTGTGCCAGCGAGTCGATATGCGTGGCGAAGAGGATGCCGTTCTTCTCGTGCAACGCGGGTACGCGTGTATCCATATAAATATAATACTGCGGCATACTGGACGCCAGTAGATAACCGTTGCAATCGAGGATATTACCACGTGTGGCCTTGATGGGTTTGTGCGTCGGCACTTGTTTTTCCGCTACCTTGAGCCACGCGTCCCGTTCTACGGTCTGGACATAGATGATCTTACCCAGCACGGCGATAAAACCGAGCAGGATAACGATGAAAATCATCGCAAAGCGCCAGACAGTATTTCGTTGTTCGTCACTCATTTGATTTTCGTGGGCGGTATGCGGTTTTCCTGTAGCGGACTCCCGTTGGTATGGAGAGCTTCGATGATCTGGGACTGCCGCGTGGTGTTCGTCAGTTGGGCACTGATGGTCATGTAGCGGAACTTAGCGTCCAACATCTCTTTCTTAGTGTCCGTCAGACGGTGTTGCTGCTTGGCGGCCTGATAACCCGTGAGGATATAGACAAAGATCAGTGCCGTGATAAGTGCTATCAGCGGATACTGATCTCTGAACCGTTTGCTGCGGAGTTGGTCTCCGTTCAACCAGGATTGTATATCGTGGGTATCAGCCATTTTTCTTTTCCGCTATGCGGAGTTTCGCGCTCCTTGCTCTCGGGTTTCGCTCTACCTCTTCGTCACTCGCCTCGCGTCCTTTCTCAATCAGTTCAAACGGACTGAGGTTATTGCCGTAGAAATCTTTCTCTATCGTGCCTTCTAGATTCCCGCTACGAAGGAAATTCTTCACAAGCCGGTCTTCGAGCGAGTGGTAGGTCAGTACGGCAATCCGTCCGCCGGGCTTCAAAAGATCTCGCGCTGCCACCAGCATCTCTCGCAAAGCCCCCATCTCATCGTTCACTTCTATTCGCAGGGCTTGAAAGAGACGCGCTAAATCTTTCTTTGCGTTGGTGGGCACCTCTATTTCTCCTCCCTCGCTTATAGAGAGGATCGGGGAGAGGCTTTTTACTAACTCTTCCGTGCGTTCAATAGGCTTCTGTGCCCGTGCACGGCATATATTTTTCGCGATACTGCGGCCGTTCTTCAACTCACCGTAGAGCCAGAAAATACGCGCCAACTCTTCTTCGCTGTAACTGTTGATGACATCTGCTGCCGTGCGCTTTGCCGTTTGGTTCATACGCATGTCGAGCGGTGCAGAGAACCGAAAACTGAACCCGCGCTCGGGGCAATCAAAATGGTGAAAACTAACTCCCAAATCTGCCAACAGACCATCTATATGTTCCACTCCGTAATAGTCCATCCAGTTGCGCAGATAACGGAAGTTGCTATGCACGAACGTCCAGCGTTCGTCATCTATCGCATTGGCCAATGCATCGCTGTCCTGATCGAACGAGTACAAATGTCCAATCTCCAATTTACCAATTTCCAATTCGTGCAATTTGTTGAGAATTGCACGACTATGCCCTCCTCCTCCGAAAGTAACGTCCACATACGTCCCATCAGGCTTGATATTCAAACCATCGATTGTCTCTTTTAACATTGCCGGTATGTGGTATGCTTCAACCATAAATTTTGTGCAATCCCCCTAAAATACGTACTTGCATAGGAGGTTTATTGGGTGATTATTGGGCGATTATTGCGTGATTAGTGTGTGATTTGGTCATCTTGGCTCGCAGGCGTGCTGCCAATTCGGTCTGGCTGAGACGTTTGCTTGCGAATGTATCCGGTGTCCAAAGTGCAAAACGATTCAACATGCCGACAAACAGCACGTCTTGTTGTGCACCGATGGTCTCGAGATTCTTTTTCTGCAACAGAATACGACCCTGCGCGTCGAGCTCCATATACTCGGCGTCGGCCATGAACTGCATCAGGATCAACTGGTCTTCCGGATCCCACTCATCGAGCGTCTGACGCATCTGCTCCACTTTCTCATTCCATACCTGCTCGGGATAGAACATCAGGCACTCGTTGTCCGTGTCGCGACGCATCACCATAAATTTCGAACCCGTCTCCGCCAATATCTTACGATAGGCAGCCGGCACGAAGATACGTCCTTTCTCGTCCAAGCGAGCTTCTATATTTCCTACAAATGTACCCATTTTCACCACTTTGTTTTGAAATCGGGTGCAAATATACAAAAAATATTTGAAATAACCCACATTTCCCCACAAAAAAATTTTTCAATTGTTTTATTAACAGGTTTTCAACAGGTTTAAATATAAAGTAACCCGCGTAAAATCAGGTGTTTACGCGGGTTATTAACAATTTAACGAAAATGTGGGGTAAAATGGGGTATTGGGATATTACCTGCAGATAATCTTAATCCACGGGGTCTTACGGCCCATTTTATTGTTCGGCATGTATTTGATCATATACATCGTTCCGCGGCGGAAATAGTTATCGTCCAAGGGTACCACATTCTGTGAGGCAGCGACGGGGATACTCTTAACCAACTCTCCTGCGGGAGAGTAGATATTGAGGCAACCGTCGGTGAGTGACTGCGGGATATAGATCACGCGTTTAGCCGGGTTATAGACGATAGAATCCACATCGTACGTAAGGTGCTTCGAGTCAACTGCTTCGCCTTCTTTGGTGAAGATCGGCATCGCCTGACTGAGGACACTCATGTGCTCTTCACAACCTTTTTCTTCCGAGCATTGTAGCTGGATGTAATAGGTCGTATTTGGAATCAGATCATATGCGTATAGTTGGTGACTCTCCGTGGCATCGATTGTCATTTCGCGTCCCTTATACGTATACACCGTTCGTTTGTTGAAGGTCGTTGTGAAGGCATCCAAGCACACTCCTTCGCCACCTATCGAGGTGTATTCCAAGCGGAAACGGCGGTAGCCGTCAGACTCGCTGAATGACTTCTTGTAGGTGTTTTTCTTCGTGTTCTTGGTAATCTGAATTACGTCAATCGTGTCTGTTCCGGCATCGCTCATACCAATGAGCGTGATGAATCCTACCTCCGAGTCAGTCGTAGCCGGCGCACTGAGCCACATGCTCAATTCAACTACCGGAAGCGGGTAGATCGGCGTCATTAGCGTCTCGTAGTTCTCCTTGAACCACATGGATACTGCTCCTTCTTCTTTCGCTTTTGAGGTGGTGCGGTAGAACGAGGTGTACCAGCCGGATTCCGCTACCGTTGCTTCGTCATCAAAGCCCTCGAAACTCTCCATCGTGGACTCTTGACCTTCCTCCAAATGGTACAGCGTGACATAGTATTTCTCCGCGTCTTCTTCCTCTTCCCAAATGGCTTTGAAGGTCGTCGGTGTTAACTCTTCCACAGCGGATAAAGCGGGCGCGTTAATGAGCACAGGACGAGGACTCGTGCCGCGTATCGTATAGGTGATACTGATACTGCCTTGGCTGATGGTGATGCGCCCCTGTTGGATGTCGCACACTTGTTTGCCCGGCGCGTAGCGCACGAAAAGCGGCTGCTCCATGGTGGAATCGCTCTGTACCGGTGCCTGAATGGTGGTCTGCCAGTTCACGCTGTCGGTAGAGATCTTGAAGGAGTTGTTAGAACTGATTTTAACAGTCTTCTCCGGGTCAAGACCTGCGCCAACAACGATTATTTGCTCTGCCGGTGTGTCTTCTGTTTTAGGATTCGACAGATAAGTGCTCTGTAGCACAGGTAGTTCTGCCGGCACAACATAGAAATTATTCTCACCGGTGGACTTGAACGTAAAGGAGATCACCTTGCCGTCTAAGGCGATGTCTAGCAGCGGTTGTTCCAATATCTCGCCGTTATGGAGCTTCGGAGTGAAGGTCTTCACTTTTGCTGAACCGGGGTAGGTGTCACTGGCGGTGGAGTAGCCTTTGCGACCATTCGCTTCCTCCAGATGATAACGCAGCGGATTCGAGTTGTTGGGGGTGTTATTACTCCATGCACCGGCATTGTATTCAATGTGCCAGATGACCATGCCGACTCCCGGGAGTGCCGAAGAGGGGGCATCCCAACCAACGCGCTGGCGGTTCTCTAACAACCAATATTCACGCGGGTTGGCGCTACTCCAGCTTAAGTTATGTTCTGTCTTGGCAATCAGGTAAGCGAAGTTGCTTGTCTCCAACGGCTCTAAGGTGTATGAACCGGCAGTAGACAACTGTACAGGCTTGAGCCAACCGAGTTGGAAACGCTCGCCGGCAGAATAAGAAGGAGGCGTCTTGCCGTTGCCGTTATAACTACCGGAACACATGATATCCCAAGTTCCTACAGTATAAGTATCGGACGATTGAGTGTCATAGTAATCCGGCAAACCAAGCACGTGGCCGAACTCATGGCAGAATGTACCGATACCACACATTGAGTTGCCCGATGATCCGCGGAGCTCCGACGTGCAGGCATAGTCGCAAATAATCTTTCCTCCGGCTTTCTCTTGTCCGCTAACTACACTACGGTGCGGCCAAATAGTGTTGGCACCGCCGCCTTCTGCCTGATTATGTCCGGCATAATAAACGAACACATTATCGATACGACCATCGTTGTCGGTGTCGTATTGAGACATGTCCACACCGGACTCTGCTACCAACTGGCATGCCTCCACAATCATCTGCGAAACATAGGAATCGTGGCTGTTGCCGCTTTCGGAGCCGTAATAGGCGTAGTCATGGCTTACCGTTACAGGTCCATAACAATCAAAGATCGGAGAAAAAACACTGTCTGATGAAGCGATGAAGTAGTCGCGCGCAGAGCCGACACCGCCGTTTTCATTGTATCCGGACACGTTCAGCATGCGCTCGAAAGCATCGCGCGTGAACTTGAACTTCAGATTGGTGAAGTTAACAAGGATGACGAGGCTTTTGGGCGAGCCGGTGAGGGGATAAGTACCGGAGATCATGGCTTGCTGCATCGCTTTCCGCATCTTACGTGCCGACTGAGGCTCCTGCTTAACGGAGGCATCTTCTACCCACATGCCTTCTCCATTCAAACGCAAGGGTGTACCATCTAAGCGCGTGTAATAACTATGGAACTCATCGCCCACTAACTTTAAAGTTAGTGTGGTTCCGTCCGCTTGTGTCACTTGGATAGGTTCCGGCGTCGCTATGACAGCAAACGCACTCGCGCTACAGATCAGCGCGGCTACTAAACTTGCTAAATATCGTTTCATTTGTGCATAATTTTCCAAATTCGCGGCAAAGGTACAAAAAAAATCCCACATACGCAAATGTATGTGAGATTTTTTGCTATTTCTTTAACTTTTTAAAAGTTAATCATTGTCTTGTTGCAATTCCTCATTCGAGATATACGGGTTATAACGTGTCTCGCTGGAAGGAATTTGGCAACGGCATTGATAATCCGCTTTGATTGTTTTGTTGGCACGCGTATCCAAGTGATTGGATCCGAGTGTGTTCTGCTTGCTCAGACGACGCAAGGTTTGCAGGCCGTAACCCTCACCCCACATCTCAACACGCCAGTTGTAGATCAAGGCTGCCTTGATGGCGTCATCTGTGGTCAGGCTGTTAATCCAGTTGGAGTAGTCGGTGTCCTTACCGTCGATAACACGCTCGTCGCACAGCGGCTTGAGGTAATCCAGCGGGTCGGTTGCAGCATCGTTATCTGCCCACGCAGCCTCGGCTGCGATGAGGTATGCCAACTCAACACGCATGAAGACGTTGTCGTTCAGCCAGTTACGATCCACATTGTCCATGTAACTCGGGCTGCTCGGGTTCAAGTTTCCGGTAGCGAGGTTATAGAACTTACGGTACGGCGTGTAGATCATAGGATCTTTTGCTTTGAACCACTCTTTACGTGCATCCCATTTCTTAGCCGTGATCTCTTTGTACAATGCCTCGTCGATACATTTGGTATCACCGGCTGCAGCATAACTGTAGGTGTAGATATCGCATTGTCCGAAGAACGATGCCAGTTTGGTGGTACTCTCAACGGTTACATCCTGACCCCACATCCAGTCTGTGGACTTTACGTTACCGAAGCCGGTAGTAGTCAACTCTGCTTTCGGGAGCAGTTTGTATTTACCGCCGTCAATAACAGCTTTCGCTTGCTCAAAGGCGATGTCATAAGCACTCTTACCGGTAACGAAGTCTTCGTCCTTGTAGCCGTGGTTCAGCATGGCGTAAGCCAACATCAGACGTGCTACGTCCGCATCTACCTCCAGTTTAGAAGAGCGATTGTCGTACTTCGGGCCATAGTAATCCAACAACTCGATAGCGTCCATCAAATCCTCGTAAACGCGGTTGTAAACGGCTGCTACGGTAGAACGCGGAGCACCCATGAGGTCGGCTTGTTTGATCTCGGACTCGGTGTAAACCGGTACAGCGAGCTCAGTGGTCAGATCGGTGATCTCGTCCATAGGATCGCAGTAGTAGTTCAGCAGGTTGGCATAACACCATCCGCGGATAGCCAATACCTGTCCGTAATAATATGCCTGCTCAACGATGGCGTCGGTCGGATCATCGGTGATGATACGGTCACGCATCTCCTGTACGTTGTCCGACACGGCGTTTGCACAGATATTGGTTAGGTTGATGATACTATAGTAGAATGACCAGATATAACTCGATGCATGCGCATAGAAATAACCGCGGTCATATACGGAGAACCATCCGTAACCGTCCAAAGGCTTAGCCATATCACCACTCTGGATGTCACCGTACATATCAATGGAACGTTGACCGAACTCATCGTGGTCGCTAGCAGCGTACAGGCTGGAATAAATACCCATAATGGAGCCGGTCAGGTTGTCCGGCAGAGACTTGAATTGCTCCTCAGTCAACATACCACCTTCCGGGTTCTGGGTTAAGAAACTGTCACCGCAAGAGGTGAGAACCAAACCCAACGCAATGGTCACAAATAAATATTGAATCTTTTTCATTGTTGTAATCTCCTCTTTTATGGTTAGAATTGAACTTTAATACCACCCATGATGGTTGACAACAAACCGTACTCGTTCGAAGCATTGGAGCCGGACAGCGACATGAGCGGGTTATAACCCTTACGAGCCGAAGCGAGCGCAATGTTATCAGCCGCTACCCATACTTGGAGCGTGTTGAGTTTGATCTTCTCGATCCATTTCTTCGGGAACTTGTAACCCAGGTTGATGTTGTTCAAACTCAAGAAGCTGTTGCTCGTCAAGAAGCGGTCGGAATAGATGTTCGAATACTGATCCACGTTATTCGACAGACGCGGAATATTGGAGCTGGTATTCGTCTCCGTCCATGCATTCAGAATATCTTTGTGCCAGTTGCGGTTACCGATAGCTTCGGAGTGCATCAGCGCCTGGTACGTGTAATCGAATCCGTAACCACCGATACGGTAGCTGCAGCTGACACTCAGCGTTACGCCGTAAGCCTCAAAGTCAATTCCGAAACCACCGTCCAGATCAGGCATGTAGCTCTTACCGATATAGTTGCTTGCTGCGCGCACAGCATCCTCACCGTAGACAACGGTCTTCCGGATGTCGGCATTCGGGTGCTTCTGTTGATACTCATATACAGACGTGATGTAGTTATCACCGGTGTTGTCCAGGTTAGCATCGGTCTCTACGCTGAAACCGCCACCGTTCGTAGCATCATAGTACGCATCGTAACCGGCTTCACCCTTGTCATTAACACCTACGTAGTGAGGCATGTACCAGTCTGCGGTCGAGTGACCCTTGGACATACCACCGTTCATGACCATACGTTGCGGGTTACCGTCCTCGTCATAACCATCGATAGGCATCTCTAACATCTTATTACGGTAGAAACCACCATTCCAACGGATATCCAATTTGATATTACGCATATCTACTGCGTGTGCTTTCAAATCGAACTCGAAACCTTGGTTCTCCATCTTTGCATCGTTTACGTAGTAACCGTTATAACCTAACGAAGGAGCTACGTAACGCGGGAAGAGCATGTTATCCGTCTTCTTGTAGAAATAATCCAACTCTACATCGAGGTACTTGCTGATTGACAATTCAAGACCAAGGTCAATCGTACTGGTGCGCTCCCAAGTCAACTCCGGATTACCTTTGTATGCCCAGGTGTATGCTTTCGAATCGTTTACGTTGTCCACCGTGTACCAGTCGGTATAAAGCGGGCCATCCTCGATATCACCGATCTCTTGGTTACCGAGTACACCCCAGCTCAAACGCAACTTACCGTTCTTCATCCAGTCAGCAGCCTCGGTACCTTCCATGAAGTGCTCGTTGGTGAAGTTCCATGCTGCACCTACGGAACCGAAGTGACCCCAGCGGTGACCTTTGGCGAAACGACTCGAACCGTCCGCACGGTAGTTAGCGGTGATCAAATAACGGTTGTCATACTCGTAGGTAGCTGTTGCGAGAGCAGACTCCAGCGTGGAAGTACGTGCGTAACCCTCAACACCATCCATCGAGATACCGTTACTCAACTCATTCACATTATCCTCTACGATATTCTTCTTGTTACCGTATTGGATGTTCATATTAAAGTAGGTGAACTCGTGACCTGCCATAACGCGGATAGAGTGCTCGTTGAAGGTCTTGTTATACTCTAACAACTGGTTGCTCGTGAACGCGAAGTAGTTATACTGCGAATTGATAACGCGGCCTTGGCCTGCGCCGTCACCGTAATACTTGTTGGTCAGGCTGTTCGAGCGGCTGTTCAGGTACTGAGCACCGGCGTTGATAGTCAATTTAAGACCCTCGTAGAGTTTGAACTCCAAGAATGCGTTAGCAGTCGTCTGGTGACGTATCGAACGAGACTTATCCCATTCCAATACGCCGGCAGGGTTAGCACCGAAAGAGTACAAACGGCCGGTCTCACCGGTTACGTTCGAGTCACCGTTGTCACCGTAGTCATACATCTTACCGCCTGTCTTCGGGTCAATCTTAACCTGACCGGTTGCCTGATCATAGACATAAACCGGATAGATGGACGGACATTGCTGAATGAAAAGGAAACCATCGTTAGCATATGAAGTACCTCTATCGTGCTGACCGGGGTTGTTGATCGAAGAGTAAGAATATTGAATATTCAAACCACCTTTCAACCATTTCTTTGCCTGATAGTTGATGTTGGCACGGGTGTTAAAACGCTGGAAATTCGACTCACGATAGTAACCCTCGTCTTTCAGATAACCGAAACTGGTGTAGTAATTCAGTTTCTCGCTACCGCCGCTGATCTTCGCCGTTGCCTCTAATTTCAGACCGTTACGGAACAATGCGTCATACCAGCTGTCCATCTCCTGATAAGCCGGAAGACGGGTAGCATTCGGGTTGAATACAGGCTGACCGTTCTCGTAGTTAACGAGAGTCTGACCGGTAGGAACAGACCAGAGGTTGTAGATAGACGGAATACCTTTTGCGCCATATAAGTTCTTGTTGGCATAGGTGATAGCTGCTTTTTGTACAGCGCCGTTCGTCAAACGCTGCTGGTTGTACAAGCTCTGCCAACACATCAGGATGTAGTCCTCCGGCGTGTCGATAACGTCGTACATCGGCAGCAAACGCATGTTGGCACCGCCCTTGACGTCGATCTCAATCTTGGCGTCATCTCCGTTCGAACTACCTTTCTTGGTGGTGATCAAAACGACACCGTTGGCACCACGGCTACCATACAGAGAGGTAGCGGTAGCATCTTTCAAGATCGTGGTCGAAGCAATGTCACCCGGGTCGATAGCACTGATCGAACCTGCGTCCAATGGAATACCATCTACTACGTAGAGAGGCGTGCTGCTTGCCGAAATAGAACCGATACCACGGATACGAATCGTACCTACAGTACCCGGCTGACCGCTGGAGGTCGATACTTGCACACCGGCAACCTCACCGGCCAATGCCTTCGTTACATCAGACGGGTTCTTCTTCTCAATGTCCTCAGCCTTCACGGCTTGAGCGGAACCTGCATAAGCACCTTTAGCAACTGTACCGTAACCGGTAACAACCACTTCTTGGATGACTTCGCTGTTCTCAGACATCGTGATCTTCAGGTTCTTTCCTGCGGCTACTTCCTGCGTAGCCATACCCACGAAACTAACGACCAGCGTTTTTACAGACTCCGGTACCTCCATCTCAAACTTACCTTCGTAGTCAGAGATCGTACCTTGTGTAGTGCCTTTGGCCTGGATGCTCGCACCGATCACCGGCTCACCTTTCGTGTCGACAACTACACCGCTTACTTGCTTCTCTGCATACAAGCCTACGCTCAATGCAATCAGAAACAAAAGTGTAAAAATCTTCTTCATTGTTTGTTATGTTTTGTTAATTAAATGATTTACTCCCTTTTCACGCGTATGTATATAATACGGAATACGCACACGCGTATAAACGAAAAATCGTGCAAAGGTACGACTTTTTTTTGATATGACCAAATAATTTAGGGAAAAAAACGCAAAAATCTACATTTTGTGTCACTCGTATGTCAAAATGAAACAATTTTCGACATAAAACAAGTCATTTGCTACGTCTAAGAGTTCTTTTGACGACGTTTGTGCAATTTTGGCAAAAATCTCCTGCCACTCGGGAGCATAACCATGGTATAAAACCGACTTGGCCATGGCCAATGCACTATTCTCCTGATTCTGGGCGCTGATGGCCAATTGACCCCGCAATTGTGCCAAAGCGTTATGCAGCGCCGTGTCACTCAACTGCGCGTCCATTAACTTGTCCAACTCCTTACGAACCAGCCCGACGCTGCGGCTGTAGTCCTCCGGATCACATGCCCAGTAAACGCACCAATAACCCGTATCACTTAGAGGCGTATAGGTCGATTCAACCGTGTAAACGAGCCCCTTCGATTCCCGCAAACTCAAGTTCAAACGACTATTCAGACTGCCGCCGCCCAAGATGTTATTGAGCAAAAATAGCGCCAATTGCTTCTCGTGTCCCAACGGGTACGCTCTGCCGCCTAACATGGCATGCACCTGGTGCGTGTGTTTTTTATAGTGCGCTTCGCGCTCAAGATTTATAGTATTGTGACCGTATGTGGAACGTATGTTTACCGTATGTTTATCGTATTCATTGCCTTTCGTCAATCCCCCGAACTCCTTTTCAGCAATCTTGAAAATTTTCTCCGGTTTGACGTTCCCCTGACAGAAAACAACCATCCGCTCCGGCGTGTAATGTTCTGCCATCCAACGCTTAGCAAAGTCAGGCTTCGAAGAAATATGTCGCAAAGTCTTTTTCGTGCCCAAAATAGGTTGCGCAAGGCTGCTGCCGGCAAAAACAAGACTCTCAAAATCATCGTATATCAACTCGCTCGGCTGGTCATTGTAACTCTCTATCTCGTCCAAGATCACCATCCGCTCCTTATCCGTCTCTTCTTTCTTAAAAGCCGGCTCCAGAATCATCTCCGCAATCAGATGCAGCGTCAACTGCACATGTTCCGCCAACGTAGCCGCATAGAAAGTAGTCTCTTCTTTGGTCGTGTACGCGTTCACTTCCCCACCGATACCTTCGATGGCATGGATGATCTGCCGTCCCGTATGGTGTAACGTTCCCTTGAAAACACAATGCTCGATATAATGCGCCATGCCATTCTCTTCCGGCATTTCATCTCGCGTACCTGCACCTACCATCACGCCCACATATGCCACCGGACTCGGTGTCCAGCGGTGCACGATTTTTACACCATTCGGCAAATTATGATAAAAAGTTTGACTATTTTCTTGCATAATTCAAAAAAAAGCAGTAATTTTGCGGTCGATTTTGCGGCATTGGCGGAATTGGTAGACGCGCCAGACTTAGGATCTGGTTCCTCACGGAGTGAAAGTTCGAGTCTTTTATGCCGCACATTATGAAACGTATTTTCTTATTTGCTGTTATAGCGCTTGCCGCTATCTCCCTCACTTCCTGTTTGGAGTCGAAAGACCAAGCTACGCCTGTTATTCAGGCCGGATATATTACGCGTGTCAGCGCCGCCGGTGTCTGCGATACCATCTCTTTTGCGGATACGCTTCATGTCGCCGATACCCTGCGTGTGCCTTTGGCGCTGTGGGGCGTGTATAATAACCTGACTACGTTCCAAGTATCCGCCGATACCTCTGCTGTGGCTTATCAACTACTCAACGACTCCTCGTATCTGCATCTGCTCGATAATAGTTCCGCACCGGAGAAAGGCTACTTGCGTTTCGTAACCGGTTGTGTGCTCTTCGAGACGACCTTGCAGTATATACCTAAGAAAACAGGGGATTACGAGGTGAAATTTGTACTCGCCTCAGATGCCGGAGAGAAATACTCTCCTCTCGATGCGTACTTTGTGATGCGAGTGCACTAAATCTTATAGCTTTTTCGCTTCTTGCCAAAGGGCTTCCATTTCCTCAAGACTCATGTCCTTGAGTTCTTTGCCTTGCTCCTTGGCCTTTGCTTCCACGTAATTGAAGCGCTTGATGAACTTCAGGTTCGTTTGCTCCAGCGCATTGTCCGGCTTCAGTTTATACAGTCGCGCCGCGTTGATAAGCGAAAACAAAATATCACCCAACTCCGCTTCACACGGATCCTCCTCAAACTCCGCAATCTCTTCTTTTACCTTCGCCCATACATCCTCGCGTTGTTTCCAATCAAAGCCCACATTCGCCACCTTATCCTGAATCCGATAGGCTTTCACCAAACTCGGCAGACTATCCGGTATACCACCTAACACGGTCTTGTTGCCGCCTTTCTCTTTCAACTTAACCTGCTCCCACAGATGACTTACATCCTCTGCGTTCTGCGCGGCCGCTTCTCCATATACATGCGGGTGACGGAAAATGAGCTTATCACATATCCGGTTACATACATCGGCAATGTCAAAATCTTCCGTTTCCGAGCCCATCTTGGCGTAGAAAACCACATGCAGCAGCACGTCCCCGAGTTCCTTGCAGATCTCGTTCATGTCGTGCCGACTAATCGCGGTCGCCAACTCGTACGTCTCCTCGATCGTGTTCTGACGAAGACTGTCAAAGGTCTGTTTCCGATCCCACGGACATTTTTCCCTGAGATCATCCATGATATCCAGCAACCGACCGAAAGCCGCTAATTTTTCTTCTCTACTGCTCATAGGTATGCATGGTTAATTGACCCTTGTGATCCAACTTGGCGTACGTCCATTGTTTGAAACAATCGCCCAAAATCACCACACGACTGCCACTTGCAATCTGCAGATCCAACTCAATATGCCGGTGACCGAAGATATAATAGTCGCGGTGGTTCTTCTGTTTCTCCTGATCCTTGGCGAACAACACCAACTCCTCCTTATCTTCGCCTTTGTACGGACACGGATTTGCCAATTCCTTCAAGCGACTCCGCTTCGCCCATTCGTAACCGAACTTATTACCCCAACTCGGCGGCAGACTGCGGAAAAGCAATTGTAGAGTAGGATTTCTAAAGATCTCGCGCAAGCGCATGAAACGCTTGATTTTCTTCTTCACGTCCTTCGGGTAGAGTGTCTCCCAATTGCTTGGTAACAACCCGTCACCATGCGCCAAATAGATCTGCTTACCATAACGGGAGATTGTACACGGATCATAATGAACCTCTGCACCCGTCAGCTTTTGCAAACCACCGAAAGTCCACAAGTCATGGTTGCCGGTGAAGATATGTACGTGTATACCGCGTTTGATCAGTTTCCGAATCTCTCGGCAGAAAGGATGGTATTGGTTTTTGCTCTTGTCGCGGATGAAATACTCCATCCAGAAATCGAACATGTCGCCCAACATGTAAATCGAGACGGCATCTTTGCTCATCTCTTCCAATAGGTCAATCAACTTCTTCTGCTGCGCGTATCCACGCTCTATCGCCCAACTACCCAAGTGGGCATCACTCAAAAAATATATCATAGTTTATCTATAATCTATCATCTATAGGAAGCCTAACTCAAGTTTGGCTTCCTCTGACATCATGTCCTTCGTCCATTCCGGCTCGAACACAATCGTCACATTCACATCTTTGATGCCGTCCACCGATCCTACTTTCTGACGAATGTCCTCCACAATGAAATCACCTGCCGGGCACGACGGCGCAGTCAGCGTCATCGTGATATCGCATACTCCGTCATCCTTGATCTCAATGCCGTAAATCAACCCCAAGTCATACACGTTCACCGGTATCTCCGGGTCAAAAACGGTCTTCAGCATCTTCAGTATCGCCTCTTCTTTTTCTAAAAACTCATTCATTATATAGGCTCTGCAACCCTTTCAGCCGCAAAACGGCTGCAAAGGTACTACTTTTTTTTGACATGTGCAAATAAATCGCTATTTTCTGCCAAATTGGCAGTATTTTGTCCTTGGCACAAGATTTGTCCTTCAAAAAGTGGCAAATTAAATACACAAACATATGAGTAAAGGTAATATTGGGGTAACGAGTGACAACATCTTCCCCGTCATTAAGAAATTTTTGTATTCCGATCATGAGATCTTCCTCCGTGAGTTGATCTCCAATGCCGTCGATGCAACCACCAAACTGAAGACCCTTTCTTCCGTAGGCGAAGTCAAAGGTGATCTCGGTGACCTGCGCGTACGCGTTTCCATAGATAAATCGAAGAAAACCCTCACCGTCTCCGACCATGGTATAGGCATGACTGCCGAAGAGGTGGACAAGTACATCAACCAAATCGCGTTCTCGGGCGCAGAGGAGTTCCTCAACCAATACAAAGACAAAACGGAAGCCATTATCGGTCATTTCGGTCTCGGTTTCTATTCGTCTTTCATGGTGGCCAACAAAGTGGAGATCTTCTCGCAGTCCTATAAAGAGGATGCGAAAGCCGTTCATTGGAGTTGCGAGGGCAATCCCGAGTACACGATGGAGGATACCATCAAGGCCGAGCGAGGAACGGATATCGTGCTGCACATCGACGATGAGTTCAGCCAATACCTCGAGGACGCGACCATCGAAGGGCTGCTCAAGAAATACTGCAAGTTCCTGCCA
>JAEEGL010354979.1_pt1 | contig 16522 bp, 19 predicted proteins | sample 9134231 | NCBI WGS metagenome assembly JAEEGL01 (sample SAMN16246548, study PRJNA631951) | gut metagenome | biome: gut microbiome; feature: rumen; material: fiber-attached | host: Bos | place: Iran: Karaj | collected 2018-10
ATATTGAATCATGCCACCAGCAAGCATTGTAAGTAATCCTTCTCTTGATGGAATAGTAGCATATTCTTTAATAGTTTTAAGGTCAGCTGGTGATCCACTGATAACACCAACTCTAATTTCAGCTTTTTCGTTTTCCTTTGCAAATTTTGATAAAACCTTAATTGGTTCTAACAATTCATGACCAAACATTATAGCATTTGGTCCTTCTAAGAAACCATCTAGATCAATCTTTAATTCATCTAAAGCTCTCTTTACTAAAGTATTTTTAAATACTCTAACCTCTCCATCAACATTTCTTAGTTCTTTTCTTAGATTTCCAAGTTCAGAAACAGTTAAACCTTGATAAGAGAAAATAATAACAGATTCACTATTTTTGATTAAATCAACGATTTCATCTACTACAGCACTCTTAGCTTTTAAAATCTTTTCACTTGCCATATTTTTCCTCCTTCAGGATATATAAAAAGCTTTCCTTCTTAAGGAAAGCTAGAAATCACATTAAAACACATGAATTGCTAGTTTCCTCGGCAAGATTTACTTTTGCACTTGCTGTCTTAAGAAGATCGCTTTTTCATAACAAACTTATTATATTCTATTAATTATTAAATGTCAAAAGAATTCTTATCAATCTTAATTCCAGGACCCATTGTACTAGAAATTGATATATTTTCAATATATTTTCCTTTAACAACGCTTGGTTTTGTCTTATTGATAACACCAATTACATAATCTAAGTTTTCTAACAACTTATCATCTGCAAATGATACTTTACCAATAATTGTATGTACATTACCATAAGTATCTGTTTTATAAGTAACCATACCTTTTTTGATATCTTCAACTGCTTTAGCAGGAGTTGGAGTAACAGTTCCAGTTTTAGGGTTTGGCATTAAACCTTTAGGCCCTAAAACACGTCCTATTTTTCCTAATGAAGCCATCATATCTGGTGTAGCAACGATTACATCATAATCAAACCAATTCTCATTTTGAATCTTATCGATTAAATCGTTTTCACCAACGAAATCAGCTCCAGCCTTCTTAGCAGCTTCAGCAGCTTCACCTTTAGCAATAACTAATACTCTCTTAGTCTTACCAGTACCATTAGGTAATACTAAAGAACCTCTTAGTTGTTGATCAGCCTTTCTTGTATCAAGATTTAGTTTAAAAGCTACTTCAACAGTACTATCAAATTTAGTTATAGATGTTTCTTTAACTAACTTAATTGCTTCTTCTTTAGTATAAAGTGTATTTCTTTCTACTTTACTAGAAGCTTCCACATACTTTTTACCTGATTTTCTCATTCTTATCCCTCCTAATTGTGGTTTATTAGCGGATTATTTATTTTTATATTATTTATTACTCTTCTACTTCAATTCCCATATTCTCAGCTGTACCAGCAACAATTTTCATTGCTGATTCAACATCATAAGCATTTAAATCTGGCAATTTAGTTTCAGCTATTTGTCTTAAATCATTCTTAGATAATTTTCCAACAATTTCTTTCTTTCCTTTTGAACTACCCTTTTGAACTTTAGCAGCTTTCTTAATTAAGAATGGAGCTGGTGGAGTCTTAAGAATAAAATCAAAAGTTCTGTCTTCATACAAAGATATTTCAACAGGAACTATATCTCCCATTTTATCTTTAGTTGCATCATTAAATTTAGTACAAAATTCTTGTAAATTAATTCCAGCAGGTCCTAATACAGTACCAACAGGTGGTGCTGGAGTAGCCTTACCAGCAGGAATTTGTAATTTAATTTTCTTTACGACTTCTTTTGCCACGAAAAACACCTCCTATAATATTTTGCGTGTTAAGTGGTTAATGGGCGTCCGCTTCGCCTTCCCTCCCACTTAAAAACAATACAATTTCTTCAATTGCACTTAAGATACTATCACAATATTATTGGAAATGCAACATCTTTCCAAGAAAAAATGTATTCTATACGAATACATTAACTTAATTTGTTTACTTGGAATAATTCAACTTCAACAGGTGTTTCTTGTCCAAATAGATCAATTAATACATTTAATCTATTATTTTCCATGTCAATATTATCAACAACACCATTCATTCCTTTAAATGGTCCATCAACAATAGTAACCTTAGTTCCAACTGACATTTCAGATTCAATATTAACTCTACTCATACCCATTGTTGCTAATATTCTATCTATTTCTTGAGGCATCAATGGAGTTGGCTTTGCTTTGTGACCAGAAGATCCAATAAATCCTGTAACACCTGGAGTATTACGAACAATATACCAAGCTTCATCAGACATTATCATCTCAACTAAAACATATCCAGGGAACATCTTTTTTACTTTTTCTTTCTTTACTCCATCTTTTATTTCTACTTCTGTAGTTTCAGGAATAATAACTCTAAAGATATGATCTTGCATTCCCATTGATACTGCACGAGATTCTAACTTTTCTTTTACTTTAGCTTCATGACCACTATAAGTGTTAACAACATACCATTCTTTTTCCATTATGCAACCAACCCCTTTATAAATGCTGCTAACAATGCAACAGCTTCAAAGAATAAGCATAAAAATATACAGATAAGAATTACTGAAATAGTAGATTTTAAAACACTTCCTGCTGTTGGCCAAACAACTTGTTTCATTTCTTTTCTTAAACCTTTAAAGAATCCTTCTTTCTTCTTTTTAGGTTCTTTTTCTACTTTTTCTTCTTTCTCTATTTTTTTACTAACTTCTTCTTTTACTTCTGTTTCTTTTTCAATTACAGCTTCTTTTACTTCTTTCTTCTTTGCCATAAGCCCACCTCATATTTTTTTCTATTTAAAAAGAGCACTTCCGTGTCTCCAAGAAGAATATACTATAAAAAAAGTAAAAAAGCAACACTTTTTCACTATTTTTCGCCCCTATTATCTATTATTTGTTTAATTTTTTTCTTTATCCTTTGCATAGTATTATCTACTTGTTTAGCTTCAACATCCAAAATACTAGCTATATCTACATACTTTAAACCACTTATCATAAGTTCAAACACATCCCATTCTCTTTTTGAAAGAGTATTCTTAATATCAAGCATTAAACCTTCATAATTTTCTCTTTTTAACGCCATTACCAAAGGATCATTTAAACTATCATCACTAATAACTTCTCTTAATGGTACTTTACTATTATCATATATATAATCTAAAGAAAGAGAATCAGCATTTAGCTTAGCTTTTTTATTATTTAACCCTCTTATAGAGTATTGTAACTTTCTATCTACACATAATGTAATGAAAGTTGCCAGTGAAGAATCCTTATCTTCCCTATAATCAGCTATTGCATCAGAAAAGCCTACTAACGCATCTTGATATAGATCATTATAATCATATCCTAATACTTTAGCTATAGTTGAATACTTTTTTATTACTATATCTATTATATATTTATATTTTTCATACAATACTTCTTTTGCTTCATCTGGACTCTCACTAATCATATATAATAGTTCACTATCCCCAATATCATCATATAACATCCATCCACCTACCTATTAATAATACCATATATAATAATTGCTGTTGCAACAGAAGCATTTAACGAATTAATCTTTCCATATTGTGGAATAGATACTATCTCATCACATGCTTCTCTAACCAATCTACTCATACCTTTTCCTTCATTACCTATTACTAAAACTATTTTAGAAGAAAAATCAGTATCTTTATAATTTCTACCACCCATATCTGTTCCATATACAAAAAAACCATTCTTCTTAAAATCATCTATTACTTTTACTAGATTATTAACCATCGCAATATTAACATGTTCTAATGCCCCAGCACTAGTTTTCATAACTGTTGAATTAACACTTACACATCTCTCTTTAGGTATAATTATTGATTTAATACCAGCTGCTTCACAAGTTCTAATAATAGCACCTAAATTATGAGGATCCTCCAAATGATCTAACAATACTACTATATTATCGTCATACATATTTTTATAATCTTTATATTCATAATCATTAGTTATTATTACAATTCCTTGATGTTTACCAGTTACCATACTATCAAGTACTTTATTATCAGTAACAGTATAACTAATTTTATTATTCTTAATAAAATCAACTATTTCTTTATCATTAAAACCATGTGCTAGATATACTTTCTTAATTGATTTAATATCTTCTTTTAGTTCATTAAATACATTTCTACCAAATACTTTCATCTTAATCACCCAAAATAATTTTCATTATCTCTTCTATTCTTTTTTCTTTTTTATCACAATATAATTTACCTATCAAAGCTTCTAAAGAAGTAGCCATCCTATAAGTAATAATATCTGTACTTTTACTCCTAGTACCTTTAGCATTTCTACCCCATTTTAATATTTCTAATTCCTCTTCTGTAAATACATCCTTATTCATTAACTCTTCAAGTATTCTTCTTTGACTTTTAGCACTTACATAATTCAAACTTTCTTGTTGTAATGTACCTACTTTAGTTATTCCTTTATTAATTAAATACTCCCGTATATACCACTCATATATAGTATCACCCATATATGCACACACTAATGGTCCATGCATACCAATCACCCAAAGTTAATGTAACACAAAAGAGAAAAATAAGAAAGACCTATTTAACAAGGTCTTTATCTTCGCTTTTTTCCTCTTTTACTTCTTCTTTTGGTTCTTCTTTTTTCTTTTTCTTCTTCTTTTTCTTCTTTTTATCTTTTTTAGGTTCATCTACTACTTCATTATCTTTTTTTATCAATATAATTACATATAAAATAAATGCTGTTGTAAAAGCAATTATTGATATAACTTGTGCTGCTTTTAAAGAACCAATCATTAATGAATCCGTTCTTAACTCTTCAATAAAGAATCTACCAAAAGAATACCACATAACATATATACATGTTAATTCACCTGTTTTTATATATTTAAATATTCTTCTAACAATAATTAATAAGATAAAACCACATAAACACCATAATGATTCATAATAGAAAGTAGGATGATAATAAACACCACCTATATTCATTCCTTTTATTACATAATTAGGAATAAACTTTAACGCTTTTAGCGCTTCTAAAGTAGTAGCTGGTCCATGAGCTTCACTATTAAAAAAATTACCCCATCTACCAATAGCTTGTGCAAGTATTACAGAAGGAACAGCCAAATCAGTTAATTTCAATATTTTAATTTTCTTAACTAAAGCAAAAACTATAATTGTTATCAAGCCAGCTATAATTCCACCATGAATAGCTAAACCACCATTCCATGTTTTGAAAATATCTAAAAAATTCCCTTTATATACAGAATAATTGAAAGCCACATAATATAATCTAGCTCCTATTATTCCAAATAGCACCATATAAAATCCTAAATCAAAGATATCCCCTTTATCTATTCCTTTTCTTTTACCTTCTACTATAGCTACCAAGAAACCTAATAATACACCAATTAATATTAGAACAGCGTACCATCTAATTTCTATATTACCTATACTAAATATTACTGGATTCATAAAAAACTCCTCCTTAACACTACATATATTACGACAAAAAAAGTAAAAAAGATAGTAATAAATACTATCCTCTATATTTCATATTCATATAATTTATTATGTTCACAATAAAATTTTGTCAAATCAGTATCATCATCATAACCTACTATTACATAATGTAATGCTTTAATAATTCCTGCATGAGCAACTACTAAAATTGTCTTATCACTATAATTTTCTTTGATATAATCTATAAATTTATGAGCTCTAGCTATTACTTCTCTAGGAGTTTCTATATCTAATTCATCCTTTTCATAATTGATATTCCAATACTTTTTTATATCATAATTATCTGTCGAAGTACCTTCTAACTTACCAACATGACGTTCCTTTAAATAATCATTTACTTCAATTTCACGTCTACCATCTACCAATAGCTTAGCAGTTTCTTTAGTTCTTGAAAAAGGAGAACAAATACACAAATCAAAATCTATTTCATCAATTTTATTTTTAAAATCTTTAATCTCTTCTCTACCAATGTCTGATAAAGGAATATCTATATCTCCTTGAATAATTTTCTTTATATTATATTCTGTCTTCCCATGTCTTACAAAATATACTTTCACCAAAATCACCTATTTTTCATACAATTTCTAGTATATGGTTTATCGAATAAAGTAATTGTACAAAAGAATTTTTTACATGTAATAGTTTCAGATTTAAATTCACCTTTATCATCTATTATAGTACAAACATTATCTAACATAAAATCTGCATATGAATCTTCATAATATTCCTTAAAATTTTGCTTCCTACTTTTGTTTTCTTTACAATCATAAGAATAGATATTATACTCGTCACTATCCTCAAAATATAAACATCTATGATTATTACAAGCTTTCTTACCTTTAAGGCTTTTCCATACTTTTTTCCACATATCATTATAGCTCAATTCTTGATTGTCTTCATTTTTAGAAAATTCCTCAATGCTCTCCGTCATCTTTTCTAATTCTTCATGATTGTAACTACCTTCCTCATCTACTAAGTCACACATCTTTTTAACTTCTTTTTCATAGTCAATAGGAACAAAGTGCCCTTCTCCGCCTAGTAATGCTCTAACATTTATAACTCCATTCAAATCTAAAATACCAATTACTAGACCAGCTAATAATAATACTCCAATTATAAAAGCCACATTAGATTTACCATGATTATTCATAATATCACCACTCTCTTACTCTAAATATAACACAACCATATATTAACAACAACAAACTTTTAGAAAATTTTACACAAAAAAAGAAGCTATTTCTGCTTCTCTAATTGTTTAAGTTTTTTTACTAATTCCATAAATCTAGGCGGATAACTTAACGCCCCACTTTTATGATAATAAGTTTCTATCTCATCATAAAATGCTATTCTCCACATAGGTGACATAGGAGAATGATCTTTACTTTTATCTGGCCAATAATCATATTCATCAAGATTTTCATATTCCCAAACCATGTCTTTTATTGTTTTATAGTCTTCATCACTTATTTGGCACTTATATAAAACACCATCTACATCTATTACTTTTTCCTCAAGATTAATAATTATATATTCCATATTTCCATATTCTAATTCTAATCTTTTAATATTATTCTTATCAGTATATTTCTTATCTACTTCTAATACTGTCTCCATTTTTTCACCTACAAACACTTCTTTAAGAATTCACCCGTATAACTCTTACTATTTTTAGCTATCTCTTCAGGTGTACCAGTAGCAACTATCGTACCACCTTGGTCTCCACCTTCGGGTCCTAAATCGATAATATAATCAGCTACTTTAATAACATCTAAATTATGCTCAATAACAATAACTGTATCTCCATTATCAACTATTCTTTGTAATATAACAAGTAGTTTTTTAATATCATCACTATGTAAACCTGTAGTTGGTTCATCTAAAATAAATACACTTTTACCTGTTACTTTCTTTTGTAATTCTTTAGCAAGTTTTACTCTACCAGCTTCTCCACCCGATAAAGTAGGAGCTGACTGACCAAGTTCGATATAAGAAAGCCCTACATCTTGCATTACCTGTAACTTACTTTTAACTTTAGGAATATTATCAAAGAATTCTAACGCTTCATTTACACGCATATGTAAAACATCCGAAATGTTTTTACCCTTAAACTTTACATCTAAAGTTTCCCTATTATATCTAGTTCCATGGCATACTTCACAAGGAACATAGACATCAGGTAAAAAGTTCATTTCAATTTTCTTTACACCGTCACCCCAACAAGCTTCACATCTTCCACCTTTTACATTAAAGGAGAATCTATTCTTACCATATCCTCTTATTTTAGATTCTTTCATCTCAGCAAAAACATCCCTAATATCATCAAATACTCCAACATAAGTAGCAGGATTACTTCTAGGTGTTCTACCAATTGGATCTTGAGTAATATGTACTACCTTGTCTACATTTTCTAAGCCTTTTACTTCCTTACAATCTCCAACTACTACTTTGGATTTATAAATATTCTTAGTTAAAGCATTAAATAAAATATCGTTGACTAAAGTACTTTTACCACTACCAGATACTCCAGTAACACATACAAACTTGCCTAAAGGGAACTTAACATCTATATTCTTTAAATTGTGTTCTTTAGCTCCTTTAATTTCTATACATTTACCATTACCTTTTCTTCTCTTTTTAGGAACTTCTATACTTAATTCACCAGTTAGGTATTTACCAGTTAAAGATTTTGGATTTTTCATTACTTCTTCAGGTGTCCCTGAAGCCATAACATATCCTCCTTCTGTACCTGCTCCCGGTCCAATATCTACTAGATAATCAGCTGCAAGCATTGTTTCCATATCATGTTCTACAACTATTAAAGTATTACCTAAATCTCTCATTTCTTTCATAGATTGAATTAATTTAGCATTATCTCTTTGATGTAAACCTATACTAGGTTCATCTAATACATATAATACTCCTGATAATTTACTTCCTATCTGTGTTGCCAAACGAATACGCTGAGCTTCTCCACCTGATAAAGTGCCAGCTGCTCTATCAAGAGTTATATAACCAAGTCCCACATTATTTAAAAATTCTAATCTATTCCCTATTTCTTTTATTAACAATTCACTTATTTGTTTCTGCTCATTATTTAACTTTAAATTTTTTACAAACTTGTATAGCTCACTTATACTCATAGCAGTCATATCATATATATTCTTTTTATTAATAAATACATTTAAAACATCTTGTTTTAATCTAGTACCATTACATAAAGAACACTTTTGTTCATACATGAAACCTTCAATCCACTCTCTAACCCAAGTAGCTGTTGTTTCAACATATCTTCTCTCTAAATTAGTAATAATACCTTCAAAAAAATCTGTCTTAGTCCTAATATTACCTTCACGAGATACATATTTAAAATCTAATATATCAGTTGACCCAAATAATATCTTCTCTAATTTTTCTCTAGGTATCTTACCTATTGGCATATCCAAATCTATTCCATAATATTTAGCAGTCGTTTCTACTTCTGTAAATTGGATATTTTGATCAACAGTTAAGGTTTTAATTGCTCCATCTCTAATACTTTTAGTTTTATCAGGAATAAGTAAGTCTTCACTAATTTTCATTTTTAAACCTAATCCATTACATTCTGGGCAAGCTCCAAATGGTGAATTAAAAGAAAACATTCTTGTTTCTAATTTAGGTAAAGAATAATTACAATGTATACAAGCATAATTTTCACTCATTAAGAATTCTTCTTCACCAATAACATTGAATAATACTAAGCCATTAGCTAACTTAGCACTATTTTCAATAGATTCAAATATTCTGCTTCTATCTTCAGGTTTTACCATTATTCTATCTACTATTACTTCAATACTATCTTTTTTATTCTTTTCCAATACTATTTCTTCTGCTAAATCTCTAACTTCTCCATTTATTCTTACTCTCGAATACCCTTTTTTTCTTAAATCATCTAATACATCTTGATGAGAACCTTTTTCTCCCCTAACTATAGGAGCCATTATTTCTATTTTAGTCTTTTCCGGATAATTCATTATTTTATTAGTCATCTCTTCAATACTTTGAGATGTAATTGGTTCGTGATGATTAGGACAATAAGGAATACCAATACGTGCAAATAATAATCTTAAATAATCATATATCTCTGTTACTGTTCCAACTGTACTTCTTGGATTATTGTTAGTACTTTTTTGATCAATACTAATACTAGGACTTAACCCATCTATACTATCCACATCTGGTTTACTAGTTCCACCTAAAAACTGTCTAGCATAACTAGACAAACTTTCAACATACCTTCTCTGCCCTTCGGCATATATCGTATCAAAAGCCAAACTACTCTTACCAGATCCAGAAACACCAGTCATAACAACTAAACTATTCTTAGGTATTTCTAAATCTATATTCTTAAGATTATTCTCTCTTGCTCCCTTTATTACAATTTTATCCATATAACCACTTCCAAAAGACTCGTATATTATACCATTTTTATATATTAAGTAAATATTATCTCATTTAATAACTTAGCTAAATAAATATCATTCATTACTAGTTTTTCTCTCATATCATATATAAAAGACTCAACATTTTTCTTATCTATTAATTCAGCCATCCCAAAAATTCCTTTTTATTTTTCAACTTTCCCTATTTAAACATTTTACTTTAAAGACATTTGTTCGTCAATAGCTAAATAAAAAAAGAATTAGCTTTTTAATAATAAATCTATTCTTTTCTTATACTTTTCTTTTTCTTTTATACTTTTACTATTCTTATAATTATTATACTCATTTAATACTTTGTACTTAGTTTCTTCATCTAATTCTAGATTATCTATATCTTCGACATAATCTAATTTATTAGTATTCTCTTCATTATTTAGAGAAAAGAAACCACCAAAATCATCACTAAGTCCTAAAGCAAACATAGTATTATTATCTTTACTCTCGGTTAAATCTTCCCTCTTTTTTAACATTGGCATAATTATATTCCCCCTTACATTGCCTTTTTCATTTCTACTAAATCTTCATTACTACATTCAACAAAATACATAAAATCTCTAAATGGTATAACACCTTCAAATATTTTCATACCAGATTCATCATTATATCTTTCTATGTGTATAACATCTCTACTATCCACATAAATCTTTCCTCCATGTAATGAACTTAATAACAATTCCATTACTACATCATTATCAAATGCAATATCTAAAGCACTATTCTCCTGCTTATATTGAATTACATTAAGTAAAGTATTTCTTTTATCACATAGCTTTTCTTCTTCTTTAACATTTTCTACATATTGGCTAACTCCACTTTTTATATTAGCATATGCTGTTTCATTTTCTCTATCCATACCATTTTCTCTTAAGGCATTAGATAGATTTATATTATTCCTCACTTGCTTAGCTATTCTTTCTCTTTCCTCATTATACTTTGAAGAATTAATATCTCTAACAGTTCTTTTTAAATCTAAATGATTATTCTGTAAATCATCAGTCATAAACTCTTTAATTCTTATTTTACTTAAATATAAATCACTATAATCTATATCCATATTAGCCAATAACCACATATATATTCTAAATAACGCTACTATGCATTTGTTTCTATCTATCTTACTAAATAATTCTTTATAAGATACATTTACATTACATGACAATACTAACTTACTTAACTCTATATTATCACTAATATCTATTACTTCATCTTCTAACAACCATTTACTTATTCTCTCTTTTTGATCTTTAAAACTTCTATTATAAAATCTTCTATCTTTATTAGCTTTTTCTAATATTCTATTATAATTAGCAAATTCACAATTACTTATTTCAGTTTCTACATCACTTGGAATATTTCTATACAAAGCATCTTTAATATCATACGTCTTAACACTATCTTTACCTACTAGCATTCCTTTAGCATTTGTTTGAGCATGTCTATACACACTATCTAAATCTTTACTACTACTCTTCATTTTTATTAAAAATGCCTTGGTATGATATAAGTAATTTAATAAACTCTTTTCATCACGAATATCTAATTCCATACTTTTATTAAATAATAACACCCTATTAAAAGTTGTATCATTACACTTACTTGCTAATTCATATAACCAAGAAGAACTAACTACTAGTTCTACATCTCCACAATTAATAACAATATTATTATTTATATCGAAACTATATTTATTATTCTTCAAAGAATTAATTATCTTCTCCATTAACTCTCTATTACTATAATCATGATTAGTTATTAAATTTATCTTAGTTACTAGCTCATCTATAATACTATCATCCAAATTAGGATTTAAAGATACAATACTATTTATAGCTATCAGATTAAACAAATTAATTTTACTACTTTGAAAATCTTGAATACTACCGAAGTCTTCTTCAATAATTCTATCCAAGCCGCCTTCATTGTCTAAGAAATAACATAATACTTCTATAACATTCATTTCCTTAGTATACATATCTTCACCTCCTATTATCACTTTTTAATTATATCATTATTTATCATCATTAACTATCTTTTTGTACTCATCTATGTACATATTTATCTCTTCTATAAACTCTTGGCAATCTTTATCATAAGAATACTCATCCGTTACATAATCTCCTACTTTATAGTCATCAATCTCATAATTACATACTTCATTACCACTTTTAAATTTTAAAACTGGATAATTACTACCAACAACTAATACATATTTATCTTTACTAATATATAAATCTTTAGTTTTTACATCATAATTATACTTAACATCTTTTTCTTTCTTTGTACAATTATTACCTACACAACTATAATTATTTTTCTCTAAGTACATCTCTGTTGTATTTTTATCCCCCATATATATTTTAAAGTAATAAATTGCCCCAATTGATACTATTAATAACAGTACTATTACTAACATGACAATCTTCTTTTTCATACATACCACCTATTATCTTAATTATAAATAAATATAAGTAATATTGCAAACTATATTCCTTGTATTTTTAATTCTTTTTATTTATAATAAGCTTAAATTGAGGAGTGGTATTATGTACTTAAATGAAAAAGTAGTTGTAGGTAAAACTAAAGATAAAAAAGAATTATCTATTCTCTTAAATAAAGCGAATAGACATGGGTTGATAACTGGTGCTAGTGGTTCAGGTAAAACTGTTACTTTAAAAGTAATGGCTGAAAGCTTTTCAGACGCTGGAGTTCCTGTCTTCTTAGCAGATGTTAAAGGTGATTTAGGAGGTACAGCAAGCACTGGTACTCCTAGTGAAAGCATAGATAAAAGACTTAAAGATTTAGGAATTGATAATTTTGAATATAAAGCTTTCCCTGTTAGATTCTGGGATATATTTGGTGAATATGGACATCCAATTCGTACAACAATCGATTCTGTTGGACCAGAAATACTATCTATGATGTTAGGACTTTCCGAAGCTCAAGAAGGAGTTTTAGCAATAGTATTTAAGATTGCCCAAGATAATAATTGGAAATTAGATGACGTTAAAGATTTAAGATTATTACTACAATATGTTGGTGATAATAAAAATGATTTTATTACAAGATATGGAAATATTACTACACAAAGTGTTGGCGTTATTCAAAGATGTTTACTTACTTTAGAAAACCAAGGTGCAAATCAATTCTTTGGTCATCCTGCTTTAGATATCAATGACTTTATATCAGTAGATGCAACAACAGGAAAAGGAACAATAAACATTCTACATGCTGTTAAATTATTCCAATCACCTGATCTTTATGCATCATTCTTATTATGGTTATTGACTAATTTATTTAATAACATGCCTGAAGTTGGTGACTTAGATAAACCAAGAATAGTATTCTTCTTCGATGAAGCACATTTACTATTTAATGGAATGCCATCTTATAGATTAAAACAAATAACTCAAGTAGTTAAATTAATTAGATCACGTGGAATTGGTTTATATTTCATTTCTCAAAGTCCAACAGATATTCCTGATGAAGTAATTGCTCAATTAGGAAATCGCGTTCAACATACTTTAAGAGCATACACTCCAAGTGAACAAAGAACTGTTAAAGTAGCAGCCGAAGCATTTAGAACTAATTCTAAATTTAATACAGCAGATGCTATACTTGCATTAGGAACTGGTGAAGCATTAATTTCATTCCAAAATGAAAATGGTGAACCAGAAATAGTTGAAAAAGCAACTATTCTTCCGCCACAAAGTATGATGGGAGTTCTTGATGATATATCACGTAATAAAATTATTAACTCTTCTCCTTTAGTTGGTAAATACGATGAAGCAGTTGAAAGAGATTCTGCTTATGAAGAACTAGATAAATTAATTAAAGAAAAATATGAGGCTATAGAAGAAGAAAATCGTATTAAAGAAGAAGCTAAAGAAGCTGAAAAAGCTGCTAAGGAAGCTGAAAAAGCTGCAAAGCTTGCTGAAAAAGAAAAGAAAGAAGCCGAAAAATTAGCAGAAAAGAAAAAGAAAGAAGAAGAAAAAGCTAGAAAGAATAGCATCGAATATAAACTAGGTAAAAAAGTAGCTAACAAAACTGCTGATAAATTAATTAATAAAGGATTAAATAGTATCTTCAAAAAGATATTCAAATAAAAAGAGTTACGTTAAATACGTAACTTTTTATTTGCTTGTCTTACTTAAATACCACATTAGTAGTGATCCTATAAAATTACCACCAATACATATTATTATTGATATATCAAAAGCTCTAGCAACACCCATAGTAATTATATTAGCTATACAATGTTGAAAACCGCAGAATATAAATAGAGGTATACCAAATATAATTCCAAGTGGAGTACCTTTTCTATACATAAGTACAGCTATATACATTATTATTCCACATAAAACACTCTTTATAAAAAATGGTATAGATACTTCCCAACTACTCACCTTTAATAATGCATTATTATAAACTGTTTGATCAGTTACAGAAAATGCTAAACCTATTAAATATCCTGCCATTAAATTGACAACAAGTATTATTAGTAAATCACTTAATTTTATCTTATCTTCAATATAAAAGCCACACTTACCAGTAAATAGATTTAAACCCATATAACATACACCAAGTAATCCAAAAGCAAATATTATTGGTCCAATTGGTTCTCCTAGTTTTAATAATGCATAATCTCCTAACGCTATCAATAACGAAGCCCCTATACTCTTTTTAATTAATTCTTTCATAATATACCTCCCTAACCTAATATATCTCTTTGTAAATTATCTTTTATTATTGTGTCCTTATTAACTATAGTATAAATAATATTTAATATATTAATTACTATCATAATCCCATATTCAATAATAAAAACTAAGAAACTCTTGTTATACAAACTAACTACCAAAAATATCATTAATGAACATAATAATATATTGAAAATATTAAATATTATATTAATCTTATATCTTGTATGTATAAGTATTCCTATACCACTAAGTATCAAACCTATATATGGCATTATCCAACCAATAAACAATGACATCATCATTATTGTAGAAAAAACTGATGATACATCTATAAAATGAATGATTATAAATCCTACAATACTAACAACTATATTACTTATACCTAATATCTTTCTTATCATAATATACCTACTTTAACTTTGGTAAAATACTAGTACCTTCCATACCAGCTATTTTTTTAACTGTTACTAAATTCAATATATCCTTAAAGCTTATTTCTAAATAGAATGAATTATCTGTATTAATATAGTCTTCTATTATTACAATATTATCTAAAAGTTCATTATTATTATTTGTTTTTAAATAGAATCCTGCCGAAACAAATGCATTTACCATATGTTTAATAATAGAATAATTATATCTATATAAATCCATATTATTGTACTTTTCTAAATTATCTTTTCTAAGCACATATAATTTATCTTTCAATACCTCAATATTATTCTCTTTAGCAGCTATATCTATTGTTACTCTATTAATATTACTTATACACATCTCTAATTCATTTTTATATTTATAACCCAAATTTTCTTTTGTAATACTTTGTCTTTCAAATTTATATTTATCCAATTCTTCTTTCTGCTCATTCAATTCTAACGCTAACTTCTTTATCTCTTTTTTAATTTCTTCTTCTTCACCATTACCTACATAACTCATATATTCTGGTTTTATATCTTCTAAATCTAATTTAGAATAATCCTGATCATCTCCATGTAGATAAGTTAATATAAATTTTAATATTATAAGTATCATAACCACATGTATATCTTTTATATTATTGTTCTTTTTTAATTCTTTATAAGTTTTATAATCCGCTTTATTGTTCAATTTTTCTAATAAATCTATTAAGTCATTAATATATTCATTTGCATAATCTAATAATACAAAACTATTACTCAATTTCCAAACAATGTTATCAATTATCTTAACTTGTTCTATAGAAGTCTTTTCTACAAAACTACTAGTAAGACATTTCTTAATTCTTTTTAAATAATTACTATCTATATTCCCTAATAATTTTGCATCTTCTTCAAATAATAAATTCTTTTTATGACATTCATTTTTTAGTAAGTTATAAAATATTTGATATGATTCTTCACTTTCTAATCCTAACTTAAACTTTCTTAAATGATAAAAATATTTATTAGCAGCATTCTTAAGCATTACGATATCTTCATCTTTAATATTTAGAGATTCTTCAGTATGTTTAATAACTATCTTACATAAATTGAAATTTCTAAAGAAGTTATTAATATCTGATAATTTTTCACATTTACTTACACTCTTATTAGGTATAACACTAGTAATTACTATATTCTTTTTTACTCTACTCTTACCTTCTAATAGTATTCCTAAATATGTTAGTAACCAATCTGTATCAACATATTCTTCTGTTTCAAAATATATTCTTTTTTCTTTCCTATCATAAGCAAACTTACTATCTATAATTCTATTACTTATCTCTTTAAGTAATTCTATTTCATTCTTAGCTTTTATATTACTAATACTTTTTAAATCATAAG
>JAEEGL010500994.1_pt1 | contig 16522 bp, 21 predicted proteins | sample 9134231 | NCBI WGS metagenome assembly JAEEGL01 (sample SAMN16246548, study PRJNA631951) | gut metagenome | biome: gut microbiome; feature: rumen; material: fiber-attached | host: Bos | place: Iran: Karaj | collected 2018-10
AAGGGAGAATAATATTGTGAAAACTGAAATGCTCGCAATGATACTTGCGGGGGGAAGAGGTACAAGATTATTGGACTTAACCAATAAGGTTGCAAAGCCTGCTGTTTATTATGGCGGCAAGTACCGTATCGTCGATTTCCCGCTGAGTAACAGTGCCAACTCCGGTATTGATGTTATTGGCGTTTTAACTCAGTACGAATCAATTCAATTAAACGCTTATGTTTCACAGGGCTCCAGATGGGGTCTGGAAGGAAGAGGCAAGGGAGTTTTCGTTCTGCCACCGAGAGAAAAAGATGATACTGCTTTTGGTGTCTATAAGGGAACTGCCGATGCTATCTACCAGAATCTTGACTTCATGGATATGTACAATCCTGACTATGTACTCATTCTGTCAGGCGACCATATCTATAAGATGAATTATGCCAAGATGCTGGCTTTCCACAAAGAACAGAAAGCAGACCTGACAGTTGCAGGTCTGGAAGTAACCTACGAAGAGGCAAAGAGATTCGGTATCATGAATACAGATGAAACTGACCGCATTGTTGAATTCGAGGAAAAACCAGCTCATCCGAAGAACAACCTTGCCAGCATGGGTATTTACATTTTCTCATACAAGGAACTGAAAAAAGCCCTGCAGATTGACGCTGTTGATGAGAAGTCTGCTCATGACTTTGGTAAGAACGTTATCCCTTACATGCTCAATAATAATAAGAAGATCGTGGCATACAGATTCAAGGGATATTGGAAAGACGTTGGAACGATCGATTCATTATGGGAGGCCAATATGGACCTGCTCGATGAAAACAATGGTCTGACCATGAATGACGATACCTGGAAGATCTATACAGAAGATGTTCCTACAACTCCTCAGGTCATCGGACCAAAAGCCAAGATCAAACGTTCCTATATCAACCAGGGATGCGTGATTGACGGTACTGTAGAAAATTCTGTTCTGTTCAGAGATGTTCACATCAGCAAGGGAGCTAAAGTCCTTGACTCAGTTCTGTTCCCTGATGTTGTTGTGGAAGAAGGAGCAGTTGTCAAGAACTGCATCGTAGCTGAAGGCCTGACCGTTCCAAAAGACATGGAAATCGGAGACAGAAGCAAAATTCAGCTGATTGCTAAGAAAGGACAGGTAACGAAAAATGATTAATGCTTTAGGTATTGTCAATTTCCCTAACAACGCTGTTAAGATCAAGGGAATGTCAAACTACAGAACCATCGCTGCCATGTCATTCTTAGGCAGATACCGCACCATTGACTTTGTTCTGAGCAACATGGTCAATTCAGGTATCACTAACATTAAGGTTATGGTCAGAGAACAGCCTAGATCATTAGTAGAACATCTGGGCAGCGGCACACAGTATAACATCAATCCTAAACATGGTTTCATTGATATGCTGTATCCTGACCATCAGGCAGTAAGCGATGCTTACTATCACGACATGTATCTGATGAATGAAAATATTGAGGATTTCAAGTCTTCAAAGCGTAAATATGTTGTCATTTCACAGAGCTACATGATCTGTACAATTGACTATAACGATGTCATCAAAGCTCATGAGGAAAGCGGAGCCGATATTACCTGTGTCTACGGTGAAACCAAGAGAGGTAAAGTCAGCTTCATCGGCTGCAAGAGCCCTAAACTTGACAAGTATGGCCGCATTTACGAAATCAATAACAATATCGGCTATGATACAAAGGCTAACATTCTGACAGAAACATATGTCATGAAGAGAGAACTGTTTGTTGAACTGATCGAAAAGTCATATGAGATCAGCCCTCTGTTCAACTTCATTGATATCATCAAGCATCATCTTGGAACTCTCAATGTCAAGGGCTACAAGTATGAAGGATATCTGGCTTGTATCAATACACTGGAAGAATATTACAGAATCAACATGGAAGGTCTGAATCCTGAAGTATTCAGCCAGTTGTTCAGAAGCGACTGGCCGATTTATACCAAGAGCAATGATTCTCCACCGGCATTCTATTCAAGCACCGGACATGCCAAGAACTGTCTGATCGCCAATGGCTGTATCATTGAAGGTGATCTGCAGAACTGTATCCTCGGCCGTGGCGTTCATGTAGAAAAGGGCAGTGTCATCAAGAATGCATTACTGCTGCCTAACACTTATGTCGGACCATATTCACACATTGAATATGCTATCGTTGACAAGCACGCCCGTGTAGAAAACAAGAAGGAAATCATCGGCACTAAGGACAATATCATTTACATCAAGAGAAGAGACAGGGTATAACCATGAAAAACATACTGTTAGTATCAGCTGAAGGCCTGCCTTACAGCAAAAGCGGCGGCCTGGCTGACGTAATCGGATCCTTACCTGTTGCCCTGACCAAACAGGGCATGGGTGCTGCCGTTGTTCTTCCTATGTATAAGAAGACCATTGAACAGCATCCTGAATTAACTGAATTATGTACATTTCATGTTACTAGCGGTGTCATCAATAAGCAGGCAGTCGTTTATGGTGCCAAGATCGGAGAAGTACAGTATTTCTTCATTCGCCAGGATGACTACTTCTATCGTGACGGAATGTATGGATATGCAGATGACGGTGAAAGATTTGCTTTCTTCTGCAAGGCCGTACTGGACATGCTGCCTCATATCAGATTCAAACCTGACATCATTCACTGCAATGACTGGCAGACAGGCATGATCCCTATCCTGTGCAAGCAGGAATATACAGGTGAAGAATATCAGAGATACAAACATGTTTATACTATTCATAACCTGCTGTTCCAGGGTAACTTCCCTAAGGAAACCTTACAGTGCTTCAACATTTCTGATCATTACTACAATAACGGCGATATCAGATTTGATAACGGCATCAGTTTCATGAAGGCCGGTATCATCTATGCCGATAAGGTCACAACCGTATCACAGACATATGCCAAGGAAATCCTGACACCTGAATACGGTGAAAGAATGGAAGGCATACTGGCTCAGAAGGGTGATAACCTTGTTGGTATCGTTAATGGTATTGACGTTGAGAACTGGAACCCAACCAAGGACCCTGCGCTGTATAAGAACTATACGGCATCCGATATCAGAAACAAGAAAGCCTGCAAGAGAAGTCTGCAGTATCAGTTAGGATTAAGAGTCGCTGATGATGTCATGCTGATTGGTATCGTTACCAGACTGACATGGCAGAAGGGCATGCATCTGATCCTCGATAAGCTGACCAACATCATGAATCAGGACGTTCAGCTGGTTATTCTGGGTTCAGGAGATAACTACATTGAAAGTGAACTGAAGAAGATCGAAGCAACATATCCACACAGAGCAGTATTCTACTGCGGATATAATGAAGAACTCTCACACCGCATCTATGCCGGCTGTGACCTGTTCCTAATGCCTTCACTGTTTGAACCTTGCGGTATTTCACAGCTGATTTCCATGAGATATGGCACAATACCTCTGGTAAGAGAAACAGGCGGTCTGAAGGATACTGTCAAGCCGTTCAATGAATATGACGGCAGCGGTACCGGTTTCTCATTCAGATACTTCAAGGGTGATGAAATGATGTTCATTCTGGCATATGCCATTAATGTTTACTACTACAACAAGCCGGGCTGGCGTAAGCTGATCAAACAGGCCATGGCTGTAGATGTAAGCTGGGACAATTCAGCCAGAGAATACAAGGCTCTCTACGAGACACTCTAGCAGATTCTTAATAAAAATCATAAAGGCATTTCTCAGTAAAGGAGGAATGCCTTTAATTATGCGCTATAATGAATTATACAGGAGGTAATGATCATGATATATGATATTACTCAGCCGCTGTTTGGCTGTGAGGTATATCCAGGTGATACCGTACCGCAGATGAAGCCGGTCAGAAGAATTTCTGAGGGTGAAATATATAATCTTACTGACATAACGATGTGTGTTCACAACGGAACACATGTTGATGCACCGTTTCATTTCATAAATGACGGCAAGACTGTTGATCAGATCAGTCTGGATAAGTTTATCGGCAAAGCCTATGTAGTAAGTCATGATGGTGATGTAACAGCTGACGATGCTGAAAAGATGGTCCAGACAGCTTATGAAAATGCAGCCCGTAAGATACTGATAAAAGGTCTGCCGTTAATAACGCTGGAGGCTGCTGAAGTATTTGCCAGATACGGCATAGATCTTCTGGGAAATGAAACACAGTCAACAGGACCTGATGATGCACCGATGCGGGTTCATGTCGAACTGCTTAAGGCAGAAGTAGTACTGCTGGAAGGAATCAGACTGTCTGCTGTAAGTGATGGATTCTACCTGCTTAACTGTGCTCCATTGAATCTTGAAGGTTGTGATGGATCACCGTGCCGAGCCACATTAATGGATATTTGAGACATAATAAAAGTGCATTAATTAATGCACTTTTCGTTTGTCAGAATATTCTTTCACGGGTTATGATGTCTGCCACAAAGGTAAACCCGTACTTCTGAAGAGCTTTTTCAAGTTTTTCATTTACAGAAGTAAAGGTGCAGGTGATCTCCGGGATGTTGCGGGCATTGGCCAGGTTTACCGCAAAATCCAGACCTTTTTCATAATCGCCACCCAGCATGACCAGGAAAAGTTTGTTACCATGCTGGAATCTGTTGCCTATGCAGATGAAACTTCCGTTACCGTCTTCATAAAACAGCCGTTTGTCTGCCAGGGCGGCAATGTTGTCTCGGTTAATACGGCACATGGTTCTGTTTATGGAAATGAAGTCACCGTATTCTTCTTTTAGCGGTAAAGCCAGTTTGCAGGCTGTTCTCCAGTCTGCATAATGATAATCGCTTTTACGGCCTTCAGCAGTTACTTTTAATGTATATTCCTTATAGTTGTATACATTGTTAAGACCGTAACGGGCAGCCAGGCCGGAACTGCGGACATTGCGAGGTCCGGTATACATGGACATGGCTGTACAGTGATATTTGTTCTGAGCCAGGTCCAGGGCTTTTTCATAAAGAGCTTTGCCTGCTCCCCGGTTCTGATGTTCAGGATGAACACGTAAGGCTTCAAACCAGCAGCTGTTATCCGGCAGAACGGCCAGATGAGCAATGGCTACCATCTTATCATCCCGGTTACAGGCACAAAGAAAATCTCCCTTGGTATTAAAGAAATAATTCCAGGCAGTATCAACATAGGTATAGTTTCCCATGGTTGCCTTTTCAATGGCTGAAACGGTATCCAGGTCTTCATATTTCGCAATTCTTACATCATACTTCATAACAGACATCCTCATCTAATATCTTAGCAGAATGCGGAAATAAAGATCTGAAAAATGCATCAGAGGGGTACAAGGAACAAATAGAGTCTGTTATAATAATTATAGAAACAGAAGCATAAGAATAATTCTTCATAGAAAATCAAAACCTCCTTTTCGAAAGCAGATACTATGTGCGGGTATCTGCTTTTCCCGTTGAAAAACACCTCCTTTGAGAGGTGTTTTCATGCATTAAATGTCATACTGCCGTGGAAACCAGACAAACAGACCGTTAGCGGCAGCCAGAGTCTGTGCATATTTGAGAACTGTGGCTGATGGATTGTAAAGAGTCATGCAGGTACTGTCACGGGTAAAGGAGATAAGTGTGTTTTCTTCATTTATCAGGATATTCAGCACAATCGGGTTTTCCATGAGCCATTTTTCAAGTGATTCAGGTTTTGGATTAAGATATCCGCGCGATGAATCATTGCGGTAAACCTTGAAGTCATAGAAACAGTTGAGTTTAAGCAGGATGTCAGCAAACTTATGCAGTAGTTCAGGATAGTGGGATTTTGACAGATAAAGTTCTTCTACAGCAAAAAACTGTCCTGCGCTCCGCGCCGGTACCTGATAGGGAAGAAAATCAATTACACAATATGGACTGTCGAGCAGTTCTTCTATTCTTTCAGTTTCTGAATTCATGTAAATCACCTTTTTTACTAAAGATATATTTTAATGTTATCATTAAGCTGATGATTTATACAGCATAAGGAGTAATCGAAAATGAAAAGATTATTGATATTGTTGATGGTGTTGGTTTTTGTTCTGACCGGCTGTCAGAAAAAGGAACCTGATGTACCTGAACAGACCGTTAAGGTAGAAAATCTTGAAGTTAAGCATGAAACCGAATTTGGCGGTGTATACATTGTCATGACCATTGATGATTTCAATAAGGTGGGTTTTAAATACGGTGACAGTGTTGATGTGGAATTTTCCAACGGTTACAAGCTGGAAGACATTCCTTATTACAACGGCTACTATGTTGATGCCGGTGAGGCTTTGCTGATTGCCTATCCAGGATATGATTATATAAAGGCAGCCATCAACTATGGTGATGACCTGTGGGAAAGAGCCGGACTGAAGGCAACTGCCTATCAGCCAACCTTATGGAGTACGGCAGCTCTGGATGAACATTCAAAGGCAACTGTTACACTGAAAGAAGCAGGGAAATATCTTGATATTCAGGAAGCCAGAGATATCCATTATCCTGATGAAAGATCCAAGTTCCCTAGTGACATCGTTTTTGCGAATTTCCGTAATTTCGCAATGGGTGATCTTAAGGAAGGCGTCATGTACCGTTCTGCTTCTCCTTGTGACAATCAGCACAACAGAGCTCCATATGTAGATGCCCTGATAAAGGAAGTTGGTGTAAACTGTATTCTCAACCTGTCAGATAACGACGCAAAGATTGAAAAATACATGGCAAAGGATGACTTCAATTCTCCATATTTTGCTGAACTGTACAATAAGGGAAATGTTTATCCGATTGCCTTGAACATGAACTATCTTTCAGATGAGTTTGCCTCTAAGATAGCTCAGGGATTCATCGATATCAGTTCGAAGGAAGGACCTTATCTGATTCACTGTACTGAGGGCAAGGACAGAACGGGTTTTGTATGCATGCTGATAGAGGCTCTGGCTGGGGCAGGATATCAGGAAATCGCTGATGACTACATGGTGACATATGATAACTATTATGAAATAAATGAAGTCAAAGATCCTCGGAAATACAAGGTCATACTGGAAAAGAACCTGGATGCCATGCTGAAGTTTGTTGTTGGTGACGAAAAGGTGGATATTAAAACTGCGGAACTGTCAGGCTATGCCCGCAGTTATCTGCTTAAGGCTGGCATGAGTAATGAACAGATTGACCGATTCTTACGGCGCATTACCAGATAATAACATAGGGCTTACATAAGCCCTTTTTTGTTATAATGAGTTTAACAGAATAACAGAGGTTTATTATGAGCAGACAATCATTCAAAGATCTAATTGTATATGAAATATACCCTACATCTTTTAAGGATACCAATCATGACGGTGTCGGTGATCTTAAGGGCATAACTCAGAAACTTGATTATATAAAGGACAGCGGTTTTAACGCGCTGTGGCTTAATCCTTTTTACAAGTCTCCGTTTAAGGATGGGGGATATGATGTTGAGGATTTCTTTGCGGTTGATCCGCGTTTTGGAACGATGGATGACTACAGGGAACTGATCAGGGAAGCCCATAAAAGGGAAATCAGGATCTTTATCGATCTGGTAGCTGGACATGCTTCATTTATGAATGAGGATTTTCTGAAAAGTGCCGAACCGCAGAGAAACGATAAGAGCGATCTGTTCATCTGGAACGATAATCCATGGCAGTCTGACGGAGAATTCAGGTTCATTTCCGGAATGTATCAGCGTCACGGCTGTTACATGGTAAACTTCTTTGCCCATCAGCCGGCATTTAATTACGGTTTCAAAGTAGTTGAACATCCGGAATGGCAGATGTCATATAAGGATGAAAGAACCTTTGCGGCCAGAAATTACATGCTGGATGTCATGAGATTCTGGCTGAAAGAGGGAACTGACGGTTTCCGTGTGGACATGGCTGATTCTCTGGTTAAGAAGGACGACGATAAAGAAGCCACTGCAGAAGTCTGGCGCTGGATGTTTGAAAAAATCAGAAAGGAATATCCTGAAGCTTTCTTTGTCAGTGAATGGTCAAATCCAAAGCAGTCATTTAATGCCGGTTTTGATGCTGACTTCGTACTTGATCACTGGGATAATTTCTATCACCGTTTCTTCAGAAGCAATGATACATCTCGCGGAGATGCCTTAATAACAGGGAAAGGTGACATGGAATTTGCCTTAAGGGATATGAAGGAAAGATTTGCTGAAGCAGAGAAAACTGATTCATATCTGGCGCTTATCAGCGGTAATCATGATACCTGGAGAATAGCCAATTATCTTGATGATAAGGATCTCAGGGTGTTCTATATGATGCTGTTCACACTTCCAGGAGTGCCTTTTGTTCTATACGGTGATGAAATCGGCATGAAAACATCTGACATACCATCCAGGGATGGAGGTTTCCAGAGAACAGGTACCCGTATCCCAATGATCTGGAACAGTGAAAAGCCAAATCACGGATTCTGTGATGGGGAATGCATTCCTTATCTGCCTTTCAGTGACGATAATGACATGTCCGTTAACAGTGAAATGAAAGATGAAGCTTCACTTTATAACTTCATCCGCAAACTGACTCAGCTAAGAAAGGAAATCCCGGATCTGAAGGAACCGCATATGGATATCAGAAACGAGAAAAGAGTACTGACGTTTACCAGGGGCAGATATGAACTGATAGTAAACATGTCGAACAGAGAGTATGTGTTTAAAGGAGAGAGAATAATGTCTTCAGCAGAATTTAAGGAAAAACTGCCAGCTCACTGCGCAGTGCTTGTCTGTAAGCATGTTGAGAAAGAAAAATAAAAGATGTAAAATAACTCATGATAGAGTTATTTACCAATTTAAGGGAGGATTAATACAATGACATTTAAAAATGTAAAAGAAGGACTTAAACAGCTCCGTACCGGTGAATTGCTGATTTTACTGACAATTTTTACTGGTTTGGTTTTATCAGTAGCTGGAACTGTTGGACAGCAAATGCAGAAGGCCGGAAACACTGAGGCTTACAATAAAGCCATGACTATTGCTGCTATTGGCCTGATTGCTACCATGTTAATTACAGCACTTGGAAACGTTCTGAAGGTATTAGGTATTTTAAAGGCCAGCAAGGATGGCGGAAAGTTCAGTACTGCTCTTGTATTTGCTGCATTAAACGTTGCCTTATCATTGGCAGGCACATTCTTTACCAAGAATAACCTTGTTTCTGACGGAATCAGAACCGCAACAAGTATTCTGGATGTTTTCACCACTTACTTTGTTGTTAGTGGTATTCTGGATGTTGCTGAAAAACTTAGAAATACTGATCTTAAGAATCGGTGCAACAAGTCAATTTTCTACATTCTGCGGGCTGAAGTATGTTCGGCTATCGTTCAGTTAATCGGAATATTCATGAAGAAGAATGATACTCTGACAACTATAGCTTCAATTATTGGAGTTGTTGCTCTGGTATTGTCTCTGATCAGCTACATCGTATATCTGAAACTGCTTAAGAAGGCAACAAAGGTATTATAAAAAGCAAATCAATTATATGTTCTGATTTTAACTGATATATTAGTAAGGTCAGGGCAGGTGATGTAAATGAATTCTGAGATCTGTAAAGATGTAATGCACAGTGAGAAACTGACTTGTGTCATTGCAGATGAGAACGAAATTATTTTCAAGAGTGATAAAAAAGGCATTGTTCCAATGCTGGAGTTCCTTGAACTGTATCAGGAAAAGGGGCTGAAGCCTGTTTATCAGGCTGACAGGATCATTGGCAAGGCAGCAGTAATCATTGCAGCACACTGCGGTATCAGCGAGATATATGCTGATGTTGTTTCACAGAGTGCGATGAATATTGCCTGTGAAAAAGGGATCACGGTTTACTGTGATCAGCTGGTGGAAATGATATTGAATCCAGCTAAGAACAAGGAAGGTCCATTTGAAGCTGCTCTGCATGATGTTGATTCTGAGGATTTTGAAAAAGTACTGGAAACAGTAAGAAAGACACTCGCTGAAATAAAGGCCATGAAATAACATGGTCTTTTTTCTGCTTCAGTCTGTAAATGAAATGACAATGAAGTTATAATATTTGTATATGTTAAGAAAGAAACTTAATAAGATCAGAACACCGCAGGAAATAAGTAAAAACAGCATCATTTTCAATGCTGTGGTCTTTCTTGTTCTTGGCATTCTATTGGGAATATTCTCAAAATGGCTTGATAATCTGGCTATTGACGATACTGTCTGGTGGCAGCATTTCATAGGTTTGCTGGATCTGGGAAACTTCATGTCCGGGTTCAGTATCTGGCTGCTGCTTTCCCTGATTATTGCCGTTTTCAGCAATGCCCCACTGTCTGCTGCCGTAAATGTCTTCCTGTTTCTGCTGGGCATGACAGTCAGTTATCATGTCTATACGGTAATTTTCAGCGGCTTTAATCCAATTGGTTACATGATGATCTGGTATGGAATTACGCTGGCTTCACCAATACTGGCATTTATCTGCTGGTATGCCAGAAGCAGGTCATTTGTATCAATGTTACTTAGCGGCATCATTCTGTCCGTAATGGTTCTTTCCTGTTTTGGCGTTGGCTTCTGGTATTTTGACATTAAGAGTATTCTTGATACTTTTGCGTTCATCATGGCAGTAGTTGTATTGCATACCAATCTTTTCAGTACGATCGGAGCACTGATAATTGCGGTAGCTCTGGCTTTCGGAGTCAGAATAGTCTTCTGATAAAAAAAGCTCAGCGTGTGCTGAACTGTAATGATCATATTATGGCTTTGAACATTCAAAGCTTTTTTATTGTCAGAAAATACCCCTGTTATACCTTTTCTGTACAATTACCAGAATGATAATGGATAGGATTATTCCTGCAAAAAGGATGATGTCCGCCAGCTTTAATGAATTGCTTAATAAGCCTGCTAATCCGCTGAGCAGAAACGTCAGACATAAGCAGGACAGGCCTTTGGCAAAATCTCGGCCATATTGTTTTTTATCTTGAAGCCTGACACGTGACTGGTGGTAATTGATAATCAGATCGGTATTTCCTCGATATATGCTAATGGAAATAAGAGCTGTCAGAAGGGCAACCGCAAACAGAATAATTGAATAGATAATCATGTTACTGTCTCCTTAGCTGTGTGAATCGCAGAGAAGATATTTCTCTCGGCCGCCTTTTTCTACTTCACCGAAAACAATGGCAAAATCACTGCCGATGATGATGACGGCTTCAAACAGATTAAGAGCAGTATTGATTGCCTCAATGAAAGTCATTTCTGTTCCGTCAACAAATGAATCCGGTGAAATGATAAGACATGATTCGTTGTGTTTTTCCGCAAACTTTATGAATTCTTTCTGTCTTTCCAAATCATCGCCTTTCAGGACGATTTTGCGGGTATCAATGAGCTGGGAAGACTGGTGGCAGAAACGGTCCAGGCCTTCATAACGTTTCTTGGGATTAGTCAGCTGAAAGAGAAGACGTTCCTGTCTTTCTTTTTTTATATATTTTTTAACAAAGCATCTTTCAGTACTGTAATCCATATGAGTCCTTAATTATTTAGTCATATTGTCTGACTATTTCCAGCAGCTGACTTAAGTCAGTTATTCTCAGAATATCCGTTCTGGTGGGCCTGTCGAGGTCTCTCTGCATCCAGACCGGTATCATTCCTATCCTGTAAGCACCAAGGCAGTCTCCGGAGAAGGAGTCACCAACAAAGATGCATTCTTCCGGCTTTACTCCTAACTTTCTGCAGATATCAAGATAGATGCCTTTGTCAGGCTTTACGGAGCCAACGTCAGCTGAGACACTGATGCCGTCTGCAAAATCATGCAAACCGGTCTGCCTTAGCTTGTTGTGCTGTCTTTCCGACCCTCCGTTAGTGCAGATGCCAATTTTGTAGTGCTCCTTCAGCTCTGTCAGCACTTCCATGGCGTTTTCTCTCAGCACAGCATACTTATAGGAATCTTTTTCCCAATATTCTTCCAGCAAGTCACAGACACTTTCATCCAGGTCATATCTTTTCAGATACTGCTTCACCCTGTAGCGGAAGTTCTGAGGACCTGTTGCGTGAATGGAACTGCTGTTGAGATTCTGTATTATGGCATCATATTCCATCCCTTCAACACCAGGAAAATAAGGCCTGAAAAAATCGTAAAGATTGTCATAGTCAAACTCTTCACCATTACTCAGAGTTCCGTCAAAATCAAATATAATAGCCTTTATCATACAGCCTCCCTTTCAGCAGTTTCTATCTGTTGTTAAGCAGATAGTACTTGTATGCATTCATTATCATGTCTTTGGCATCATCGCCAATGCGCGGGTTATTATGTCCGCCGGCTGTCACATTTGGCTCAAGATTCAAAGACCAGAGCTTTCTGAAACTTTCACCCAGCTTTTCCGAACTGTAATGAAGATCGCCCTTCCACCAGGTTACGGCAATGTCTCCCTGTTCACCTTCGCAGCAGAACATGTCTCCGGTAAACAGCCATTTTTCACTGTCGTTTTCAATATAGTATAAAACTGATCCGTCAGTGTGTCCCGGTACCGTGATGACACGTATGGATAGATTGCTTATGTTTAGAACACAGTCCTCTGTTATTAAATTGTCAGGTTCACACTTGAACATTGTATGATTCAGGAAAGGAGAACCTGCTCCCAAATCACCTCTTCTCAGCATGTCGGCATCGTCTGCTCCAACGGTGATACGGGCTCCCTTAATCTGAAATAAAGGAGCACTGCCGGCATGATCATCGTGGCCATGAGTACATAGAATATCTGTGACATCGGTACTTTTATATCCCCAGTATTCAAGATTACGGCAGATCGTTTCATAGGCAGCTGCCTTACCGCAATCGATGAGAATACAGCCGTTTTCGTGAGGAATCATCCAGACATTTCCCAGCTGACCATAAATCCCACCTGAAACAAGATAAAGATTTTTTCTTATCTGCATAAATATCTCCAGTTTTTATAATATGTATTGGATTACCAGTCCGGCCATAAGACACACAATCAGAGCCAGTGCTTCACCGATGAAAAATCCTTTTATGTGAAACCAGTAATCATGATAGTCACTTACCATGTCTTCCGTTCCTCTGAAAACAAAGTAAGGATCATGACAGAACCAGATGATATCCAGTACGATGGCATCATACCGGTTTACGATGGTCCATAACAGGAAACCGTATCCGAATCCTTCCTTAAAAGTAGTATATCCGTTGACGTATCTTAAGATCAGACTCAGTATGATAACAAACAGAACCATGGCTCCTAATTTAGCTGTCAGTTTATTCTTCTGTGTTGGAATCTGATCCTTGTACTCATCAAGAGTCTTTACTCTTTCCTGTATGGCAGGCGGGTAATTATATAGGGTCTTGATTGGTTCACGTGACATGATATAAACCATTACGGTAAAAAGCAGACATAATACAATACTCTCAATAACTAAAATCATTTCTTACCCCTGTATTTATATATTTTTTATATATCTTTTAATATTTCTCCTTCAGAGTAAAGGACAGCCTTACCGGCTATTGAGACCCTGTCCCCATTACATTTGATGTACAGGATACCTGAACGCCGTGAAGCCTGTAAACAGGTCAGTTCCTTTTTGTTGAGCCTTGCACTCCAGTATGGAGCTATCAGACAATGGGAGCTGCCGGTAACAGGATCCTCAACGATATTGAGTTTCGGGACAAAGACACGGCTTACGCTGTCAAATTCCTCAGTGTCTGACAAGGCGGTAACTGCCAGGGTCAGTCCTTCCAGTTCCCTGACTTTGTTTAAATCAGGATTCAGATTTCTGACATCAGCGGCACTTGGCAGTACCAGCAGAAGATCTCTGTCAATATATGCCTCCAGAGGGCGGACACCAATGGCATCAGCCATCCGGTCAGTGACTTCGATCTTATTGCATTTATATGCAGGGAAGTTCATGACATAAAGATCCCCATCTCTTTTAACGGAAAGTCGGCCTGCCTGAGTAATGAATTCTATGGTTTCAGCTTCTTTCTCATAGAAATTGAATAAGACATATGATGTTCCTAAGGTTGCGTGTCCGCAGAAGTCAACTTCACCGCCCGGCGTAAACCATCTTAAGTGATAAATATCGCCTTCCCTGACAGTAAAGGCTGTCTCCGAAAAATTGTTTTCTATGGCAATATTCCGCATCAGCTGATCCTCAGGCCATTTATCCATAACGCATACAGCAGCCTGATTACCATTAAACAGAGTATCGGTAAAAGCGTCTACAATATACTGTTTCATGCCCATTCAAAATTCTCCTTTCCGGCTGCCAGTTCAAAATGGCATTTTACGATTCCAAGGTCGATTTTCAGACAAGACCCGAACATTCCGCATCTTGCAGCAACCTTATTGCCGTCAAGAGTAAATCTGAACTTCTGCTGATTAACAGCTGTAGGAGCCAGCAAAGCAGATTCTATTCCATCTTTGAACCACTGCGGTGAATCTGGATTAATGTTGCTGACATCGGAAGAAGACTTGCTCTTTCTGGTGTTGCCCTGAGTTTTTCCATAACCAAGGGCAATGAGGATCACTTCAGTTTCACCATTATTGATAACGGCTTTACTTTTGCCGTGGGTCAGAGCTGCCCAGCAGGTATTCAAGCCAAGTTCCTGGGCTTTAAGTACCAGCATTTCACCATAATAACCGCCTCTTTCGTCAATGTCAGAGGCTTTGGTGCCTATTACAGCGATATAATTAGAACAGTTCTCAAAATGCCCATAGTGAGCCATGCGGCTGTTGAAACATTCGGGTTCATCATAAATGATCTGGATGTTCAGATTTCCCTGTTTATTCAGCTGTTCACAGTATTCGTTAAGCTGTATTCTTATTTCTTCAGGTATGGGTTTGTCCAGATACTGTCTGACACTGTGACGTGATCTCATCAGTTCAATTATGTTATTCATAGTGTTTCTCCTGAGGGTGTGATGTATATGATTTCTCTGTATTTATCACAGAGTTTTTTTCTGGCTTTGCGGGCTTTAGCGGTCCATGGGGTTAAAAGATCAAAGGAATGCAGGTCCCCATGATAGATGTCAACGGCTGCCTTTATGCCTGCTTCCTGCAGTTTTCTGACATAGGTAACAGTTTCCCGGCAGAACGGCTCACCATCACACACAAACGTATAACATGGTGGTAGGTTTGCATAGTCTGTTTCACGGGCAGCTGAAGCATATGGAGGAATATCCCGATTGCCGCTTAGCTGACCAAGATATTTTTTCCATCCTCGGTGATTTCTTACCGTATTCCAGACTTTGCCGTGATTGTTTCTTGATGATTCCGTATCGAAACAGTCAAGCATTGGGTAGAGAGGTATCTGCATGTCGATGTTTATTTCACCCTTGTCACGGGCATAAATACATAGTGCAGCTGTCAGTCCGCCCCCGGCGCTTTCACCTCCGACTATTATTCTGTCTATGCCTAAGGCATCCCTGTTGTCATGCATGTACTTCAATGCCGCATAACAGTCTTCCAGCGCAGCTGGATAGGGATTATCAGGAGCGAGCCTGTATTCCGGTGCAATTACGACACCGCCGTATTTTCTGGCCAGCATTCTGCCACAGGAAACATATACCATTTCAGCCATGCCTATGGTATAGCCTCCGCCATGGATCCACAGTATACCTGGTACTTTTTCACTTTGATTATCCGGGTAAAGAACAATGATTTTCATCTTTCCGGCTTCTGTTTCAATATATTGTCTGCGGGATCTCAATTTCATATTTTTATTTTAACACACCAGTGAATCCATAAGACATTTTTAACACCTGCCGCTGTCTATATAGCAGGCAAATAGTTTTTTTGTCATGGTATTTACATAAGAAACGTGACATACATAGAGTAATGAGAGCAATGTGTAATAAAACATTGAAAACAGATTAGGAAGGAAGATACAATGATAAATAGATAATGAGTTAATAAATGGCGGATTATTATGAGCATCAGTGAATTTTTCAGAGTATTTAAAAAGAACAGAGAAAAAAAGAGAGCAAGCAATATACAACAACGACAGATCTCTATGGGGAGATAAAGAAAACGGGAAGTATATGAGCGATCCTATCCGTGAGAACATGGATGAAGAGTATCTCAAATTGGTCGATGAGATGGAAGATAACCCAGAGGGATATTATCTGATTGTTGAATGGAAAAAGGATGGTACACCTGTCAGTACCTGTTGCATGTTCCCTGAAGACTTTAATTACGATATCGCTGGTAGCAGGGGAGAGAAGAGTAAAAGCAGCTGAAATGGCCGGCTTAACTGAGATCCCTGCAATCATCGTTGACTTCGATGATGACCAGATGGCCGAGATATCCTTACTGGAGAATATCCAGAGAGAAAACCTTACTGCCATTGAAGAGGCAAAAGGGTATAAGACTCTGAAGGAAGACGGTACAGCAGTATATGTTACACCGGAAAATAACGATATCAGAGCATACATCTGGAAAGAAACCAGCTATGGTGTATTCCTGAATGGCAAGTCTGATATGAAGCTTACCGATGAAGAAGGCATGCTCAAGACCAAGTTATTCGGTTTTGTTACCCTGAACTTCGTAAAAGAAGAAAAGTAATCAGCTTAAAAAG
>JAEEGL012715860.1_pt1 | contig 16522 bp, 18 predicted proteins | sample 9134231 | NCBI WGS metagenome assembly JAEEGL01 (sample SAMN16246548, study PRJNA631951) | gut metagenome | biome: gut microbiome; feature: rumen; material: fiber-attached | host: Bos | place: Iran: Karaj | collected 2018-10
AGTATTCTTAGGAATAGTAGCCTTAACTTGTAATTTCTTTATGCATATTTTTCCACATAATGATTTACTTACCCATTTAATAACTCTAGGTTTTATTATAAATACATTAGTTATTATAGTTTCATTTATTGTTGCTTTTGGAAAAAAGATAAGCAAAAAAATACTTCATATTGGTATTAGTATTTTATCTAAATTAAAACTAGTTAAAGATAAAGAAGCAAAGTTAGCAAAATGGAATGAAAGTGTTACTAACTTTCATAAGAGTGCGAAAGTACTTATGGAAGATAAGAAATTATTTTTCTCAATGATTATAGTTAATCTAGTTGCTTTATCAATTCTTTATATGATACCAGTATTTGTTTTATATGCAGCAGGTAACTTTACTAGTGTTAATGTTGGACTAGCTATTATTACATCTGCTTATGTTATGCTTATAGGTTCATTTGTTCCAATTCCTGGAGGTACTGGTGGACTTGAATATGGATTTATGAAATTCTATGGATTCTTTATTCATGGAAGTCTACTTTCTGCAACAATGCTTATATGGAGATTTATAACATACTATTTTGGACTTATAGTAGGTGGCATTGCTTTTAATGTTAAAAGAAATAAATGATTGGATTATGAATATGTCATAATTCTTTTTTTGTTTTTTAAACATTTTTAGGTAAAAGTCTTTACATACATATGTTTAAAATGTATAATGATTTTGTTAGTAACTTTAGGTGGATATTTATAGTATTTATATATCAAATACGTTATTAAAAAAAGTTAATTATTTAATCTTAATGAAGGTATTTCAGTTGTTTATAGAGTAATTCAGTTTAGAAGATAGGAAACTCATATATTAAAAGAGTTTTCTAAAAAATGAAGAAAAAATTATTATATTGTATTGATTGTTAAATGAGGAGAAAAAATGAGTGAATATGGAAATATATTTATCTATAAAGATAAAAATGGTAATAATAACATAGAAGTAAAAATGAAAGATAATACTGTTTGGTTAAATCAAGAACAACTTGTAAAACTATATAATTCTAGTAAATCTAATATATCAGAGCACATTAAACACATAATTGAAGATGGAGAACTAGATGAATCTTCAACTGTTCGGAAATTCCGAACAGTTGCCTCTAATGGTAAAACTTACAACATGATTTATTATAATCTTGATATGATTGTTGCAATTGGTTTTAGAGTTAGATCAAATATTGGTACGAATTTTAGAAAATGGGCAAATGAGAGATTAACAGAATATATGACTAAGGGATTTACAATGAATGATGATTTGCTTAAAAGAGCAGGTGGAGGATTATATTTTGATGAATTGCTCGCTAAAATTCGAGATATTCGTTCATCAGAAAAAGTTTTTTGGAGAAAGATTTTAGATATATATGCAACTGCAACAGATTATGAACCAAAAGCGAAAATAACACAGGAATTCTTTAAAACTGTTCAAAATAAAATGCATTGGGCTGCACATGGACGCACTGCAGCGGAGATTATAGTAAAAAGAGCAGATTGGTGTTAGTATAGATATATAGACACGAAATTATAAATAAAAAAATGGTTGTTACACTAATAACAACCATACGACCAAATAGGTCACAGTCATTCGGATTATCCGATACGCTAACTAATTAGCACAGTTAAAGAGATTATCTCTGTAACTAAATATTATCAAAGTTAATACTACTTGTCAAATTATAATATGTCTAATTATTCTTTATATGATTTGCAAATAAATTTTATAAAAACTATTTACAAACATATGTTTAAAGTGTATAATGATTTTGTTAGCAATAATAATTGTGTGTTTGATTTAGTAATGTAAAAAAACTTGGGGGATGATATAATGGCAAAAGATTTAATTGTTAGAAGTAGTAGTGCAGAGTTTTTGATATTTGAAAGGCAAACACATGATAAAGGAATTCAGGTAAGATATGAAAATGGTGATTTATGGTTAACTCAAAAGGCGATGAGCGAACTATATAACTGTACCACGGATAATATTTGTTTGCACTTAAAAAATATTTATAAAGACTTTGAACTTGATAAAAGTTCAACTACCGAGAAATTCTCGGTAGTTCAACATGAGGGTAACAGAGAAGTAACCAGAAAAATAGGTTATTATAATCTTGATGCAGTAATTTCAGTTGGTTATAGGGTAAACTCAGATAGAGCGATTCAATTTAGAAGATGGGCAACTCACATATTAAAGGAGTTTTCTAAAAAAGGATATATAATTGATAAAAAGAGAATGAAAAATGGTGCTTTTTTTGATGAAGATTACTATGAATCATTGCTTGCAGAAATAAGAGAAATAAGACTATCTGAAAGAAGGTTTTATCAAAAGATTACAGATATATATGCAACATCTATTGATTATGATAGAAAGTCTCCAATTACTATAAAGTTCTTTAAAAAGGTTCAAAATAAAATTCATTATGCAGTATCACATCAAACGGCTGCAGAAATTATATATAATCGTGCAGATTCTAAAAAGAATTATATGGGATTAACAAATTGGAGAAATGCTCCGCGAGGTAGAATACTTGAAACTGATGTTGTAATTGCAAAAAATTATTTATCAAAAGAAGAATTAGAAAGTTTAGAATTAATTGTTTCTGCATTTTTAGATCTTGCTGAAAATAGGGCTAAAAGGAATATTCCTATGACTATGGAAGATTGGTCAAATAGAATTGATAAGTTTTTACTTGCAGATGATTTAGATGTTTTAAAAGATGCAGGAAAAATATCACATGAGATTGCATGTGATAAAGCATTGACTGAATTTGAAAGGTATCGAGTAAAGCAAGATAAATCATATAAATCAGATTTTGATTTGTTGATGGAGGAGAATTTGTAAGCAGTATATATTATTTGTTAATGTGGTTAGTGATAACAAATAAATTTTATAAAATTTATTTATAGGTTAGTAGTGATTACAAAATTGACAAATTATAATTTAAAAATTATAGTTTATAAAAAAATATATAATAACTAAGAATATGGAGAAAATCAAATGATTATAAAAAACAAAATAGAAAGTATGCAATTAATAAATGAGTTAGGATTAAATAAATTTTCTGAATAATTATTTAATAAAAATGACGAAGATAAAGTAAAATAATTTATAGAATGTTATCCAGCAAAGTATTATGCAATAAGGGATAAATCAAAAGCAAGTGGAAAATTTAAATTAAAGGTTAGTGTGGATAGGATATACGGTAATTAAACTAAAATACCACATTCGATTGACTTGTGTGGTATTTTAGTTTAAAATTATAGTGAGGTGATGATGCATGATTTTACTTTATAAGGAACTTATGAATAAATATAAAAGTGATTATAAAATAAAAAAATTAATTGATGAGGGAAAAATAGTTAAAGTGGAAAAAGGTATCTATAGTGATAATGGGAATGTGAATTACTTAGAAATACTAACAAAGAAATATCCTGATGCTGTATTTACTATGAATAGTGCTTTTTATTATCATAATTTAACTGATGTTATCCCAGATAAAGAATATCTTGCTATAAAAAGAGATAGTACAAAAATTAGTGATGATCGAATTAAAGTTATATATTATCAAGATAAATTTTTTGATATTGGAAAAACTACTATAAAAGTAAATGGAGTAGAAATAAATATATATGATAAGGAAAGAATGTTGATTGAATTAATTAGAAATGAGAAATCAATAGGATTTGATTATTATAAAGAAATAATAAATAATTATAGAGAAATTAAAGATGAATTAAATATAAAAAAAATTTCTGAATATATAAGCAATTATGCTATTGAAGATTATTTATATGATGTAATAATAAAAGAGGTTTTTTAATGAATTTAAATACTATTTTAACTAATTATGTATCTTCAGGATATTCAGGAGCTAATGCTATGGCTAAGACTTGTCAAGATATTATATTAAGACAGATTAGCAAGTCTGATTTAAGTAAAAATATTACAATTAAAGGCGGAGTAGCAATGATGGCTATATCTAAAGATAAAAGACGTGCTACTCAAGATATTGATTTAGATTTTATCAGATATTCACTAGAAGATTCAGCAATTGTAGAATTTATCAAAAAACTTAATGATGATGAAGTTAAAATAAAAATTGTTCACCCAATACAAAAATTACATCATCAGGATTATGATGGAAAAAGAGTTATTATAGATATATCAGATAATCATGGAAATACATTTTCTACTAAACTGGATATAGGTATACATAAAGATACTAATATTGAACAAGATGAACTATGTTTTGATTTGAATGCTGACTCAGAAACAGTTTTATTACTTGCCAATTCGATGGAACAAATATGTGTTGAAAAGATAAAATCATTACTTAGATTTGGAATAGTTTCTACAAGATATAAGGATATTTTTGATATATATTATTTAGTAAATATTCATATTTTTGATAAATTACGTTTTTTATCATATCTAGATAAAATAGTTTTTAAGGATAATATGGTTGAAGAAAAAACGATAAATGAAGTTAAAGAAAGTATATGGAATGTTTTATCTAATAACAGATTTAAAAGAATGATTAATATGGCAAGAAACAATTGGCTTGAAATGCCGGTAGATGTTGTTATAAATAATATTATAGATTTTTTATCATCCTTAGAATTGATTGAAATTCCTAATTAGTAAAATTAATTAAAAAATGTTTAGATATAGGAGGTATTATGCGAATAGGACTTTTTACAGATACATACTCACCACAGATTAATGGTGTTGCGACTAGTGTTTTGATGCTAGAAAGGGCGTTACGCAAACTTGGACATGATGTTTTTGTTGTAACGGTTAATAATGATATACTATCTTATGATTTTGGTGCTCAAAATGTAATTCGTATTCCTGGGGTTCCAACAGGGATATATGATTATAGATTAAGTGGTATATATCCACTTAAAGCAATTAATAAAATTAAGAAGTGGAATTTAGATATTATTCATTCTCATACAGAGTTTAGTATTGGTACTTTTGCGCGTATAATGGCTAAGCAGTTAGATATACCGATAGTTCATACATATCATACTATGTATGAGGATTATGTGCATTATATAACTAAAGGACATTTTGATTCTACTAGTAAGAAGATTGTTGAATATTTTACTAAGTTTTATTGTGATAAGACGGTTACTGAATTAATTGTACCTACTAAAAAGACTTATGATTTATTTAAAGAGAAATATAAGTATGATCGTAATGTACATATTATACCTACTGGTATTGAGGTTGAAAGGTTTTATAAAGAGAATATTGATTTTAAAAAGGTTGTAAGTTTAAAAGAAAAATATAATATTAAAGAAGATGATTTTGTAATACTATTTGTAGGGCGTATTGCGAAAGAAAAAAGTATTGATTTTCTAATTGATAATCAAATTCATTTAGTACGTAAGAATAAAAAGTGTAAATTATTGATAGTAGGTGGAGGTCCTGATTTAGATGAACTTAAGAAAAAATCTAAGAAGTTAGGTGATAATGTTATATTTACTGGTAAGGTTCCATGGAAAGATGTGCCTAATTATTATCATCTTGCAAGTTGTTTTGCGACTGCTTCTCATACAGAAACACAAGGTCTTACTGTAATAGAGGCTATGGCTGCTGGTATTCCTGTAGTTGCGCTTGATGATGAGTCTTTTAATACAGTAATCAAAGAAGGTATTGATGGGTATTTGTTTAACGATAAAAAGAAGTATCGTAATTCGATAATTAATTTAATGAGTAATAAAGAAAAATGTGTTAAGATGGGAGCGCAAGCACTTCTTTCATCAAATCAGTATTCTGCAAAGTATTATGCAGAGAAGGTACTTGATGTATACAATCTTGCTTTGAAAGGTAGAAATACTAGTGAAAAAAGAGGATTCTTTAGAAGGGCTAAAGATATATTTAAGAGAGGTTTTCATGAAAAGTAAGTTGTTGGTAATGAATATGAAGATGTATATGGATATTGATGATGTAAATGATTATATTAGTAAGGTAAAAGATGTTCCAGATAATGTAATAATGTGTCCAGAATCTATCTATATTCCATATTTCTTAGAAAACTATAAGAATATTGCAATTCAGTCAATATATCCTGTAGATAGTGGAGCATATACTGGTTGTGTATCTGCAAAACATGCAAAAAAGATGGGAGTTAATTACGCAATAGTTGGACATAGTGAGTGTAGAAAGTATTTAAATATTAATGATTATGATGTTAATAAAAAGTTAAAGGCTATTATAGATAACGATGTAATACCTATTATGTGTATTGGGGAGTCTTTAGAAGATAAAATGTCAAGTAATAGTAAAAAAGTGTTAAAAAGTGAGTTAGATATTGGACTTGACGGTATAAATTGTGATAAAATAATAATTGCCTATGAACCTATATATTCTATAGGAACAGGAAATGTTCCAACTAATGAGGATATAAAGGATACTATATCATATATCAAAGATGTTATAAAAGATAAAGGTATTAACGCTAGGGTCTTATATGGTGGTAGTGTAAGTTCTAAAAATATTGAAGATTTATCTAAAATTGATATTGTTGATGGATTTATGATTGGTAAGGCTTGTACAGATGTAAATGAAGTATTGAAAATAATAAAGTTGTTAAGTAGTTAATAACTTTTTTTGCGGTCTAAAATTCATTCGACAAAACTAGCTAAAATATACTCTAGAGAAGTGATGAATATTGTTATATAATGTTTGTGATAGGAGGATAAGATGAAGAAAACTAGATTATTAATGATTGATGATAATGTGCAGTTAGTTGAAGCAGTAAAAGAGTATTTCAAAAGTAGTGATAAAATTGAAGTAAAGTATGTAGCTAGTGATGGTTTAGAAGGCTTAAAGCTAATTGAAGAGCATGATGATTATGATGTAGTAGTTTTAGATCTTGTTATGCCTAATAAAGATGGACTTTGGGTATTGGAACAAATAAAAGAAAAAGGCTTAGATAAGAAAATAATTGTTGAGACAAGCTATAATGCTATGGATGTAATAAGACAAGTTTCTGAATATGGAGTTCAGTATTATCTTTTAAAACCATTTGATTTAGAAGATTTAGAAAAGAGAATATTACAGTTAGATAATAAAAAGGAAGGAAAAAGTATTGATCTTGCAAGTAATAATATTAAATCTTCTATTACTAAGACATTGCACGATTTAGGTATTCCATCACATATTAAAGGATATCAATATATAAGAGATGGAGTAGAAATCATATTTGATAGACCAGATATCATAGGTGGTATTACAAAGGAATTATATCCAGAACTTGCAGATAAGTTTGAAACAACGGTATCAAGAGTTGAAAGAGCGATTCGTCATGCAATTGAGGTAAGTTGGAATAGAGGTGATTGGGACTTAATGGAAGAATTATTTGGTCATAGTGTAGATATCGATAAGGCAAAACCAACTAATTCCGAGTTTATGGTAACGATTGCTGATAAACTAAGATTAGAGTATCACAAAGTATAAGAAAATTATACTTTTTTATTTACAAATTTTTTTCAAATGTGTATAATAAAAAGCAATTTGTAGGAGGTGTATCATGAATCTACCAGTGATAGTCTTAAAGGGGTTGGTGCTACTTCCAAATAATGAAATTAGATTAGAGTTTGATGATGATGTAAGCAAGTCTTTAATTGAAATTGCAACCATTTTTCATGAAGATAAAATAATAGTTGCTAATTGTTTTGATATGGAAAGTATTGATATTGATGTTTCTAATTTGAAAAAGATTGGTGTTTTAGGTATTGTTAAGAATAAAATTATTTTACCTAGTGGTAAAACGAGAGTTACTATTGAAGGATTAAAAAGAGTATTAGTTAGAGAATACATTAAAGTTGATAATTTAATAGAAGCATCAATTAATGATATAAAAGATAACATTGATAGTGATATAGTAATTGCTACTAAAAGAAAGATTAAGTATGAACTAAAAAAGTGTATTGATAGTGTGCCTACAATAAGCAATGGAGTATTATCTAGATTAGATAGTATTGATTCACTATCTTTAATGATAGATACAATTGTGAATTATATGCCTTTAAATAAAGAAAGAGTTTGTGCTTATGCAAATACTAAAGATGTGATTGAAAGAAGTGAAATGCTTTTATATGATATATACAAAGAAAAAGCATTATATGAAATAGAAAAAGAGTTAGATAATAAAGTAAAAGAAGAGTTAGATAATAATCAAAAAGAATATATTTTAAAAGAAAAATTAAAAGTTATTAAAGAAGAAATAGGAGATTATTCTCTTAAGGCAGAAGAAATTAAAAATTTAAGATTTAGATTGTTAAATTTAGATGCACCTAGTAATATAAAAAACAAAATAAAAAAAGAGATTAATAGATTAGAAAGTATTCCAGATATTTCACCTGATATCAGTAGCATTAGAAGTTATATAGAGTGTATGCTTGAACTTCCTTGGAATAAAGTAACGACAGATTTAGATGATTTAAATGTTATTAGTACAAGACTTAATGAAACACATTTTGGACTTGATGATGTAAAGGATAGAGTAATAGAATATTTAGCTGTTAAGAAGAATAATCCTAATATAAATAGTCCAATAATATGCTTAGTAGGCCCTCCTGGAGTAGGAAAAACTACACTTGCAAAAAGTATTGCAAAAAGCATTAATCGTAAATTTATAAAAATTAGTGTGGCTGGTATATCCGACGAAGCAGAGATACTAGGACATATGCGTAGTTATGTAGGGGCTACTCCTGGTAAAATTATATCTGGTTTAATTAAGGCAAAAACTAGTAATCCAGTTATTCTACTAGATGAGGTAGATAAAATGACTAAAAGTTATAAGGGGGATCCAGCCTCTATCTTGCTTGATGTATTAGATAGCAATCAGAATCACAGTTTTGTAGATAACTATATAGATGAAGAAGTAGACTTATCAAAAGTATTATTTATATTAACTGCTAATAATATTGATGATATCCCTATTGCTTTAAAAGATAGATTAGAAATAATAAAAATAGATGGTTATTCAGAATATGAAAAATTAGATATTGCTAAAAACTATTTAATTCCAAATGGTATGAAAGCACATAATATTAATTTACATTTAAGTGATGAATTAATAATTAATATTATTAGAAATTATACAATTGAATCTGGAGTTCGAGAACTTGAAAGAAATATAGCTAAAATATGTAGAAAAGTTGTAACCAAAATATTAAGAGAAAAAATAAGTACTGATGATATTATAATAAATGAAGATACATTAATTAATTATTTAGGAAAGAGTAAACATCTAAAAACAATTATTGAACAGAAGGTAGGCGTGGTTAACGGCTTATCTTGTACACCTTATGGTGGGAATGTACTTCCTATTGAAGTAAACTATTATAAAGGTAGTGGAAAACTAATACTTACTGGGCTTTTAGGAGATGTGATTAAAGAAAGTGCAACCATTGCTTTAAGTTATATAAAAGCAAATTATAAGAAGTTTAATATAAGATATGAGGATTTAATTAATAATGATATTCATATTCATATACCAAGTGGTTCTGTGAGTAAAGAAGGACCTAGTGCGGGAGTTGCGCTTACTACATCTATTATTAGTGCCTTTAATCATTTAAAAGTAGATGGCTCTATTGCTATGACCGGTGAGATTACTCTTCGTGGAAATGTACTTCCTGTAGGTGGTATTAAAGAAAAGAGTATTGGTGCATTAATGAATAATATTAAAACAATGTTTATACCATATGATAATTTAGATGAATTAGATGAAATACCTAGTGATATTAAAGATAAAATAGAATATATTCCAGTAAAAAAATATATGGATATATATAAGGAGTTAGGAAAATAAGATGTTAACAGATGATTTTGATTTATATTATGATTTTAAATTTTTAGAAGGTGTTATTTTTAGTGCTATTGCTAGTACAGATTTAAGTTCATTATTTACAAAAATTGATGAATTAAAGCAACTTGAACAATTAATTGTAGATAATCGTTATATGTTTGATTGTCATGCTACAAATAACATAAGCATCATTATGCAAGAGTTAAGATACATTGAAGATGAACATACTATTGAAAGAGGAGAGATTATCAATAATATTATAAATGCTATTAATTCTGGTTATGAAATAGAAGATAATTATGATTTTTATAGATATGAAATGTGTGTAAGAAACAATACTAATAAGTATAGACATTTAAAGAAAAATATTGTTGATAAATATAAATATTTAATAGATACAAGTATTGCTCTTGATAGCGCAGTTTTACATAGTCATACAATTGATGTCAATTCATTTGATAAGTATTATAAAGATTTAGTTGATAATCCAATTTATATAATGAGCATTAGGGCAATTATTAATGAGTATCCATTAATACTTAATGATGAAAGATTTATAAGTAGAATGAATAAAGTGCTTAGTAATTCTAAAGAGAATAAAAAGATTAAACTATTGAGAAAAGATATAAAAAAGATTAAAAGTAAGTTTTAAAAGACTTTCTTTTTTGTTATACTAATTATGGTGGTTTTATGCAGTTATCTGATATAAATAAAGTTGGTAATAAGACTATTATTAATTTAAATAAGTTAGGAATCTATAACATTGATGATTTAGTTACATATTATCCATATCGTTTTGAGATTATTAAAAGAAGTGATATGAATACTATAAAAATAGGTGACAAAATAATAATAGATGGTGTAATTGAAACAAGTCCTAATGTTTATTATTATAATAGAAGAAAAAATGTAATGAGTTTTAGAATAAATATTGGAAGTAGGATAATAGTTATATCTATTTACAATAGGGCATTTTTAAAAAATAAACTTAATATTGGTTCTACTATTACTGTTAGAGGTAAATATATATCTTTAAATAAAATAGTTGCGACTGATATTAGTCTTGGTGCGTTATCAGATGAATCTAAAGTGGAAGTTATATACCATGAATCAATTAAGATTAATTCTAAAGAAATAAATAATTATATTAATGAAACGTTAGAAAGGTATTGCGCTAAAGATTATATACCAGAATACTTAAGAAAAAAATATGGTTTTATATCAAAGATAGAAGCATTAAAAGAAATACATAAACCTACATCATCTAACAAATTAAAACAAAGTATAAATATGCTTAAATATGAGGAATTATTTTTATTTATGCTTAAGATAAATAGGCTTAGAATTAGTAGAAACAAAGTAGATGGATTAAAAAGAAGTATAGATAAAAGATTAGTAGATGAGTTTATTAATACGTTACCATTTAAGTTAACTGAAGATCAATTAAAGAGTGTAGATGATATCTATAATGATTTAACAAGTAATAAAAGAATGAATAGACTTATAGAAGGTGATGTAGGTAGTGGTAAAACAATAGTTGCTTTCATTTCCTTATATATAAACTATTTATCAGGTTATCAAGGGGTACTTATGGCACCTACTGAGGTGCTTGCTAATCAACACTATAATAATATAAAAAAATTTATGAATATAAATATCGAAATACTAACTGGTAGTACTAAATCTAAAGATAAGAAAGATATTTTAAAAAGATTAAAGAATAAAGAGATAGATATACTAATTGGTACTCATTCTTTATTTAGTGATGATGTTATATATAATAATTTAGGTTTAGTTATTACTGATGAACAACATAGATTTGGTGTTAATCAAAGGGCATCTTTAAAAAATAAAGGCACTACACCAGATATATTATATTTATCAGCTACCCCAATTCCAAGAACATATGCTTTGACTATATACGGTGATATGGATATATCAATTATTAATACTGTTCCAAATGGTAAAAAAGAAATAATTACTATATTAAAGAAGAATAGTGAGATAAAAGATGTACTTACCATGATGTTAGAAGAGTTAAAAAAGAAACATCAAATATACGTAATTGCCCCTCTAGCAGAAGATAGTGATAATAGTGATTTAGAGAGTGTTAATGCATTATCCGATAAAATGAATAAGGCACTTGGTAAGGTTGCTAATATAGGTATTATGTGTGGTAAAATGGATACCAATGATAAAGATAATGTAATGAATAAATTTAAGAATCAAGAGATAGATATACTAGTTAGTACTACAGTTATTGAGGTTGGAGTAGATGTAGAAAATGCAACAATGATAGTTATATTTGATGCTGAAAGGTTTGGTTTATCTACACTACATCAACTTCGCGGTAGAGTAGGTAGAAATACCTTACAATCATATTGTATTTTAGTTAGTGATAAAGATACAGAAAGACTAAATATTATGGTTAATACTAATAATGGTTTTAAAATCAGTGAAGAAGATTTTAAACTTAGAGGTAGTGGAGATTTATTTGGTGTAAAACAAAGTGGCGATATGAATTTCAAACTTGCCAATATTAAACGAGATTTTAAATTGTTGCTTAAAGCAAAAGAAGATAGTTTAGAGTATTTAAATAGTAATGATTATAATAGTGATATTATAAATGTATTAGATAATTCATATAACTTAGATTAAAAGGAGTGATGCAATGATAAATGTTGTTGCTGCATTAATATATAAAGATGATTGTGTATTGATAGCAAAAAGAGCTACAGGTGATAATGATGTTATAAACAAATGGGAATTTCCTGGTGGAAAAGTTGAAGATGGAGAATCGGAAAAACAAGCAATAGAAAGAGAAATAAAAGAAGAATTTGATATTGAGATAAAAGTAAATAGATATCTAGTTAATAATGTTCATCATTATCCATCAAAAACTGTTAATTTAAAACTATATGAATGTAAGCATATATCTGGAGAAATTAATTTACATGATCATTTTGATTATAAATGGGTTAATTTGAAGGAGTTATTAGATTATGATTTAGCGCCTGCTGATATACCTTTAGCAAGATATGTTAAGAAATTACATAAGTAATTTTTTTAAGAAGAAAAAAAGGTTCTGTCGTAAAAAAAATTATTTAATTTTGCGATAGAGCCTTTTTGTTTTTGTTCTAACAATAAACTATTGATTATTATTTAATTCTATACCGTCAATACTTGTTTCATATATCCAATTTTTTAAATCTGCATTGTCGCCAGTTTCATAGAATTTAATAAGTTTTTCAAAGAATGTAGGTTGATTATCCTGTGCGATAGTAATTATTCCACAGCCATTATCTATCATTATTTTATTTGCGAATAACATTGCTACTCGTTTATTACCATCTATAAACATCTGTCTTCTCATAATCCATAACATAATTTCTATTGCTAGTTCTTGTTTTGTTTTATTATTACCTAATTTTAATTTCTTTACTCTAAGTCTTACTTTGCTCTGTAATTTTTTATCATCAAAGTATTTTTTTCATCGCATTTGGATCAAATAAATCTATTGTGATGTATTTTTCTTTGTTATTTGCAACACTTTCAGCAAATCTATGCATTATTAATTCTTTATCAGGTGGTAACTGTGGCATGTTTTCAAAAAAGTAGTTAGTAGATACTTTATAGAATTTAGCTAAATCTTGTAGTATCTGTAGGGGAACAATTCTTTTCCCAAGTTTATATGTATTTCTATTTACACCAAGTAGGGAATGTATGCAACTAGAGTGATTTTACAATACTGTTATTATTTCGCTAGATAATTCATCAATGTATTTTAATACAGAATTAATAGCCTCATCAACTTCAATGTCTAACCAATTACTTTTTGGGTTGTTTAAATTACTTCTATATACTCGTGATGAAAAAATAGATTGTAATCTAGAATAAATATCATTAATATTGTTTTCTTTCATTGTATCATCTTGATAAATTAAAATATGAAAGCAATCTAATAGTTTCTTTTTATCTAAATTGGTATTAGTGATTAGATAATAAAAATCAAATAAATCCTTATATCTTCCTGATCTAAATCCTAATTTTAATAAAGACTTTATTTTTTCAGTAAATATCTGTTCTTTTGAGTTTATTAGCAAACTTATACTATCTTCTATATAATTTAAGTTAAAACAGTATTCATCTTGTTCTATATCAAATTGTTTATGCACACCTAAATCCAATTTATTTTCTAGAGTATTACCAAAGGTATCATATATTCTTATAAAAACTCTTTTACCTGAATAATCTTGATGTTTAAGTTCTTCAATTTGTCCATCTATTTCAATATTTATACCATCATCAACTTTATCTAGCGTATTAATAAAATCTCTTATTGCTTTATCCGATAATGAATATTTAATAAAATCCATATCTAAATCTTGTGTAGCTCTACGCATGGATTTAGATATGTTATGCATAACAACACCACCTTTAATAGTTATATGCTCTTTAAACTTACTTTTAAATATTTTAGATAAAATAATATCCTGACATACTGTAGACCTTGCATCTACTAATGAATAACCTTTCTCTCAATATTTGGTAATTAATTCATCTATATTCATTAAAAAACCTCTCTTAATAATGCATTTCCAATATTTACTTCATTTTTAAATAAAGCCATGTATTTTTCAATTTTAGCCATATCTAATTCATCAGATATTTTTCTATAATTATTTATTATTTCTTTATAATAATCGAAAGGCACTTGATTTTTTTTCCTAATTAGTTCTACTAAAAGTCTTTCTTTATTGTATATTTGAACTTCTTCGCCTTCTATTTGAACAGCGATTTTTCCATAATCAATAACTTCGTCATCTATATATGATATTACCACATTTTCATCTTTTATTGGTCTTGCATGACGTGCGATAGATAAATATACTTTATCTGGTATATAATCTGTAAGTTTATAATAATAAAATGCAGAATCCATAGTAACAATTGCACTTGGATATTTTTTTGAATATATAATAATTGGATCAATATTTAATTTATCAGAATATATTCCTCTAGCAATTTTATATAATTCTTTATTAGAAATTGCTTTACTAATTCCATAATCATTTTTATATTTTTTGTATGCTTCATTATATGTTAAAATCATAACCAAACCTTCTTTCTTTTTGGAAAGTGTCGGCTCTTTTTAAATTTTTTCCAACGTTTTCCAAAATAATTATATCATGTTTTAAAAAATTAATATACATGTTTTAGGTGTTTTTATAAATATACATCAATAAATTCAACCATCCATAAAACAATATAATATCTAAACTTTATTAAATCTTTTTAAACTATTTTAAACCATAGTAAATATTATTAATTAATAATAAAAAAAAATGGAGCCATAAGGCTCCTTCAGGGGGAAAACTAACATCATGCACTCCTAAGTACTTTTCCTTTATATTATAACGAATTATAGTTTAATAAAGTTTAGAAAAGTTTAACTAAATACTACTTGACTTACTGCTTTTGGTAGTTGAGTGGGTGGTTGAAATAGAAAAACATCTAGTAAGTGGAGTAGGGCTTGCTAGGTTTTTTTGCATATCCAAAATCATAGTGTCTATTAATGAGTGCCTGAATAGTTAGAATATTTCCATCTTTCTAATAAATTAAGCTTAGCTTTTATATCTTTTGCTAAATCATTCATATTTCTTTACTTTCTTTGCTTGCTTTTCATATTTGTTTTTTCTTTTTAATAATTCTTGTTGTTCATTTTCTAAAGAAATTACATATGAATATAAATAACTGTTGGCTTGTTTCCTTTTGATTAATTCATATATTTCATACATTGCCTTTGTAAATGCAGGATAATCATTTAATATAATTACAGGTTCTATATCCTTTGGAAATACATTCTTATTATAATTTCTTAAATAGTCAACAAACTTAGTAATATTATCATTTATTTTTTTAAATTCATCTTTGTTATTTTTATAATTAATCAACATTCCTTGAATAATTATATTAATGCTTTCATTAATATGATTATTTTCTCTTATAATATTGATAAGCAATTCACCAAAAGAATTAGGAAGTTTAATATGTGCGTTATAATTATTAGTATTACTTAATCTTTCTAATAACTTTCTTTCTCTATCTATAAATTTTAATCTATCAATTAAATCTAAATATTCTTCTTTACTAATAATCCTTTTTTTCATATAGTCACCTATTTCTTTACTTTTCCTTTATTATCACCATTACCAAGATTCGATACATTTAATTCATGATAATTTGCAAAAACTATCTTTTCAGCAGTTTCACTATCTTCAATCTGTTGTAACTTCTTAGGTATTATATCTTCTCTTTCGATAACTTGCTCAACTATACATTGTCTTATATACTTTGATGCAACATTTTGAGGTACAATAATCCTCAAGCCAAGATTTAGATTATCCTAGCGGACAATCGACTCTTCTCAAGAGATGGTTTTTCCTTCAATATCTTACATATTCAAATGCATTTGTATATATTGCACATCTTGTTTACCTTGGTTTTAACATTATAATTTTTATTTTAACTCATACACTATAATACTTCTTTTTCTTTATTCTTTTATTATCATCAATTAAATATGTATTTAACATTTTTTTTATTATATTAATTGCTCAATCATTTCAATATTTATAGTTCAAATAATTTGTTTAAAGATGCTAAATAAA
>JAEEGL017267355.1_pt1 | contig 16522 bp, 17 predicted proteins | sample 9134231 | NCBI WGS metagenome assembly JAEEGL01 (sample SAMN16246548, study PRJNA631951) | gut metagenome | biome: gut microbiome; feature: rumen; material: fiber-attached | host: Bos | place: Iran: Karaj | collected 2018-10
CTTATATTTAATCGAACAAATCCGTATTTTGAAACTACCCAAGGAAGCAGAAGAACGAGCGCAAAACACATTAATCTCAATTGCGCGTTATGCTATCAAACTGGAACATAAATTTAAAAAAACAAACGGCAAGGAGAAATATGTTCGGAATATTAAATCAATTTGTTCTGATCAGCTGCTTTCCAAGTGTTTACGCGAATATGACAAAGCCAAAACACCTCTGAGATCAAGAATCATCAATACAATGATTCTAAAAAAGCAGTACTTTTTACTTGATATTACAATGGGTGTGAAGAACAGATTTGGTATTTGAGGTAGAAAATGGAAAATGAAAATGAATTAGGTTTTAAACTAAAACCTAAGCATACATCATTATGTTTCTTTATTCTGATAGAAATTATGTATGGGTTTGCGTTTACGCCACTTGACATTACTGGAATCTTTCATGACGTGCTGTTATATTCAGCTTTATTTATGGCGGTAGTCACCTTATTTCTTCGACGCAAATGGACTAGTTCACAGTTATTAAAGATAACTATAACATTGCTGATTGGGGTATTGGTCTATTTGCTTGCACACGAAACGTTGTTTTTGGTTATGATTATGGCTGCTATCTTAGCAGGGAATTTGGGGTATCAAAAAGTATTCAAAACGATTTTTTGCGTTAGAGTGCCGATGTTATTCGTAATTCTAATCGGAACACTGATGGGTGCTTTCCCGGTTGGGCTCGTTATGGTAACAAAAGGGGCTTATGGTTCAGAAGCGGCTTATGGGCTGGGTTACATTCATCCCAATTGTCTTGGACAAGAAATCTATTTTATATGTAGCCTATATATATGTTTTCGGAACACAAGAATTCGGAGAAGCGAATTGTTTGCTATCTTAGTAATTGATTTCTTTGCCTACTATATAACAAAATCTAAGACAGCCTGTATTTTGATTGCAATTCTGGTATTATTCTCGTGGTTTTATCGTTCCATTGCAAAACATATCGAGATGAATAAAAATATGATAATAAGAACGACTAGGCTACTTTGCTTATTGCTCCCTGTACTATCGATAGGCGGTTCATTTGTTTACACGAAAGCAACTGGAAAGCTACAATATGTGTTATATCACTTGAATTCATTATTAAACGGAAGATTATCGAACGGAAGTATTATGTATGAACGATTTCCATTAAAGCTTTTTGGAATGCAGATTGATTTATCCTCATTAAGTCGATTTTATTCATATTTTATAGTGGATAACGGGTATATTTTTGCACTTTTCAATTTTGGTATAATTCCATTTACCTTTTTGATTTTTATGTATTTGCATAGTTTACACAAACTAATGGATAAGGGAATGTATATTTATGCAGCAAATCTGGTTTTGTTCTTAATGTGTGTTGTAAGTGAAAATGTTATGAGAGCAATGTTTGTTAACTTCAGTATATTGTTTTGTTATGAATTGTATGCTGAAAACTCGGCGATAGAAAAATGGTTACAAAATTTTGCAGGAGGAATGCGTGGTGGAAAAGAAAATCCACTATTGTTGGTTTGGCGGAAATGAACTTCCAGAGATTGTTCAAAAATGCATCGAAAGCTGGAAGAAATACCTTCCGGATTACGAGATCATTCAGTGGAATGAGAGCAATTTTGATGTTAAAATTTGTCCATATGTCAAGGAGGCGTACGAAGCTAAAAAATGGGCTTTTGTGAGCGACTATGCTCGGATGTATATTCTGTATCATCACGGTGGACTTTACTTTGACACAGATGTAGAGGTCGTCAAGCCGTTGGATGGACCGCTTGCACACGGTCCCTTTATGGCTCGCGAGGCTGCAGCACCTGATTTCGGCGTAAATCCTGGGCTTGTGCTTTATGCAGAAAAGGGAATGCCAATCTATCAGGAGATTCTGAATGATTATGAGAAGTCGCATTTTGTCAATGAGGATGGAACCTATTCCTACTTTACGGTTGTGGATCGAGTGACAAATATTTTAAAGACACACGGATTGACTTGTGAAGACTGTATTCAGGAAGTGGCGGGGCTGGTGATTTATCCAAAGCCGTATTTCTGCCCCCTGGATTACGATACCGGCAAACTGACCATGTATCCAGAAACGTATGCGATCCATTGGTACAGCGCAACGTGGTTTGATGAAAAAATGCAGCATCAACGGGAAGTCTGCATGGAATTCAATAAACGTTTCCCTAAAAAATTTGCAAAGTTTCTGGGGAACTGGTATGTACGTTTTTCCAATTTCTTCGATTTGATCAAAAAGGGAGAGACAGATGTTATTGTAAGCAAGCTCACACGAAAAATTCGTCGATAATCGCAGGGGGTGGTTTTATTTCTGTTAAAGATTTGATTAATCGCATGACAAAAAAACTGTTATATCATTCACGCAGTGATTCAGAGTCTTTTGTCAAAAAGTTACGATCTATGGGCATGAAAATTGGTGATAGAACAACATTCTTTTCCCCGATGACAACAGAGATAGACTTGACACGTCCCTATTTGATTGAGATCGGAGATGACGTTCAAATAACAAGAGGGTGTACAATCCTTACTCATGGATATGATTGGTCAGTTTTGAAGGGTGTGTACGGAGACATACTTGGGTCGGCCGGCAAAGTTACGATCGGTAATAATGTGTTTATCGGGATGAACACTACCATTCTAAAAGGAGTGACAATTGGCAATAACGTTATTATCGGCGCAAACAGCTTATGTAATAAAGATATTTCAGCGAACACGGTTGTAGCTGGTAATCCAGCAAAAGTCATAATGAGTATCGAGGATTATTACAAGAAACGTCAGGATGCACAAATTCAAGAAGCCCAAGAACTGATCAATACATATTACCAGACTTATCGCAAGTTGCCAGAGAAAAAAGATCTTCATGAGTTTTTTTGGCTTTTCAGTGATGATCCCGACAAACTGGATCCTTGTTATAAACAAATGATGGAACTTCTCGATAATGAGGACTTTAGCAATAATAGGATGAGGGCGCATACAAAGGCTTTTGATAATTTTGAAAGTTGTGTACAAGCACTTTTAGATCAAGCGAATAGCAAGAAGGCATAACAAGAGATTTGGAGAGCTATGAAAACAAATTATAAATATTTGGTAAAAAACATCGGACTTCTGTCTATCAGCCAGTTGGGAACTAAGACTATTGGATTCTTTCTGATTCCATTGTATACCAACATTCTGACAACAGAGGAATATGGTATCTACGACTTGTACAGTACGACCATCAGTCTTCTGATTCCCATTCTGACATTGAATATCATGCAGTCAATCATGCGCTTTTCGCTGGATAAGGAGAGTGACAAACAGAATATTTTTTCTTCTGGACTGGATGTTTTTCTAAAAGGAATGCTGGTATTTATCGGCATAGTACTGCTCAACCTCCAATTTAACCTCTTTCCGATCATTAATCAGTATCTTCTGATATTCATCTTGTTTTATGTCACCTCAGCCATCCAGCAGATGCTTGTGTATTTTGCGAGAGGTATAGATGATGTTGCATCAGTATCAGTCGGAGGATTGATAGATTCAATTGTAATGCTTTCGTTGAATGTACTGTTTCTTGTACCACTGCACATGGGACTGAATGGCTATTTTTATTCATCTATCATCGGTCTGGCAGTATGTGATCTGTATATTTTCATGAAAACCAAAGCATGGCGGTATATCCAGTTCAAGGAATGTGACCCTAAACTCCGGAAGGAAATGATTGCTTATGCTACCCCTCTGATACTCAATGCAATCGCTTGGTGGGTCAACAATGCATCTGACCGCTATGTAATCATTGCTCTCTGTGGTGTTGCTGCAAACGGCATCTATTCAGTAGCATACAAGATTCCCAATATCCTGAGTATGTTCCAGAATATTTTTAATCAGGCATGGACGCTTTCTGCAGTGAAGGATTATGATTATAACGATTCCAACGGATTCTTCACCAGAATGTATAATACCTATAATTCCATGATGGTACTGATGTGCTCTGCGTTGATCGTGGGAGATCGGATCATTGCAAAGCTGCTCTACGCCAGGGATTTCTACGAGGCATGGAAGTATGCACCGTTCCTGCTGATTGCAATTGTATTCGGGGCTCTTTCAGGATATATTGGAGGTATTTTTTCAGCTGTCAAGGATTCTAAAGTCTATGCTCAGTCCACAATAGTAGGTGCTGTAATCAATATTGTATTAAATTATGCTCTTGTGTATCTATTTGGACCAATTGGTGCTGCAATTGCAACTGCGGTTTCATTCATTGTTGTGTGGGTTATTAGGTATATTAGGCTTAAAAAGTATATTCGTATTCGCGTACCGTTGCTTCGTGATATTCTGACTTATATTATATTATTCATTCAAGCTTCCGTTCTACTTACATCATATAGGAACTTGGTACTGATGTATACATTAGAAATAGCTTTGCTTTTGTTACTTGTAATAGCATACCGCAAGGAACTAACACATGCAGTAAATAGTGTATTAAGGGCACCGAAAAGCAATAAAGGAAAGCATTAATAATAAACTAATATATATAATATAATCCAATTGTTTGAAGGGCGTTTATTTGTAATACATAACTTAATAGGGATATAATACAACTGCTGTCTGCATTAGTCAAGTATTTTGGAGGCTGTGATGAAAAAACTAATTAATAATAATAATCATACTGCTATAATAAAATCAATTAAAAGAAAAATAGCCGTTTTCGTAAATAATATTGTTTATATATTGGCTTCCATTAAGCCGATTGATAAAATGATGATTATCTTCGAGAGTGAAGGTGACTTATGTGACAATGCTTATGCATTATATGATTGTTTTATGAAATTTCCTGAGTACAGCTCTTATCATATTTATTGGGCAGTTGATGATGTAGAAGAGGCAAAGAAAAGTAATCTAACCGATAGACGAGTACAGTTTATATCTAAGAATACTAACAAGATTAATTTTTCATTAATGGTTGCATTAGCGCATACAAGATATTATATTTATGATCATAATAATCTATATGCTTATCTTAAGCTAAAGAAACGAAGCAAGCAGACAATTGCTTATCTATCTCACGGGAGAGGATTTAAGGCGATTAAAGGGTATAATAAAGGGTACTTTGATGTGATGTTTGCTACCGGTGATATTCCAGCTAAAGGATTATCCTATTTTTGGGGCTGTAAATATGAGGATGTTAAGCAACTGGGTTATCCTAGAATTGATTATTTCTTTGAAAACAACGAGTATGCGTTTAACCAGTTGGATGCTCTGATAAATTTGTCAAAATATGAGAAGACGATTATGTGGATGCCTACTTTTCGTCAGTCAAATAATGAAGCTATTTCTGAAAACTATATAAAGAATGAAACTGGTTTACCATTAATACATTCGAAGCAGGAATTATTGGATTTAAACGAATTCCTTAAAGCATATAATGCTCTACTTGTGCTAAAGGTTCATCATTTACAGGCAGATTTACCAGTGTTTTCTGAAAAGTTCTCAAATATAATAATTCTCAGGGATCAAGAATTAAAACAAGTATCAGTCCAGTTGTATCAGTTTGTTGCTTTGACAGATGCCTTAATTACTGATTACTCGTCGATATCAATAGATTATCTTCCGCTTGATAAGCCAGTAGTATATACACTTGATGACTATGAACAGTATGCACAATCACGAGGTTTTTACCCAGATAATGCGGTTGACTACTTTAAGGGAGCACATGTGTATAATTTGGAGAGTCTAAAGGAATCACTTAAGGATATTTGTGAAGGAAAGGATATCTATAAGGATGAACGTCGTTCAATGATTCAACAGTTTTTTAAGTATGTTGACGGCGGTTCATCAAAGAGAATTCTTGAGTATTTAAAGATACTATAATTAGGAAGGAATTATTATGAATATTTCGATAATCGGTGCGGGTAATCTTGGAACTGCCATAGCCGCAGATCTTGGAAGAAAACATTCTGTTAAATTGTATTCTTCGAAACCAGATAAATTTTCCAAGGAACTTGTATTTCGTGACATGGAAAATAATATAGAATTCACTTCAATGGTTTCAAAAGTTACCAATTCCTATGAAGAAGCTGTTTCTAATGCAGATATGGTGTTTATTGCTGTCCCCACTTTTCTGACAAAGCCAACTGTAGAAGGCATAATGCCTTATTTGAGCAAAAATACTATTCTCGGGTTTGTTCCGGGTGCAGGAGGGGTAGAATATCTGGCGAGAAGTGCAATTGAAGCAGGAAACACCGTATTTGGTTTTGAACGAGTACCTTATGTTGCTCGTGTTGAAGAATATGGTAGAATTGTTTCTGCTTCAAAGAAGGCACATTATAGAGTCGCTTCAATCCCAAGTAGTCAAGCAGGGAGAATTAGTCATCTTATAGAGGAATTATTTAATGTTCCCTGTACACCTATGTTGGAATTTATTTCAATTACATTAACACCATCATTACATTGTGCAAGATTATATGATTTATATAGGAATTATAAGCAAGGGGAAGAACTGGAAGATAATCCCTTCTTTTACGGGGAATGGCGAGATTCTGCTTCTTATATCACATTTAATCTGGATTATGAACTCCATCAAGTATGTGATGCACTTACCTCGAATGGTATTAGTGCTAGTGAGGTTGTTCCCTACCCAGTTCATTATGAGAGTGCGACTCCAGAACTCCTAACCAAGAAGTTGCGTAGCATTCAATCATTAAGCAGAATAAAAGGACCGCTTTTACAAACAGCGACAGGGCGTTTTATCTTAGATATTGATTCAAGATACTTTACAGAAAGCTACCCCTATCGTTTAAGTATAGTGAAGGGACTAGCGGACATTGTTGAATTAGAGGTTCCTAAGACAGACGAAGTGCTTCAGTGGTACTCTAGACTAGCATGCAAAGAGTACTATAATAACAACATTTTTATGGGCAAAGATGTTATAGAGTGTAATATACCTCAAAACTATGGGATTCATACAATTGAGGCGCTTCGTGACTTTTACAAATGAGAAATGGTGGAGAATAATGACTGATTATATTTTCCTATTTGATATGGATTCAACGATTACACGAAAAGAAGTGCTGCCAGAGATTTCCAGAAAGATCAATAAACTCCCAGAAATGCGGGCACTGACAGAAGCAACGATGCGTGGAGAAATCCCGTTCAAGACCAGTTTCCTGAAGCGTGTGAAGATACTTAGCGATATCTCAGTTAATGAAGTAAATCGTATAGTGTCAGATATTCCTCTAAATCCTATGATCGCTGACTTTATCCGACAGAACAACGAGCGTTGCTATGTGGTAACAGGCAATCTGGATGTGTGGATCAGTGGTTTGATGCAGAAGCTTCACATGGAGAATCATACTTATTGTTCCAAAGCTGATGTCATTGATGACAGGATCTCCAAGGTCGTAAGCGTTATTGACAAAGAGCTGACCGTGCGTCAGTTTGTACAGCCTATTGTTTCAATTGGAGACGGGGATAATGATTCCGGAATGGCAAGAAGAGCAGATATTGCCCTTGGATTTGGCGGGGTTCGCAATATTGCACCTTCGTTGATTCGCAATATCGATTATGCATTTTACGATGATGAAAAATGCGCAGAATTTCTCTGGAAACTGCTGTAGGAGGTGGATACAATGGGTGAATCAATACAGGCTGTTCCGCAGAATACCACAGTGGTTATCTGCTGTGCAGGTATGGGAACACGATTGGGGATTAGAACAACAAAGGCATTAGTGGACATTAGTGGTGTCCCGCTGATTATCCGCCAGCTGCAGCTTTTGAAAGACTATGATGACATCCGCATTGTCGTGGGCTATCAGGCGGATCGCTTGATTGAGGCAGTAAATGCCTACAGGAAAGATATCGTATATGCATTCAACTATCAGTATGAGACCACTGGCGTGGCGGATAGTATGAGGAAGGGTCTTCTTGGGGCGAGAGACTATGTGATTATTCTTGATGGTGATACGCTTGAGAATCCCGATGATTTTCAAAAGTTCCTCGACTGCGAGAGAGAATGCGTAGTATTGTCAGAGATTACATCAGCCGAACCTGTAAAAGCAATCGTTGAGGACAGGAATCTGCTTCAACTCTCCAAGAATGTTGGTACCTTGCAGTGGCCAGGAATGGCGAAAATCAAACGTGAACGACTGACAAGTCTATCGCCTCATGTTTATCATGTTTTGAATGAGATTACGCCGCTTGAGTATATGACGATCAGAACACGAGAGATTGATACGCCGGAGGATTATGAACAGGCGATTGAATGGTTTGAGAATGGCTGTCAATAATTGAGGAGGTCAGGAAATAATGAAACACGATTTTGTGATTGGCGTTCTTGGCGGCATGGGTACGTATGCTACCATTCACTTATTTGAACAGTATGCGAAAGTTTTTCCGGCAGAGAAGGAATGGGACAGACCGCGTATTATCATTGATAACAGATGCACAATGCCCAGTCGTGTCCGTGCTTTTTTGTATCACGAAAAAGTGGACGATCTCGTACAGGAGATGGCAGATTCCATGAGCCATTTAAAAGAAGCGGGCTGTACAAAGATTATTCTTGCATGTAATACGTCGCATCTGTTCCTGCCGCAGATTTATCAGAAGGTTCCGAATCTTGAGCAGAGCGTTGTGCATATTATACAAGCCTGTGTGGATCAAATTGAGTCAGACGGTATTGAAAACGTTTTCCTACTTGGCTCGGAAGGCACCATTGAGTCTGGAATCTATCAGCAGTCTTTAGAGAAAAAGAATATATCCTGTGGTGTACCAAAGATTGATGAATATGCAATGCTTCGTGATTGCATTGAAGCGGTCAAGCAGCATCTACCGCTGGATACGGTTAAGGATACATTTCTCACATTAGTGAATCGATATGACAGCTGTATTCTTGGATGTACAGAGCTTCCGATTCTGTACGAGGCATTTCAATCGGAGGTTTGCTGCGAAAGGATCTATGATCCGTTACTGATTGCAGTACAGAGCTTAAAGAAGGAGTACGATAATGAATAAGATACTGACATTTGGAGTTTATGATTATTTGCATCTCGGCCACTTGCGCCTTTTTAAACAATGCAAGCAGCACGCAGATTATCTTATTGTTGCTGTTCAAGATGGCAACTATATCTTAAAGTTTAAACCTGATGCCAAGGTGTTGTACTCTACCGAGGAGAGAGTAGAGATGCTGGAAGCGCTTCGTATCGTTGATGAGGTCGTAGTCTATGAGACCGTTGGTGTACCAGCTCTTGAAAAGATTGATTTCGATATTCTTGCTTTAGGTGAAGATCATGTTGGTGCTCGATTCGATGAAATCACAAAATGGTGTGAAGAACATGGTAAATCTGTTGTAAGGCTTAAAAGAACTCCAGGGGTTTGCTCATCAGATATTAAGAATCAAATTAATAGATGATGAATGACAATCTGAATTTGAACGGTGTATGAGCATCCGTGTGCTGTTCGTTTAGTATGCTGACGAATATATCGTCATGCTAAAGAAAGTGAAGGTATAAACCATGTGCGGAATCGTAGGTTTTACAGGAACAAAACAAGCAGCCCCGATCCTGCTGGACGGGCTGTCCAAACTCGAATATAGAGGATATGACTCAGCCGGCATCGCTGTGAGAGACGGCGATGCTGAGACAGAGGTCATCAAAGAAAAAGGCAAGCTGAAAGTGCTTGCCGAAATGACCAATCAGGGCAAGGCTGTCAAGGGCACTTGCGGCATCGGTCATACCCGTTGGGCAACGCACGGCGAGCCGTCTGCTGTGAATGCGCATCCACATGCTTCTGACGATGGCAATGTCATTGCAGTGCATAACGGTATCATCGAAAACTATCAGGAGCAGCGTGAGAAGCTCATCAAGAAGGGCTATTCTTTCAAATCACAGACTGACACGGAAGTTGCAGTCAAGCTGATTGACTACTACTACAAGAAGTACTCTCAGCTTCCGATTGAGGCAATCGCCCGTGCAATGGTACGCATTCGCGGTTCTTATGCGCTCTGTGTCATGTTCAAGGACTACCCGGGTGAGATTTTTTGTGCCCGCAAGGACAGCCCGATGATTATTGGCATTGCAGACGGCGAAAGCTATGTCGCTTCGGACGTTCCTGCAATTCTCAAATACACCAGAAACGTCTATTATATTGGCAACATGGAAATTGCAAAGCTCGAAAAGGGCGCTGTGACATTCTATAATATCGACAGTGAGGAAATCCAGAAGCCGCTGACCGAGATCAAGTGGGATGCAGAATCCGCCGAAAAGGGCGGCTATGAGCATTTCATGCTGAAAGAGATTCACGAGCAGCCGAAGGTTATCCGTGACACGATCAATTCTGTGGTGAATGACGGCATTGTCCATTTCGATTCTTTTACACTCACAGATGATGAAATGAAGGCGCTCGATCAGGTGTATATCATCGCCTGCGGTTCGGCGTATCATGTTGGCATGGACTTGCAGTATGTGATGGAAAGCCTGACAAGCCTTTCCGTCCGTGTAGAGCTTGCGTCCGAGTTCCGCTATCGTGATATGAAGCTGAAAAAGAACAGCCTTGTCATCGTGATCTCACAGTCCGGTGAAACTGCGGATACACTTGCGGCTCTCAGACTGGCAAAGGACAAGGGCGTGAAGACGCTCGGCATCGTCAATGTGATCGGCTCGTCCATTGCAAGAGAAGCAGACAATGTGTTCTATACACTGGCTGGTCCGGAAATTTCCGTAGCGACTACCAAGGCATATAGCTGTCAGCTCGTGGCAGGATATCTGCTGGCGCTTCAATTTGCAAAGGCACGAGAGGAAATTGAAGATGCACGCTATTCGGAGCTGCTCAACGAGATCAACACGATCCCCGAAAAGGTCGAGAAGATTCTCGAAGACAAGGAGCGTCTTCAGTGGTATTCCAACAAGCTCGTTAATATTTCCGATGCATTCTTCATTGGGCGCGGCATTGACTATGCGATCGGCATGGAGGGCAGCCTGAAGCTCAAGGAGATCAGCTACATCCACTCTGAGGCGTATGCAGCCGGTGAACTGAAACACGGTCCGATCAGCCTGATCGAGGACGGAACGATTGTCTTTTCCGTGGTAACACAGGACAATCTGGTCGAGAAAACCATCAGCAACATGGTTGAAGTCAAGAGTCGTGGAGCAAGGATCATGGCGGTGACGACTGCGGGGAATTATTTTCTTGAAGATACGGCGGAGTTTGTGTGCTATGTACCTGCTATTGAGTCACTGTTTGCAGGAAGCCTGAGTGTCATTCCGCTTCAGCTTATCAGCTATTATGTGAGTGTCGGTAAGGGCTATGATGTGGATAAGCCGAGAAATCTCGCAAAATCGGTGACGGTGGAGTAAAACACCTGACAGATCAAGCAAATATGTAGTATCATACGTTTGTAACAACTTGTGAAACAGCAGTCCATTGAGTCAGGAGCATTTGATTCAATGGACTGGTTTTGTAGAATACTGAAATCGATGGAGGTAAAAGAAATGCCAACAATATTACTCGCAGGCGGTGCCGGCTACATCGGTTCGCATACCGCAGTTGAACTTTTAAATGCAGGTTATGACGTAATCGTCGTGGACAACTATGCAAACAGTTGTCCGGAATCCATAAATCGCGTGGAGAAAATTACCGGAAAGAAAGTCTCTCTTTATGAAGCAGATGTGAGTGATAAGACTGCTCTTGAAAAGATTTTTGGTGAGAATCAAATTGATGCTGTGATCCATTTCGCAGGTCTGAAAGCGGTTGGAGAATCCGTGCAGAAGCCGATTATCTACTACCGCAATAACATTGACACAACGCTGACGCTGCTGGAAACGATGGAGAAGTTCCATGTGAGCAACATCATTTTCTCCTCCTCAGCTACCGTATATGGCGAAGCAAACCCAGTCCCGTATCTGGAGACCATGCCGCGCGGTGCGTGTACAAATCCCTATGGCTGGACAAAATCCATGATGGAGCAGATTTTTGAGGACGCAGCGAAAGCAAATCAAGCATTATCTGTTATTCTGCTGAGATATTTCAATCCCATCGGTGCGCACGAATCCGGCATGATCGGTGAGGATCCGCAGGGTATCCCGAACAATCTCATGCCTTATGTCACACAGGTTGCAGTCGGCAAGCGTGAATGCTTAACGATTTTCGGCAATGATTATGATACGAAAGACGGCACCTGCACCCGTGACTATATCCATGTCGTTGACCTTGCAAAGGGTCATGTCAAGGCGATTGATTATATCCTTAAAAACAAGTGCTGTGAGATTTTCAACCTTGGAACAGGCACACCGTACAGCGTGACGGAAATCGTGGAGACGTTTGAAAAGGTCAACGGCGTGAAGGTCAACCATGTGTATGGTGACAGACGTGCCGGCGATCTTCCTGAGTGCTATGCAAATGCGGATAAGGCACTTACAGTCCTTGGCTGGAAAACCGAAAAGACGCTTGAGGATATGTGCAGGGATTCTTGGAACTGGCAGAAGAACAATCCGAATGGGTACCGAGAGTGAGTATCTGTTCAGTGCAATGAGGGATTATGCATGACAATTATCGTAACCGGCGGCGCAGGATTCATCGGCTCGAATTTCATCTTTTATATGATGAAGCATCACCCGGATGCTCGGATTATTTGTCTGGATAAGCTCACCTATGCAGGAAGTCTCCATACATTGGAGCCGGTGATGGAAAATGATAACTTTCGTTTCATAAAGCTCGACATATGCAACAGAGCAGGTGTGTATGAGCTGTTTGAGGAAGAAAAGCCAGATATTGTTGTGAACTTCGCCGCAGAATCTCATGTGGACAGAAGCATCGAATCGCCGGAGATCTTTTTGCAAACGAACATCATCGGCACATCAGTATTGATGGATGCTTGCAGGAAATATTTCGCGAGATTTCATCAGGTGTCAACCGATGAGGTTTACGGCGACCTGCCACTTGACCGACCTGATCTGCTGTTCACGGAGAAAACGCCGCTGCATACCAGCTCGCCGTACAGCTCGTCAAAAGCGAGTGCTGATCTGCTGGTTCTGGCATATCACAGAACATACGGCTTGCCTGTGACGATCTCACGCTGTTCCAATAATTACGGACCGTACCAGTTTCCCGAGAAGCTGATTCCGCTTATGATTATTCATGCGCTGCACGATAAACCGCTTCCAGTGTATGGAAAAGGACTGAACGTTCGCGATTGGCTTTATGTCGAGGATCACTGCAAGGCGATCGACACGATTATACAACACGACGAGATCGGCGAGGTCTATAACATCGGCGGACACAATGAGATGCGCAACATCGACATTGTCAAGATGATTTGCCGTGAACTTGGGAAGCCGGAGAGCTTGATAGAGTTTGTAGAGGACAGAAAAGGGCATGATCTTCGCTATGCGATCGACAATACCAAGATCCAGACAACGCTCGGTTGGCAGCCGGAGGTGAAGTTTGAGGACGGCATTAGAAAAACAATTCAGTGGTATCTGGGGAATCGTGCGCGGTGGGAACGGTTGCGTGATAGATAAGATTGAGCCTTGACATGATTTCCTTTTTATGGTATACTTTATGTATCGGCAATTTGCCATTTGAGTCCGCAATAAGCCGATTCTGAGGGCTTTGTGTGTTTATAACGGACGAATACAGAGATTGATTATGGGAGGTGTGAGAGTGTATCAGAAAATATATGATAACCGAAAAGCACTAACTAACATCCTCTTCCTCCTCTACATCCTCGCCGTGCTATCTCTTACATTCATCGTCCGTGAAACAATGGTGCTGCGCACACCTGAGAACCGGGGCGTGGTGTTACAGCCGTTCCGAGAATTTGAAGCAATGGTGAATGGCATGCACTTCTTCTGGTTCAAGCAGATATTTTTGAATGTGCTGCTTTTCGTGCCGTTCGGATTCTTGCTGCCGATGATATCAAAGCATTTCAATAATCCGATAATCGCAGTTACTATCGGCTGTTTGTTTTCAGGAATGATAGAAATCATGCAGTACATCACAGGCAGAGGACTTACCGAAGTTGATGACGTGATAACGAACACTATCGGTGCTGCAGTTGGCGTGGCGATGTATTGGATTACTGCCTTTGTCAAAGGTAAACCAACAGATTATTCAGAAACCGCCTAACGCTCAAAGATTAAGGAAGAGTGAATACTTATGGAACACCACAACCTTGATATACACCCAATTCCGAAAGAATCGAAGCCGCTGTTCATCAATGAGCCGTGGTTAATTGATCCTTCTCTCCAATGGCGGCAGGATAATGGATATGATCCTGCACCACTGGATGACGAGGATAACATCCGTGTATATGTACCACTTGACCTCTGTAAAGAATCAATCCTGCGCCGTTTATCCTAAGTGATTAGTCGGCACGGAGAGGCAAGTGAAAAGAATGAGTCGGATTACATCTATGATGTAGTAACGCTGATCTCGCAGATAGAGATTTACGATCAGATATGGTTTGTGAGACACCATCCGGCAGTCGGTAAACACAGTGTGGAAGCCATCAAATTGGTAAAAGAGTTTGTGAAAAAACTCGAAGAGATCGAAGCATATGACGCAGAGATGTTCCCGTATACAACGATTGAAAAGCTAAGAAAAGAATTTATTAATACTGTGTGTGACCAGAATGAGCCGATGGAATATGGCGGTGACTGGTACTAAAAGAGACAATAACGAGTGCTGAACTAATGACGTTCTGGCGAAATACACCGATCATTGTGAACACACCCTTAACTCTGCCCACACTCCCTTGCTATTATAATCCTTTTATGGTGTAATGATAGCTGGGAGGTGTGGTCAAGATGAACGGTGAAGTTTTTTCAAAGATTGTGTTGATGACCTTATTCATAGCCGAAGTCTATCTATCCCACCAAAACGGAAAAGATTCTGGCGCAGCAAGTAAATCACTATCAACCCGTCTTCATCTCAGTGAGAAGATACTCCGTACAGGTGCGCATATAGGATTCTTCGCTGTGATGATGTTCCTTGCGTGTTGGGGTTGTAAGGTATATCGGTTGAGGATGATGGTAGCACCAGTGTCGGTAGTGATATGGTCTGTCATGGATGAGGTGACGAAACCGCCTTACAGCGTAACTGAGATCGTGGAGACTTTCGAGCGAGTGAATGATATCAAGGTCAACCATGTTTACGGTCCGCGCAGAGCCGGTGACCTTGCAGAGCTTTATGCAAATGCTGACAAGGCTCTGAAGATCCTCGGCTGGAAGACAGAGAAAACACTTGAGGATATGTGTCGGGATTCATGGAACTGGCAGAAGCAGAATCCTAACGGATACAATAAGTGATTGTGAACTCGGGCATATGCCCGAGTTTTTGCATACTTGACATTTTTACGGCTATATGTTACAATGTTGATATACTGTTAGAAATATCAAAAGTCGATATTGGCGGAAAGGTGGGTGTATATGAGCAACGCGCTCAGAATAGCTGGATATTGCCGTATTTCGGTCGATGAAGAGCTTGACCGCGACAACACATCTATCGAGAACCAGAAGTCGCTCATTAACGATTATGTGACGAGGACGTTCCCGGAAGCAATACTTGATTTCTATGAAGACCGTGACCGTTCAGGATATACCTTCGAGCAGCGCGAGGAATATCAGGTGCTTCGGCGGAAGCTGTTCAGGCACGAATATGACATACTCATAGTCAAGGACTTCTCCCGTTTCTCACGCCGGACGAGCCGCGGACTTGTTGAACTGGAAGACTTGCGCGATGCCGGCATGCGTATAATCTCTATCGGCGACGGCATAGACTTTCCCACATCTGACGAGTGGATGGCTATACAGTTCCGCTTCCTTGTGAATGAGATGCCAGTTACTGACACCTCAAAAAAGGTCAAGGCAGTCATCAACAACCGTCAGAAGGAAGGCAAGTGGATATGTGCTGTGCCTTACGGCTATGTTATGACCAACACCAAGTCGATGAAGTTCAAGGTTGACGAGCCTTCCGCTGAGATCGTCAGGAAAATTTTTCAGCTCTACACGGACGGCTGGGGTTACAAGAAAATCGCAAATTACCTCACCGACCAGCATATCCCAACTCCGCGAAAGGTCGAGGAAATGCGTAAGGAAGCCGAAGGAGAGGAATATGTTGCACGTTCCAAGGAAGCATGGAGCGTCATAACGATAAGCACTATCCTCAGCAACGACTTCTATATCGGAACGCTTCGTCAGAGGAAGTACCGCCGTAAGAAGATAAACGGCAGCGATGAAAAATTGCAGGAGACAGACCATATCGTCATTGAGGGCAACCATGAGCCTATCGTGGACTATCAGCTGTTTGCGGTGGTTCAGGAGCAGATGAAGGAGCGTTCGAACAGCAATTACCGCGGCGTGAAAAAGTTCGCCAACGTATACACGGGACATCTTTTCTGCGGAGACTGCGGCAGTCCGATGTTCTCGCTGAGCCGTGCAGACATACCGCAGGCTTATACTTGCGGAACCTACCACAAACGCGGTACAAAAGGCTGCACATCGCATCACATCAGAGTTTCAGC
>JAEEGL010201572.1_pt1 | contig 16521 bp, 10 predicted proteins | sample 9134231 | NCBI WGS metagenome assembly JAEEGL01 (sample SAMN16246548, study PRJNA631951) | gut metagenome | biome: gut microbiome; feature: rumen; material: fiber-attached | host: Bos | place: Iran: Karaj | collected 2018-10
CCTGGACTGCCTGCCGGACCGCGCCGCCGCCCAGCTCTGCCTGGCCGCCAGCTTTGGGCAGGAGTAGATCTTACCGGTAAATCACCACAGCTACGCTGCCGCTAACGCCCACTATTGGCTTGTTTTGGACGCTAGCGCCAGCAAATACCCCATGTAACGCCCACATCCCAGTGAATATGGGCGTTACACCCCCTAAAAAATGCCGCTAACGCCCACTATTGGCACTTTTTGGACGGTAGCGCCGCGGGTAATTCCATAGTCAAATCACATTTTCGGCATCAAAAAACCCGGAAAAATCACATTTTCGGCATTAAAAAACCCGGAAAAATCACATTTTCGGCACTTTTTTTCGCGAAAAAATCACATTTTCGGCGATTTTGGGGAGTGCGTCAATTATTTGCGCGCCAATCAAATTATTAAATGTCGCAGAAAATTTGTTAAATTTGCGTAGCGTAAAATACCAACGGCAAATAATTTTTCAGGCTTTTCTAAACAAAGAATGGCGAACGTAATATCCCTTATTACAGATGAAAGACAATCCTAAGTTATATAAGTACCTTGACGTGAATGGCGGATTGAGTATGCTACACTTTGGCAATCTGCAGTTCACCAATGCCACACGCCTAAACGATCCTTTCGATTGTCATCCGGCCCTTTTCGATTTTTCTAATGTCCCAGATTATCCAAACGATTGGACTCCGAAAGACTTTAGAGTTGCAAAAGGGAAAACGGATACAAAGAATTTGCGAGATCGTGCTTGGATTTGCAGCCTTTCAATAATTCACGACTCCATCCTTATGTGGAGCTATTACGGGAATCATAATGGAGTATGTATTGGTCTTGATATGGAAAAAGTCGATACTTACCTCAAAAGAATCCAATGCGGCATCTATATCGGCTACACAGAAATGGAGGTTCAATACCGTGACGTGATAAAAAAACCCAGCTATTTTGGTGGCACCAGAGACGCTATCAGCTATCAACTGTTCACAAAAGCAAAAGCTTGGGAGCACGAACAGGAAGTAAGATTATTGCTCTTAGACCCTACAGCAGGACCCCCTGAACACCCTTGCTTTGCCCGCATGGCATTACCGCCTAATTTTAAGCGCAAAAGTGATAATGAGAGTATTGACTGGAAAGACTTGCGAGCCTATACTCATTTAGGTGGCGAATGCTTTGAATCACTGTATTTGGGTATCAAGATAGAACCGGAGATACGAGAGAGATTTATTGCAGAAGCTCGCAAGTGTAACCCGGATATAAAGATATATCAAATGTCCATTGATCCGGATGCTTTTAGGCTGAAGGAAGAAATGATTTAATCTATAACCGTTATATTGAAGTGACAGCAAGCACTGGAAGGGGTGGCGATGGTCACAAAACATGATAATGGCAACCCTGTTACTATCAATGCCTTTAAATCAAAATAAAAGCGATATAATTCATTATTCCTCAGGAGACAAATTATTAGTAATGCATTGTTCAATCATTGATGCTATATTAAGGACATTGTCCCTATCAACAAGTTTCAATGAATGGGATTTCTGCCTTAAATACAAAACAAGCTTCTTCATTGATTCTATTTCTTCTAATGAAGAATGCGGATTCCCCTTATATACTAAAAAAGCATTATGCAATTCAAGTTTAACCGCATTGCTTAAACTTGCTATTCTGTTAGCCGTAATTCTGAGATTCACCCCAGAAAAGATGTTAGCATAATAGCCTTTGCGTCCAAGGATTTCCTGACGTCTAAGAATAAGCCGTGTTACATTATCAAAGTTATGATCACTTAATGACTCCCATACTCCTTTACAGGTTCGCTCTCTATATTCGCTTTGATATCGATTAAGGCGATTGGAGCAGTAAACCGTTAACGCTTGGAATTCGGGTAAACCCCTTCCTGAATACTCCTTTCCATATGCTGATTCATGGGAAAAATACAAAGTATCATCATCTGGAGACGTCGCTTTCTCAATAATACTAGCTATAGTCTTCTTGCTATCTCTTAATAAAATCTTTTTGTTGATTCTGATAATCCCAGAATCATTTAAACGAAATAGGACACCCGCTGAATGTAGCAATGTGGGTATGTTATCAATACGACCTTCGGCAATATTTGTTCTAACACTATGAGCATATTGTTGAAGGTCCTCATTCTCGAGGTTAGAATAAAACCAGAGCCTCTCCCAATCCATTTGCAAAGCATTCTTAAAGAACATATTCTTGGAAAGAGTTTCGTCAAGCTTATCTATAAATCCTTCTGATATAAACTTACAAATTGCTGATACAGGGACTGAATAATACGAAGAGTAAATTCCATATTTAGACAAACAGTCGGAATACTTGTCTTTTTCCAAGGAGTTATTTCGCTTATCGGAAAAAAGATTAAAGCTTTGATAATCTTTAATCGCCTTATTACCTGAAGACAGTTCAAACGAGCTAATCAAAAAATACGCGAGAACATTTCTGATGAATTCTTGAAAAACGTCTTTATCCTTTTTGTAATCATCATCAATTAGTTCGCAGAAAATTCCAAAGGACTGCAATGCGATTTTGAGAGAACGGAGATTCTGTAGCTTTGATAATGTAAAAATATCTTGGACCAAGTTGCTATTATTCGCGATAATAGCATTATTTGCTTCCTCAATAATGTTCTTAACCGAATCAGATAATTCAATATCAATCCTAAATGTTTGACCGACAAGCTTTTCCTTTATTTGATAATACTGCGCCTCTTCTTTTGATTTGCTAGCCAACTTTTCTTCATTAGCTATAAGAATGACTTTGCAATCAGAATGCTCTGTAAACTGATTAAGAATACCAAATAACTGCTCATTGGAAATAAGACATCTCTCCAGATCATCAAAGACTAGAATCCTGTTGCCCACAACCTTATCATTCTCAATGATTAGCTTAATTAAGGACTCCACATCAATAGTTCCCGAGAGATCATCTATCTGTCCATCCCCATTTAAATCAATAATGCATTTGGTGACAGCCTTTATCGCCCCGCCGAAAACAAGTTTAAGTACTTTAACCCCAAGCGAATTAAAAATAGGATATATTTGCTTCCAAATGGCATGATATAAACCAGAGATTGTTGCTATCCCGTTGAGAGAAACATAAATCGGCTTTAGCTGAATACTATTATCATCTCCTTCAACACCGGTATTCCACGAATCCATCAAGTGGTTTACGAAATATGTTTTCCCGCTACCCCACTTCCCTGTAAGTAGGATGGCATAATGGACATTTTCATCTGAAAGATATGCTTTGATGCTACTCTGAATATTTTGTTTTATCTCATTCATTTTATGACTTGTTTTGATTATAGCAAAGCTTCAGGCCAATAAAACTCGGGCCAAACATCTTCCCAGCACACCGTTTCCTCGGTGAAAGGTTCCTCACCAGGCTCGATCACGTTCTTATTGACGTAGTCGAGGATTGCGGCGGTGTGGGCCGGCATAAACCGATTAAACAGCGCCTCGTTCTCAAACTCGAAGGCCCAGAACGGCATATCGCCATTCTCTTTGAGCCAGGCCTTCACAAAGGCGATTTCCTCATCAGAAAGGGCCATGTCAAAGGAAGTCTCGTAATACTCTGCGGTATCGAAACGGAATCTGAGTCCAAAGGTAAAAATCTGCATAATAGTCACTCTTTATTCGCTGTTATGGATTAGGACTCTTGAATCTCAGGATTATCCTCTTCGTTTTTCTTACGGGCCTCCTCGAACTTGGCCTTCATAGTGGGATTCTTGTAGGTCAGTTTACGTATTGTAAGCTCCTCAGTATCCTGGTTGGCCAGGCGAAGGTAATTCTCGGACTGCTCGAAACTCTTCTTAATATCCTGCAGTTTCTTGATAGTGTCGTCAATCTTCTTGATTGCGTCTTCAAACTTGCCGGCTGCACGGGTATAATGATCGCCAAACTTATTACGGAATTCTATAAGCTTGTTCTCGAAGTTGGTGACATCCACATTCTGGCTGCGGGCAAGAATCAGTTCCTTCTTGTACGCGACGGCGTTCTTGGAAGCGTTGACAAGAAGCATGATTAGGGACTTAAAGAACTGCGGGCGGATGACAAACATCTTGGGATATTTCCACGACACGTCAACGATTCCGCCGTTATAGAGTTCGCTGTCGGGTTCAAGGAGAGAGACAAGCACGGCATATTCGCACCCCTTTTCGGTCCTATCGGCATCGAGTTTCTTGAAGAAGTCCTCGTTCTTGTGTTTGGTAGCCGTCTCATCCATCTCGTTTTTCATCTCAAACATGATGGAGATGTACTCGGTACCCTCATCATAGTCGCGGAAGATGAAATCTCCCTTGCTGCCACCGGAAGCGTCATTATCCTTCTCGAAGTAGGCATTCGGGAACATCGGACGCATTTCACCATTAAAAATAGTGCTGCAGTGTGCCTCCAGAGTCTCGCCGACCATCTTGGTGGACATGCGAGTCTTGAGGTCCTTATAGTAATCCACTTGCTCTTGGGCGAGTTTCAGTTTTCCTTCGTATTCCTCGCGAAGGGACTTTACTTGGAGGCTGGAACGGGACTTCTCCACTTCGGCATCGGCCTTGAGTTTGGCGATTTCAGCATCCTTGGCCTGCACCGCATCCTTGGTTTTCTGCTGTTCCTGAAGGACTGCTATCTGCAGATCATTCTTGCCCTGGCCAATGGCGGCCTTCAGTGACGCAATCTCCTTTTCCTTGTCAGCGAGTGCTTCTGACAATTCCAACTTCTTACGATCATCCTGAGAAGCAATCTGGGCCTTTAGCCGCTCTATCTCGGAATCCTTCTCGCCAAGGGCCTTGTCCTTTTGGAACAATTCCTTTTGGTGCTGTCTGTCTGATTCTGCAACTCGGGCCTGCTCTTCTGCTTTCTGCTTGTCATGCAGTTCGGCAATGCGTCGATTTACCTCGGCGTCGAATTCTGCTCCTTTTACCTGATTCAGGATGGCAGCATAGTCGGCTTCGTCAACGGAGAAGGGCTTTTTACAGTTGGGGCAAATGAGTTCGTGCATATTCTATTCTGTCTATCAACGGGGATGTTTTCCGTTGACAATGCAAAGGTATGATGGGTGTGTGCAATGAATCTGCACAGCCAAAATTATTTCAGACCTCGCACCAATTTGTCGTAAATTTCGTTGAACCAGAGGCGCTTAAACATCTCGTTTGTGCGGTCCTCTGTGAGCTTGTTATAGAGCTCAAGTTTAGTGTTGATGAAGTTGAGAAGCTCATTATCCACCTCCTCGAAGAACTTCTCCCGTATGTTATCACGGGTGTTCTCCGGGTTGAAGAAGCTCATGAGTTCTTCGTTCTCCATCACCTTCTCCTTCATCTTTTCGACATCGACGCGGTCTTCCTCTGTTAGGTTAAGGCCGAAGGTCTCGTTCAGCTGCTTGATGATATTGCTTAAGAAATCCATTTCGGGCTCTTCCGGCCCAGTAATCTTGTCCGGCCGCATGCCGGTGACATTAGTATCGCCGCCTTCAAGAGTATACTTCTTTGTAAACTGATACTGAACCTTATAACTATCCAGCCCTGTTTCGTTGAGGATATTCTTAGGCATTTCCTCAACCTTGTAGGGCAGCATTTTTATGAGTGCAACCAGGAAGACGTATAGTTTGTCAAGTTCGACATCCTTGAAGGTGATGATCTGGGACAGGAACTTGTAGAGGTTGGTGAACTGGCGGCAGGTCTTGCGGAACACTGTCATGTTGTCTTCGTCCAACTTCGCCTTTGCCTTCTCTACTGCTCTGTAAAGCACACCATAGACGTTTTCCTTATTTGTGTCGTCCACATAGAAATACTTAGCGAATTCATCTATGTCGGCCCGGTCAAGGACATCGAAGTCACGGATACGGCTCTTGAGGTCATAGAGGCTGTTCGGATCAGTCTCGTCCTCCTCATTCATGAACAATGTCCCATAGAAATTCTGGAAAGCATCACGAATGTCGTCCGGGTTATTTACGAAATCCAGAATCATTGTGGAGGTCTTTCCTGCACAGGTACGGTTGAGACGGCTGAGCGTCTGGACGGCACCCTCTTTCGCCAGCTTCTTATCCACGAACATGGTATGAAGCAACGGCTCATCAAAACCGGTCTGGTATTTCTCGGCAACGATGAGAATGCGATACTTCGGAAGCTTGAAGGCATCGGGAATGTCAATATTGCCACCGAGATTATTCATTGAAGATTCGGTGTAGGTTTCGCCCGTATCTTCATCATAAACAGATCCTGAGAACGCTACCAGAGCACCATACGGGAGACGCATTTCACGCATCAATTCATCGAATTTTCTCTTGAAGCGTACAGCATGGAGCCGGGAGCGAGTCACAACCATAGCCCGGGCCTTACCCTGAATCTCATTACTCGTCTGGCTGGCAAAATGCTCCAGCATGATTCGAGACTTTTTCTCAATGGCCACGTCCTGCAAATCCACGTAACTATTTAGCAGTCGAACTGCCTTCTTTTTCTCGTATTCCTTGTCGGGAACCTTAGTATCTCGCACAAGCTTGTAATACCGCTTGAAGGACATATAGTTTTCCATTACATCTAGAATGAACCCTTCCCGAATGGCATCTTCCATGGTGTACTCGTCGAAAGGGCGCTTTTGCCCATTCTCGCGTTCACAGAACAACTGAATGGTCTTCTGCTTCGGCGTGGCAGTAAAGGCAAAGAAAGAAATATTGCGCTTGTAGCCCTTACGCTCAATCTCTTTTTCTATGATGTTGTTGAGGATATCCTCCTCGTCAGTCTCTTTAGCCTCCTGAGCATCGAATTCTTCGGCCTCTTCAAGAGAAAGGGCCTTTCTCATTTGACGTGCAGCTTCTCCTGACTGAGAACTATGTGCCTCGTCAATAATAACGGCATAATTCCGGTCCGGGAAGCGCTGAATGTAATCAGAGATTACCGGGAACTTCTGCAGGGTTGTAACAATAATCTTCTTATGGCCTTCGATGGCGCGTTTCAAATCCTGCGAATTCTTTTTTTCGTCGATATACTCCACCTCACCAGGCGTCACCTGAAACTGGCGAAGATTGTTCTGTAGCTGACGATCCAGAACTCTGCGGTCGGTGACAACAATGACACTGTCAAATACAGGGCGTGTATCCTGTACAGTCTTATAAAGATTCGACAGGCGGAAAGCAAGCCACGTGATGGTATTGCTCTTACCTGAACCCGCAGAGTGTTGGATAAGATACCTATGACCGGCACCCTTTTCCCTGACATCAGCTTCCAATCTGAGAACAGCACGACGCTGATGGAAGCGCGGGAATATAAGCCGAACATCAGATTTTACCTCAATCTTTCCTGTCTTCTCGTTATAGTACTTCTCCTCAACAGTCTGCAGATTGATGAAATTCTGTAGCAGATCCAGCATGGAATCGCGCGTTAAGACTTCCTCCCAGAAATATGATGTGCGATATGCCCTGGTCTCAAGGCCCTCGTTCGCATACGTTTTATTAAACGGGAAGAAACGAGTCTTGTCTCCAGCAAGCTTGGTTGTCATATAGACTTGCTCTGTACCGCAAGCAAAATGGACAAGGCAGCGCTTGAATTCCAGGAACTTCTCACCCTCAACCTTCCGATCCGTGATATACTGCTTGATTGCATTGATATGGCGCTGGTCAGTAAGCGTATTCTTCAGCTCAATGGTGACAATCGGAAGACCGTTGATAAAAAAGACAATGTCGATTTCGTTGTCGTTGCGCTCGGAGTAACGGAGCTGGCGGACAAGGGAAAGTCGGTTCTTCTCATAGAGTTCCTCGTGCTCCGGAGTCAAACCACTTGCCGGCTTATAGAACACCATATTGAAACGGGCGCCATAGCCAGCATCAAACTTCTCGTTGCCAAGGAACAGATGGATAGTGTCACGATGCAGTTCCGAATCAAGCCTGTCTAGAATTGACTTGCGTGCTGTGGACTCGCTTCCGGTAACATCGACCATCTTCTGATACTCCTCGGGCTGGGTATCTTTCAGGAAGGCGATGACCTCATCCGGAATCATGCAGAGCTTCTTATCGTAAGCACCGGGGGCAATCGACCGATACTCGGGTATGTCGGTCAATGTACCATCCAGATTGTGAATGTACCGGTGGGTCAAGAACTGCTCTATCAATTCTTCCAAGTATGTCTCGTTAGGTGTTCCAGGCATATTCAAACAAAAATTATTCTTTAACAAGCTTACTCAAAGCACTTTATCTTGCCCGTTATGGCTTCTGAAATAACGGCGTCACGGTATATATACAGGTCTTCTATTTGAGTCTTAAGCTCGTCCTGCAGTTTATTCAAAGTACGGCTCTTTTGCTCAACAAGTTTTACAATCTTCCTCTGTTCATCAACAGGAGGAACAGGTATCCGTAGTTCAGAAAATTTATCTGCTCCGATATTTGGAATGGTTGCTTGAATGTATACACTATTCTTCCAATCGTCATACATGGATGTCTGAGTGTAGATAAATAAGAACTCAGGCAAAAGCTTTTCCCCGCAACGAGCTCGAATCAGATACCCGGCATAACAAGCGTCAAAACCACCTTGATATAGATAAGCTTTCCCAACAGTCGCTCCACTTCTCGCGAAAAGTATGTCGCCAGGCTCAAGCATATAATCCTTAGCTTTTTCGGGCGAAAGAGATTTAAAGGTTTCATCGCGGAGACCACCGTCATCTGTTATATCAGTAATTCTGATGTATCGAGGAAAGGTCTTATCATCGCTTTCCGCCGATTCATTAGCTCCGTAGGTCATATTTTCTTTGAGGAGATATTTTAGAGGGATACATGACCAAGAGTTAGGAACAGAAGGAATATAGGGACATCCTGTATTCTTTCTATCAGTAGGCATACTTGAGTGCTTTGTAATTATCTCACTAACTAATGCTTTCTTGAAGTTTACTACTTCTTTATACTGTGATTCCTTCTCAAGAATAATCTGAGATATAGTATCAACGGCATGATCAAGATACCTTACAATTGCCATCTGTTCGTTGTACGGAACATCTGGTACGATGAGATTACTACATTCATCTATATTTATTCCTGCTTGCGCTCCTCCAGTTTGAAAAGAAAGCACGTAATTACGGGCTGCAAATAGCGCATAAAAGAGGAACTTAGATACAACCTTCTGAGGATTTGCCACAAAAGCAGCAACCGACTGATTAGCATAAGTATCAAAGGTGACAAAGCCCAACTGTGCACAGGTCGCTCCAGTCATAGCCATTACCGTGTTATACGCAGGAATAAGTTTAGTCGAACTGTTATCCACTCCTGCCTTAGTTATAAATTTGGGGGCCTCATTAATCAAACAGTCATGGCAGCAGCCAGAAGGAATCCATGGAAGATCGCCATTCCAGTACTCCTCGACTGAAGTTGAAGGTGTCGCACCTGCAAAAATACTTGTGCAGAGCGATTTGATCTTTAGGACGCCCCAATGAGAAGGAATTTGTCCTATCCACTCCATTCCAGAGTCTTTATATAAACTGTATGCCTTCATACTTATTCGCCAATTAACTCCCTTAATAGAGACTTCAACCTTTCTTCTCGTGAAAGAATATCTTTTAAAACTTCCGAAGAAGGCCTAAGAGATTTGTATTGGTAGAAGTATTGGGTGAAATTAATTTCGTAACTGATCCGAGTTTTAGAAATGTCTATCCAGGACTCCTTATCCACAAATGGCAGTATTTTTTCGTTGAAATACTCCTCAATGTCGCAATCGAGAGGCACACTTTCGAAATCGCGTTTATCTGAATCCGCTTGCTTCTGGCCTTTCTTTAACGCTAATACCCCTTTCTCGTCGCGCTTTGGTTGTTCTATGGTAAGATACAACTTGCCAAATGATGAGTTATCGTAAATCCTACAATACTCATTGTCTTCAAAAGCAAGATAAAGGTTGAGAATCTTTTGAATATGCTTCTCTTTTATATCATTTCGCTTATTTCCAAGACTTTTTGCTGCAGGAGAGCAGAAGTCCACAGCATTAATAAGCTGAATTTTTCCTTTTCTCTCAGGGCTCTTCTTATTAGTAATGAACCAAATATATGTATAGATACCGGTATTGTAAAAGAGGTCCTTAGGAAGTGCAATAATACACTCCAACCAGTCATTTTCAATGATCCATCTTCGAATGTTGCTTTCTCCACTACCAGGGCCACCGGAGAACAGTGGAGAGCCATTAGTAACGACACCAACTCGTGCGCCATCTTCCTCCATTTTAGAAATCATGTGTTGTACGAAGAGCAGTTGACCATCGCTTACCCTCGGTGTCCCAGCATAGAACCTACCATCAGGATTAAGAGACTCATTCATAATGAACTCTTGGTCCTTCTTCCAAGTCACGCCATAAGGCGGATTTGCCATGATATAGTGGAACCTATCGGACTTGAATTGATCCTGGGTGAAAGAGTTTCCGAGCTTAATATTGTCAGCGTTCTCGGCGGTAATCAAAGCCTCAGATTTAGCGATAGCATAGGACTGTTCATTGAGTTCCTGACCATAGGTACGAATCTCAGGGACCACGCCTTCGTCGCAAATGGTTTCCAAAATGTAATTCTTGCCCACATTAACCATACCGCCTGTTCCGCAAGCAGGGTCGTAAATAGTTCGAATGATGCCAGATCTATTGAGGATAGCCTTGTCCGGGGTGAATATTATTGCGCTCATTAGACGAATCACATCACGGGGCGTGAAATGCTCACCAGCAGTCTCGTTACTGTTTTCATTTGAGATCCGGATGAGTTCCTCAAAAATATAGCCCATGTCATGGTTGTCAATCTTCTCAAGAGAGAAGTCCAATTCGCAAATCTCCTGGATCATCTGATACAAGAGGCCATTACGAATGAGCTTAGCAATAACCTTGTCGAATTGGAAGTTGATCAAAATATCACGTACTTCCTTGTTGAAACCGTTGAGATAGTTCTTGAAGTTTATTTCGCAATTCCTTGCGTCATCCAGAAGGGTGACAAGTGTGTGCTTAGAAGTATTGTAGAACTTCTTCCCACCGGCAGCTTTAAAGAGTACTTTCTCTAGATTTTGGTCGGTAATCTTATCCTTAAACTGCTCGTAACTTTTCCGCACGGTTCCGTTGTATGGTCTAAGAATACAGTCGATGCGGCGAATCACCACAAACGGAAGGATAACATCACCAATCTCGTTCTTCTTGAAAGTATCTCTAAGAACGTCGTCTGTTATCTTCCAAACAAAGCTTACGTCCGGTTTCTTATTGTTCTCCATATATTTTTTTACTCTTTTCTTGTTCAACGATGCAAAGGTAAGTATAATGTGTGCAGTGTAGATGCACAGCTAATAAAAAATGCGATTAGGAGAAAATCTCGTGCCTATTGGGGAATCTACAAACTTGGGTTGACCAATAGTATTATCGCCATTATCATAATTATCACGAGCTTTTTTATAAATAATGCGCGCCTTTTCTATATCATCATAAGCCAATTGATGCTCTCTACGACCAGCTCTTAATGGATCGTGAAAATAAGTGTAGGCCCATATTGAGTTCTTTTGATCCCCATCCCTATATACCCTATTAGAGAATGGCATGAATACTTTAAATCCTTTTTCCGATCCAATAAAACAGTAATTCATATAAATAATACGTTTATGAATAACTCTTTGAGAAAAAACGAACTCAACATGAATATCAAAAACCCGATTCAAAGAACGAATCAAATCCTCTTTCCACTCAGACACCCTTTGTAACATCTGAGTTTCCTCATAATCCTTAGCAGAGCTAAGAATGAGTATATAATAAGGGATCCTCAACTTTTTGGGAATAATGACATCCAAAAGTTGAGTCAAATTAGCCAATCCCAGAATATGATTATGAACTTTGTTACTTAGCAAAAAACTGTCGGAAATAATCAAACTATTGCTAGGAGGAATACGAAGATTATTTATATCGACGATGTTTCTCCATCCATTATCATTCTTGCCAAAATATGTATCTGGTTCAAATTCATCTTTGAAAGACAAGTCTTCAAATACCCTATTTGAGATCTCATCCTTACTTAGAACCCACACTCCATATTTCTCTCGCATTTGTTCCGCCTCAAGAGCGGAACAATCTCTTAAAAAATAAGAATTCGAATGTAAAACAACAGCATCTTCCTCTTCATACATTTGTTCAAAGTATGACTTTAGCGCAATAGGTTTCTCTATATCAAAGGCATTAAATAGAGTCAAAAGAATATCGATATTATCGAAGTTGTCCGGAGTAAAAATAGCATCGCATTCTGAATCTGTTAAGTCGATAAAGATTCTTGAATGACTTTTAAATATCTCAACAATGTTCTCGAGACCATCCGTTTCAAAAGCCTTCTCAAGAACATCAATGAGCGCTGTCTTTTCAGCGTATATGTTTGGTGTCGGATCCATTCTTCTACTTATTACGAGAAGCAATTTCTCGTTTGTTCAATTCTACAGCATCACGTGCGGATGCGTCATAGAAATTTTTGCCGAACTGCTTTCCAAAGCGGCCAGTTATAGTGTACTCCATATCATATGGTTCGCCATCTTTTGGGAAGTAATAAACTCTGAATGGACAATTCTCTTCCAAGTCTTTTTCGTTCTTGAATTCACCTTCAGACACAAGAACCTGAGAACGACGAATCATATACTCAGAATGCGTCTCGACTATGAACTTAAACTTGTAGTTTTCATTTACATACGCCAACAACTCTGTAAGCATACGCTGAAGATCCGGATGAAGATTCTGTTCCGGCTCTTCTATGATCACGAAGGGTTTAGCATAAGTATGCTCATACTTGCGAATCATAGATGCAAGACTTATCAGAAGAATCATCAACTGATTAGACCCCATCCCTTTATCTGCGAGATCCATTTTCTCTTTCCCCTCATAGATATAGAAACGATATGCTTCCCCGCCGAAAGACACAATCTCGAAATCATCGCCAATGCCAAACTTCTTCATCCAAGTCTTTACGAAAGTATGAGGTGTTGAGCCTGGGACAATCATTTCGCGATAATAGCGATGAATTGCCTTAGCCATGTAGTCATTCTTGTCGGCAGTATTATAAAAAATATTCTGAGACGCAGAATGGGCATAGATATACTCAGCTGAGATGCCGCTGATAGTGAAGGATAGATCCTCAGAAAGCTCGTTTAAAATCCCAGATCTCTCATGTATGTAAGCCTTGTCAGATTCCTGGTTCTGCCACTGCTCAAGTTTTTGAGGATCAACCTTATCCTCATCAGATATACCTTCTGACATACTTGACAAAGATATAACGCTGTTTATCTGGTTTACAATGAAGTTGACACCAGACTTGTCCAGGACGGTGTTAATACCCAGCTCTATTTTGGTTGATTTTGACTGTTCGGTTTCCTCTTGAGAGAGCAACTCTAAAGATTTATGCAGCTTGTCAAGCTCCGCGTTTCTATCGGCTATCTTCATCAAAGTACTATTACTCATCGAATTCAGACGTGCAAGCTCTTCTTTGATGTGAAGATCATCACCATGTGCCATTTGACTTCTCAACTCACGTTGCTGCCGCTTAAGTACTTCCATTTGAACACTAATTTCCTCTATTTCGCGTAACGCACGAGGGTCGCTTGCATCAATTGAGGCCATACGTGCAACTAACTCAGCATTCTCTTTGCTGAGATAAGCTAATTTTTCATTTAATTCGACTTCAAAAACCGCGGTTTCCTTAAATACTTTTTGTTTCTCGGAAATCTGAGCCTTAAGCTTCTGGCTTTCATCATAATACGTTTTAAGATCTTCCTCCAGCTGGGCAATCCTAGCTTGAAGCTTCTTTCTCATGTCAGAAGAGCTAGATTTCCTTGTCGCAAACTCGAGCGTAGTTTTATGAGAATCGTAATCAAAATCGAACTTGATGCCACGATTATTATCCGAGACCCCGATGCGAGAGATGGTCCCGGTCGTCTGATCTGTTGTCCTGTCACCAGTGACACTAATTAGAACGCTGAAGTCTGCGTTTCTCTTATAGGTGTTCCCCGAGTCATCCATTAGGTTAAGGACGTGAGTCAGTCGAACGGAAAAGCTAATCATATCTTTTGACGCTTTGTTGTATAGCGCTCGACCAAAAGTACCTATGCCAAGGTCGTGATAATCGTTCGCATCAAAACGGAACTCTGGCCGCCGAAAAATAAGAGAATCGCCACCACCGATTTTGAGAGTGCGAAGATTATCAAGAATCAATAACAATCCTTTGACAAGTGTGGACTTACCGGCATTGTTCGCACCCACGAGGATTGTAATATCCCCTAAAGATTGCGGTTTGAGATCCTTAAACCTTCTGAAATTCTTAAAACCAATCTGATTCATATAATTCTTTCGTCTTTATTTCGTTTTTGCGGCACAAAGGTATATATGGCCAGTGTAATCAATTTACACAGACAAATAATGCTCGTAAGATTCTCTAATAACTTCCCGAATCTGTTTTCGATATGTTTCCGGAGAAAGAACCTCTACATCCTTTCCAAAAGAGAGGATAAGAGCTTCCAGTTCATTATTTGGGACAACGTTAATCTCTATCATACGGTTATCCACATCAATTAAGCGCTGAGATGAATGCAACGCCTTTGTCATCACATAAGGGAAGCGGTGCTCAGAGAACTGAAGCCGTATGGTCTCCTTCTTGTTCGGCGAAATACTAACGCCAATAACGTCATCGAAATAGGCCTCAAAATCTATTTCGGTAGGAATATACTCCTTGTTGACCTGCTCAATGCTTTCGATACGATCCAGCGCGACATTATAGATGTTACCTTTCTCTTCGTTGAGGCCTAAAAGAAACCAACGGTTGTTGTACTCCTTGATGTAGTAGGGATGAATGGTCCAATCGTAATCTACATCTGAGAAGGTCTTATACTGGATGCGGAGGACCGACCTATTGATGATAGCGTCAAAAATATCCTGGAACCAGTCAAGACCCGTGTACTCCTGATTGTCATCGTAACCGACAACACTCTTGGATATGCCGCGTAGATTGAGCTTGTCTTCCAGCTTGACTACCAGCTCAGACATCCAATCAAAGTTGGGCATACCCTTGAAGCGCTGAAGCATCAGGATCGTTTCTTTGAGCTGAGCCAGATCATCTTCGCCAAGGCCTCGTTTAAATATGGAGAAGTCCGGCTCAGAATAACGATAGTAAAATCCGTTGCCATCGTCAACCACTTCGATTTCAACACCAGCCTCTCCTGCTCGATCACGCATATAGCTAATATCGGAACGAAGAGTGCGAGTTTTAATGCCAATATGCTCGGAACCATATAATTCACGCAAAGCATCATTGCAACGATCCATCAGGTCGTCGAAATAGAACTTACGCCGAAAATTACTGAAGCAATCGTCCAGGACTTTGTAGCGTATTTGTGCGTGTTTGTTACTGGCCATTATTAATATTTTCTACAACTGAGCAAATTTAACGATTTTTCTTAAAACTATCCGCAAAAATAATGAAAAGCTATGCAATATATTTGCACACAAAAACCAACTAGTTATTTTACAGGACATAAACTCCCAATCTTTGAAATCCAGTGCAGATTTGATAACTTTGTAAGGCCATAATCATAGCACACAATGGAACCACGCAAAATAGTCCTCGTTCTAGGCAATGGTTTTGATCTTGACCTTGGTCTCAAAACGTCCTACAAAGACTTTTGGGAATCCGAGTATTGCCCGAAAGATTACCCGTCGTCACTTATTTCTCATCTAAATCAGACCTGGCCAGACAATATTCAATCTGTCAAATGGTATGACCTTGAGAATGAGCTTTGGAAATACTACACTGACCTTCGTAAAAGAGATGAAATTCCGGATGTTCTAACACCAGATGAGAAGGAGTTTATTAGGAACGTGAATCCTGCTTACCTATCTTATAGAATTGCAGATGAATATTATGACGCCGCCAATTCTCTCTTACAGAAAGGCTATCTGGTGGAAAATCCCAGACTCCTGCCGCGTTATTTGATGCCCTACCGTGAAGATATGATGCAGCCAGCCATCTGGCGCGAAAAAAATTCGCTCCGACTCATCAAAGAAGGCCTGTGCAAATATCTTGGCTCCCTTGGTATGATTATGCAGGCAAGTAATACAATCGCTTTTCAGATTCTAGCTTTTCTTGATGAAGAAGCACAGAAAGGTAACTTCGTCAATGTGTATTCATTCAACTACACTCGTATATTGCTCAATGGGCGCAAACCGGATGCTGCCAAAATCCACTATATGCACGGCTGTTGCGAAGACGGAAGAATTATCATCGGCACCCGCGATGACAAAGAGTTCAACGCCAGTTATGATTTCCTCCAGAAGTCTTTTGACCCGGCTTACAACCCTCCCGCACTTGTAGCTGACCTACAGGACGCCGACGAAATAGTCATTTTCGGTCATTCAATCGGTGAGAACGACCGCCAGTATTTTAAGGCGTTCTTCACCCAGCAAACCAACTACTCTGCAACCCGACGCAAGGACATTACTATCTTCACTCGCGATAGCTTATCAGAGAACCAAATCAAGCGATCCCTTCAGAG
>JAEEGL011474957.1_pt1 | contig 16521 bp, 20 predicted proteins | sample 9134231 | NCBI WGS metagenome assembly JAEEGL01 (sample SAMN16246548, study PRJNA631951) | gut metagenome | biome: gut microbiome; feature: rumen; material: fiber-attached | host: Bos | place: Iran: Karaj | collected 2018-10
ACAGGACGTACTCTCCACCCCGACAACATGGCTGCAGGTCCGGCTTCCTACGGTATGACCGATACTATGGGACGTATGCACTCCGATGCGCAGTTCGCAGGTTCTTCCTCCGTTCCGGCGCACGTTGAGATGATGGGTCTCATCGGCATGGGCAACAACCCGATGGTCGGTGCAACAGTTGCTTGCGCAGTTGCTGTTGAAGAGGCTATGAAGTAATAGCTTTACGGCTATAATACGATATAAAATGAAATCCTGACAGGTCTTGCGGCTTGTCAGGATTTACCATTTCTGAATACATTTTGTCGCCCGTTCTGAATTCGACTGGAGATGATATGACTTGTCAAAGCTGAAGAAATACCTGCTGTTCACTTTCATTACAGTGTGGGTATTAGGGGGGATCAGATGCTGCATGGGCAGTCTTGACAGCGTACTGCCGCTGTGTATGTTCATGCCGGCGCTGGGACTTGTCGTGTTCTGCTTTTATACCGTGGCTATGGGTATCATCTCGTATCACCTCTATGTAAAGTCTGGCAGTATATGACTGCCGGCGATATTCCATGCGATGATAAATTCAGAATCCAGTCCGAGAATGTTATTGGGCAACAGCCACCCGGAGCGGTCTGTCTTCGGACCGGTTGACATCGGACTCATTGCTATGCTCCCCATGGCGGCGTGTGCGGCTTTCCTGCTCTGGTATCAGTACAAACGTGAACAGGTGGAGCGGGAAAACGATTCTGACGGGGATAGTTTCTCTGAATAATAAAGCAGACAAGCTCCTGACATGATGTCAGGAGCTTTTTTTGCAGGGGAAAACACAGCCAAGGGACGCGTCATCGGCTGCTGTGCATTCATACCTTCTCAAAATTCGAGCTGTCCACGCCGCATATCGGGCAGGTAAAGCCCTCCGGGAGCTCGTCGGCTTCAAACTCGTAGCCGCAGATGATGCACTTCCAGACGGTCTTGCCGGAATCGCTCTTCCCTACGGGGACGACCTCTTCCTTTGCGCCGGTCACCTTCTCGAAGTCGGAAGCCGGGTGCTTGCATATCGGGCATATGAAGTCCTCGGGGAGTTCCTCGCCGACGTACTCGTACCCGCATATCACGCAGCGCCATATTGTCTGACCGTCGCTCGTTTTGCCGACCGCCTCGGGCTTGGGCTTGATATTGCTCTGGTAGTACTCGTACGTCGCGGACTGCGCCCCGCTGAGCACCTCCATATCCGTGACGTCAGCAATGAACATCGTGTGGGTGCCGAGGTCAATACTCTGCACGACCTTTCCAGAGATAAAGGCGTTCGTACCCTCTGTCACCGCAAGAAGACCGTTGGGGAGGCGCTTGCAGGCGGTGAAGCCCGCGAACTTGTCGGCGTCGCGCCCGGACTGGAAGCCGAAGCGCTTGAACAGCGAAAAATCAGCTTCTGTGCTGATGACAGAGGCAGTGAATATCCCCGACTCCGCTATCATGTCGTGGGTGAGATTGGCTTTGTTGACGGTTATGCTCACGCGGTTCGGCTCGGAGGTGACCTGCATGAGGGTGTTGGTTATGCAGCCGTTGTCCCTGCCGCCGGCGGCGGAGGTCACGACGTACAGTCCGTAGCTGATCCTGTACATTGCTTTTTTGTTCATAGATATCGCTCCTTTCGGGGTGGTTATACGTTCATTTTAACATAAATCCCCCACAAATTCAATATCAAATTATGAACAATAGTCTTCTGCGCGGCGGTTTGTTGCTTAAATATGATATCTAATACACAGAATGTTCCGATAATATATCTAAAATAATAACATCGGCTGCCGCGATTTATGATATTATTAATATGTATAAATGTGCGCATATCAATTTCGGAAGGAGGCTGTCGGCTTGAAAAGATCAAAAAATACACTCGAAGACCGAGAAATCGTCAACGCTATAGATGAGCTCGACAGCTCCACGCAGAACGATCACTATAACACGCTCTTCAAACGCTGGAGGCGCAGCAAGGACAATCCCTACGCTTTCCAGTTCGAGATGAACAAGAAGGAGAGCGTCTACATAGACGGCAGGGGCTTCGTGAACAAGTCCGCTGCCGAAGCCGAGCACACTGCCCTCAACAGTATCATGAACGTCGTGGGCATCGCCATGCTCATGTGGATAGTCTCCCAGAAGTTTTTCAGCAAGGCTATGGTATTCGTGCTGTCGCTGCTCGGGGTGAACGTTCACACCACCCTCTACGATTCAGCGCTCTACGGCGGCACGACTGAGATCGTCGCCGCGCTGATCGCGATAAACCTCGTGACTATCCTCACGCCGACTATCTATATGCACAGGAAGTTCGGTATGCCGGGCGCCGTCGAGACCATGCGCACCATGAACGATCAGCGGGGACTGCTGAGTGCTATCGCTATGACGTTCATAGTCTGCACCGTGACTTCGATACCGTCCGCTTACACCAGCGACACGCGCGAGATCTACAGCTTCTTCCGGAGCGTCAACACCGATGTCTCCGTCTGGACGCAGAAGGACTTCATCATGTATGTCGTGTTCGACATCATCGTTGTATCCGTGCTCAGTGAGATACTCTTCCGCGGGGCTGTTTTCGGGGCGCTGCGGCAGTTCGGCGACGTCTTCGCGATATGCGTGACATCGCTCGTCGCGGGGCTGCTCACGCAGGATTTCAGTGAGATGCCCGTGATGATACTCATTTCCGCAGTCGCAGGCTGGGGAATGCTCGCGAGCGGGACTATCTTCACGGCGTTCTCGGTACACATTATCTACAAGCTCTACCAGCTCGCTATGGCTATGATCGAGGACGACACCTCGACCCGCATGATGATCAACAGGAGCTTCTTCATGGCGATACTTTTCGCAGTGGGCGCGCTCATTCTCGTTTTGCAGTATATCCTCAGAAAGCACATTATCCGCGGCAAGCTCGCGGTGTACCATTCGGACGTCAGCGTCCCTGAACGTCTGTGGTTCACGATCCGGACGTTCCCGTTCTTCGCGGTCGCGATGATATGCATTATCAGTGCGGTGATAAGGGTGGTATACTGACATGGACAGGTATATGCTCAGAGCCCTTGAGCTCGCGCGCGAAGCTGCGGCAGAGGGCGAGGTCCCGGTCGGGGCCGTCGTGGTGAAGAAGACCACCGGCGAGATAGTCGGGGAGGGGCGCAATCGCCGCGAGGGCGCCAAAAACGCCCTTGCCCACGCGGAGATCATCGCGATAGATATGGCGTGCAGAACGCTCGGCGGCTGGCGGCTCCCGGAGTGTGCGATATATGTCACGCTCGAGCCATGCCCGATGTGCTGCGGTGCGATAATTAATTCCCGTATCGACGACGTGATTTTCGGCGCCTACGACCCCAAAAGCGGCTCCGCAGAGTCCGTGCAGAGAATGTTCGAGCTGCCCTATAACTACCGTCCCAGCGTGACCGGCGGCGTCATGCAGGAGGAGTGCGCTGCTGTGCTTTCACAGTTCTTCCGCGAGCTGAGAAAGAATAAGTAAAGACGACCCTTGCTGGGTCGTCTTTTTTGTTGGAATTTGTTTTCGGTTTCAGTTCTTTCCGGCTGCACTGCTTTTCGTTCGACCGTCACCGGTCGCAGGGAAAACTTGATAATGCGGTAGAAGGAGACGCCCTTCGGATTTGCAGGGCGCTGCCCTGCACCTGTCAGAGGCTCTGCCTCTGGACTCCGCCAAAGGGTCAGTCGCCCCTTTGGAATCCTGTTGCTGGATGTTCTCATTTCACATTATTATGTCCTCGAAGCTGCCGCGTATCGCTTTGACGAGCGCTGCGGGAGACAGTCTTATCTGCGTGCCGATACGTCCGCCGCTGATGTAGAATTGCTCCAGCGCCTCCGCGGTGCTGTGGACTACCGTCACGAACTGCTTCTTCATGCCTATCGGTGTACACCCGCCTCGGACATACCCCGTCACCTTCGTGATGTCCTTGACGTGCAGCAGCTCCACCGACTTCTCTCCCACGCTCCGTGCGGCTTTTTTCAGGTCGAGCTCCTCCGCGACCGGCAGCAGGAAGCAGTAATACGCCCCGGTCTTGCCGTGCGCGATGAGGGTCTTGAAGGTCTCCCCGAGCGGCTGCCCGAGCGTCTCCGCAACGTGTATGCCGTCGATGAATTCCTCGCATTCGTAGGTCTGCACCTCATATGCTATCCCGCTTTTGTCCAAAAAGCGCATAGCGTTTGTTTTCAGTTCCTTGCCCATATCACACCTCGTCAGCTGCGCCGGGCTCCTGCTCTGCGGGGAGCGTCAGCTCAGCCATTTCGCTCGATTCCGTCTTCTTCAGGCGCTCCGCGTACTGCTGGAACTCGTCCTTGATACCGCGCTGCACCCGGTCTATCTTCTGTTCCTCGTACCTCAGATTGAAGTACGGGAAGCCTATCTGCTTCTCGAGGAATCGGTATATCTTGTTCGTCTTGAGGTTCAGCAGCATTACCATCACCGTGATTACGGTCATCGCCAGATACCAGCGTGCTCCCTTTTCGATGACGTTGTACTTTATGTCCACGCCGCCCATACCGGCGAAGATCGTCCCCGTGACAAGGAACGAGCCTATCCGCAGGAGTATCGCGTTTGCAGCGGTCGCCACTGCTGCCAGCACCGTATATGCGTCGCTGCGCTTGTGCGCCCCGAACGTGCCGAGTATCCATATCATCGGGACGAATATGACCGCATCTATCAGCAGGATCGGCGTATCCGCTCCCCATGCGGCAATGTTGCTGACGACGGCGAAGATCATATCTGCTGCCGCCATTATGCAGTACGCCCACCAGATGATGCTGTAGTTCCTTTTACACTTGTTCAGCGCTATGAGATTTTCGGAAAACTCATGGTCGAGCGACATCTTTCCCCGCCTCCCTGTTCTGCTTGCTGTAGATGCACCCGCAGTAGTCCTGCCGGTAAAGGTCATACTTGTGCGACAGCTCTATCGAGTGCTTGTAGCCGTCGTGCTTCTTGAAGTCGGAATACATATACTCCACCCCGCACTCCTGGGAGATACGTCCGCCGCACTCGTTGATGAACTGTGCGTCCTTGTGCGGGCTTATCGTTAGGGTCGTCGTAAAAAGATCGAGCCCGAGCGTGCGGGCTTTTTCTCCAGCCATGCGCAGACGGTACTCGATGCACCTCCGGCAGCGCTCCCCTCTCTCGGGCAGCGTTTCCAGACCCTTTGCCAGCTCGTAGAACGGCGCGGGGTCGTATGGCTCCTCTATTATCGGTATCTGCATTCCCAGCTCGCGGACGAGCCTTTTCAGCTCTGCAAGGCGGAAAACATACTCCGCCTCCGGGGCGATGTTGGGGTTGCAGAAATACAGCGTTATATCAAAATACCTGCTGATATACGTCAGCGTATGGCTGCTGCACGGCGCACAGCACGCATGGAGCAGCAGGGTCGGCTTCGCGCCCGTGCGTTCAAGCTCTGCGAGCCTGTCGTCGAGCATTTTTCCGTAATTCACGCCGGACATCACTTGTCCTCGAGATTTTTCAGTGCGCGCAGCTCCTCGCGGGTCATCTTTATCTCCGCGTCCTTGAGCAGCTTGACCTCGCTCCTGTCGAGCGTCACCGGGACCTCAGACTTGTCGGTCTTCACGCGCAGCTTGCCCGTGATGAGATTGACGTCCTCGACTCTGCCGCGGTCTCCGTCCGGGGTAACGACGAGCGCTCCCACCTTGGGAGTGATCTTCAGCAAGGCTTCGTAGGCGTTCTGCTCGTTCTTCAGACAGCACATGAGACGTCCGCAGGTGCCGGAGATCTTGGTGGGGTTCAGGGAGAGTCCCTGCTCCTTCGCCATTTTTATCGACACGGGCTGGAAGTCGCCCATATGCGCCTTGCAGCAGAACTCACGCCCGCATATGCCCAGTCCGCCGAGTATCTTCGCTTCGTCGCGCACGCCTATCTGGCGCAGCTCGATGCGGGTCCTGAACACTGCCGCGAGGTCCTTGACCAGCTCGCGGAAGTCCACTCGGTTCTCGGCTGTGAAATAGAACAGCAGCTTGTTGTTGTCAAAGGTGCACTCGACGTCCACGAGGCTCATTTTTAGCTTGCGGAAGGCTATCTTCTCTTCGCATACCTTGAAAGCCTCGCGCTCGCGCTGACGATTTCTCTCGACCGTTTTGAGGTCAGCCTCCGTAGCGAGACGGATTATCGGCTTCAGCGGCGCGGAGACCGCGTTGTCCTCGAGCTGGCGGTTCGCGATGACGACCTCCCCGCACTCAACTCCGCGGACGGTCTCGACGATAGCCATGTCGCCGACCTCTGCCTTTATGTCTCCGGGCGAAAAATAGTATATCTTTCCGACGCTCTTGAATCGGATTCCTACGATCTCTTTCATTATTTACTCCTGTCTGTGCTCACGCGACGGTCTCCATGATACCAGCGCACATCGCCGCCAGCGCGAGGGGGATATTTATGTTGCTCTCGACCGCTCTCCATGCGTCCTCGATGAGCTGGTGTATGCGCATTGCCTGGCCGGCGGTCATGCACTCCGCGAGCTGCATTGCAGTCTCGCGCGAGCAGCCGGCAGCAGCGGCGGTCTCGTCCTTGCTCAGCACTGCGGCGTCACGCACGATAAGGTCCAGCATCTGCAGAACAGACCTGACGTCCGCACGCTCGCGCCCTGCCGAAAAACAAGCCGCATTCAGCGAATACTCGTCTTTTTCTATTATACTATCTGCGAGCGATTTTGTCAAATCCACGCGCTCCCGCAGTTTCTCGTCCGCGATGTAGTTTATGCACATACCGATGTTCCCGTGGAAGACGCTGACTGCACGCTCGGTCTCCTGCCGGGAAAAGCCGCGCTCAGTCAGGCACTCGCGGGCTTCATCCTCCGTGCAGGGCGACACTCCGAAGCAGGCGCAGCGCGATATGACCGTGGTGAGGAAGTTCGCCCTGGATTCGGTCGTGAAAAGAAAGTAGGCGTAGTCCGGGGGCTCCTCGATCAACTTGAGGAGGGTGTTCTGGGTGCGGGGGTCCATGCTGCGGCAGTTGAGGAAGATGTAGACCTTCCTGCCGGAGCTGTTGTTCGGGCGCACGAAGGCGTCCTTGCGCACCATTCTCGCGGTCTCGACGGAGTAATTGCCGAGCTTGCCGCTGGTGGGTACGAGCATGACGTCGGGGTGAGTCCCCGCGAGGACGTTCCGGCAGCTCCTGCAAACGCCGCAGGGCTTATCGTCATGCGGCTCCTCGCACAGGAGGAGGCGGGTGTAGTATTCGGCGAGGATACGGCGCCCCGTGCCGTTCTCACCGTAGAATATCACTGAATGGGCAGCTCTGCCGGAGGCGTGCATCGCCGAGATAGTGGACAGGAGCTGGCGGTTTCCGTATATCTTATCCATGGCTGTATCCTTTGCTGTTCGGTTAGTCATGTCTATTGTATCATATTCCGCGGAAAAAAGCAACTGCCGCGAAAGAAAAGGCGGACAAGTCTTGTCCGCCCAATGTTATTTTACGACCTCCACGGTCCTTATCCCGTAGCGCCGGAACAGCCCGATGTGTCCGCGGGTGATGACCTCGCCGCTCACCGCTATCGGAACTGCCGGCGGGCACGGAACCTTCACCGACGCGCAAATGCGTCCCTCTGCTGCTTCGACGTCTATCTCCTCGGACGGTGCGAATGCTGCCCCGCGAATGCTCATCGCCTGCACGGGCGGTTCGAGGGTAACTGTCTCCGGAGCCGCTTCACGCTTCTGCGCCGCTCTGACAGCTCCCGCGAGAGCCTTACTGAGCCGCTCATAGTCTGCCTCCCCGTTCATCGGCGACATCAGCAGCACGACGATGTCGCTGTCCGCGTACTCGCACTCCACGCCGCGCTCACGCAGCAGCCGGGCGAGCTCTGTGCCGGAAAAGCCGCTCTTCGCAGCCCTGACCGTGATGTGGAAGGGGTCACACTCCGCGAAGAGGAGCCTGTCTGAGAGCTCCGAGCGGAGCGTGCTGATTTGTTCTATGTTCTGCGGGATATCACTGCGTATGCGTTCACTGATGTACCGCGTGCAGAGGTCGAGCGAAGCCATTGTCAGGTACGACGGACTCGTCGAGCCGAACAGCGACATCGCCTGCTTCAGACGCCCCGTGTACTCCGCCCGCGAGGTGTGCAGCATTGCCGCGCCGGTCAGCGCGGGGAGCATTTTGTGCGCTGAATCACAGCACAGATCCGCGCCGAGCTGTATCGGGTGGAGTGGCTCCGCGAAGAACGCGAGGTGGGCGCCGTGGGCGCTGTCCACAAGGAGCGGCATACCGAATTTCCAGCATATCTCCGATATGCCCGCGATGTCCGCAAGACGACCGGTGTAGTCCGGAGAGGTGACATAGACGCACGCAGGTACGCTGCACCAGCTCAGCTCCGCTTCGAGTTTTTCAAGGCCGAGCACGCCGGAGAGAATCCCCTCTGGGAAGTCAGGCATTATCCACCTGACCTCCAGACCGAGCAGCGCTGCCGCGTTCAGGAATGCTCTGTGGACGTTCCGCACGGCGTAGACCACGCGCCCCTCCTGCTTCATCAGCGCGAGCATCGCCTGTATGCACAGGGTCGAGCCGCCCGCAGAATAGACCGTCTCCGCACTGCCGTAGAGTGAGCTCATGTTTCGCTCGCTCTGCGCGATGATACCGTCCGCCTCGAACAGGCTGTCCGCTCCGTGTATCTCGGTTATGTCGAGCGCGAAAGGGAGCTCCGTTCCGCCGCGGACGGCTCTGCCCTTATGTCCCGGCATATGGCAGCGGAGGACGTCCCCCGCCGCGTATTTTTCAAGAAAGTCGATGATAGGTGTTTCCATACGGCTGACCTTTCATAAGTAGTAGTATTGCAGGATACGGTACATTCTCAGGCGCGCCCGCGACATCGCCGCCGAGACCGCCTGCGGAGTGACCCCGAGGCTCCTCGCGATAGTCACCGTATCCACCCTCTTGAAATAGTATAGCACAATTATCTCTTTTTGTCGCGGGGTAAGTTCATTATTTATAACATTTAACAGCAGCTTTCTCAGCTTCCTGACGTGATCCTCTTCACTCCGGCTCTCGATGATCGCCCTGATGCCCTTGTCTGCCTCGCCGGTAAATGTATCGGAATAGCTCTCACGTCTCGGCACGCCGCTCCACACTCCTAACGTACGCAGACAGGTGCTCGATTATATCCCTCATCTGGCTCTGCTCCGTATAGAGCAGACGTATGCGGCGCTCGAGGTCGAGTGCCTCTATGCTGCGGTAGTCGCCCGACTCCGCCAGCTTCGTGCGCTGCGCGGTGAGCTCGGATATCCTTGTCCGGACCAGCGTGCAGCTCTGAGAATAGCTGTTTATCAGCTCCTTCATGTTCAGACCTCCTTTTCTTAGGGAGAAAAAGGGTAGCGTTGCAGAACCTATGTTCTTATTCCTTGCGTTTTTATTATAGAACATATTTTCCTGGTTGTCAATAGTCCGAACAAATGTTTTATATTTGTTATTGTACAGAAAAAGATTTAGCAGATGAGGATGTAAGGGCTTCTTTATACAAAGGGACAACCTCCCCGCCGTGGGTCTTCTTCCTTCGCGAACACCTCCGGTGTCGCTGGCTGGGGGATTCGTTGACCGGGTATACAAAGATGTTTTGTGTATCCAAAATAAAAAGGGCGCACGAAATGCGCCCCTACACAAGTGTTCTGTATGCGATGTACGAGTAAGGTCGTTGTTAAGAGTGAGCGCGCGTAGCAAGCGGGAACGTGTCCGGGTGCAGCGTCACGCTGCAAAAGAAAGCTGCTCCGCTTTCGCGAAACAGCTCTTGTCTCTTTTCGATTATTCAGCAGCAGGAGCGCCTACAGGACAAACACCTGCACAAGCACCGCACTCTACGCAAGCATCTGCGTCGATCTCGTACTTGCCGTCGCCCTCAGCGATAGCGCCTACCGGACACTCACCAGCGCAAGCACCGCAGCTGATGCACTCATCAGAAATCTTGTATGCCATAAAAACACCTCCGTGGTTATGTAGGAACGCGGACGTTCCGTGTATTCGGTCGGGACAGACGTCCGCCTGTCCTCTGTGTTAATTGTATCATATCCACACGAAAAATCAAGCGATTTTTGTTAGTCAGCACTTACAGTTTTTAGTTCTTGAGGGAGTGCATGGGAGCAGGGATACGTCCGCCGCGGCTGATGAATTTCGCCGCCGACTTGTCCCTGATAAGCATTACGGGTCCGCTTCCGAGAAGTCCGCCGAATTCGAGCGTGTCGCCCTCCTTCTTGCCGACTGCGGGGATAAGTCTCACCGCTGTTGTCTTGGTGTTGACCATGCCTATGGCGGCTTCGTCCGCGATTATCGCTGAGATGGTCTCGGGGGTGATGTCTCCGGGAACTACTATCATGTCAAGTCCTACGGAGCACACAGCGGTCATCGCCTCGAGCTTTTCAAGGCTGAGCACGCCCGCTACTGCCGCGTCGATCATGCCTGCGTCCTCGGACACGGGAATGAATGCACCTGAGAGTCCGCCTACGGTCGAGGAAGCCATTACGCCGCCCTTCTTGACTGCGTCGTTGAGCATTGCGAGACAGGCTGTGGTACCGTGGGTACCGCACATCTCAAGTCCCATTTCCTCGAGGATATGTGCAACGCTGTCGCCGACTGCCGGAGTGGGCGCGAGCGAGAGGTCAACGATACCGAACGGCACTCCGAGAAGCTCGGAAGCACGCGCTCCGACGAGTTGTCCCATGCGGGTTATCTTGAATGCGGTCTTCTTGATGACGTCCGCAATCTCGTCAATGGAAGCGTCGGGGTACTTGGTGAGAGCCGAGCGGACAACGCCGGGGCCCGATACGCCGACGTGTATCTCACAGTCGGGCTCGCCTACGCCGTGGAAGGCTCCAGCCATGAAGGGATTGTCCTCAACTGCATTGCAGAATACGACCAGCTTTGCGGGTCCTATGCAGTCGCGGTCAGCGGTGCGGATTGCCGACTCCTTGACTATCTCGCCCATGAGCTTTACGGCGTCCATATTGATACCGGACTTGGTCGAGCCGATGTTCACGGACGAGCAGATATTCTGGGTTAGGTCGAGCGCCTCGGGGATAGACTTTATCAGCTCCATATCGCCGGCAGAAAAGCCCTTGTGTACAAGAGCCGAGTAGCCGCCGATGAAGTTTACGCCGCAGGTATCGGCTGCCTTCTGGAGGGCGAGCGCGAACTTGACGGGGTCCTGTCCGGGACAGGCTGCTGCGAGCATAGCTATGGGAGTAACAGAGATACGCTTGTTGATTATCGGTATGCCGTACTCCTTCTCTATCTGCTGACCGACGGGGACGAGGTCGTGGGCGCAGCGGACTATCTTGTTGTAGACCTTCTCGCAGGCGCGGTCGATATCGGTGTCGATACAGTCGAGGAGCGAGATACCCATGGTTATGGTGCGTATATCGAGGCACTCGTCCTGTATCATGGTTATGGTCTCGAGTATATCATGTACGTTGAGCATTCAGACACCTCCCCTATCAGATGCTGTGCATGGAGTTGAAGATATCCTCATGCATTGTGTGGATAGACAGTCCGAGCTGTGTTCCGAGCTCTGTCATGCGGTCTACGAGCTCCGAAAAGTCGCCGGACAGCTTGGTTATGTCAACGAGCATTATCATTGCGAACATATCCTGCAATACGCTCTGTGTCACTTCTATTACATTTGCGTTGTACTCTGCGCAGATACCGCTGACCTTATGGAGAATGCCGACGGTGTCCTTGCCTATTACGGTTACGACTGCTCTCATAATTATGACCTCCGTTATTTTGCGGAACTCTGCGTTCCGTGTATTGTTATTATTATAACACACTCCTGCGGAGATGTCAAGCGGGACGCTGTGCAGGGCGGGCGAGGGTGGTCTTTGTAGGGGCGTTCAACAAATGTTCCGTATGCGATGAACGAGTGAGGCCGTTGTTAAGAGTGAACGCTCGAAGCAAGCGGCAACGCGTCCGCCAGCGCTGGCTCCGCGCCAAAGGGTCGGTCGACCCTTTGGAATCCCTTTGCATCAGACCGCCTGCCTATGCCGTGCATACCGCACACCTCCTCCCGCATATATTCTTTATTAATGTGAGGTGATCTATTGAAAAAACAGGATATCATCCGCGGCTCGCTCGTGCTCATGCTCTCCGCTGCCGCAGCAAAGGCCCTCGGAGCGCTGTTCAAGATACCGCTCACCAACCTCCTCGGCGGCGTCGGTATGAGCTATTTCAGCTGCGCCTACAGCATTTTCCTGCCGGTCTATTCGCTGACAGTCACCGGAATATCCGCCGCCGTCGCACGAATGGTCGCGCAGAGCGCCGCCCTCGGTCTGTCCGGTAACATCATCCGTATCCGGCGAACCGCCCTCCTACTTTTTACCCTCATCGGCACCGCCGGCAGTGCCGCGACGCTCTTCCTCGCCAAGCCGTTCTGCAGCCTTCTGACCGGCTGCCCGGAGGCTTTCCCGGCGGTCGCGATGATCGCTCCCGCGGTGCTTTTCGGGTGCATCACGGCGGTCGGGCGAGGGTACTACGAGGGACTGAACAATATGCTCCCCACGGCGCTCTCGCAGGTCGCGGAGGGCGTCGTCAAGGTCGCTGCGGGACTGTGGCTGTGCAGCTTCGTCATGCGGCACAGCGGACGCTTCCTCGCGGCCTTCCCGCAGGTCGGCGACGTGCGCGCCCTCGCGGCAGCCGCCGGCATTCTCGGAGTGACGCTCTCCTCGGCGGGAGCAATGCTGTTTTTCGGCGTCCTTGCGCTATTCAGGGGGAAGCTCCCGCGCGGGGAAAATGCCCTCATGCCGCGCAGGAGGATAGTCCGGGAGCTGTGTGCGACTGCACTGCCTGTCGGCGCGAGCGCGGTCGTGACGAACCTCTCCTCGCTGATAGATATGTGGACGGTCATCGGCTGTATCTCACGGTATCCCGGGAATGTCCCCGTGCCCGCGGGCGTCGCGGCGGACGAGATCCCGAACTTCGTTTACGGCTCGTTCGCAGGGATAGCGCTGACGGTGTTCAACCTCGTCCCCTCGGTGACGAATATGCTTGGAAAGGGCGTGCTCCCCGTGATGACAGCTGCGTGGGAGTCCCGCGACCGCGAAGCGCTTCGGCGCGGGACGATGCAGGCGCTGCTGACGGTCTCGGTCATAGCTGTACCGGCAGCGATAGGTCTCGGGGTGCTGTCGGAGGAGGTGCTGACGGTGCTTTTCCCGCGGCAGAGCAACGAGGTCGCAGTCTGCGTGAACGCGCTCAGGCTGCTGATGCCGGCGCTGGTGTGCCTGTGTGTTTCGTTCCCGCTGTTCAGTATGCTTCAGGCGGTGGGACGCGCGGGTGCTCCGCTGAAGATCATGCTCGCGGGGACTGCCGTGAAGCTCGGCGGGAACCTCCTGCTGATACCGCTGCTCGGTGCCGACGGCGCAGCGGTTTCGACGTCCGTATGCTACGCAGTGATACTTGCGGCGGCGCTGCGGACTTATGTGCATCACACAGGGATAAAGCCCGGCTTTGCACCGTTCGCGGGGATACTCTACGCTGGAGCGGCGTGCGGTGCGGCAGCGTACCTGGCGAAGTCAATGCTGCTGAGGAACGGTGCGGGCTGCCTTACGGTCACGGTCGTATCGGCGGCGGTGGGAGCGGTCGTGTACGGGGCGGCGATGTGGGCGGTATTCTTCGCGCGCCCGGCGAGAGGCAGGGCGGCGCGTTCCTGTTGACACTGCGGCTCTGCCGGTGTATAATGGAGAGGTAAACGCTCGACACTACACACCACGGAGATCATCATGACGGATCTGAACTGCCTTCTTGCGGGTCTGGCAAAACTGCTGGCGCCCGCTGCGATACTCATTTTCTGGCACAAAAAAACGGGCGCGAGGTTTTACCCCGCGCTGATAGCTTTTCTCACCTGCCTGCCGGTGTTCCTCATCGCGGGCGCGATACGCGCCGGATTCATGCGCGGCGACCCGATCGTATTCTACCTCCAGCAGGGACTGCTATACGGCGTTTTCGAGGAGACCGCGAAGTACCTCGTCCTGCGTTACCACCTCACCTCCTATGACAGCCGTATCGACGCCGTGACCTACGGTATCGGACACGGTGCGTTTGAGGATTATGGCGGCGGAATGGCGTGCCTCGCGCTCATCGGGACCGGCAGGGCGGCGCCGGACATACTGTGGGTCAACCTCTTCGGGGCCATATCGGGGACGCTCAGCACCTGCGCGCTGACTGTACTCATCTTCTACGGTATCCGCACCGACAAAGCCCGCATTATGCTTCCTATCGCGATATTCCTGCACGCCTTCGACAACGCCTTCACGGGGACATTCATGTTCAGCACACCGATAGTGGTCGTTTTTTCTACTCTTATGACCGCCGGGGAATGCTATGCCGCCTACCGCTGCTGGCAGAAGCTCTGGTGGTGAGACACTGTTGGTACAAAAAGAGGAGCGGCTCTTCTGCGTGAGAGCTGCTCCTCTGATTTTTTATTCGGGCTTTTAACAGCTCCGGGGATCACTTGTCCTCGGCGAGCTGCTTGATGTCGTCTGCGCTTACCTTGACCTTGATGACGGTCTGCTTGTTGTTGTCGTTCTGGGTCGGGTAGAAGCAGACGGTGAACTCGTTTATGGATTCATCTACCTCGAATCCGCAGATATATCCCGTGAACTCGCCGCCTGCAGGGACAGTGAACGGGGTGAGGGCATAGCTCGCGTAGTGCTCCCTGCCGTAGTTGTCGGTGCGGAGATGCGGTACGATGGACGTGCCGTCCGGCAGTATGAGCTCGAAGTTATTGAGGTAGGACAGGCTGTAGTCGGTGTCCGAGGTGTTCTTGATAGTTGCGTTGACGTAGATGTACTTTACGGTCTTGCCGTCAACTTCCTCGCGCACGCCCGAATCTACGACGGAATTGAGCGTAAAGGCGGTCTCGTTGCCGGATTTTTCCTCGTTCATTGCGGCTTCGATCTGTATCTCGCCGACTACCTGACTGGAATACGGTACGATGAGCCCGCTTTCTTCCCTCTCCTTCTTGCAGCCTGTGAACGCTCCCGCCACAAGGACTGCCGCGAGTATAAATGCTGTGATCTTCTTCATATATTGACCTCCGTTGGGGTAGTTTTCTGCACTGAATAGTATAGCATATTCTCATGGGGTTTGTCAAGCGGGGCGTGACGCGGAAAGCAATCCAAATAAAAAGAAGAGTACCCTTGCATAGCAGGGGTACTTTTGTAAGCATTTGATAAGTCCCAGTTGGGATAGTTTCAGCGCTTGCTGAACTGAGGAGCACGACGTGCAGCCTTGAGACCGTACTTCTTTCTCTCCTTCATTCTCGGGTCACGAGTGAGGAAGCCAGCCTTCTTGAGGACCGGACGAAGCTCAGGATCGAACTCGAGGAGCGCGCGGGAAAGGCCGTGTCTGATAGCGCCAGCCTGACCTGTTACGCCGCCGCCTGCAACTGTGCAGACGATGTCGAACTTCTCAATGTTGTCTGTGAGAGCGAGAGGCTGACGAACGATGAGCTTGAGTGTCTCAAGACCAAAGTAGTTGTCGATGTCTCTGCCGTTGATAGTTACGTTTCCGGAACCGGGGTAGATACGAACTCTTGCTACGGAGTGCTTTCTTCTGCCTGTTCCATAGTAGTATTTAACCTTTGACTCGTACATTTAAAAGCACCTCCTATTAATACTCGTAAGCGACCGGCTTCTGAGCAGCCTGGTTGTGGTTAGCGTCCTTGTAGGTCCTGAGTCTCTTGAGCTGAGCTCTGCCGAGGGAGTTGTTGGGGAGCATACCGTTTACAGCAATCATCATAGCGCGGTCAGCCTGCTGAGCCATCATGTCCTTGTAGGAGATGGACTTGAGTCCGCCGATCCAGCCGGTATGCCAGTAGAACTTCTTCTGCTCGAGCTTTCTGCCTGTGAGAACAGCCTTAGCGCAGTTGATAACGATAACGTGATCGCCGCAGTCTACGTTAGGAGTGTAGGTGGGCTTGTGCTTGCCTCTGAGGATATGAGCAGCCTTAGCAGCAACGCGGCCGAGGGACTGACCCTCTGCGTCGAGGATATACCAAGTGCGGCTTACTTCAGCGGGCTTAGCCAGTGTAGTTGACATATTGATTTCCTCCGTTTGATTATTTTCGTCGGGGGAAAATTTCCGAATTCCCGACAGTGCAAGACTTATTATACAGCAAAATTCTGCGCTTGTCAAGGGGTAAATCCGGATTTTTTTAATTTATACCCCTCATTCTCTTGATTTCTCTCCGTTTTGCTCCGTTTCTCTCACTATCTCGCGTTTCGTTTCAGTTTTCGGAAATAGAAAAACAGCCCGGTTTTTAGGGGGATTATGTGCATTTTGCGAGGGAGAAAAGACTGAGGGAATTTCAAAAAATTCGTCAGTATACGAAAAAGCCCTCACTCTATCGAGTGAGGGCAAAGTGCCGGCGCTGATCTAATTTCCCAGGTCGTCGCCAACCAAGTATCTTCAACGCGAATGAGCTTAACTTCCGTGTTCGGAAAGGGAACGGGTGTGACCTCATTGCCATAAGCACCGACTATTTGAAGCTGAAAAACTGAAACGAATAAAGCGTAATGCGAATGAAG
>JAEEGL012236814.1_pt1 | contig 16521 bp, 16 predicted proteins | sample 9134231 | NCBI WGS metagenome assembly JAEEGL01 (sample SAMN16246548, study PRJNA631951) | gut metagenome | biome: gut microbiome; feature: rumen; material: fiber-attached | host: Bos | place: Iran: Karaj | collected 2018-10
CGGTCTCTACGCGCAGGAGATGGCGCGCCGCGGCTTTCTCACTATCGCCTTTGACCCCTCCTTTACCGGCGAGAGCGGCGGCGGCGTGCGTTACATGGCCTCTCCGGACATCAATACCGAAGACTTTATGGCTGCGGTGGACTTCCTCTCCCTCCATGAAAAAGCGGATGCGGATCGCATCGGCATCATCGGGATCTGCGGCTGGGGCGGGATGGCCGTCAACACGGCGGCGCTGGATACCCGTATCAAGGCGACTGCGGCCATGACCATGTACGACATGACCCGCGTCAACGCAAAGGGCTATTTCGACAGGGAAGACAGCGAGGAAGCCCGCTATCAGAAAAGAGCCGCCATGTGCGCACAGCGGCTGGAAGACCTCAGGGCGGGTGAATACAAGCCGGGCGGCGGCGTGGTCGATCCTCTGCCGGAGGACGCGCCCTTCTTCGTGAAGGACTACTATGATTACTACAAAACGCCGCGCGGCTATCACCCCCGTTCCCTCAACTCCAACGGCGGCTGGAACGTGATCGGCTGCGAGTCCTTCCTGAATCAGCCGATCCTGCAGTACTCCAACGAGATCCGCTCCGCCGTTCTGATCGTCCACGGCGACAAAGCCCACTCCTGCTATTTCGGCAAGGACGCCTACGCCGACATGGTGAAGGACAGCAAATACACGGAGAACAAGGAGCTTTTCATCATCCCCGGCGCAAGCCACACCGATCTCTACGACGGCGGCGGAAGGAACGCCATCCCCTTTGACAAGCTGGAAGCCTTCTTCCATGAATACCTGAAATGAGGAGCGGACAAATGAGCAAGGTGCTTGTGATCTCCACCAGCCTCCGGGCGAAAAGCAATTCCGATATCCTGACTGCGCGTCTGATCGCCGGAGCGAAAGACGCCGGACATGAAGTCGAGCATATCGGCCTCAAGGGGAAGGACCTGAAATTCTGCATCGGCTGCCTTGCCTGCCAGAAGACGCAGACGTGCGTGCTCAGGGACGACGCGGTCTGGATCGCCGAAAAGGTCAAAAACGCGGATACCCTCGTGTTTGCAACGCCGATCTACTATTACGGGATGAGCGGACAGTTGAAGACGCTGCTCGATCGCATGAATCCGCTCTATCCTTCGGATTACAGGTTCCGCAAGGTCTATATGCTGATGACGGCGGCGGAGAACGAAGACTATGTGCCGGAAAAAGCGGTAAGCGGCCTGCAGGGCTGGGTCGATTGCTTTGAGAAGGCGGAGCTTGCCGGCACCCTGTTCTGCGGCGGCGTCTCCGATCCGGGCGAGGCCTCCGGCAGGAAGGAGGCGCTGGATCAAGCTTATGAATTCGGAAGGTCGCTGGAGTAACAGAAGCCGCAGAGCGGCTCTGATGCTGGCCTTGACGCTGCTTCTTCTCACCGGCTGCGGCGGCAGCCGGCCGGCGGAGACCGCGGCGCCGGAGGGAGCGGACAGAATGCTTTACGCGCATGTAAACGGAAAGACGCTGAAGATCCTTGCGGCTGAGAATCCTTCCGCGGACGCGTTCCTTGCGCTTTTGGAGACCGGAGACGTGACGATCGAAATGCGCGATTACGGCAGCTTTGAAAAGGTCGGTCCCCTCGGGACCGCGCTGCCCCGGGACGATGTGCAGATCACTACGGAGCCCGGCGACGTGCTCCTCTACCGGGGCGATCAGATCACGATCTATTACGACGTAAACAGCTGGAGCTTCACCCGTCTCGGAAAAGTACAGGAACTGTCTCAGGCGGAGCTGAAGGAGATCCTCGGCGGCGGAAACGCCTCGGTCACTTTCTCCCTGTCCGAGGGACGGTAGGAAGCGGAGAGTCGCAAAACGCCCGTCGTGATCTTCTCCCGCACCGATCAGAATACGCAGCGGAGGATCTGCATAGCCCGGCCCGTTTGTGACGGCGGCCGGGCTATTTCTTTTCTTTGCGCGCCGCAGATCCATGCGGCGGAAGACGCGTGCTGTACGAAAGGGCCGAAGGACGCGGCAAAAGCCGGCCCGTATCGGGAGTGAAAAAAGACGGTTGACAAATCGTATCGCACGCGATATAATACAGACAACAAGTCGCGTGCGACACGTTATGGAGAGAGAAAAGATGGACGATAAGTACGCCGCCTTGAGACTGAAGAACCAGCTTTGTTTCCCGCTGTACGCCGTCTCAAATATGATAACCAGAAAGTACAAGCCCCTTCTTGACAAGCTCGATCTGACCTATACCCAGTACATCGTCATGATGGTCCTGTGGGAAGAAGAGCGGGTCAACGAGAAGTTTCTGTGCGAAGCCCTTTGCCTGAAATCCAACACGGTGACGCCGCTTTTAAAGAAGCTGGAGGCCAAGGGCTACATCGCGAAGGCAAAGGACGCCGGCGATGAACGCAACCTCGTGATCACCCTGACCGAGGCGGGAAAAAGGCTGCAGGACGAGGCCCTGTGCGTCCCCGAGGCCATAGCGCGGGAGTTTCACCTGACGCCGGAGGAAGCGATGGGGCTGTATCAGGTCCTTTATAAAATGCTCGAGGAAGAGAGAACAAGGAATACCGAAGGGTAAGGTGTTGCAGCGACGCCGGTTCAGCATCCGCAATCAAAAATTTATTTTATATGAAAAGGAGAAACGGGACATGAAGACGGTCTATGATTTTACGGTAAAGGACAGGCAGGGAAACGACGTGAGCCTGTCGGAGTATCGGGGCAAGGTGCTCCTCATCGTCAATACGGCGACGGGCTGCGGCTTTACGCCGCACTACGAACCGCTGGAGGCCATGTACAAAGAGCTCCGGGAGAAGGGTTTTGAGATCCTGGACTTCCCCTGCAACCAGTTCGCGAATCAGGCGCCCGGCACGGAGGATGAGATACATGAATTCTGCACCCTGAAATTCGGAACGGAATTCCCGCAGTTTGCCAAGATCGACGTGAACGGAGAGACCGCCGATCCTCTGTTTGCCTATCTCGCGTCGGAGAAGCCCTTTCTCGGGTTCGGCAAGGGCCTGAAGAACGCGGCGCTGAAGAAGTTCGCCGACATGAACAACAAGAAATACGGAGAGAAGACCTATATCGGATGGAATTTCACCAAGTTCCTTGTGGATCGTGAAGGGAAGGTCGTCGCTCGCTTTGAGCCCACGGCGGACATGAAGGAAGTCAGAGACGCTGTCGAAGCGGCCCTGTAAGACGCGGAGAGAAGCCAGATGAAAACGGCGGTAAGATACTATACGAAGACGGGCAACACCAAACGGCTCGCGGAGGCTGTTGCCGAGGCGGTCGGCGCAGAGGCGCTCCCGCTGAGCGTTCCCGTAGAAGAGCCGGTGGATATCCTGTTCCTGGGCAATTCCTATTATGCGTTCAGCATCGACCCTGAGGTGCGTGCGTTCATCCGGGAGCTGGACAGGAGCAAAGTGGGCCGGATCGTGAATTTCGGATCGGCGGCCATGCTGAATTCCACGTATAAGAAGGTCAAGGCGGAGGCCGACAGGATCGGCGTTCCCATGGACGAGCGGGAATTCCACTGCAGAGGAGAATTCAAGGGCCTTCACAAGGGCAGGCCCAATGCGGAGGATCTCGCGGCCGCGGCGGCATTCGCAAAGGCTGTCGTCGGCGAAGCATAAGGAGGAAATGAAATGAAAGCGCTTGTAGCGTATTTTTCCGCGAGCGGCGTCACGGCCGCGCTGGCAAACCGTCTGGCGGAGGCCATCGAAGCTCCCGCGTATGAGATCAGGCCCGCAGCGCCCTATACGAAGGCGGATCTGGACTGGACGAACAAAAAATCCCGCTCGACAGTGGAGATGGAGGATGAATCCTGCCGTCCCGCGCTTGCGGATACGGACGCGCCTGTCGCGGATGCGGACGTGATCTTCGTCGGTTATCCTGTCTGGTGGTACCGCGAGCCCTCCGTCGTGGACAGCTTTCTGGAGGCGTATGACTTCTCCGGAAAGGCCATCGTCCTGTTCGCCACGTCGGGAGGCAGCGATATCGGCCGGGAAGCGCCCGCGCGTACTGCCCGGATCGCCAAAACGGAGGTCAAAGCCGGCAAACGTTTTCCTGCGAATGCGTTCGGCGACGAGCTGAAATCCTGGGCGGAACAGTTCCTGAAATAAACGCCGCGCGGGGAGAAAAACGAGAGCGGTGAAGCGTTCCAACGCCTTTTGTCTCCCGATCGCTCCCCGGAATACAAGAAAAGCCGCTGCCTTCTTCCCGGAAAGCAGCGGCTTTTCCCCGTTTTTCGCCCGAATTCAGCCCGGCGACAGCGCCTTGCAGCGGAGCAGCAGCGTGTCGACCTGCTCCACCGTCAACAGATCGTTTGCGCCCAGCAAATCGTTCCCGACGCCCTGCACCAGTCCCGCGGCGGAGAGGCGGTCGACGTCGTCCTTTGCCCAGGCGGGGACGTCGGTGAAGGGGACGGCCTCCCCGGTCTCCGGCAGCTCGGGCAGGCAGCGGGACAGCAGCACGAAGGCCTCGATCCGGCGGATCGTGCTCTGCGGGCGCAGCGTGCCGTCTCCGTAGCCCTGAAGGATGCCGGCGGAGACCGCCGCAGTCAGCTCGGCCCGGTACCAGTCATGGATCTCCGCGGCGTCCGAAAACGCGTCGAGCGCGCCTGCTCCGGCTCCGGCGTCAAGCCCTTTTGAGGCGCTCAGAAAGGCCGCGACCGCGTATTCGCGGCTGGCAGCCGTTTCCCGCTCGGGAGCGATCTGCCCCGCGGCGATATATACCTCGTAATACTCGTCGTACAGGCCGAGGCAGGCGTCCATGCCGGAGTTGACGCTGAAGGCCTTTTCGATCACGGTCTCCCAGGAGCCGTACTGCGCGTAGAGCTCCTCCGGCAGGGGACCCTCCTCGTGGCCGTACTTCTCCAGATTGCGGGCTTTGGCGATGGCCAGCCCCTCCGGATCGTTGTCATAGGCGGCAAGGCGGATCTCGTTGCGCTTGGGACTGACCACCTTCGCGATCTCCTCCGCGCTCTTGCCCGCGGCGGTGAGCTCGTCCAGGAGCGTATACATCTCCCGGATGCTCTCGTGATACGCGATCCGCGCCAGACGCGCGTTTTCCCCGTTGACGAACGCAGGGTCGGACCAGGCCATTTCCGCATAGGCGGCGAGGCTACCGTTCGGGCTCGGCGCGAATCCGTATACCGCCGTCGGGTCCACGACGACGTCCTCCATGGTCTCGGGGTTCAGGCGGGGATCATGCCGATAGCGGAACGGCGCCGCGTCGCTCTCCGCCGCAAGGGCCGGGACGGACAGAGAGAACAGAATGGTGAGCGCCAGCAGCAGGAGCAGACTGGCTTTGACGTTCTTCTTCACGGTGACATCTCCTTCTCACGTCGAATCGTATATGCGTTCTGTTTGAATAAGGCAATTATAGCGCTTTTCGGCGCAAAAGCAACCGCGGCGGCGCAAGAATTTATCCGGAAGGCGAAATTTGTATAAGCGGGGCTTGCGGCGAACGCGTGACAGCGGCCGGGAACGGTGTTATACTGTCTTCGGAAAGCACGGAAGGGGGATCGGCCATGTACGAAAGGGATATCGAGCTCGCGCGGCGGATCGCCCGTCTGGCCGCCGAAAGGGGCGGTACGGTCTACTACGTCGGCGGCTGCGTGCGCGACCGGCTGCGGGGCGTGGAGAACAAGGACGTGGATATCGAGGTCCACGGTCTGCGCCCGGCGGAGCTGGAAAAAATCCTCGACGGGCTCGGCAGCCGCATGGCGATCGGGGAGAGCTTCGGCGTCTATGGGCTCAAGGGCAGCGCGCTGGATATCGCCATGCCGCGCCGGGAGGAATGCCGAGGCAGGGGACACCGGGATTTCGAGGTCTTCGTGGACCCCTTCCTCGGCCCGTACAAGGCCGCGCGGCGGCGCGATTTCACGATCAACGCCCTGATGGAAAATGTCCTGACGGGCGAGCTGACGGATCCCTTCGGCGGCGTGCGGGATCTGGAAATGGGCGTGCTCCGGCACGTCTGCGGCGAGACCTTCGCGGAGGACCCGCTCCGCGCGCTGCGCGCGGCGCAGTTTGCCGCGCGCTTCGGCTTTGCCATCGCGCCGGAGACGGAGGCGCTCTGCGCGGGGATGGACCTCTCCGGGCTGCCGAGGGAGCGCGTCATGGGGGAGCTTGAAAAGGCGCTGCTGAAGGCGGAGAGGCCGTCGGTTTTTTTCGAGGCGCTGCGCCGGATGGGACAGCTCTCCCTCTGGTTCCCGGAGCTGGAAGACACGATCGGCGTCGCGCAGCCGCCGAAGCACCACGCGGAGGGCGACGTCTGGACGCACACGATGCTGGTCTGCGACGAGGCGGCCGCGCTGCGCGGGCGGGCGGACGATCCGCTCGCGCTGATGCTCGCGGCGGTCGCGCACGACTTCGGTAAGGCCGTCTGTACGACCTGCGAAAACGGCGAGATCCACGCTTACGGCCACGAGACAAAGGGGCAGCCCCTCGTCCGGGCCTTCCTGCAGCGGCTCACCGCCGAACGGGCGCTGATCCGCTGCGTGCTGAATCTCACGGAGCTGCACATGAAGCCGAACGTGCTCGCCGGGGCGAACGCCCCGGTCAAGTCGACGAATCGGCTGTTCGATCAGGCCGTCGATCCCGAGACGCTGATCTGCCTCGCCGTCGCGGACTTGCGCGGCAAGCTCCCGGCTTGCGGGGACGGCGCGAACGAGGCCTTCCTGCGCGAGCGGCTGGAGCTCTACCGGGAATACATGCGCCGCCCTTACATGACGGGAAAGGATCTGATCGCGGCGGGCGTCCGGCCGTCGAAGCGCTTTTCCGAGTATCTGGCCTTCGCGCACAGGCTGCGTCTCGCGGGCGTGGAAAAGGAGAGCGCCCTGCGCCAGACCCTCGCGATGGCGCGCAAAGAGGGCGATCTCCCGCCGGAATAACGAATCGGGCGGGCTTTGCCCCGGTCTCAAGCTCCCCTGCCGCTCTGTTTTCCCGCTGCGGCGGAGCCTTTTTAACAGCCGGCGGGCGCGCCGCAATATGCGGCGCGCCCGCTGGCCTTTTGTCCGTCACGCTTCCTTCGTGATCCTGTATCCGAGGGCGAGAACGAGCCGGAGCGTCTCCATGGCGGTGCTGCGGTCGAATTCCTTTTCGCTGTCCGGCAGCTCCGCGTAGGGCACGAGGCAGGGCGTCTGCTTCCGCCCGTCGTCGCGCACCTCCCCGTAGGTCCAGCCCTCGGCGATGCGTCCGGCGGCCCAGACCTCGTGGACGTTCTCCGCGATCCGCTCCGTCAGGCGCAGCAGCTCGTCCGACAGCGCCACGCCGCTCGTGTCGAAGGGTTGGGGCTTGTATTCCTGCATAATGGGTTACTCCTCAGTCGATATCCTTATACCGCTCCGCCGGGGGGAGCTGATCCCAGGGCACCAGATCGCTGTGCGTCTTTGCCCGGTCTCCGCGCTTGTCCGCATAGCGGTAGCCGAGGGTGCGCATGAAGACGTTCCAGCGCATATGCTCGGTCATGCTGCGCTTGATGCACACCCGGCAGGGGGCGCTGCAGCCCGGCGGATGGCCAGTGGGGCGGAGGCGGACGCGGCGCTCGATCGGCAGGAGCCGTTCGAGCCGGTCCAGCAGCTCCCCCTGCACGGCGCGCGAGATGGAGGCCTGGCGGTAATACTCATAGTCCATATAGGCTCTGGTGTTCGTCAGGATCGTCCGGCGCAGCCGCTCCCGATCCTCCTTGTTCGCGGGATCGCTCTTCCCGGCCTCCTCGCGCAGCCACATCAGATGGTAGTTCAGCGCCCGCACCTCAAGGGCCTTCTCCTTTTCGATCTGCGCGTAGGTGAACTGGGAGGGCAGGTCGCCGATGAACTCCAGCTGCAGCGATTTGCCTCTGTGATTCACGATGCCGGCGCCGTCCCGGTTGCAGTTGAGGTTGGAGGCCTTCCGGCCGTCGTAGACCACGGAATAGATCAGCGGCACGGGCGGGCTCACCGTCCGGAGGTTCGCGTTGTGTACGCCGCCCAGCCGGTCGAACAGGCTCCGTAGCAGGACGGCGGCCTCGATGTTCCTCTCGTCGTCGCCGAGCGAGACGATCACGAGGTCTGTCCGCTTGAGCCGCTCGCGGGTCTCTCCGTCCTCGAACAGGGCGTCGAATTCCGCGCTGAAGCAGTCCACGCCGTCGAAAAAGCGTATGTCGTAGGCCATGTCGCCGGGGACGCTGCGCGAGAACGCGGTCTTCTTCGGATCGTCGATGATTTCCGGCCAGGCCTGCGCGAGACGGCTGACGAGCGGCACGCCGCCCGGCCGCGTCACGTTGACGACGTTGAACTCCGGCGTATAGCCGAAGATCTGATACAGCCACAGCGCGTTGCGCAGGAAGGCCGTGCCGTAGCTGCCCATGCCGAGGATCATGACGGAGGGCGACTTTTCTTCCGGCGTGGGGAACAGCGCGTCCACCACCGCCTGCGAGGTCAGCGTCTGGAGGACGAGCTGCTCGACGCTGTCGATCCGCCGGACGTAGAAGCCGGAATCGATCTTCGCGGAGAAGTACTCCTTTTCCTCGATGAATTTCCGCGGATCCGCGTCGATCCTGTCGATGAGGGAGGCGTCGAGCGTGTGTCTGCCCTTGTCGAGCGAGTCCAGCACGTAGCCCGCGCTGGGCGAGCCGGAGTAAATGTAAACGGAGATGGGCTTCTCGCCGCAGTCCCTGTATTCCTCCGTCAGCTTGATCGCCTGCTCCACGTTCTCCGATTCGTTCTCTCCGATCAGGAAGAATTCGATACGCGCCCTTTTGCGCCTGACGTTGAGGCGCACGATGTCCTTTTTCAGCAGGATGGCGTCCAGATCCCGCGCGCGGAGCAGCAGCTCGTAGTCGGCCTCCTCGTCGCGCTCGAACACGTCCGTGAAGACGATCACGGGGCGGTCGGCGGCCTTCTCCAGCGCGACGCTCTCGGCGAGCGGCACGGAGCGCTCGTTGAGCTCGGAAAAGATGTAGTGCGGCCGGGCGCGGTGCAGCGCGAAGCGCAGCTCATTTCGGAGATTCTTGAACAGAGAGAGGACGTTCCCGAAGGTGAGCACGGGGGCGAGCACGTACAGCGCGGCGGCGTAAAGCGAGAACAGCGCGTGATGCGGCATGCGCAGGGGCGCGGCGGCGTCGCGGATCGTGTCGAACTCGCCGTCGAGGATGAACACCCGGAAGGCGTGGTGGATCGACACGAGCAGCGGGCGCAGATACGCCCGGTCGTCCCCGAAGTCGTAGCGCGTGTAATAGATCGGCAGAAAAACGAGGAGCGTCGCGAGGAACACGCCGAAGGTGAACAGGTGCAGGGGCGAAAAGACCCGCTTGCCGCGCTCCCGCGCCCGTCCGGCGCGCCAGGCGGCAAGCGCCGCGGCGCAGAGCGCAAGCAGGGACAATATGCTAAACAGGCTGAAGATCCCTTGATACATGGCGGCCCTCCGATATGCAGGCTTGCTTCCCGTTATCTCGCGCCGGCGGCGTGAGCCTCGAAGATCTCCCGGATGCTCTCGGCGGTGAGGTGGTTTTCCGCAAGCAGGCGCTCCACCATCGCGTCGATCGCGGCCCTGTTTTCCTGAATCAGGCGGATGGCGTTCTCCAGCTCGCGCGCGAGGATGGCGTTGACCGCCTCGCGCACCTCGGCGGCGAGCTCGCCGCTCGTCGCGGCCTGCGGATCGATGACCGCCAGCCCGAACTTCTCGTCCATGCCGTAGGTGCAGATGATCTGCCGCGCGGTGGCGGTGGCGGAGGCGAGGTCGCCGCTCGCGCCCGTGGAGATGCCGTCCTGCTCGCCGTAGTAGACGATCTCGGCCGCGCGGCCGCCGAGGGAGGTGCGGATGCGCGCAAGCAGCTCGTCCTTCGTGTAGAGGGCCTTACCCTCGTTGTCGTCATGCCGCATATAGCCGCCGTGGTCGCCTCTGGCGACGACCGTGACGTAGGAGGGCGTCTCGCCGCTCTGCCAGCAGAGGAAGGTATGGCCGGACTCGTGACGCGCCACGCGTTCGAGCAGGGAGGCGTCCCATTTCTTTTCCTCTCCGCCGTTGAAGGTCTCGAAGGCCTCGTCGAAGATCTCGTCCGTGACCTTGAGATTGCCGTCGCGGATCGCGCTGCGCAGCGCGAGCTCGATGACGGATTCCAGCTGGGCGAGGCTCATGCCCGTGGAGCGCACGGCGATGCTCGCGAGCTTCTCCTCCGAGAGCTCGAAGGCGGGGCGCTCGGCCAGCTTCATGCGGATATAGCGGATGCGCTCCTCGCGCGTCGGCAGACCGATGTAGACGCGGCGGTCGAAGCGGCGCAGTATGGCGGAATCGAGGCTCTTGGACGATCCGGGCTCAACGTCGAAGTTCGTGGCGGCCAGCACGAACACGGGCTTGCTCGTGTCGGTTTTGAAGCCGTCCATCTCCGCGAGGAAGGCGGTCAGAACGTCGTCGATGCCCAGATGGTCGCCGCCCTCGCGCTGGCGCGCGATCACATCGATCTCGTCCACGAACAGGATGGCGGGGGCGTATTTGCGCGCCGTGAGGAAGAGCTCATGCACCTTCTCCGGGCCCTCGCCCACGTACTTTTTCAGGAACTGGTTGCCCTCGGCGGCGATGAAGGTGACGCCGCTCTCGCAGGCCATCGCCTTGGCGAGCATCGTCTTGCCCGTGCCCGGCGGGCCGTAGAGCAGCACGCCCTTCGGCGCGCTGACGCCCGTACCCAGATATTTCTTCGGGTTTTTGAGGTAGTTGACGAAGTAGCGCAGCTCCTTCTTCGCGTCCTCCGCGCCGATCACCTGGTCGAAGCGAACGTCGGGCTTCGACACGTTCGAGAGGATGTTTTTGGAGTCCTCCGCCTCGATCGCCACGGTCATTTCAAAGTCGAAGAGCCGGATCTCGGCGGTTTTGCCGCGCGGGCCGAGGATCTGCGCGGTCTCGAAGGTGACGAGCTTGTTCGCCTTGGCGAGGCTGATCATGCTGCGCTGCTGGTGGAGCTGCTCGACCGTCGTGCGCATCTCCTGCGCAAAGCCGTCCTGCTCCGTGAGCGTCACGACGCCGCGCACGCCCTGCCGCATATAGCTCATCTTTTCCTCGGCGTTGAGCATGCGCTCCGGCGTCTGGAGCAGATAGATGGGCACGTCGGGATGCTTTTCCCGGGCAAACCAGAAGAAGTCGCGCGCGCGGGAGTCGATGTCCTCGACGTTGAGGAACTTCGAGTTGCCCGACACGCCGTAGTTCAGGTCGATCAGAATGAAGCTGATCTCGCGCGATTTCAGGAGCTTTCCGGCGGCCTCTGTGTTCTGCGCGCTCAGGAAGCGCGTCCGCGGGTCCTGCGCCGCGCACTGCTCGCAGACCTTTCTGGAGGAGAACAGCAGCACCTCGTCGCCCTCGCCGCAGACGAAGAGCTCCGAGAGCTCTGCCTGTCCGGAGGGCAGCTCGACGCTGATGCGGATGGATTCGAGCTTGTCGATGGAGGCGTCCACCGTCTCGGCGTCGAGCAGGCGGAACAGCTCGAAGAGCTCGTCGTTGAAGAAGGTCTCCGAGCGGCTGCGCACGGTGCGCGCGTCGGCGGCGCCGCCCTCCGCGAAGAGCAGGGCGGTGTACACCTGTTCGTCGATGTCGACCTTGATGCCGATCTCCTTCTCAAAGTTCCGCGCGTGCCGCAGCACCTCGCGCTTTGCGATCTCGCGCAGGTTGTGCGCGGTGATGTGGTTGAACATGACCACGTTGCCGGAGGCGAAGCGGGAGCAGATGGCGGCGGGGAAGTAGGAGACGCCCGTCAGGGGGTGCGCGTCGCTCTGCAGCGCCTTGAGGATCACCTTGCGCGTCATGCCGGAGAAATCCGTCTGGTCGGAGCCCTCGTAAAGCTGCCTGCCCGCGTTTGTGGTGAAGATGAGGATCGTGTCCTTGAACGAGACCTCCTCATCCGTGAAGTTGTCGCGCAGGCGGCCCGCGTCGAGGATCTGCAGGAAGAGGTGGATGACGTTCAGGTGCGCCTTTTCGATCTCGTCGAAGAGCAGCACGCAGCGGCGGTGCGCGGCGACGAAGCCCGTGACGTTGCCCTCCTTGGAGTTCTTGTACACGTTGTCCGAGCCGCAGAACTCTACGGGCGCCTCGTTGTCGGAATACTCGCTCATGTCAAAGCGCATGAACGGCAGCTCCAGCGCCTCGGCGGCCTTCTCCGCCAGGAAGGTCTTGCCGACGCCCGGAGGGCCGGCAAAGAGGAAGGTCGCGCGCGGGCGCGAGCGCTTCCGATCCGTCATGGCCACCAGCTCGGCCTGGAAGTAGCCGGTGGTGAACACGCTCACGGCGTTGTCCTGCCCGTAGACGCTCTCGAGCAGCCTGGCGTGCACCTGCTTGACCTTCTCGGTGAGCTTTGCGACCGTCACCTTCGGATCCTCGTCCAGATCGCGCTCCGGGTCGGGTTCGTCCGGATCCTCCGCGGCGCCGCCTCTGCGGATGGGCACGTCGTCGCTCCGGCTGCGGATGCCGCCGCCGGCCTGCGCGGCGCCGCTCTGCGCCTTGTCGCTCATGAGCCTGCGGAGGTAGTCGTTCGGCTCCGCGAAGATGCGCTCGAGCAGAAGGGCGGGGGTGAGCTGCTCGCCGCCGGCCTGCTTCACCGCGGCCCTGGCCTTATACATGCACTGCTGCATATACAGGCTGTCGAGATAGCCCGTGCTGCGCTTTTCCCCGATGCGCGAGAGCAGCCGCGCCTTGACCTCCGAAAGATCGGAGTCGGAGAGGTTCCTCTCCAGCAGCGCCGCAATCGTCTGCCGTTCGTCGCCGGAGAGCTCGATCCCGGACGCGCCCGTGACGGCGTCGATCAGGGATACCAGAAAGCGCTCCGCGGTGAGCGCCGCGCCGGACGCGCCGCCGACGGTCTTGGCCTGTTCCAGGATCTTGTCCAGCTGAAGGCTGTTTTTGATTTCTGCCATGCCGATTCTCCTTAAGTACGTGGATTCCCATGAAACGGTTCGGGGCATTTCTGCAAGGAAGATAATAATTTATTATACCGCCAAATAAGGTTTTTGCCAATAGCGAATCGACGCTTTTCGCCCGTTGTGAACGACAAAAAGCCCGCCGGGCGCGCCCGGCGGGCTTCAGACGTCCGCGTCCGGCGGTCAGAGGGAGGCCAGAAAGTCGCCGAGACTGACCGAGCCGTTGCCGACGCGGAGGAATTTGTCGTTGTATTTATCCACGGTGTGGCAGGAGCAGTCGATCAGGTAGTTGAAAAGCGCCTCGCCGATCGTGCTCTCGCGGAATGAGGCGGTGAGTCGGAAGCCGATCCGGCCGGTGGCGAGATCGTAGTCGAAGCTGCCGTCCGCCAGCTTGTAGTTCGCCGAGCAGGTGGCGATGGCCAGATCCATGCGGTGATCCTCCTCGACGTTGAACGGGAAGCGGGAAAAGACCCGCAGGAGCTGGCGTTCCGCGTCGACCGACAGGACGAAGTCCATGGGAATGTCGTCGCCGGACACGCCGAAGGTCACGGTCAGATCGTTGTCCCGCTTCGTGTATTTCCAGTTCCGGTTATCCAGCGCGGCGCAGAGGTCCGCATATACTTTTTTCGCGCGCGCGAGCGCATTTGCGTCAGCCATGCTGCTTCTCCTCCTGTTCAGTTATTCGAGATGAACTCTTCAATGCTCATCGCGTCCATGGCGAGCTTGGCAAACTTTTCGTTGAACGCGTCGACCGTCTGGCAGGAGCACATGACCAGATAGGTGAACAGGTCGTTTCCGATCTCGCTCTCGAGAAAGCTGCTCGTCATGCGGAAGAGCAGGTGGCCGTCGGATACGTCGTAATCGAAACTGCCGTCCACGAGCTTGTCGTTGACGTAGCTGACCGCGATGGCGAGGTCGAGCCGCTTGTCCTCCGGGACGTTGAAGGGCAGCGTCGACAGGAGCATGATCAGCTGCCGGTCGGCCTCGACGCGGATGGAGAGGTCAATGGGCAGATCGTCGCCCTTTGCGGAGCAATCGACGCGGAGCCTGTCCTCGTCCTTCTGATAATTCCACTTGCGGGAGTCAAGATTGTCGCAGAGGCCGCGGAACACCCGCTGCGCTCTGGCCTGTTTTTCGTCTGCCATACGGCCGCCTCCTGATCGCGTGATGAGATGGATTCCCGCCCGCCCCGGCAGGGCGGCGCTTATGTTTATTTTACAATAAAAGACGCAGACCGTCAAGCGCAGCATGCGCCGCGCCGGCGGAGCGGGCGCGGAAGGGATTTGAAACTCCGTCTGGACTTTTGCGCGCCCGCCGTGATACCATAGACGGAGGAGGACCCCGGGAAACGGGAAAACCGAAGCGTTTCGCATGGAAAGGAGCGGTTCAGATGACACCGAAACTTGTCAAGGCTTTTGAGGTCCGCGCGCAGGTGAACAAGCCCACCTTCATCGGACAGGGGGAAAAGGCGGGCCGCCGCCAGCTGATCTACGTGCCCAGCGGCGTCACGGTCGGCTTCGCGCTCCCCTTTGACGGCGTTCTGCTCTCCGACGGCGTGGACAGCCAGGTCGTGCGTCCCAACGGCCGCGCCGAGCTCTCCGCCCGCTACGGCGTGAAGCTCAACGACGGCCGCAGCTTCTACATCCAGAACGACGGCATCCGCACCGTGCCGCCCGAGTACGTCGAGACGGTGCTCTCCGGCGGCATCGCGCCCGCGGAGGTCTACTACTGCGTCACACACCCGAGCTTCGAGATTTACGACGAGAGCCTGCGCGTGCTGGAGGACCGCCTTTTCATCTCCGTGGCGACCCGCCTGCCCGACTCCATCGTGCTGGAGTACTACATGGTCGAGCTGGAGGACTGACGCACCCCGAAAACGCGCTGCGCCCCGGGCGGAAAGGCCCGGGGCGCAGCGCGCTGTATGCGGAAGAGCTCAATGCGTTTTGTAATAATCCTTGACGTGCGCGAAGTAGTAGTCCGCGATGATCTTGCTCTTCTGCTGGAAGAGCGGGTCGGTGAACTTGCCCATGACGGCCGCGGAGTAGACGAAGCCGCCGCCGGGGGCGAAGGTGTTCACGTAGGTCTCCAGCGCCTCGACGAGATCGTCCGGGTCGACCTTGGGACTGCCGAGGTAGCCGGTGTTGTCCCAGGCGCCGTTGAGCACGAGCTTGGAGTCGTATTTCTTCTTGATGCCGACGAGGTCGTTGCTGATCTGCGCGGGGTTCCAGCTCCGGATGCCCATCTCCCACCAGTCGTCGATGAACAGCTCGCAGTGGCCGCAGTCGTGGCGGTCGAGGTAGATGCCGTTCTCGAGCGCGAGGTCGGCGTGCATCTTGTGGAAGGGCTTGACCAGCTCGCGGTACATATCCAGCGAGAAGAAGGGGGCGGCCTTGGCGGCGTCGTCGTCCATGATGGTGTAGACCTCGGGCTTGCAGTACTTGATCTGCATCTTCATGACCTCGAGGTAGTGCTTGGAGATGTAGTCGAAGAGGGCGTAGACCTCCTCCGGCTCCTGATACATGGCGATGAGCGCGCCCTCGAAGCCCATGAAGCTCACGAGCGTGAGGAAATAGTCGCCGCCGTGCACGCGCACGATCTTGTTCTCGCGGTCGAAGCCGTCGGTCTGTTTTTTGTAGTAGCCCTCCCAGTCGCGGTGGGAGTTGTCGGGGTTCTTGATGACGTCGCGCCATTTCGTGATGTCGTCGAGCAGGATCTCGCCGGGCTTGGGCAGCGCGCCGTTGAACAGGTCCTCGCTGCCGACGTAGGTGACGCCGTAGACGGTGGTGATGGGGCCGTTTGGGCAGGCGGTCGGGGCGATCTGGTCCTCGACGATGACGTTGGCGACGGGCGCGATGTAGGTGGCGGGGATGTACTCGGGGATCTCCCCGCGCATGAGCATCAGGTAGTTCTCTTTCGGCGTGATGGGCATTTTTCAAATCCTCCGTATGTTCTGAAAAGCCATAGGATTCGCCGCCGCGCACGGCGGCGAATGAAATGCAATTATTTTTCGCGGCGGCGTGTACGTCGCGAAAAATACCGCTCGCGGAGCGGACTGTGCGGGCGAAGCACGTGCGGGGAGCGCAGCACTTTCCTTCTCAAAGGGAAACCCAACGAAGTGGTTTCCCTTTGACTCAATATCTTCCCGACGGGGGAGTCGTGTTCGGGGGAGGCGGGTTCTTCATGCCGATGCGGAACTCCTCGCCGGTGGCCTTGCGCTTCCAGACGGTGGAGATGAGCTGCTTGGCGGGCGGGACGAGCGTGAGGGCGCCCGTGGGGCAGTCCTCGACGCAGCAGCCGCAGAACCAGCACTCCTCGGCGTAGAGGACGATGGGCTCCCCGCCCGGCTCGGGGTTGGGGATCATGACGTCGAGCGGGCAGGCGTTGACGCAGGTGTTGCAGCCGACGCACTTCTCCGCGTCGAATTTCAGCACGCGGCAGGGGCCGCTCTGACTGGGCATGGAATAGTAGTTCATCGTGTTTCCTCCTTCTCAGTCCAGCGCGGCGTAACGCTGATAGTTCTCTTCGAGCGTGGGCGCGTAGGGGGCCTCCAGATAGTAGCGCTTGGAGAGCTTGCGCACGCTGACCTCGCCCTCCTTCTGGCTGACGGCCACGAGGCAGTCCCATTCGGGCTTCTGCTCGGGGTAGTCGAAGCGCTGGAAGTTGA
>JAEEGL015485245.1_pt1 | contig 16521 bp, 16 predicted proteins | sample 9134231 | NCBI WGS metagenome assembly JAEEGL01 (sample SAMN16246548, study PRJNA631951) | gut metagenome | biome: gut microbiome; feature: rumen; material: fiber-attached | host: Bos | place: Iran: Karaj | collected 2018-10
CACCGAGGCGGACCGCGAAAAGTACGACAAGGACATGACAACAGAATTAGACAAAATTGCTCAGCTGGATTATGCCCGCGAAGAAGGTCGTGTAGAAGGTCGTGAAAAAGAAAAGATCGAGACTGCGAAGAAAATGCTTGATCTCGGGATTGAGGTCGAGATAATCAGGAAAGTAACGAGTCTCTCAACCGAGGAAATCCAGAAACTGCAGAGCAAGTAATCATTTTACAGAAGGCGTATCGCAATATCGACTACGCCTTTAAATCCTGTTGCTTAAGCCTCTTTCTGTCATAAATCTTCCGGGATTTATGCAGCATGCTCCGTCCGGTGACCGGCCGCCCATACATACGGATCTCCTCCTCCCGATCAGCCCTCCTCCGTGCCCTCAGGATATCCTCCTCCGTAACAGTTCCTAGCTTGATCCGTTTCTTTTTCATGAATTTTTCTATAAAACAATTATGAATTAGATACCCACCATCTCCGCCATTTCTTCTTTATTTACAGTAAAAACGTGTCCAAAAACGCCGGTGGAGAGGCGCTTGCGGGTGCCATCGGGGGATTTGATAGAGGCGGTGCTGTAGAGGAAGTGGTTTTCGTAGGTGACAAGACTGCCGATGGCGTAGTTGGTGATTCCGTCGAAGAATAATCGTCCGAGCTGGTTCGTTTCATCGTCGGAGTTTTCCGACATGGCCTCGAAGACGACTTCTTTGATTGCGTTGACATGGGCTTCATTCTTTGGACATGTAACGACTGCGACGCCGCAGACTATGGCGACGAGGATAAGTATGCGAAGGAATGTTTTCATAACATGCAGTTTAACATCGGCAAATTAAAAGAATTCCCCCGAAAATTCCTATATTGCATTGTATAATTAAGAATCATTAAACTCAAAACCTATGTATCCTACAGCTCCTTTGTTCCCGGGAATTACCGCGGGCGTGATTGTTTTTATTCTGATTCTGGTTTTTGCCTGGTATATCACCTGCTGGGTATGCAGCGGGCTTATGGCGGCAAGGCTTGGCAGGAATGTCGCAGGATGGGTTCTGCTGGGGATTCTGATTTCTCCGCTGCTGGTCATGCTCTGCCTGTGGGCTCTTGACGAAACACCCGAAAAGCGTCGCGAAAGAATCATGGAAGAGGAAGAATGGCGTATCAAGGTCCGGAATGACAAGGGTATAAACTGATTACGACAGTTAATTGTTCCTTTTGCCAAAGTAAATGGGGTACCCGAATAGAGTACCCCACGTATACAGAACTAGAATTCTATCCCATTCAGACTTATAATGGCATCAATAAGTTCCTTTCCAGGAAAATCCGCCATTACCATACCGACATATTTGTCAAACATTTTCCCTTCTCCGATTCTAGCCGCGGAAAGAATGTTAGTTCCCTCAAACAAGATACTACCTCTGACACGAGGAAAATCCGGGTACTTATGAAAGAGAGCTACCAGACCAGTCGAGAGTCTTTCTCCGTCCGTTGCCGGACGAGACTGTCCACTGGCAACGAAATATGGGAAAGAGCCGCCTGATCCGGATAAAAAGTTTACGTATGTCTCCTTTGATGACCTGTCGGATTTATTCGCATCATCGAAATGTTTTTTGACGGCTGACCATTTGTCATATAAATCCCAATTTGTCTTCAGATTATACTTATCCTGAACGTTTAAAGTATTCCATTGCACGCCTAATTGATACTTCTTTCCAAATTTTTGGAGTACGACAATACGGCCTCTTGTCTCCCTGAGCGGTGGATCCTGAGGAGTGGAGCTTTCCATAGGATTCCAGAATAAATTCTTCCTAGGTTCAAAATACTTTGTCTTGAAAGTCTCCTCGAAAGAGTCAGAGCTACTATGCTCCTGCTGAATCCTCATATAAACGGTTTCCGCCGGATGGTAAAGAAGAAACGTATAGATAGTGTCAAGCACTTTATCGAATGTGGCTTTTTGGTAAACAGGACCATGGTATATCACAAATTTGCCATTTTCCTCACAACACCTGATATCCAAGACACGGATACCGGATTCAAGCTGTGTCTTGAGGCTGGCAGTCTGACACGCCACTATGTCTCCACCATAAAACGACATGGTATCATGCGTGCCAGGAAGAGACAGACCACTCATGTAGCGTTCATCCTTTAAGTGAATCATCCACGAAGATCTGTCAATGCCAATTTCTTTGTCATGGCAATATCCAGCAGGATGAGTGTCTTTTTGGAAAACATCATTGACATCAACGTTAATCGCTGAACTCCTTGAATGCTTGCTATTCAAGCATTCATCTTTTTCGTTTTTCATAACAGTGTTTTTCTTAAGTCCCTACTCTTTTACAATTTAGTTTTTCGGGGGCCACTAATCAACGTTGACGGGCAAATATAACACAAATAATTAAAACGTTATAATATTTTGACTATAAATTTATTACAAGTGGTACTTTTTACACGGAAAAACATCTTTTTGAATAATTGATTACCTTTGTATTTGGCAAATATTTAAAAATGGAACCAAAGATTGAGAATCGAAAGTACGGACTTGATCCAATAGTCGGAACGGCCCCCGAGATACTGATTCTGGGGTCGCTGCCGAGCGACGAATCGATCCGACGGCAGGAGTATTACGGGCACCCGCGTAACCGGTTCTGGCCGGTCATGGCCGCTGTCCTCGGCGAGGAGCCACCGACCGGTTACGAGGCCAAGAAGGCCATGTTAAAGGATCATAAAATCGCGGTCTGGGACGTCTTCGCATCGGCCCGGAGACACGGCAGCCTCGATTCCGCAATCCACGACGAGGTCCCGAACGACATCGCCGCCCTTCTGCGGGCCAACCCGTCGATCCGCACCATCTGCCTCAACGGAGGCAAGGCCGCGACCGCCTTCCGCCGCTTCTGCCGCCTCAATCCCGGAGCCATCGACCTCTCCATGTACAAAGTCCATGAATTCGCAAGCACCAGTCAGCTCAGCATAAGCGTCGGCTGGACCCTCCCCCGCCTCATCGAGCAGTGGCGTTCCCTACTTTTCTAGCATGAAGAGCTCGCGTTTGACGTAGTCGAGGTCGTCCTGGGCGGCCTCGTAGAGTTTTGTTCCGGGCTTGCCGGCCTTAAGGTAGCGCTCGTACCAGATCCTGGCCTTGGCATAATCTTTCTTGCGCATGTGGCAGTAGGCTATCGAATATACCGAAACGAGGCCCGTCGGGTAGGCTGCCAGAGCCTTTTCATAATATCTGAGGGCCATGTCGAAATCCTCTTTCGCGACACAGTCGTCTCCTGCAGTCTTATAGACATTATATAGGTCGAGAGGATCCGGAGTCAGTACCGCTTCGGCCTTGTCATACCACTCCTTGACGCCGGAACTGAAATCCTTATTGAAAATACTCTTGACTCGGGCGATGTTAAGGGCAAGCGTATAATCCGTGGAGTCGATTTGCCACGCCCGGACGAGTTCTTTCTCAACATCCCTGAACTGGAAGGTTTCCCTGAGGGCAAGTCCGAGATACAGATGCGTATGATATGAGTCGTCCTCCAGAGAGTCACGATTGAATGTCAGAAGGTCGATGGTCTTGTCATAGTCCTTCTTTATATAGAAAATCTTCGCCCGGATCTGGTTGATCGTAGCGTTGGTCGAATCATATTCCATGTACCCGCCGGTAAGGTCGAGAATCTTGTCGTATTCTTTGTTCTGAAGCAGGATGGCGGAGAGTTTCGTGATGGCGCCGGCGTTTCGGGGCTGACGGTCCAGGGTCATCGTGTACCAGACCCGCGCAGAGTCAGGCTGTTCGAGTGCGGCGTAGGAGTCCCCCACCATGGTCGTTATCGCCGGAATCGTGTCGGTAGCAGTTATTTCGCGACCAAATAAAATAGCGTTTCCATAATCTTTCTGACGGTAGCTGATAGCGGCGAGACGGACTTTGACGGTCAGGTCAGTCGGGTCGAGCTGGTAAAGCAAGGCATAGACTCCTGCAGCATCTATCGCGTTGCCGGACTGGAAATGGCAGTCGGCAATCTCTTTCATGATCGCAGGATCGAATGACCCCGGACTAAGACAGGACGTCAGGACTGTGATCGCTTCGTCGAATTTATACTGGCTCTTAAGCAGCCGGGCGGTTTCGAGAGCCTGGCGGTTATCGCCGGCCCCTGTTTCCTGCGCAAAGGCCGGAAGCAGCATCAGAACCGCAATGGCGGTTATCAATATCCTCTTCATGACTGATTGGTTTTATGCAAAAGTATCTATTAAATACGGTAGTTGCAAGGCTTCTCCGAAAAAAATTTGTAAATCTCCGAAAAATATTAGGAGTTTTAGGAATTATTTGTAAATTTGCATCAGAACAAAGTATTTAGACCATGAAACAGAGATTGACTGCAAAAGAAGAAGAGGTGATGGAGATCATCTGGAACACTGGGAACGTCTTCATAAGGGACATAGTCGCCCAGATGCCGGAACCGAAGCCTAGCTATAATACTGTGGCGACTCAGGTGAAGTTTCTCGAGGAGAAGGGATTCCTCGTGCGCAAGCCGATGGCAAATTCTTTCCAGTACAGTCCGGCCTTCTCCGAAAAGGAATACAGGGGCCAGACAATCCTGAGCATGATTTCACAGTTCGTAGAGGAAGAGAAAATGAGCCTTGATGAGATCAAGGAACTGATAACACAAATTGAAAACAAGCGATGATGATGGCCTATATATTAAAAAGCGGGCTTCTGATCTCGCTGTTCTATTCTTTTTTTATCCTGTTCATGAGAAGGACGACCTTCTTCCGGTTCAATCGTGTCGTCCTCCTCGTGGGCTCGACGATCTGTCTTACTCTGCCGCTGATCGATTTCGACTTCGGACCGGCTCTGGAGAGCATGTACTTGCCACGCCTGGTTCTCCCGGCCTCGATCGTCGGTAGTGACGGACCGTCTGCCGCAGCGGCTCAGGGATCATGGAGCTGGAAGGAGTTTCTGACGCTGGTCTATATTCTCGGCGCCGAGGGCGTGGTCCTGCTGACCGCCGCCTCGATCGTCAAGACCGTCATCATGATCCGGAGAGGACAAAAAACCGATTTCCCGGACCTGAGACTGTCAGTCGTCGAAGAGGACATGCCGTCGTTCAGCTTTCTCAGGAACGTTGTCATGAGCCGGGAGGACTTCGAACAGAATCCTATGATTCTGACCCATGAGCGGGCTCATGTCCACAGTCTCCATTCGGTCGACCTGCTGCTGTTTTCGGTCGTCCTGGCGCTGCAGTGGTTCAACCCGCTGGTGTGGATCATGCGGACGGAGCTGAAGATGCTCCATGAGTATGAGGCTGACGAGGCGGTAATCAATCAAGGCATCGATGCAAAACTATACCAATTATTGCTTGTGAAGAAAGCTGTGGGAGCGCAACGCTTCCAAATGGCCAACGGCTTTAATCACACTAAACTCAAAAACAGAATCACTATGATGCAATCAGTCAAATCAAGCAACTGGCTCCGTCTGGGCTATGTAGCTTGTGTGCCAGTGCTCGCAGCGGCGCTTTGTTTCTGCACCAACAAGAGCAATTCTCCGATGGATCCCGCAGATAAGGCTTTTGAGGCTACTTTGAATTATGACAAAGTAGAGTCTGATATTCCTGTAGAGGTTAAGACCATGACGAAAGAGATTGACAAGGAGGCTATTCCTTTTAAACTTGTCGATGTACAGCCTACTTTCAATAGCGGGGATGCAAATGCTTTCGCGAAGTGGGTGAATACCAAACTCGAATATCCTGAGAGTGCCAAGGAAGCAAACATCCAGGGCACAGTCATGTGCCAGTTCGCTATCGACGAGGAAGGAAATCTGGTAGATGCCCAGATTATCCGCGGAGTCAACGAGGCCCTTGACAATGAGGCTCTGCGCGTACTCAAGATGTCCCCTAAATGGGAGCCAGGTTTCATGGACGGCAAGCCGGTCAAAGTCACCTACTCGTTCCCTATCATCTACACGTTAAAGTAGAATTCAGAGATGTCTGGCTAGTCTGAACTCCGTGCCTTACAGTACGGAGTTTTTTCATGCGTCATTGCCGGCTGAGGCAGGCGATGTGGGCCTGAGGGGCTTCCATGATATTCCAGGAGAGGACAGCGCCGTCGTAGCCGCAGCCCATGATTTCGTCAAGACACTCGGTGACGTATTCCGGAGAAGTCTCGACTATCCCCTCGCGGTAGTTGATCTCGATACCCGGATAACGGCCGCAGGCACATGAGCCCATGGCCCTGAGCTGCGAGCGGAGGAAGTCGACGTCCATCGGGAATTCAGGATAGCCGCCGGCGTCCGGGATGGCAGCCCGCATCAGGTCGTATTCGAAGCCCATGCCGGCCGGCGCGAGAGTCTTCCGGTAGAGCATCGGTTTGATGAAGTCGGCATGGCTGGAAAGAATCGCGTAATCCTGCCCGACGAACGGAGCCATGAACGGAGCATAAAGGTCCATTCCGATGATCAGCCCACGGCTTCGGAGACTGTCGGCGATTGCTGCGACGGCGTTGCTGACTACATGACCCTTCGCCTCGAAGAAGGCCGCAGCGAGAGGCTCGGCGAATTCCGGTCCGACAGCGGGATCATATGACAGCAGATCGAAGAAATGGTCGCCCTGCGTCTCCCAGGCGGCTTTCACGGCCTCCAGATCGACACCCTCGTTCCAGAACTTGAGGACACAGTCGGGGCAGCCGCAGTTAAGGATACCGCTGACTCCGCTGACGAAAGACTGAGTGCGGATACGGTCCATGAATACGCCGTCGAAGCCGCAGTCGGCGAGTTCATGGTCATAAAGCGCCAGTAGGTTGGCGGCGTTCTGCGGGTTGCCGGGACAGTTGAAACGGAAGCCCTCCTCGGCAGCAAGGTCGAAGTTGGCGGGGATATTGCCCCAGAGGTCGACGGCAGGGACGTTGTCGCAGACGCCTTCGGTCTCTGCAAAGACAGGAAGCCAGAACAGCATCTGGATATTCTTGGAATGGAGATGAGAGCCGAGCTGCTTATAGAAATCTTTATCGAGGGTCCAGCCGATGATTACTTTTTCCACGTTGATAAGGCTGGCGACGGAGTCGATCCTGCCGCATACCTGTTCTACGGTGTAATTTGCCTTGTCCCATCCGCCGAGGGATACCTGGACGACATATCCTGGCTGCTTTTTCTGGTTGCAGGCCAAAAGAGAAAACGCGACAATCGCCGCAATGATCAGTCTTTTCATTACTGTGTTATTAATTATCTGCCACTAAAATAGCACATTCCCGCGAAACGCTTGCGGCATAATGCGTAAACTTTAGGGGATAATTCCCTACCGTGTCTTGATAATTAAACAGAATCTTAATATCTTTATGGCGGGAACAACACATTGGGTTACATGAAACAAAAATTCACCGTCGGAATTTCATCCATCCTTTTAATAATCCTGTCCGCTCTTTACGTGTTGCAGCCTCTCAGCCCGAAACCTGCTGCAGCTCCGACAAGCGACTGGTGCCGTTGGGCTTTTGCTCAGTTACCTGACCATAAGTCACTCTCGGAAATCGACAAATCTGCATTTTCCACCGAATTCTACGCCATTCTGGAAAAAGCATTTACGTCCTATGAGAACGAAATCAAGCAGTACCCTGACGGGGTTCCTTCCGGGGAATTCCTGACCTACTGGTATGACGGCGACGGAGACTCGATCTTCGACGACAAGGACCTGTCTTTGAGATTCCTGCCGAGTGACGCCGTCGAGGGCACGGCAGCAGTCAACATCTCCGCTATCACGCCGTCGTTAGGATTCAGGGACAAACCTCTGCAGTACAGGATGGACCTCGTCTATGAATACGGCGCATGGAGAATCGACGACTGGGAGAATCTGACTTACTCCTTCGGCGGGACCATGAGAGACTCAATCGAGCGGTATCTCGAACAGTAACCGGTCAGACTTTCAGCTCAAGATGCAAGCGCCTGAAAAGCCAGGCGACAGCGACGCACAGGAGGGCGAGAAGGAGGCATTTCCCGATTCCGAGCCAGCCGGTAAGCCAGTCCGGAGCCGAAAGACCGGCGAACTTACGGATCGCGTAATAGATGTACGGGATCATATAGACGGTCAGAGTCATAGTTCCTGAAGGCGCGAGCGGCGCGAACCAGCCCGTCAGCCTGAATCTCTCCAGAATCCTCAGAAACGAATAGAACGCCAACGAAATGCTCATCGTGTACATGCACCATGGCAACGTCCCTTCGTTCTTGGATATTATCCAGAAATCATGCGACAGCCACCCCAGCGCAAAGAACGCCAGCGCCGCCAGAATGCCCGCGGCAAGCCGGTAACGGTCGCGCAGGCTCCTCTCCACAATCGTAGTCAGAAGGCCGCCCATGACCATGATCGAGCTCGACCCGTTCCCGAGATTCAGCGCTCTCCCGAGCTCGGTGATGAAATTCCTCGAAGGCAGTATCGAGTCGCCTGAACGCATGTCCTCAGTCAGAATATTCAGTCCTATAAGTCCGATGAACAAAAGGACCAGACCTATTGAGCGGCGCCGGAGCAGCAGGTAGGCGACTGCAGCGAACAGATAGGCCCATCCGATCATGCCAAGGATGCCCCACCAGCCGGCACGGAAGACTCCCCCATGCTTATAGCGGACCGTCGTCGCAAGGAAGATAAGCAGGACCAATCCAACCGCCCGGAGTAGCTTGCGCCAGCGGAACTCCGCCGGATAGCGGTTCCAGACCAGGAAGAAGCCTGCCAGCATGATGAGCCAGTAGAGGCCTTTGCTAAAGGTATGGCCGTCGGCGTTCTGAATGAACACGCCCATTACGATTAGGGCGAACGTGCGCGAAATTATGTGCCCGAGCATCGATTCTCCGGACGCCCCTTTCGCGGAGCGGCGGTCGATCGAATACGGGATGGACAGGCCCACGGCGAAGAGGAACATCGGGAAGACGACGTCCGCCAGGCCCATGCCGTCGAAGTCGGTTTCAGTATGTTCCATCCATGCCGGCACTCCATGCACGGTCCACAGGTCGTTGACGACGATCATCAGTATCATCGTCAGGCCTCTGAAAATGTCAATAGCGATATTCCGCGTCTGATCAGACATAGTCATGTGTAATTGATTTACGGTTCATCGCAGGGCGCCGACCGTCATTTCGCTGCCGATGCCGTTAAGCTCGATGGTATTGTCGGAATCGGGAACGTCCTGGACGCCGTCCTGCAATATTATCCTGGTCTTTACTCCTTTCTTTATGAAATGAACCGGAATTCCTTCCGGGACGAATAGTCTAGATAGCGCATTGACCTGGTTGACTGACAGTTCTCCACTGAAGGATCTCACGGTGATGGACACATCGGCATTGATCGTCAGTTCGACTTTGCCGGCGATATTCCTCAATTCCAGATTAGCGGTCTTGCCTTCGAATTCCACATGGCCGATGCATCTTTCCGGGATGAGAATGCGGACATGGAGCAGTTCCCTGCAAGCGGTGTCGGTCAGGCCTTCTTTCCTGACGGAATCGATGTCGATACGTTCCTTGCCATCGTCAAGTCTGATTTTCAGAAGACGGTCGAGGTCTTTGATTTCGTTTGAGCCCGCGGAAACTACAAGGTCTTCCCCTTCGTAGCCCTCCATCAATACTTCCAGGGCGCTACCGATATTAATGTCAAGATTCTTCTCGGCGTCGAGACCATACCGGAGCCGGGTTTCATACAGGTATGGCTTCGGATCCTGCTGGCGGATTTCGTCCCGCAGCAGTTCATCGACTGAGATATTGAAGAGGTTGGAGAGAGATACAAGATTTGAAATATCCGGCACACCTGCCCCTGTTTCCCATTTGGTTATGGCCTGGCGGCTGACACATATCCTTTCCCCGAGCTGTTCCTGGGAAAGGCCTGCTTCTGTACGGAGCGATCGTATTTTTTCAGATAATTTCATGATACAAATGTATAAAAAAATAAACTTGATTGTGTTACTGTTTGCGCAAAGGTAACTAGCCAAATGAGTGGCATCAAGAAACACCTGTTTGCATCAATGAAGATTGCTGCTACTTTCCGTAGCTACATTGATAAAATCCCGGCATTCATGCCTAAGTTACCGCCATTTACGCAAATAACGGCATAGATTTACGCAAATTGAGAGTACGATTTAAGCGGAACGGCTTTGATAGTTTGTTTGTTTTATCTAATTTCAAGCTACGAAAAAGCCCGGTATGTGAAAGGGCTCAATTAATAAACTAACACTAAATCACTTATGCACCATTTCTTAAAAAACACTTTGTGTGTCCTTACTGTCATGATTGCAAGCGTATCGCTTATGGCACAAAGCAGACACACTGTGACTGGTATTGTGACAGATGAAAATTCTGTTCCATTCCAGGGTGTCGCTGTAATGGTTGAAGGTACCAACATCGGTGCCATCACCAACGCAGAAGGCTATTATCAGATCACTGCTTCTGAGCAGGAGACAATCGTATTCTCTTGCGTAGGCTACAAGGAGCAGAGAATCGTAGCCGGCAATGTTACTTTCCTTAACGTCCAGATGGAGATGGACGTCAACCTCCTCGATGAAACCGTGGTAATCGGTTACGGTGTGGCCAGAAGGAGGGATGTCACCGGATCTATCGCCAATGTCAAAGGCGACCAGATTGTCAAGGCCCAGAACTTCAGTGCCCTCGAGAGCCTCCGTGGCAAGGCCTCAGGTGTCACTATCCTCAACGCTGCCACACAGGGCTTCGCTGCTCCGCGCGTAATCATCCGCGGTACGGCTACCATCAACGCTTCATCAGACCCTCTCTATGTAGTCGATGGCGTTGCGATGGATAATTTCAACCTGTTGAATCCTAACGACATCGAATCCATCGAAGTCCTCAAGGACGCTTCCGCAGCCGCTATCTATGGCGCACGCGGAGCCAACGGCGTTATCCTCGTAACAACCAAGAGGGGCAATACCGGCCAGGAAGGCGACTTCATCAGCTATCAGGGTTCTCTCACTGTCGGCCAGATGGCCCGTCACATGAAAGCGATGAACGCCCAGCAATGGTGCGACACCTTTATGAAAGGACTCGCTAACGAAAACAAGTGGAACGGAATGAACTGGTCTCTCGACCCTGCCACATGGTTTACCGACCGCAGATACTTCGATGCCGCCGGCAAGCCGCTTTACGACACCGACTGGCAGAAAGAAGCTACCCGCACCACTTTCTCCCACAACCACCAGATCAACATCCAGCATAGCTCCAAGAACTCAAGCACCGGTGCATTCCTCAACTACACCGACTTGCAGGGTCTCATGAAGAACACCTGGACAAGGCGTGTGAGCGGCAAGCTTACATTCGATTCCAATCCGACCAAGTGGCTCACCACCAACATCAATCTCATGGTCAACCATACAGTCGGCCGCGTCACCCCTCACAACGCAGGAGCTCAGCAGGCTGTCCGTACCATCATCGAAATGCTGCCATGGCTGCCGGTATATGAGCCTGACTCTGGCGCATACACGACCAGCGCTTCTTCAGACCTCGATCTCGGCTTCGAAGGCATGGCCAACCCGGTATCTATCCTCGACCTCCAGAGACGTCAGAGATATAACACCCAGATATTCGGTAACGCTGCTTTCACATTCCACCTTCTTCCTGGTCTCGACCTCAAGACCCAGTATGGTGTAGACCATCACAGCGTACAGCTGAGAAACTACTCCTCAGTCAATCTTGCCAACCTTTCCCAGCCTGACGGATGGGCAGAGTACATGCACGACGACAGTTTCTACTGGCAGGAGGAGACATATCTTACTTACAGCAACGTATTCAACGACCACCGCATCAACGCAATGGCCGGTCTTTCATGGCAGGAGCAGACATTCAACGAGAACTACGACTGGACAAGCGGATTCTCCGACGACTTCTATGAGGATCACAACATGGGTGTAGCCACTACTCCTGATGCTCCTTACTCTCACTATGACCGTTGGGCCATGAATTCCTACTTCCTCCGTGTGGGTTACACCTACAAGGACCGTTATTCTGCTACCGTCACAGGACGTTATGATGGTTCTTCCAAGTTCGGAGCCAACAACAAGTGGGCATTCTTCCCTTCTGCCGGTCTCGCCTGGACCGTCTCCCAGGAGGATTTCATGAAAGGTATCGATCAGATCAGCCGTCTCAAACTCCATACGAGCTACGGTATCACCGGTAACTCCGAAATCGGAACTTACGAGTCCCTCGCCAAGGTAAGCGCAGGTACTCTTCTCCTTGATGACGTCAGAACTCCATACTCACGTCTCTCTTCAATGGCCAACTCCGACCTCAGGTGGGAAAAGACAGCACAGTTCGACCTCGGAATCGACCTCGGTCTCTTCAATGACCGCGTCAATGTCGACCTGTCATATTATCAGAAGAATACCACAGACCTCCTTCTGAGCTGTCCTGTAGTACACTCCACCGGTTTCACTTCAGTATTCAAGAATATCGGTTCCGTAAAGAACAGCGGTTTCGACCTGCTCATCAACGCTTACCCGATCGACACCAAGGATTTCACCTGGAATACGACTCTTAATGTCAACTACAACAAGAACGAGATCACTCACCTCGGCGAGAACAACGAGGACATCGAGATGAACGGCTGGGTAGGCGGTTCCAACTCTATCCTCAGAGTCGGCGAATCCCTCTCGGCATTCTACGGATACGAGCGTCTCGGCGTATGGACCGAGCAAGACTATGAGGATGGAAAGTGCAAGCTCGCTGAAGTAGGTCGTCCTCACCGTTCAGCGGACAAGAAGGTACTCGGACAGGGCATTCCTGCATGGACCGGAAGCTGGATCAACACTTTCAACTACAAGGGTTTCGACCTCACTGCCGACCTTCAGTTCGTTGCAGGCGTAGAAGTGATGCAGCGTTATTTCCATCCACTTTATGACCGTTTCGGTATCACCAACGGACTCACGGCTATCTATGACGGAGCATACGACGGCACCAATCCTGACGCCATCCAGCAGGCTGTCCGCCTGACCAACAGCGGCCACGCAGGACAGGACACTTCTGTCGACTCAGCTTGGGTTTGCGACGGTTCATATGTACGTCTCAACATGCTCCAGCTCGGCTATACGTTCGGAAAGAATGTCACCGAAAAGCTCGGCATCAGAGGTCTCCGCGCATACATCAGCGGTTCCAATCTCTTCCTTCTCTGCTCAAAGGACTATCTCGGATATGATCCTGAGGACGGCGAGATCGACGACAACCTCGGTGGTAGCAATGCGTTCGGCCAGAACATGCCGTTCTACTCTTATCCTCGTTCAAGGACATTCACATTCGGTGTGAACGTATCTTTCTAGTCGAACCGCTCTAAATTGGAAATAATATGAAAAATATATTGAATAAATCCGTAGCTCTTGTTTCAGGCGCTCTTCTCCTGGCATCATGTTCAGGCTTCCTCGATGAGAACCCTAAGAGTACCCTGACATTTCAGGATTACTACAAGACAGAGGCGCAGGTCACTGCCAACGTAACTTACCTTTACCGCAGCGGCGCACCTACCAAGTTCGCATCCGTCAATGCATATGAGCCTTCATTCGCTGCCAACAACAGCATTCTCACGGGATACTTCACCAACTCATACGAAGGACAGGAGCTTACCAACAAGTACGCCCGTCTCCTCACCCGTCAGGAACAGACACAAACCGTTTCCGGGACTGTGGACGGCGTATGGGATGACTGCTACCGTGCCATCAATGCGGCCAACGGTGCCATCAAGTCCATTCCTTCAATCGTCGAGAACGGCAAGATGTCCGCATCTGCAGGCGCCAACCTCGATGGTCAGGCACGTTTCTTCAGGGCATTCAACTACATGATGCTCGTAAAGGCATTCGGCGATGTCCCTCTTTCTGTAGATTTCATAGTCGACCTTGCCCAGGACACCCAGCTTCCAAGGACTGACGCTGCTCAGGTATACGCCCTCATAGAGAGCGACCTCAGGACGGCAGCAGACGAGCTTCCTGACGCCACCTTCGCCGACAACGGCCACAGGGTGACCAAATGGATCGCCGAGATGGCCCTCACTGACATTCTCTTCTATCAGGGAAAATATTCAGAGGCAGCTGCCGAGGCCAAGAAGATCATTGGTTCCGGCAAGTTCACCCTCGCCGCCAACATTGACAATGAGGCTAACAGCGCCTACAACCAGCTCCGCGCCATAGATGACCTTCCTGAGTCTATCTATGCATACGAGTACAACAGCGCTCTCAGCACAAACGGTTATACTCCATGCCACGCATTCTCAGGATCAGCCACCACGACTTTCAGCACCTGGGTGATCTTCGAGCGAGTATTCGGACCTACCAACCGTTACCTCAATGTCTATGGCACCAATGACCTCCGCGTACAGCCGAACCAGTTCTTCCACTGGACATATGCCCGCCCGGACGATCCTTCCAAGACTTGGTCAGCACCGGAATTCTCCACCGGTTACATGGAAGGCTTCACCAACATCGACTTCGCCGGCATGGGCTATCAGTATCCTGGATGCTGGTACTTCTACGACGAGGACGGCCTTCTCAACACCGGCCGTGGTACTAAGGACTGGAACATCTACCGTTATGCCGAGACTCTGCTTGACGCTGCCGAGGCTATTGCCCAGAGCGCCGGAGTCGATGCCGAGGCTGCAGGATATCTTGCTCAGGTTCAGTCCAGGGCCCTCGGCGAGAGCGTAGAGTCCCTGACAGCTGCCAACCAGGCCCTCTCAAAGGAGGACTTCATAAAGGCATGCTGGACGGAGCGTCTCCGCGAATTCCCGTTCGAGTCCAAGATCTGGGATGACTGCGTACGTACCGGCAAATTCCCTGAGATTTCCACCACCAACCGTGGTGAAGTCGAATATGTCGACCTCGTAGGAGCCACCAACGGTTCAGGTGCCGTAATCAAGACATCCGACCGCTACTGGCCAATCTCCCTCAACGAGAAACAGCGTAATCCTAACCTCACCCAGAACGAAGGTTACAAGGAATAACTATCCCATCATATAATGATTCAGGGACGCCTTACCGGGCGTCCCTGTTTTTTCGTATGTAGCACACAATTATTCTTTATCCGGAAGGGTAAAAACCACTGGCATCGTATATGTCACATCTACTGGAACACCCTTGGTTTTTTCACCTGGCTCCCATTTCTGAGGAGCCGATTTCACCACGCGCACCGCTGAGCGGTGCGGAAGGGACTCGAACCCGCGCTTCGCGCTGATTGCTATCTACGTTACCCCCCGCTGCCAAGGCAGCTGCCCCCTCGGGGGGCTCGGAGGTCGAGGGTTCGGAACCGGCTACTACCATAAACGAAAACAACCACCCCCAAATGGGATGGTTGTTTTGTTTGCGGTGCGGAAGGGACTCGAACCCTCGACCTCCGGCGTGACAGGCCGGCATTCTAACCAGCTGAACTACCGCACCATTAAAGTTTGAATTTAGGCTAAGGCGTTTTTCTCAAACGCGGATGCAAAGATAGGGATATTTTTTCAACCTGCAAATTTTTCCGGGAATATTTTTAAAATTTTTAAGTAGGATAAAAACGCCTCCCAAAGCGACAACAAGAAGGAAAATTTGCTAAATTTGTAATCCCCAACAATATAGAACGAAATGTTAACATTCATCATCAGCATTCTGGCCCTGATCGCCGGATATCTTCTTTACGGAAAGTTTGTAGAACGCGTATTCAACCCGGAGCCAGACAGACCCACCCCGGCAGTCAGCCGTCCCGACGGAGTAGACTACATCCCCCTCCCTACGTGGAAAGTATTCATGATCCAGTTCCTCAACATCGCCGGCACAGGCCCGATCTTCGGAGCGATCATGGGAGCCAAGTTCGGTCCGGCCTCCTACCTCTGGATAGTCCTCGGATGCATCTTTGCCGGAGCAGTCCATGACTACCTTAGCGGAATGCTGTCGGTACGCCACGACGGAGCCAGCCTTCCCGACCTGATAGGAAAATATCTCGGCCAGGGAACAAAGAAAGTCATGCTGGTATTCACCGTAATCCTGCTGATTCTTGTAGGTGCAGTCTTCGTATACAGCCCGTCACTGATTCTGGGCGACATCGCCGGAGACGGCAGCCGCAACGCAATAATGATATGGGCTGCGATCATATTCGCATACTATCTCATCGCGACCATCCTTCCTATCGACAAGATCATAGGAAAGATATATCCGCTCTTCGCGATATCGCTCATATTCATGGCCATCGCCCTCATGGTCGGACTGTTCATCAAATGGCCGGCAATCCCTGAGATCTGGGACGGACTCGCAAACAGAGGCCCGGAACTGGGAGTCAAGGGACAGCCGATATTTCCATGCCTGTTCATAACCATTGCCTGCGGAGCGATCAGCGGCTTCCATGCCACCCAGAGCCCGCTCATGGCCAGATGCATGAAAAATGAAAAACTCGGCAGACCTATCTTCTACGGATCCATGATCACCGAAGGCCTCGTCGCCCTGATCTGGGCAACGATATCCTCATACTTCTTCTTCGCCGGAGGCGCTGAGGAGGTTGGATCATCCCTCGGCGCAGCAGCCCCGACCGTCGTAACGGCAGTTTCGAAAGGATGGCTTGGAGTC
>JAEEGL016523813.1_pt1 | contig 16521 bp, 9 predicted proteins | sample 9134231 | NCBI WGS metagenome assembly JAEEGL01 (sample SAMN16246548, study PRJNA631951) | gut metagenome | biome: gut microbiome; feature: rumen; material: fiber-attached | host: Bos | place: Iran: Karaj | collected 2018-10
AACAGGAATTGGATGCATGGATCAAAGAAGCGATCGCAGATAATAAAGCAGATCTTCAAACCATACCGGACGGGTGCGACCTGATCCTGTATGAGGACGGGGAGATCCTCTACAGTAACTGTACAAAGGAAGAGGAAGAAACGATCCGGAGTATATTTGAGGAGCTGTCACTTCCCGAAGAGAGAAGTTATCTTCAGCAGATCCGCTCTACAAGGATCTACCGGGAATATGTGATCGGCACTCAGGTCCTGCAGGTGAGTTTTCTTATGGAAGCAGACTATACAAGTCCGGACTTTCAGCGTAATATGATCTTTGCGACCCTTGCGGCTTTGGTGATCACCCAGATCCTCTGGCTCCTTGTGACTACCGGCCTGACGGCAGGTAAGATCAGCAGAGAATTAAAGAAGCTATCCGATGCTTCTAAGGAGATCGCGGCACAGAATCTGGATTTTCAGGTAAAGCGCAGCAATATTACAGAGATTGACGAAGTGGCGCAGTCTTTTGAGATCATGAAAGACCAGACCAGAGAGAGCCTTAAGACCTTGTGGCGCAGTGAAAAGGATCGAAAAAAAGCCATGGTGGAACTGGCCCATCAGATCAAGACATCCCTTACGGTCATCCGCGGCAATACCGACCTCTTACAGGAAACGCACCTTACCGATCAGCAGGCGGAATATGTGGAGACCATGCGAAAGCGGGAATCCGAGATCATATCCTATGCACTGCAGATCGTGGAAGATAACAAAGAGTAAATCACAGAAGGGGATTACCATGTACGAGATTCCGGAATACAAGAAGATACCAGTGATCATTGATACGGATGCTGCCTGTGAGGCAGATGATCCCTTTGCCATCGTGCAGGGACTGTTAAGCCCTAAGCTTAGAGTGAAAGCCATCCTTGCAGAACATTTCCGTGCGCCGGCATCCGTTCAGAAAAGCTACGATGAGATCCGGACCATTTTAGATGCCATGAATATGGATGTGCCGGTATTTATGGGGCAGGAAGGGCCGCTGTCGGAGGATAGAGCGGTATCGCCTGCGGCAGAATGCATTATCAAAGAAGCGAGAAACCTTCCGGAAGGGAAACTGTATGTCCTTTGTCAGGGAGCTATCTCCAACGTGGCCATGGCCCTTAAGACAGCACCGGACATTCAGGACAGACTGATCATTGTCTGGATCGGAACCCATGGTACCAAAGAGGACTATGTCCCGTTCCGGGAGTTTAATGCCGGAAACGATGTGGATGCCGCCAACCTGGTGTTGTCATCCGGAACTGAGATCTGGCTGATCCCTTCCTATGTTTATACGACGGTAAATGTAGGTCTGTCGGAACTGGAATGTAAGGTCTCGCCCTGCGGCAAGATCGGGCGACACCTTTTTGATCAGATGATCCGGTATAATCTCTCCGATGAAGCGGTTTGGACCAAGGGGGAGAGCTGGTCATTGGGAGATTCCCCTGCCATCGGTGTAGCACTAAATCCGGACTGCGGGCACTATACCTATGAGGAAGCGCCCTTTGTCAGGGAGGATACGGCTTCCTTAAAAAAAGAGGGGAATCCTCTGATCCGGGTTTACCAGGATGTGGACTCCCGGTATATTCTGGAAGACTTCTTTGCGAAGCTTCGCTTATTTTCAGATAGGAATGCATAATTCAATATGAAACAAAATGAAAAAGTCTATACACTGACCCATACGCTGATGCTGCTGGGAGCCTCCTTTTTCTGGGGTACCACCTTTGTGGCACAGAGTATCGGGGCACAGTTTGTGGGCGCCGGAACTTATCTGGCGCTTCGCACCTATATGGGGATCGTATTTCTGATCCCTTTTGTTATGTTCCGGGATCGCCTGGAATATAAGTCTTATAAAGGCGATAAAAAAGAAAAGCGAAAAGAGGAAGTCAGAACCTTCCTGCTGGGAGGAACCATTGCCGGAGTATTTCTTTTCCTGGGAAGCTTCTTTCAGCAGATCGGTATCTCCTATACCACCGTTGCCAAGGCAGGCTTCCTGACCGCCCTTTATGTGGTATTTGTTCCCGTCGTATCGGTCTTTTTCGGAAAAAAGATGGGAAAACAGCTGTGGTTTTGTATCTTCCTTGCGGTAGTTGGCCTTTACCTTCTGTGCATGAAGGGGGACCTGTATCTGGAAAAGGGAGATGCTCTGATGGTGGTATCTGCTCTGGCATTTACGGGACAGATCCTTGCAGTAGCCCGGTTTTCTGCTAAGATCGATCCGGTGAAACTAACCCTGGCAGAGTTTATCATGGAAGCGATCCTGGCAACCATCAGCATGCTTATCCTGGAAACACCTACCTGGGAAAACATCCTGCTAGCTCTTCCCGCCATCGCTTATGCCGGGATCTTAAGCAGCGGCATTGCCTATACCCTTCAGTCCCTGGGACAGAAGAATTTAAATCCTGCTATTGCTTCCATCGCCATGTGTCTGGAGAGCGTTTTTGGGACCCTGGCCGGCTGGATCGTTTTAAAACAGATTTTGACCACCCGGGAAGCCATCGGATGTACCTGTATGTTTATCGCCATTGTGCTGACTCAGATCACTTTTCCGAAAAAAAGAAAAAAATTTTAAAATTTTTTGAACCTTTTTGAACCGATGCTCCGTCTTTACTTATAGATACAACTGAGGGGTTGTAGAATAATAAGTAAAGGGGAATGCCCGCATTATCGAGCCCATTTACGTAAGAGACGTAGATGAGCTCTTTTTTATTGGTTCAATCCCAACAAGTTTATGAGGAAGGAATGGTAGTGATGAACAGAGGAAAAAGAGGAATCAATCGTATCCTGGCAATCGTTCTCTCACTGGTTCTGTCCATAGGAACCTTTTACGGTGACTATGCGCTGACCCGTGCGGAAGAATCAATCCTGTCTCAGGAAGAGGAAGCTCCTGTAACTGTACAGGAAGATGCTCCCGCACCTGCAGCAGAGAATCCTGATGCAGCTCCTGCTGAGGCGACCAATGATCCTGAGACGGCAGAAGTAATTGCTTCTACCGAAGCCGCAGAAGAAGTTGTAGCGGATGCTACCGCTGCTGACGAAACTGCAGTCGATGAAACCGCAGCAGATGCTACGGTTGCAGATGAAACTGCAGTGGATGAAACGGCTGCTGACGAAACCGCAGCAGATGAAACGGCAGCTGACGAGACCGCAGCAGATGAGACCACAGCAGATGAAACCGCAGTGGATGAAACGGCTGAGGAAACCGAAGCAGAAGAAACCGAAGCAGAAGATGTTTCCGATAATGATATCGATGACATTTCCGGCAACGATGTTTCCGACAATGATATTGAAGAAGAGATCGCAAAGCCTGCATTCAACTACTCCATTACCCTGGGCGGCGTAACGGTTAGCCTGTCTGCTCCCGAAGGCGTTCTGGAAGAGGGCACTACCGCATCCGTAACCGAGGTTACTGCGCAGGTAGAAGCCACTGTAGAAGATCAGATCACCGGAGAAGTAACCGAAGTGATCGCATACGATATCAACCTGTATCGCGCAGACGGATCCCTCTATGATAACAGCTGGTCCGAGGATGGAAAAGTCAGTGTTACCTTCTCCGGAAGCGAGATCTATAACAAGTCCAAAGAAGCTGACGAAGTTTCTGTATACCATACCGATGCAAACGGCAACATCCAGAGCAAAGAGACTACCGTTTCCGTTAACGGTGATGCTGCTGTAAGCGCCATCGGTTTTGCTGCAGAGCACTTCTCAACATATACTCTGGTATTTAAAGATAATTATTATAACATTTCGTGGAATGTTTCCGCTGTAAACGAAGATTACGAGAGCATCGGAACAGGTGCATTCGTTATTGCCGGACAGCCCAACACCACATATGTCAGTCTTGCAGATGTTGCACCTGCCATCAGCGGGTTTGAGTTTGTCCGGGCAGAATATTTCCGTAACGGAAAGGTTCATACCATTACTGGTCTTACGTTGAAAACCTCCTTGAGTAATTCCTATTTTGATGTAGCGGATGAAGCGACTCAGTATACCTTGTATTACACAGGTGCTACCAGTGTTCGTTTTGTTTATCGCGACTTAAATTCCAAGGAATCCGACTGGAGACGTTCTCCTGAGAACGCAACCGTCATGATCCGTAATTATACTGCTGAGAATAAGGATTACGGCCCCGGCTTTGAGAACATGAAGTGGAGCGATATCTCCGGATTAAACTGCACCATCACTGCTGAAAAGCAGGTATGGGATAAGAAGGCAACCGCCGGTTATCGCTATGCAACCTGGACCAATCCTTATAACGGCACCCATCATGCAGGTTCCGTTCGCCGCTTCCAGACCACTTTTGTGATCCCCGAAGGTTTCGATGCCGGCGATTACTACAAGTTAAAGTCTCTGGCTGGTAATGTGGTTCCCATTAACGATGATGTATTTATCTTCGTTTATGCAAAAGAAGACGCAGCCAAGATCAATGACAGCAACTACCTGAATTACCTGGCATTCTGGACCGGTACCACCAATCAGAACGGTGCGGTTAAGTGGCATGGCGTAAAGGGTACTCTGGCACGTAACGGCGGCAACAACTATCCGGATATCGGATGGTACTGCGAAGCCGGTACCGATAACATCGGTAACATCATGTCCAATCTGTACGGTTCCAAGGTACAGGGCGGCATGGAATTCATCGTTGATGTATTTGCAGTAGAGCGTTCCGGTGACGGTGGTATGGCAGAGTTTGCCATCGAAGCTACCAAGAACACCAATCGCTCCTCTGTAGTGGTTAACTACTATGCTCCTGACGGATCCTTTATCGATGCAACCGCAACCAAGGATCTGTTAAAGGATAAGACCTTTACCATCGATTTAAACAAGCACCAGGCAACCGGCAATACCAACGGTACCATCGTAAGTGCTACCCAAAACGGTCAGGAATATAAGGTAACCAATAATTCCATCAAGGTAGACGGAGAAAGCAAGTATGTTGTTAACGTACAGTACGGTATGGAGAAGTTTACCGTTACCTGGAAGAACTATGACGACAAGACCCTGGAAACCGATAAGGATGTTACCTACGGAACGAAGCCTTCCTATGATGGCACAACTCCTACCAGAACAGATAATACCAATAACTATACCTTTATCGGCTGGAATACCAATAAGAATGCTACGACCGGAATTGCAGTAGCAGATCTGTCGGATGTAACTGCTAATGCTGTTTACTATGCAATTTACAAGGCTACGCCTAAGACCTTTACCGTTACCTGGAAGAGCGAAGATGGCAAGTCCACTTTGGAAACCGATAATGACGTAGTCATCAACTCCAAGCCTTCCTATGATGGAAATGTGCCTAAAAAGGCCAATGATGATCGGTACACTTATACCTTTATCGGTTGGGCGGAAAAAGCCAATGCAACCACCGGAAAGACCGTAGATAAGCTGTCTCCGGTTACCAAGAGTATTACTTACTATGCCGTATTCTCCAAGGCTGACCGTAAATTTACCGTTACCTGGAAAGATGCGGACGGAACCGTTCTGGAAACCGATCCGGGTGTAACCTATGGTAAAAAGCCTTCCTTTGATAAGGCAGATCCTACCAAGGCAGACGGAACCTATGTGAAGTACACCTTTGAAGGATGGACATCTAAGAAGGTTACCAAAGCTACGAAGGAAAAGGAGCTTCCTACTGTTACAGAAAATGTTGTTTACACCGCCTCCTACAAGGAAGAAACCGTTCGGGCAGACTATACCATTATCGTAAAAGAGCAGACCGCTCTGGTAGGCCCGAAATACAAGGATGCCACTAAAAAGAAGGTGGTTGCAGCTAAGATTGGCGACAGGATTTCCCGAAGTGATGCTTTAAAGAAGGCCGGATACACCGTACCTGACAATTACCATGAAAGTACAACGACGGCTGAGTATTTTACCATTTTAGCGAACAATGCACAGGAATATGTGATCACCATCGATCTGGATACCAAGGTCATCACCCTGGATCCCACAGGCGGTGCTATTGCAAGTACTGTGAACAATCAGGTGATCGCAGAGTACTACAAGGGCAAGGATGCTATTTACAGTGCAGTCGACAAGAAGATCACTTATGCAAAGACCACCAAGTCCTTTGCACTTCCTCAGGCTACCGCAAAGGCAGATTTTAATTACACCTTCCGCGGATGGAAGAAGACCAACGACCTTTTGGCACTCTTTGCTGGCATCAGCAAGGATGTGACGATCGATCCCGCTACGACCTTTGAAGATTGTACCTATGTTGCTAAGTGGATGACCAACGAGGCAACTAATTACTATGTTGTTCTTCCCGGATATAAGTATCCTAAGGATTTCAAGCAGGAGGTAACTCTTAAGACCAGCCAGACCGGCGAAGCGGTTAAGCAGGATACTTCCAAGTTTACGGCTTCTATCGCATCGTCCGTTCTCAGCAAGGACCTGGTAGATACCTATAAGTCCCTGAAAGAGACCGACGATAAGAACGAAGTGGAAAGCTGGCTGAACGAAGCAACCTACAACACCAACGTGATCACCGGAGAAGACGGTGTAAAGAAGCTGGTGGTATTGGGAACAGACGGTTATTATTACAACGCAAACGTTGCAGATATTGACTGGTATGTTGTGAAGTACCACTTAGTCACTGACAAGGACAAGAAGACTTATAAAGACTGGCATGTAGACGGTCAGGTTACCTGGACCCAGGGCGATGGTGCAACTCATGTGATCAAGTATGCATCCGCGAATACGGATCTTGGTACGGTTTCCATTGAGGTCGCTAATAACACCGTAAAAACCGGAGATGATCTGACAAGCGTTTCTCTGGCAGATGTAACCATAACTCCGAGCTCCGCAAATGGGGTCTACACTGGATACTTTACCGGTTGGACCGTAGAAAACGGCACGACATTATATGATACCAAGGAAGAAGCGATCGCTCGCCTTGGAACCATGCCTAACAAGGATGTAACCCTGTATGCAAACTTTGGAACACGGCAGGGCATATCTATTCAGGCTACCTTAAACGGTAAGACATCTCTTTCCTGGACCTATGATGGCACTGAGCACGTTTTGACAACAGGATATATCGTACTGGACAAGGATAACAAACCGTTAGAGGACGTAACTTTAGAAAACCTGAAGTTTAATACCGTAATGAATGCTTCAGACGTAGTAGTTGCAGAAGATGAATCAACCATAACGGTTAAAAATTTCAATCCGTATACACATATTATGTATACACCGCAGTCGACTACTACCATCAATCGTATTTCGCCTTCGGATATTACCTGCCCGTATTATTTCGTCAACATGACTCAGGCAAGTGTTCGGATCGATAGAGCAGATCTGGTTCTTCGTTCTATTTCTGCTCATAAGACCTATGATGGTTCACCTCTTCGCGTAGAGAAGTACCGTACCGAAGACGGAAAGGGTCACGTAGTAGATACCGTCGATGCAGAAGGCAATGTAGTACATTTTGCAGGTATTGACGTAACCTTTAATGAAGAGAGCCAGCAGCTTTCACCCAATGCAGATGCAGAAGTTCCTACCAAGAATGCATTTACGATTTCAGTTACCGATGATTATGTTGATATGAACTATAACATTCAGCCGGTATTTGGTAACCTGATCGTATATGCACCCGGACAGGGATCGCAGGAGATCGTATATCCTGTAAACGTAACCGGCCAGAGCTTAACCGCTACCAGAACCGGTGCCTTGATCACTGCTGACGGCTATAGCGTAGCATTAGGTGAGTACGAACTTCCCGAAGTTCTGATCGAAGAGTACTTTGAGGACGAGGAAGAAGAGTACGAAAACGGAACCGCTGCTAGTACAGAAGCAGAAGAAGAAGAAAACGGAACTACTGCAAGCACGGAAGCAGAAGAAGAGGAAGACGACGATGACGATTGGTGGTCATATGCTGAACCTCTGGCAATGCTCACATTGCGTGCACATGCAGCAGACGGAATCGATCTGAACGCTCTTGATCTTGCGGATGCAGATGCTCTGGCAGTAGGCGATGTAACCTATTACATCTTCGGATTATCCTCTCACGGCGAAGGAATTGAAGCCGGTGAGTATGATACCGTTCCCAACGTAGGCGGTGTAACTGTAGTCCTTGAAACAGAGGATGGAAGATTCGATGTAACCGGAGGCTTTGAATTTGAGGCCATCAACGGTAAGCTGACCATCGTGAATCCTCCTGCTCAGGTGATCAACAATCCTCCTACGCAGAATAGAACCACCACCGCTGTATTAGGTGAGAACCGTGAAGTTGAGATCGAGGATGAGGAAGTTCCTACCGTATTAGGTGCAGACAGACCTCAGACCGGCGATAATGCGACTCCTTTTGTATGGGTAGTTCTGATGGCTACCGTAGCGATGATCTTCGGATATGTGATCCTTCGGAGAAAAGAAGAGGAAGACGCAGAATAATCAGATCTTATCACTCATATCATTCCTGATAGAATGGGGGCTTGTAATATTTGTTGCAAGCCCCCGTTTTTTACCTGGAAATGCGCATATTTACGGACTGCTTTTGAGATCAACCTGCGGTTCATTGCGTTTTATGCAAAAGTGCCATAAAATATTTCAATCAGAAAAAAGGAAATCGGATTTTCATGCGGAATATATGTAAATAGAGGCGTAGAAAAAATGACGATACGTGAAAATCTGGAACAAATGGAAAAAGAGTTTCTTTCCCCTTATGCGACCTTAAGTGCCAATTCCAGGGGCCGCGAAAAAGAGGAGGAACCCTGTGATATCCGTCCCGTTTTTCAAAGAGATCGGGACCGTATTTTGCATAGCAAATCCTTTCGCAGACTGAAGGATAAGACGCAGGTCTTTCTTTCACCGGAAGGAGATCATTACCGTACCCGTCTGACCCATACCCTGGAGGTTTCCCAGAATGCCCGTACCATTGCCAAGGCCCTTCGTATGAATGAGGACCTGGTGGAAGCCATTGCCTTAGGCCATGACCTTGGGCACACACCCTTTGGACATGCGGGAGAGCGGGCCCTTACCAGAGTATGCCCGTTCCATTTTAAGCACAACGAGCAGAGCGTCCGTGTGGTTTCCGTTCTGGAAAAGGACGGCCAGGGATTAAACCTGACCTACGAAGTGCGGGACGGGATCTTAAAGCATGAGATGGAGACCAGGCCGGAGACTTTAGAGGGAAGGATCGTTCGTCTTTCCGATAAGATCGCTTATATCCATCATGATATGGATGATGCCATCCGTGCCGGTATCCTTAAGGAATCCGATGTACCCGTAAGGATCCGCAGCGCCATCGGGGAAACCTGTGGACAGAGACTGGATCATTTTATCCATGACATCATTACCAACAGCCGTGATAAAGATGACATCCGGATGTCAGAGGAAGTGGAAGAAGCGTTTCTTGCGATCCGCAAATTCATGTTTGAGAACCTCTATACCAATCCCGAAGCCAAGAGCGAAGAGGGTAAGGCAGAGGTCATGGTGGAAGTCCTTTACGATTACTACTTAAAACACATGGATAAGCTTCCCGGTGATCTTCTGGCCCTTCGGGAACAGGGACATTCCGATGAACGCCTGGTTTGTGATCATATCAGCGGAATGACGGATCACTACGCAGTTGCCATGTACGAAGAAATCTTTATTCCAAAAGGCTGGGATCACTATTAATGTACTATCCTGACGAGATCATCGAGGAAGTTCGAACAAAAAACAATATCGTGGACGTGGTTTCCGGCTACGTCCGCATTCAGAAAAAGGGAAGCAGCTATTTCGGCCTGTGTCCTTTTCATAATGAGAAGAGCCCGTCTTTTTCCGTCAATGAACCGAGACAGATCTTTCACTGCTTCGGCTGCGGAGCCAGCGGGAATGTCTTTACCTTTCTCATGAAATATGAGAATATGTCCTTTCCGGAAGCGGTGCAGACACTGGCAGAGAGAGCCGGCGTCAAACTCCCGGAGGTAGAACAGTCGGAGGAAGCCAAGAAGGCGACCAGCCGCAGGGCGCAGCTTTTGGAAGTATGCAAGGAAGCCGCCAAGTATTTCTATGTGGCCCTTCGAAGCGAAAACGGCGCCATCGGCCTGGAGTATTTCCGTAAGAGACAGTTATCTGATGAGACCATGCAGCGTTTCGGCCTGGGCTTTTCCTATAAGACCAGTTCGGACCTGTGTAAGTATCTTAAGAGCAAGGGTTATGACGATCAGCTGATCATCGAAGCGGGCCTGGGAAGCTTTGATGAACGCTACGGCATGCATGATAAATTCTGGAACCGGGTCATGTTCCCCATCCAGGATCAGAACCATCGGGTCATCGGTTTCGGTGGCCGGGTGATGGGAGAAGGAGAGCCCAAGTATTTAAACTCTCCGGAGACGCCCATCTTTGATAAGAGCCGTAATCTCTACGGCCTTAACTATGCCCGCAGTTCCCGGGCAGGTAACTTTATTCTCTGTGAAGGTTATATGGATGTGATCGCCATGCATCAGGCAGGATTTACCCAGGCGGTAGCCTCCCTTGGAACCGCATTTACCGATGGACAGGCCAATATCCTCCATCGGTATACCCAGAGCGTACTCCTTGCCTATGACAGTGACGGTCCCGGCGTTAAGGCAGCCCTTCGCGCCATCGGCATTTTAAGAGAGTGCGGTTTATCCGGTAAGATCATTCATATGGACCCCTATAAGGATCCGGATGAATTTATCAAGAACCTTGGTAAGGATGCTTTCCAGGAGCGGATCGACAAGGCAGAGAACAGCTTTTTCTTTGAGATCCGTATCATGGGACGGGATTATCACATGGATGATCCCGATGAGAAGACCAGGTACTATCATGAGATCGCCAAAAAGCTGATCACCACCTTCCGCGACGAAGTGGAGCGGGATAATTACATTCAGGCGGTGGCTACCGAGTTTTCCATCGGTGTGGATCAGCTTAAGAAGCTGGTATTACAGGAAGCATCCGCGGGGGTAACTATCCCCCAAAGACCCCGTTCGGGGATTCAGAAGAAAGAAACCGATACATCTGCGGTACAGGCTCAGAAGATGCTGATCTCCTGGCTGGTGGATGTACCCGGTTTGTATACAAAAGTGAAGAAATACCTCACGCCGGAGGATTTTCCGGATCCGGTATTTCACCAGGTAGCAGAAAGGATCTTTGCTCAGTTGGAAGAAGGCACGGTGAATCCTGCCTCAGTGATCTCCACATTTGAGGAGGAAGAGGAGCAAAGAAAGGCCGGAAGCGTCTTTAACGCGCCGGTAGAAGGTCTGGAAAACAGAGCCGACAAAGAGAAGGCCTTTCATGATCTTTTATGCACCGTTAAGAAAAACAGCTATGAACACCTGACGACGTCTCTTGCGGGAGATGCGCAGGCAATCACGAAATTGATCGAAAGCAAGAAATTGCTGGAAGAGCTGAGCAGGATCCGTATTTCCATGGATGATCTGCTGTGAAGCACTAGGAGGTAAGATGGCAACTAAAAAAACAGATGCAGAAGAGAAGAAGACAGTCTCCAAGGCTAAGGCTGCAAAGGCAGAAAAAGCCGAAAAGCCTGCAAAAGCCGTGAAGACTGCGGACTCCAAAAAAGAAACTGCAACGAAGAAGGCAACTGCAAAGAAGGAAACTGCCGAGAAAAAGGAAACTCCGGAAAAGAAAGCTCCGGAAAAGAAAGCAAAGGCAGTAGCTGAAAAGAAGGAAACTGCTGAAAAGAAGGAAACTGCTGCAAAGAAGGAAACTGCAGCAAAGAAGGAAACTGCAGCAAAGAAGGCGCCCGCGAAAAAGGCTGCAGCAGAAGAAAAGCCTGCTAAGAAGACAGCGAAAAAGGCAAAAGAAGCAGAAGAAGCGACCAAGGCTCCTGCAAAGGCTGCAAAAGCCGCAGCAAAGAGCGTAGAAGAGAGCCTTCCCGACGAAATGATGGATGCTTCCGATGAGGAAGATACCGCCAAATTCGAAGAGAAGGTCCGGGAACTGGTTGCAAAGGGCAAGAAGAAAAAGGGCGAACTGGATTATCAGGAAGTTGCCGATGCCTTTGCGGAGGATCAGGACGATCACTTTGATAAGGCGCTGGAACTGTTAGAGCAGAACGGTATCGATGTGCTCCAGAAGATGGAGGATACCGAAGAAGAGGAGATCGATGATGAAGATATCCTCTTAGACGATGAAGACGAAGTGGACATGGAAAACATCGACCTGTCCGTTCCCGACGGTGTCAGCATCGAAGATCCGGTGCGTATGTACCTTAAGGAGATCGGTAAGGTTCCCCTTCTGTCCGCCGAAGAAGAGATCGAACTTGCCAAGCGTATGGAAAACGGTGATGAGGATGCCAAGAAGCGTCTGGCAGAAGCAAACCTGCGTCTGGTTGTCAGCATCGCAAAGCGCTACGTAGGCCGTGGCATGCTGTTCCTGGATCTGATCCAGGAAGGTAACTTAGGTCTGATCAAGGCCGTTGAAAAGTTTGATTATACCAAGGGTTATAAGTTCTCTACCTATGCAACCTGGTGGATCCGTCAGGCCATCACCAGAGCCATCGCGGATCAGGCAAGAACCATCCGTATTCCGGTACACATGGTAGAGACCATCAACAAGCTGATCCGTGTCAGCAGACAGTTACTGCAGGAGTTAGGCCGTGAACCGACCCCCGAAGAGATCGCTGCCGAGATGAAGATCCCGGTAGAGCGTGTACGGGATATCCTGAAGATCTCTCAGGAACCGGTTTCTCTGGAAACTCCCATCGGTGAAGAGGAAGATTCCCATCTGGGTGATTTCATTCAGGATGATAACGTTCCGGTACCGGCAGATGCCGCTGCATTTACCCTGTTAAAGGAGCAGCTGGTGGAGGTACTGGGTACCTTAACAGAAAGAGAGCAGAAAGTCCTGCGTCTGCGTTTCGGTTTAGACGACGGCAGAGCCAGAACCCTGGAAGAAGTGGGCAAAGAGTTTAATGTTACCAGAGAGCGTATCCGCCAGATCGAGGCCAAGGCACTCCGCAAACTCCGTCATCCCAGTCGCAGCCGTAAGCTGAAGGACTTCCTTGATTAATGGAATTATCAAAAAGAATGCAGGCCATAGCGGATCTGGTCCCTTGGGGCCTTCGGGTATGCGATGTAGGCTGTGATCATGCCTACATCCCCATTTACCTGATGGAGGAAGAGATCGCAGCATCCGCTCTCGCCTGTGATGTAAAAGAAGGCCCTCTTAAGATCGCAGAGGCCAATATAAAAGAACACGGACTGGAAGATAAGATCATAACCCGCCTGGGAAGCGGTCTTACGAACGTTTCCGCAGAGGAAACGGACCTTGTCATCATCGCCGGAATGGGCGGGAAGCTGGTGATCCGTATCCTGGAGGAATCCATGGATAAGGTAAGGCGTATGAAGGTGCTCCTCCTCCAGCCACAGTCGGAAGTCGAAGAAGTCCGTGCATTTTTAAGAGACAATCACCTGCAGATCCTGCAGGAAAATATGGTGGAAGAGGATGGGAAATACTATCAGATCCTGAAGGTTTCCCCCTCGGATACGATCACTAACCAAACACTTCCGCTTTCTCAGGAGACAGTGGATCTGTTTGGTCCTTGTCTTTTAATGGATAAGAATCCGGTACTGCTTCATTTTCTCCGGTATAAGCAAACTGTCTGTGAGAAGATCCTTATGCAGATGGACAAGGCAGGTGTAGATGCCGGGGAAAGACGCCCCATGGAAGAGCGCTTATCCCGGATTAACGAAGCACTTTCCTATATGGAATCCTAAGTGGAGGTTTGGATGCGCTTAAATGAGATCTGTAAGATTCTGGAAGAACTCTCTCCCTTATCCTTTGCAGAAGAGTGGGACAATGTAGGACTTCTGGTGGGAGATCGGAATAAGGACGTGCACAGTATTCTGCTGGCTGTCGATGCAACCGATGATGTGATCGATGAGGCCATACATCTGCAGGCCGACCTGATCATCACCCATCACCCCATGATCTTTCGGGGAATGAAAAAGGTGGTGGAAGAGGATTTCATCGGCAGGCGGGTATTAAAGCTTGCCGGGAGCGGGATCGCCTATTATGCCATGCATACCAACTTTGATGTCATGGGGATGGCAGATGCCGCTGCAGATGAGATGAAGTTATCCGGCGCCCGTGTCCTTACGGTAACCTATGAGGATGATATTTCCAAAGAGGGGATCGGCAGAGTCGGAGAGCTTCCGGAGATGATGAGTTTAGAGCAGTGCGCGGAATATGTTAAAAAGGTATTTCGTGTGGAACAGGTGAGAGTCTACGGAGACCGGGGAGATCTGGTAAAAACCGTAGCCATCTGTCCCGGTTCCGGAGAGGATTCCATTGGTGATGCCATTGCAGCCGGAGCGGATGTACTTGTTACCGGCGATATCAAGCACCATGCCGGGATCGATGCAGTAGCAAGAGGACTGGCCATCATCGATGCCGGTCATTACGGAATAGAAAAACTGTTTATCAATTACATGAAAGATTTTCTGGCAAGAGAAATACCCGGAATGGTCCTGCACACCGTCAGGGAGCAGGAACCTTTCTGGACGATTTAAGGGGAGAGGACAGCTATGATTCAGTTAAAGGTACTGGTAAACGGAAACGATGTAGAAAGGGAATATCCCGACAATACCACTTACAAGGAGATCGCAGAAGAGTTTCAGCCGCAGTTTGATCAGAAGATCGCTCTGGTAGAAGCAGACGGCAAGCTTCGGGAACTCTTTAAGAGAGCCGACGGAAAAAAGGAGATCTCCTTTATCTTCTACAACGATCTCACCGGTCACCGCACCTATGTGCGTACCGCCATGATGGTCTTCTTAAAGGCACTTGATGATGTACTGGGCAATGAGATCGCTTCCACCATCCGTGTAAAGTATAAGATCGGCCCGGGGTATTACTGCACCAAGGAAGATAACCTTACCATCACCGATGAGCTGATCGCTAAGATCGATAAAAGGATGCAGGAGATCATCGCTGCCGATGTGAAGCTGATGAAGGCTCCGTACCCTGTGGATAAGGCTCTGGAGTTTTTTGAAGAGCAGAATATGCATGATAAGCAGGAACTGTTCCGTTTCCGCAGAAGTTCCTTTATCAACATCTATGATATGGACGGCTACAAGGATTATTACTACGGCTACATGCTGCCCAGTGCAGGCTATGTGGATCTGTATAAGCTGACCAGCTATGATGACGGCTTTTTACTGATCCTTCCCACCAGAGAAGATCCCAGGACCCTTCCGGAGTTTAAGCCTCTGCCCAAGCTCCTTGGCACCTTAAAGGCTTCCGATGAATGGGCAAGAGCCTTCGGTATCTCCACTGTAGGGGACTTAAATGCAAGGATCTGCAACGGCCATGAGAGCGATCTGATCCTGGTGGAAGAAGCTTCCCAGGAGCGGCGAATCGCAGAGATCGCAAGAGAAGTAAACGGCAGAGAAGGCGTTAAGTTCGTTATGATCGCAGGTCCTTCCTCTTCCGGTAAGACCTCCTTTGCAAACCGCTTGTCCATTCAGCTGCGTACCCTTGGTAAGATCCCGCACCTGATCAGTGTGGATGACTATTTTGTCAACCGGGATCAGACCCCTAAGGATGCCAACGGCGACTATGATTTTGAATGCCTGGAAGCCATCGATGTGGCACAGTTTAACCAGGATATGACAGATCTTCTGGCAGGTAAGACCATTAAGATGCCCACTTATAACTTTAAGTCCGGCAAGCGGGAATATCTGGGCAATACCATGACCCTTGGAAAAGAGGATATCCTCGTTATCGAAGGGATCCACTGCTTAAATGACAAGATGAGCGAGCTCCTTCCCAAGGAGAGCAAGTTTAAGATCTATATCAGTGCTCTTACCACTTTAAATATCGATGAGCACAATCGTATCCCCACCACCGATGGCAGACTCCTTCGCCGTATCGTGAGGGATGCACGTACCAGAGGCAATTCCGCACAGCGTACCATCCAGATGTGGCCCTCTGTTCGTAAAGGCGAAGAGAAGAACATCTTCCCGTATCAGGAAAGCGCCGATGCCATGTTCAATTCGTCTCTGATCTATGAACTGAGTATCATCAAGACCTATGCAGAACCCTTACTGTTTAATATCAGCAAGGAGGAACCGGAATACATCGAAGCCAAGAGACTGCTTAAGTTCTTAAGTTACTTCCTGGCCATCAGTAACGATGCGATCCCGAACAATTCCCTCTGCAGAGAGTTCGTTGGCGGAAGCTGCTTTAGGGTATAACCATTAAATTTCCATAAAGTCTATGGAACAGAATCTTTTCCTGTGTTATAACTAACATTCGGAATGAAAAGATAAGACAGCAAGTAGAACGGATGATCGCGGCAGCCTTTGGCTGGTGAGGAAAGTCCGGGCTTCGCAGGGCAGGATGCCGGATAACGTCCGGTGGAGGTGACTCCAAGGAAAGTGCAACAGAAATAAAACCGCAGCGCAAGCTGTAAGGGTGAAATGGCAGTGTAAGAGACTACCGCCTTCCCGGTAACGGGAAGGGCTGTGTAAACCCCATCCGAAGCAAGACCAAACAGAAAACCATAGATTGGCCCGATCTGTTTTCAGGTAGGTCGCTC
>JAEEGL017443125.1_pt1 | contig 16521 bp, 8 predicted proteins | sample 9134231 | NCBI WGS metagenome assembly JAEEGL01 (sample SAMN16246548, study PRJNA631951) | gut metagenome | biome: gut microbiome; feature: rumen; material: fiber-attached | host: Bos | place: Iran: Karaj | collected 2018-10
CCGTCTTCTGCGGCGTCCCGTCACTTCGCTCCGTGACTTGCACAAGCCGATGGCTGCACCCGTGCGCTTTCCGAGAACACTCAGTTCTCGAAAATGCTCCGCGTCAATCTTCGTCCGCTCGGCGCGAAGCGACGCTTGACACTTCAAGAATCCGAACATCAATTTAGACGTCAATCTTCGTCCGCTCGGCGCGAAGCGACGCTTGACACTTCAAGAATCTTCGTTAATCTGAGCGTCTAAGCCTTAAGTATTTCAATAATTTTTTGTCGTTTTCTTTCCATCGTAACGAATTATTTACTACCTTTACCGCCGAAAACAGTAAAAACCGTATAAAATCTAGAAAACTTATGTATAAGAAAGTCCTTTTGGCCATCCTCCTGGCCATCATCGGCGCCTCGCACGCCGCAGCTCAGACGAAGGAGATGTATGTGGTCTATGAAACCTCGGGGACGCCAACCATGAGGTTCTACTATGACAATCTCCGCAGTACTCGTACGTATCAGACCTTCGACGTGGTAGGCACCACTGTCGGTAGCCTCACCTACCCTGGGTGGGTGAGTACAGACGCAGCCCATGTCAACCAGTGTGCAGGTGCGCAGCGCGTCGCTTTCGACAGCTCGTTCGCGGATGCCCGTCCTACGTCGACCGCTTACTGGTTCTATGGACTGTCGGATCTGACGTTGTTGTTACTGAACAATCTGGACGTGTCGGAGGTAACTTGGATGAACTATATGTTTTGCGGCTGCAGCAGCCTCACTCAACTCGACTTGAGCGCGTGGGACACGTCCAATCTGCAGAATATGGACAGGATGTTCAAGGATTGCAGCAGCCTGACGACTATCTTCATCGGCGATAAGTGGAAGGCGGGCAGCGGTGCTCAGGTGTTCGAGGGTTGCACCAGCCTTGTTGGTGGCGAGGGAACGACGTATGACAGCAGCATGACTGCTCCCTACTACGCAAATACGGACTATGGGCTGACGAACAATCCCGGTTACATGACTCCCTTGTCCTATGCCATTTACAATACCGACCAGCACACGCTCACTTTCTACCATAATACAGGCATGCCCAACTACACGGGCAACGGGATGAAGTTCAGCATCGGCAACGTGACGAACGCTCCGCCTTATCTGGCATGGCATTCGATAGCCGAGGAGGTCCAGTATGTGAATTTCGATTCCTCGTTTGCCAATGCGCGTCCGCGACGGACGACAGGTTGGTTCGCTGATATGACTAATCTGGTGAGGATAAACAATTTGGGCTTTCTGAACACGAGCGAGGTGACCGACATGAGCGTGATGTTCTCTGGCTGTTCTACGTTGACGTCACTGGACGTGTCGGGCTTCAACACGTCGTCGGTCACGGACATGGGCAGCATGTTCTTCCAGTGTTCCGGGCTGACGAGTCTTAGCCTGTCGAATTTCGACACGTCGAAGGTGACCGACATGGGCAGTATGTTCTTCGAATGTAATGGCTTGGAGAGCCTCGATCTCTCCAACTTCAACACCTCGATGGTGATGGACATGAGCAGTATGTTCAATCTGTGTTCCGGGCTGACGAGTCTTGACCTGTCGAATTTCAATACGGGGCGTGTCACGTCGATGTCCTCGATGTTCGGCGGTTGCCGGGAGCTGACGTCGCTCGACTTGTCGCACTTCAATACGTCGAAGGTGACGACGATGTATATGATGTTCGTCAATTGCTTTAAGCTTCAGAGCCTCGACCTGACATTGTTCAGCACGCCGAAGGTGACGGACTTCAGATACATGTTCAGCGACTGCACGCAGTTGGCCACTATCAATTGCTATTTCGACTGGAACAAGGATGGCGTCCAAGACGTCGACATGTTCAAAAACTGTCGCAGCCTCACGGGCGGTGCCGGCACAAGTTTCGATACGAATCACATCGGCATCGGCTATGCGCACCCCGACGGCGGGACGGCCAACCCCGGCTATTTCACCTTCACCGGCTCGTCGGAGGGAGAGTCCTATGCCTATGTCGACAATCCTAACGGCAGCACCCTCACGTTCTACCACGACGGTTTGCGCCAGATGCGCTCAGCGACCGGCACGACCTACGACCTGCCGACGAACAATAGCGTAGGCTGGTCGGCCGTGTGCTCCAATATCCGTCAAGTGGTTTTCGACGCCACCTTTGCGGATGCGCGCCCCACGATCACTTACAATTGGTTCAATCAGATGAGCAATCTGATCACGATCACGGGCATCGAGAACCTGAACACGAGTGCCGTGACCGACATGCAATACATGTTCAAAGGCTGCTCGCAGCTGAGGGCCGTCGACGTGAGCGGCTGGAACACCTCGAACGTCACCTCGATGGCAGAGATGTTCAGGGACTGCTCGACGCTCACGCAGCTCGACGTGAGCCACTGGGACGTGAGTAATGTCAGCAACATGAGCAGGCTTTTTTCCAACTGCAGCGGCCTGACGGAGCTTGACCTGAGCTCGTTCGACACGCAGGAGGTGACGAATATGTCCTATATGTTCTACGGCTGCAGCCAGCTGAGTCGCATCTTCGTCGGTGGCGGCTGGAATATGGCCAACGTCGGCTCCAACACCTACTCCATGTTCAACAACTGTTCGAATCTCGTCGGCGGCTATGGCACGACTTATGACCCAACGCACGTCGATGGCAGCTATGCGCATGTGGATGGCCTCGAGCCCGGTTATCTGACCGACAAGCAGCAGTACCTGACGCAGCCCTATGCGATGCTCTCGGCCGACGGCACGCTGACGTTCTACGGCGACGGCCAATGGATGGCGCATGCCGACGAGGCCTTCCCGCTCAACTTCGGCAACAGGACGCCCAGTTGGTTCAGCCAACGCGCGAGCGTCGCAGCCGTCGTGTTCGACCCCTCGTTCGCGAATGCCCGCCCGAAGAGCACCTCCCACTGGTTCGACAGCATGACCCACCTCGCCGCCATCACGGGCATTGAATACCTGAATACGTCGGAGGTGACGACGATGAGGGGCATGTTCCAGGCCTGTACAGCGCTCACGAGTGTCGACCTGAGCGGCTTCGACACGCAGGCGGTCGCCGACATGACCAATATGTTCTATGGCTGCAGCCAGTTGCAGACCATCTTCGTCGGCGCCGGCTGGACGACGGCCAGCGTGACCGCCGGCAACAACATGTTCGCTGATTGTCCGAACCTCGAAGGCGGCAGCGGCACTGCGTTTGACAGCGGGCACGTGGACGTGACCTACGCACGCGTCGACGGCGCTGAGCCCGGCTATCTGACCGACATCCAGCAGTACCTGATGCAGCCCTACGCGGTGCTTGCCGACGGCACGCTGACGTTCTACGCCGACGGGCAGTGGACGACGCGCACCGGCGCCTACTTGCTCGCCGACGGTAGTCAGGACCCCGGTTGGCTCAACGAGCGCACGAGCGTCACGGAGGTCGTGTTCGACCCCTCGTTCGCGAATGCCCGCCCGACGAGCACCTACCGATGGTTCAACGGGATGTCCAACCTCGTTGCCATCACGGGCATTGAGTACCTGAACACCTCGGAGGTCACGACGATGAACAACATGTTCAGAGGCTGCTCCAAAATCACAGTCTTCGACCTCTCGGGCTTCGACACGCATCAGGTCACCGACATGAGCTACATGTTCGCCGAGTGCAACCTCCTGACCGCCATCCTCGTCGGCTCCGGCTGGTCGACGGCAAGCGTGACGGCCGGCAACAACATGTTCTCGTCTAGCACAAAGCTCGAAGGCGGCAACGGCACGAGATACGACTACACTCACGTCGACGTGACCTACGCACGCCTCGACGGCGGCCCCGCTGAGCCCGGCTATCTGACCGACAAGCAAGCCTATCTCAACCGCCCCTACGCGGTGCTTGCCGACGGGACGCTGACGTTCTACGCCGACGGGCAGTGGACGACGCGCACCGAGACCGTCTATCCCATCCCTGTCTCTCGCGTCAACCCCAGTTGGTACGGCCAGCGCGAGAACATCACAGCCGTTGTCTTCGACTCCTCGTTCGCGAATGCGCGCCCCAAGACGATGTATAGTTGGTTCAGCGGAATGAAGAACCTACTGAGCATCAGCGGGCTGGAACTCGTGAACACCAGCGAGGTGACGGATATGTCGAATCTGTTCTACTACTGCCAGAAGCTGACAAGCCTTGACGTGACCCACTTCGATACGCGGCAGGTCACGACCATGGAGAACATGTTCGGCAATTGCATCGGGTTGACGGAGCTCGACCTGACAGGTTTCGTCACGACAGCCGTCACCGATATGACCAACATGCTCGGCTATTGCACTGGACTGACGGAGCTCGACCTGACCTCGTTCGACACGCAGAACGTCACGAAGATGTCGTACATGTTCAACACGGACAACAAGCTGGTGACCATCTTTGCCAGCGACTGGACCCTTGCCAGCGACGTGAATTCCGAGAAAATGTTCTACTACTGCACTAAACTGGTAGGCGCAAGAGGCACGGCCTACGACGCCGAGCACATGGATGCCGCGTACGCCCATCTCGACGGCGGCTCGGCCAACCCCGGCTATTTCACGGATAGGGAAGCCTACCTGAACGGCCCCTATGCCCTGCTCTCAGACGACGGCTCTACGTTGACCTTCTATGCCGACGGCCAAGGGGCTTCACATCCCAATCGCTATCTGTTGAACGTGAGCAATAATCAACCCAGCTGGATAGCGCAGCGCGCCGGCATCACCACCGTCGTGTTCGACTCCTCGTTTGCCAACGCTCGTCCCGTGAGCACCTATATGTGGTTCTATGGCATGACTAATTTGACCTCTATCGTAGACATCAGATACCTGAACACGAGCGAGGTGACGACGATGGCGCACATGTTCCGTGATTGCAGGGCGCTGACGGAACTTGATTTGGGACGCTTCAACACGTCAAAAGTGACGGATATGGGATATATGTTCTATTATTGTCGATTGCTGACGAGCCTCGACCTATCGCGCTTCAACACGTCTAAGGTGACCACGATGGACAATATGTTCGGATTCTGCTACCAACTCAAGACCCTGAATGTCTCGACCTTCAATACCTATCAGGTTACGCGTATGTACCAGATGTTCCAATACTGTCAGAGCTTGAAGAGTCTTGATCTGACCACGTTCAATACCGCTAACGTCACGCTCATGACCGGGATGTTCTACTATTGCACGAATTTGGAATGCATTATGGTAAGCGCTGGCTGGACGACGGAAAAGGCATCGGGCTCTGATGCTGTGTTTACCAATTGCATCAGGCTCGCAGGCGAAAAAGGAACGGCCTATCGGACGGGTCAGGACTACCTCTACTACGCCCGCCTCGACGGCGGCTCGGACGCTCCAGGCTATTTCTCATCCAATGAAGCTTACGTCGTCTTCTCGGATGACGGAGCCACGCTCACTTTCTACTACGACACACGCAGAAGTAGGCATACCGAAGGCATTTCCTATCAAGTGAACAGGGAGAACTCTTATCCCGACTGGCGTCCAAGCACTTATAACGATAAGCTCACGAAAGTCGTGTTCGACTCCTCCTTCTCACGGGCAAGGCCTAAGTCGACGGGGGCCTGGTTCTATTTCATGCGCAGCCTGAATACCTTTGTTGGGCTGGAGAACCTCAACACGTCTGAGGTCACCAACATGGGATCTATGTTTGGCTATTGCACGTCTTTGACCACCCTTGACCTGACCAGATTCAAAACCAACAACGTCACCAGCATGAGCTCCATGTTCTATGGTTGCACGGGTCTTACAACGATATACGTGAACGAGTGGAGCACGGAGAGCCTGACGTCGTCCGGTAACATGTTCTATAACTGTTCCAATCTTGTCGGCGGTGCCGGAACCACCTACAACAGCAGTCACCTCGATGCTACGTATGCCTGCATCGACGGAGGCCCGTCCTCCAGCACGCCCGGCTATTTCTCTCTCAAGCCTGAAGTGTACGCCTTCATCCCGAATGACGATGCCGCAACAACCGACGTCGACGAATCCCAGACACTCTATTTCTATTTCGACACCTCTCGCACGGTGCGCAAGACCCAGGGAATGACCTATGACTTGAATCTCGGAACAAACTACCCTGCATGGAATAATAAGAGACTAACGATAGCCCACGTGGTCTTCGACAACTCTTTTGCCGACGTGAAGCCGACAACGACATACAGATGGTTCTATGAAATGCGTCTTCTGACGGACATCACGGGCTTGGATAACCTCAATACCGAGGACGTGACCAACATGAGCTATATGTTCTATAGCTGCTATAGTCTGTTAGCCGCCGACGTGAGCCATTTCAACACCGAAAAAGTGACGGATATGACCAGCATGTTCAGTGGTTGCAATTATCTTGCCAGTTTGGACGTGAGCCATTTCAACACCGAAAACGTGAATAAAATATCCGGCATGTTCAACGGGTGTCAATCTCTGACGAGCCTTGACGTGAGCGCATTCAACACTCAGAATGTCACGACTATGACTGGCATGTTCAACGAGTGTCAATCTCTGACGAGCCTTGACGTGAGCGAATTCGACACTCAGAATGTCACAGATATGAGTGCGATGTTCAAGGGCTGTAAATCTCTGACGAGCCTTGACGTGACTGGATTCAACACGGAGAAAGTAGTGAGGATGAACGACATGTTCAATCATTGCGATGCGTTGACGAGCCTTGACTTAAGTGGGTTTGATACGAATAGGGTAATAGATATGTCATGGATGTTCTACAGTTGCATCAATCTGACGAGCCTTGACTTAAGCACGTTCGATACGCGTAAGGTCACGAATATGAGCAATATGTTCTACAATTGCAAAAAACTGACGAGTCTTGACATCAGTTCCTTCAGCACCGGCGCTGTCACGTCGATGAGTACCATGTTCCGTAGCTGTACGAACCTGCTTACCATCTTTGTGGGCAGCGAGTGGACTACAGGAAATGTAACGAGTTCAGATAATATGTTCTTAGGCTGCACGAACCTCGTCGGCGGTGCCGGCACCACCTTCGATGCCGAACACATCGATGCGGCCTATGCCCACGTCGACGGAGGCGCCGACAATCCCGGCTATTTCACCGCCAAATCAACCTACAGCGTGGGCGATGTCAACAAGGACGGCAAGATCACCATCGCCGATGTCACGGCCCTCGTCAACATCATACTCGGCAAGACCACGACCTACGATGAGCGCCTCGCCGACGTCAACGACGACAAAAAGGTGACTATCGCAGACGTGACGGCTCTCGTCAACATCATCCTCGGGAAGTAAAGACGCCTTCAAAGGAAGGCAGCTCGCTGAGCGTATAGTACGTAACACCCTTTGCGTACTATACGCTCAGCCCTTCACGTATATACGCTCAGCCCTTAGCGTACTATACGCGTGAGGCGATGCGTATATAGGTGTGGAGCGCGGCCTCTCTTGGACTTTTTTCGCGTTTCAAGCAAAAAATAGTAAATCGAAAATCGTCAAATTGTAAATTATCATTATCTTTGTGCCGACGCAAGGACAAAAACGCAGGTCTGCGCGCCTTTCGACCTCATCCTCGATTTGTATAAACGTATGAAAATGAGCTTTTTAGCAAATCGGGGGGGGTGAACATTTTTTCTATAGCACCCTCTCGACCCTTTTTGAGCCTTTAAAGCCTCACGGCGCGTTCTGCGCCCGTGTGCGCCACGCTGCGACCGCCCTGACGGCTGTCGCCGCCTTCGTCGTACCCCTCACCTTCGCCGCCTGCGGCGAGGACAACCCTTCCACCGACCCCTCTCGCACCCCCGATGACATCGCCACGCGCGCCATGACCCGCGAGGACAGCATCCGTGCTGGCCTCATCATCATGGTCGACACCACTTGGGACGGCGAGGACCACTACGAATTCTGAACTAACTAACAACTTATAAACCTTTTATTATTTAATCTATTATGGAACTTATTATTATTATTGGTATTATCGGACTCATACTTAGTGGTGATATCCTTAAGTTAGGTAAATAAAGACGTAGTAAACTAACTATTCTTTATTCTTCAGTTGACACTGTTATAAAAGAATCTTACGACAATGGCAAAGAAAGCAAAAGTAGTGAAGGAGAAGTCTATTGAAGACCGCATCTGGGAGAGCGCGAACAAGCTTCGCGGCAACCTCACCGCATCAGAATATCAGAATGTAGTGCTGGGTCTTGTCTTCCTTAAATATATCAGTGATTGCTTCGAGAAGCGTCACAAAGAACTTGTCGAGGAAGGCGACGGCTTCGAGGAAGACCGCGACGAATACACCGCCGAGCATGTGTTCTGGGTTCCGCAGGATGCCCGATGGCAGGTCATCGCCAGCAAGGCGCATGACCCTCAGATTGGTCAGATCATCGACCACGCGCTTGAAGTGATTGGCAAGGAGAATCCACGCTTGAAGAAGGTGTTGCCCAACAACTACTCGCGCCCTGAGATAGACAAGATGCGCTTGGGTGAGGTCGTTGAAATCTTCGACAATATGGATATGTACGTGCATGGCGAGGGCATCGACCTCTTCGGCCGTGTGTATGAGTACTGCCTGCAGAACTTTGCCGCAGAGACGCAGCAGTCGGGGGGCGAGTTCTACACCCCATCCTGCATAGTCCGCACTATCGTAGAGGTACTGCAACCCTTTGAAGGTCGCGTCTATGACCCTGCCTGCGGCAGCGGCGGCATGTTTGTGCAGAGCGCCAAGTTCGTGCAGCAGCACCAAGGCAACCTGCGCAATGTCACCATCTACGGACAGGAGTTCAACGCCAACACATGGAAGATGGCGCACATGAACCTGGCCATTCGCGGCTTGGAGGCCGACCTTGGCGACAGCTGGGGTGACTCCTTCGGCGATGACAAGCACGCCACCAAGAAGTTCGACTTCATCATGGCCAATCCTCCGTTCAACATGAGCGAGTGGGGCGCCAGCCGCTTGGCTGATGACATACGCTGGAAGTATGGCGTACCGCCTGCGGGCAACGCCAACTACGCTTGGATTCAGCACATGGTGCATCACCTCTCGCCGACAGGGCGCATCGGACTTGTCCTTGCCAATGGCTCATTGACGACGACGACAGGCGGTGAGGGTGACATCCGCAGGCGTCTCGTCGAGGCCGACCTTGTGGAAGGCATCATCGCGATGCCGAGCCAGCTGTTCTATAACGTCTCCATCCCCGTTTGCGTGTGGTTCTTCAACCGCAAGAAGAAGAACCCGGGCAAGGTGCTCTTCATCGATGCCCGTGAGATGGGCATGATGGTTGACCGCACCCATCGCGAGCTCAGCGACGACTTTGTGCGCTATGATGCCATCAAGAAGGAGGACAAGCCTTGGGCAAAGCTTCCTGCTGAAGAGTGCGATGTCCAGCGCATCGCAAAGACCTTCCGCGACTATGAGGCAGGCACGCTTGAAGATGTCAAGGGCTTCTGCAAGGTTGCCACCCTCGAAGAGATAGGCGCGCAGGACTGGATGCTCACGCCTGGCCGATATGTCGGCATCGCAGAGCAAGAGGACGATGGCGAGCCCTTCGCCGAGAAGATGCAGCGCCTCACCTCCGAACTCAACGGACTCTTTAAGGAGAGCCACCGCTTGGAGGAGGAGATAAAGATGCAGTTAGGAAGTCTTGGATTCGAAATGGAGGGGTGATTATGGAAGAGTGGAAAGAATATAAATTTACTGATGTTGCTACACTGACAAATGGTAGAGCATATCTTCAACCAGAATTGCAGTCTGAAGGAAAATATAGGATAGTACGAGTAGGGAACCTGTCAGGAGGAGATAATTGGTTCTATTCAGATATGGAATTGCCTGCAGACAAATATTGCGACAAAGGTGATTTATTGTATGCTTGGGCGTGTTCCTTCGGTCCTTACATATGGGAAGGTGATAAAACAATTTATCATTATCATATTTGGAAGGTTAATGTAAATTCTGCCGTGGCGGATAAAATCTTTTTATACTACTACCTAAAATATTATACTCCTAAATGGATGAGGCTTACAAATGGAAGTGTAATGATGCATATAACTAAAGCTTCATTAGAAAGGCAGATTATTCATCTTCCTTCGCTTTCGGCTCAACGCTGCATCGCCTCCGTCCTCTCCTCTCTCGATAATAAAATCGAGTTGAATCGTCGCATCAATGAGAATTTAGAGGCTCAGGCTCAGGCTTTGTTCAAGTCGTGGTTCGTCGATTTTGGGCCCTTCCGCGATGGCGATTTTGTGGATAGTGAACTGGGAATGATTCCAAAAGGGTGGAGAGTGGGAAGGTTAAGCGAAATTGCTGACATAACTATGGGAACTTCTCCATCAGGTACAAGTTATAACACTGAGGGGAAAGGAGATGTCTTCTACCAAGGAAGGGCGGAGTTTGGCTTTAGGTTTCCTCAAAGAAATATGTTCACGACAGAAGCTAAACGATTTGCAAATATTAATTCCGTGCTTGTAAGCGTGCGAGCACCAGTCGGAGACATAAATGTAGCGGAAGAAAAATGTTGTATTGGACGAGGATTGTCCTCAGTTCAATCAAAGAAAGATTTTAATTCATATATTCTATATTTATTGAAAAGCTTAAGACCTGTCTTTGAAAGATTTAATGGAGAAGGCACGGTTTTTGGAAGTATAAACAAAAAGGATTTTGAGGAATTGCAGATTATAGTTCCACCTGAAAGTACTATTTCTAAATATGAATTAATTGCAGAAATTATTGACTCCCAAATTAAGGAAAAAGTATTTGAATCCCGTCGCCTCGCGACCCTTCGCGACACCCTCTTGCCTCGCTTGATGTCGGGGGAGATAAGTATGAATTAATAGCTAAAAAGATATCAAACGATGAGTGCATTAGAAGACTGGTATATGGTAGGGCGTTATGAAGAAGAGATATGGTTTCAGCAGCAGGAAGAGGAAGAAGCATCTTTAGACATCCTTCGCGCCCAAATCAAGGAACTTGTAGAGGAAAACAAAAATCTGCTGGGCCAGCCCCTCACTCCCTTGGAATTTCTTTCTAAGGTAAATGAATCCGTGTCGAAGGTACCGGACATATTTGTAATGCCAGTCTATCTCAAAGGTGTGTTCAGACATGGAAATAATACATCCTACAATAATTACTATTACGACCTCCTGAAAGAAGAGTACACTCAAGAGCAAGTTAAGATATATATACCAGCCCTTTTACGTCAAAGACTTAAGCCCGATTCTTTGGTAATACTGCGAGGAATGCCTTTTAAGAGTATTGATTATACAAGAAGTTCTCTTGAAATCATTTTTCGTGTAGATTCAATAGTGGAAGAGGTCAAGTCGAGAGCTCTCGATCCGAATGACCTTAGGCGAATAGAACTAAGGCAGAGAAAGGTTGCCGCTGGTTTCAAGAATGTAGATAACATAATTGAAACGAAGCTGCTGAACAATCAGCGTCCTAAGGTGGCTCTGTTATTTGCACAAAATTCTATAGTTCTTGCCGATTTTGAGAATGGAAAAAGAGCCGCATCAGCGTCGATAGATTTTGTTGAGAACAGAGTGGCCTTCACACAAACAGCTTTGTTATGCTCAAAATTGAGAGATTTAGACCGTCAAGGCTATGATGCCATAGCACTGGTACGAGGTGGGGGTATTGATTCGAAAACAGACGTGGATAAGCCTGAGGTCATTGAGACGATAGTCGGAATGCAAACGCCCGTTATCTCAGGAGTTGGTCACCAAAAAGAAAATATATTCTTACGCCAAGTAGCCGACAAGTGGGAGCCAACTCCCCAAGGGCTGGGGCAGTATTTTTCGGAATTAGTGGAGAAGGCAAATGATAAGCGTAATAACTCACGAGCAGTACTGGAAGCCTCCGTGAAAAAACGTTATGAAGAACTGCTTAATGGTGAAAAGAATAGGAATTCAGATTTGCAGAAACAGATTCAGACACTGACAAAAACGTATGAAGAAACGGTGGGGAAGATGAGAGACTCGCACAAGCTATCAGTTGAAGCACTTGAGAATAAATTAAACGCAGCGAATAGTAAAAGCCTCACGGTTTACATCATAATAGCTCTTATATTCTTTATTGGTGGTTTGATATTTGCATCATTATTCTAGGAAATAGTAAATTAAAATTCAATAATATGGCAACTGACAACTTCACGGAAGACATATACGAACAGGCGCTGATAGAACTCTTTCAGAGCCTCGAAGGTAAGCAGTACCGCTATGAGTACGGCCCTAAATTAGAGCGCGACTATAGCAACCCGATATTGGATGAAGTATTGCAAACGTCATTGCAACGCATTAATCCTTCGTTGCCAATAACGGCCATCGATGATGCCATCAAGAAACTTCATCAGATAGAGGGCTCGTCGCTCTATGAGTGCAACTTCAAGTTCACGCAGATGCTGCAGTATGGCATTGAAGTACAATACACCGACGCCAAGCATCAGGTGAAGACTGCCATCGTCAACCTCATCGACTACGACCACGAAGACGAGAACGACTTCTTGATCGTGAATCAGTTCACCTTGCAGGATCTGGACACTAAGCGCCCCGACATCGTCGTGTTCGTGAACGGCCTGCCGTTGGTGGTCATCGAACTGAAATCGCCAAGTCGCGAAGAGACCGACGCCAGCGAAGCCTATCTGCAACTGCGCAACTATCAGAAGTACATCCCCTCGCTCTTCATCTACAACGCCTTCAATGTGATGAGCGATATGGCGCTCACCAAGATAGGAACGATAACAGCCAAGGAAGACCGCTACATGGAATGGAAGCAGCCCACGGGCGAGGTGGCTGCCTACGACGTCGCCTTCAAGTCGGTGTTCACGCCGAGGGTACTGCTGAACTTGTTGAAGAATTATATCCTCTTTGATGTGCGCGAAGGTAGTTACACCAAAATACTTGCAGGCTACCATCAGTACTACGCCGTAGAGAAAGCAGCCGTGAGAGTGGAAGAGGCCGTGAAGGGCGATGGCCGTATCGGCGTCTTCTGGCATACGCAAGGCTCGGGAAAGAGCCTCTCGATGGTCTTCCTGGCTCATCACCCGAAGGTGCAGGCCATGAATCCCACGATCGTGGTGATAACTGACCGCAACGACCTCGACGAGCAGTTGTATGGCCAGTTCTCGCGCAACATCGATTTCCTGCGCCAACGCCCCGTGCAATGCACGAGCCGTAATGCCGAGAACGACTTGACCTCGCTCAAAGCGATGCTGAAGAACCGCAATTCGGGCGGCATCATCTTCACGACCATGCAGAAGTTCGACGATTGGGACGGCGCGCTCTCAGAGCGTCGGAACATCATCGTGATGACCGACGAAGCGCACCGCGGACAGTACGGCATGGAAGAGAAGGTAGACTACGAAGGCAATGTCCATATCGGCGCAGCGCGCAAGATACGCAACTCGCTACCGCATGCCTCTTACATCGGCTTCACGGGTACGCCCATCTCAGACAAGGACAGAGACACGCGCGAGGTCTTCGGCGACGACATAGACGTCTATGATATGACGCAGGCTGTCAAGGACGGGGCGACACGACCTGTCTACTACGAGAGCCGCGTCATCAAGCTGAATCTGAACGATGAAGTGTTGGCTCAGATAGATGCTGAGTACGACCGACTGAGAGAGGAAGGCACCTCGGAAGTGGAACTCGAAGAGAACAAGAAGGAGATGTCGCACATGGACGCCCTGCTCGGTAACGACGAGACCATCAACGACCTTGTGGCAGACATCCTCGGTCACTACGAGGACAGCCGTCAGTACATCTGCTGCGGCAAGGCTATGATTGTGGCCTACTCGCGTCCGATAGCGATGAAGATATACAAGCGCATTCTGCAACTGCACCCCGACTGGACAGAGAAAGTAAAAGTCGTCATGACAGGCGGCAATCAAGACCCCGAGGAATGGGCAGATATCATCGGCGGCAAAGCCTACAAGAAGGAACTCGCTAAGAAGTTCAAGGACGAGACCGACCCGATGAAGATAGCCATCGTGGTGGATATGTGGTTGACGGGGTTTGACGTGCCGAGCTTAGCGACGATGTACGTGTACAAGCCTATGCGCGACCACAACCTGATGCAGGCCATAGCGCGCGTGAATCGCGTGTTTCCCGAGAAGGCTGGAGGCCTGATAGTAGACTACGTGGGCATAGCCGCAGCCTTGAAAAACGCCATGAAACGCTATACGAAGCGTGACCAAGGCAACTTCGCCAATAATGACATCAAGGAGAAGGCTTACAAGGAGTTCAAGGAGAAGCTGGAGACTTGCCGCATCTACCTTCATGGCTATGACTACAGCCAGTTCCATCATGGCACACCGGCTGAACGTGCGCAGTTGATAAAGGGCGCTGTCAACTTCTTGATAGCACCTGAGAAAGCCAACGATTGCAAGGAATTCAAGAAGACCGCTTCGCTCCTGCGTCAGGCAGTGACGCTTTGCCGTTCGCTGCTCGATGAAGATGAACGCTTCGAGGTCAGCTTCATGGAGGCGGTAAGAATCCTGATTCAACGACTCAATAATCCAGGCAAGATAACCAAGAAGGATATCAACAAGCGTATAGCAGACCTCATCGAGCAGAGCGTGCAGAGCGACGGCGTGGTGAACCTCTTCGACGAGCAAGCGGAGTTCTCCCTCTTTGATGAGAAATTCATGAAAGAGATAGAAAAAATGAAGGAGAAGAACCTCGCTGCCAAGTTGCTCGAAAACCTGTTGAGTGGTCGTGTCCGTTCCATGATGCGCATCAACATTGTGACAGGCGAGTTGTTCAGCAATAGATTCAACGAAACACTGAACCGCTATGTCAACGGCTTGATTACGAACGAAGAGGTCATCCAAGAACTGCTGAAGCTGGCTCGCGAGATGATGGAATCAGAGCAGCAGGGCAATGAGTTGGGGCTAACGAAAGATGAGAAAGCCTTCTATGATGCCCTGACTCTTCCTCAGGCGGTGAAGGACTTCTATACGAACGACCAATTGGTAGCGCTGACCAAGGACTTGACCGAAATGCTCAGAAGGAACCGCACTATCGACTGGAACCGCAGAGAGGCTGAGCGCGCCAATATGCGGCGACTCGTGAAGCGATTGTTGAAGAAATACAAGTACCCACCGAAAGAAGCCGAGGATGCCATGACTGTGGTTCTGAAGCAATGCGAGAAATGGGCAGAGGACGAGGACAATCTTGAACCGACCATCAACTTCAACATCGAGAACCATTTTCATGGCAACATAGAGAACTTTAACGAAGCTTAATCATCAAAAAACAAGAGTTATAAGAATAGAAACATAAAGATATCATCATAAGCAAAGCGCAATACTCGCTATTTCTTTTGACCCCAAAATTCTCAGTGTGCCGCAAGGCATAATCCAAAAGTCTGAAGTGAGATATGCGACCATCGCTTCGCGTGACCGAGATCACGGCGAGGGCGGCGGTCGTAGTACATCTTCAGACAAGGGCCTGAGAATCCTTGGGGTCAGAGTGTATTCACGAACTCGTCTGCCCTTGCTTTTTGTATAACCTTTTTATTCATCAAAACCATTAAAAGCAAGAGAAGCAGAAATGAAAACTTTCGAGAAAATCAACAAGAAAGTAGTGTACAACTTCTACGGGAAAATCAACAATTTCTATCAAGCTCCCGTAGCCTACCACGCTCCCGTGACGAACACTCTGGATGACAACATCCAACAGCCTACCTACTCGGACGAGCATATAGCTCGCGCCATCGAGGCCGTCTGCGGCGAGGATAAGCCCCTGAACGAAAAGCGCAAGTGGGCGGCGGTATACTGGTGCCTGCGCTGGTACTGCAACTTCCCTGTGAGGGGGACGGAGTTCTGCGAACGCATCAACCGACTGCCCTTCAGCAGACCGCTGACGCCCGAATGCGAATACGAGAACTTCCGCAAATTGTTGACGCTGTCGTTCATGAATCAAGATGCTCGCCAACTGGATGCCGTCAGACCCGACAAGTGCGATGAAGACATGTACAACCTTTATCGACCCATCGTGCTTGCCTTGGCGAATGAACTGATGAAACAACAAAAAAACATGAAAATGATGTAGTCCATTCCCAATCCATTCCCAAACCATTCCCAAACCATTCCCAATCCATTCCCAAAACGCTCCCAAGTATTGTGGAGCGTTTTTTTTGTGCGTACCTTTGCAGATGTGAAAGTCGACAATCACGCCATTTCTAACCCTTAAACATCATTTTAGTTATGATTACGACAAACAAAGAAGTGAACGCGAAGATGGCTGAGCGCGTGCTCAAGGCATCGCTCATCGCGTGGGCCATCGCCACCGCCCTGACGTTCTGGCTCTACATGAAAGGAGGTGCGCAATGACTTATCGTGAAGTAGCAGACCGCTGCGGCCAATTCTACGACCCGACTCTGGACTTCTCACATGAGGTCGATACATGGGAGGATTTCTTTGTCCTCTATGATGGGATGGCAGCTGATTCTACGGAAGATAATCTGTTGTTATCTTTCTCGAACGAACTCGACACTTTGAAGGAGATAGTTAACAGTTCGAAACTGAGTAGCGATGTAAGATTGCTCTCTACTGTC
>JAEEGL010071019.1_pt1 | contig 16520 bp, 8 predicted proteins | sample 9134231 | NCBI WGS metagenome assembly JAEEGL01 (sample SAMN16246548, study PRJNA631951) | gut metagenome | biome: gut microbiome; feature: rumen; material: fiber-attached | host: Bos | place: Iran: Karaj | collected 2018-10
AGCCAGATTAAATGGATCTGTAGATATCTGGATGGAAGATCCGCTGCCACCTTCAGTACGAGCACCACCTTCAGTACCAGCACCACCTTCAGTACCAGCACCACCTTCAGTACCAGCACCACCTTCATTACCAGCACCACCTTCATTGCCAGAACCACCTTGAGTATTAGATTGATCACTAGAAGAAGTAGTATCTGCAGCTTGATCAGAAGCAGCATCGCTTGTCTGTGCCGAATCAGGTTTTTTACCGGTTTCTGTATTAGGATTACCACAGGCAGTAAGACTCAATACTAATGATATTGAGCACAACATAATAAATGATTTTAATAAACGTTTCATAATTTAACAATCTCCTTGAAAAGTTTCTACCATATTACCCCCCCCAGACCTTTTGGTCAATAAGCGGCATTAAGAAAAGGAAACTAACTTATGCAAATATTTGTTAAAACACACTGATCGCCGGTTAAAGCCACATAAACTTCAGGCGGATCTTCTTTTATAACAGTTGTACATCGGATAGAAATGCCGGCGTTTTCTGTAGTTACAGTAATCTTTTTTCCTTCACGCTTGAGATTAAAGCTGCAGTCCATGCCTTTTTTGTTCATTTCCTTCCAATCTTCCCAGCCTTTGAACTGTTCGGTCTTATTAATTACGATTGTATTTGAAGCATGCTCGCCGTCTTCCCAGTATTCACCGTCAATTCTAACAAGTACATATTCATGAAAATTCTTACCCATTACTTTTTTGTCATCAGAATAGAATATAGAAACAAACGGGCAATGCCAGATTAGACGAGCCGTTGGAAGACTTTTTGAATGAAAGCTGATTGTCATATTATCTTTTAATGGAACACCCTCGGTTGCATTTGTACGCCAGCCATCAATCTGAATGCTTGGAAGATCTCCTTCGGGTCCGGTTATATAACTAATCTCTGGAGCAATGCGTGGAATATAATCATAAGGAACATCATTTTGTTCCTTATGAATTTCTACATTCGAAATTAAACAATGATTTCCTGTAAGTGCAAGATAACAATAATGTGAGGTATCCGGCATGGCAATAATAAATTCCATAACACGGAATCGGTTCGAAAGCTTAACTGAAACATGATCTTTAATTTTTACAGCTTCAATTTCATAATCAATTCCGTTTGTATAAGCCATAATTTCTGAATCATCTGCAAAGCCCGAAGAACTCTTATCATTCTGTTTTACCTGAATCTTTCGGGCAGCCTCCTGAACAGTTTTACCATCAAAACGAATTGTTCCATATTCCATAAAAGCAAGATCGCGGCGTTTTTCTTCGGTTTCGTGAATCCTGGCATCAAGAGAATCAAACAGAATTAAGGATGGAATAAATTCTGTTCCTGTAAAACCCTTATCACTTTCAAAATGAAGCTTTATTTTTGTAATGCTTTGACCAATAAGAATACCTTCTGATTTTGCAGAGCGGAATTCATCGCAGTGAAGTTCATTTTTACCCGAAAGCTCAGAAATTTCCTCGTGCTCTTTGAGTTTATAGTCAGTATCAAGATCAATAAGGTGAATCATAATTTTTGCAAAAGCCGGATCAAACTGAGTACCCATGCATTTTACAATTTCCTCACGAACCTTTTGCTGTGGAATTGTATCGCGGTAGCTTCGTTTAGAAGTCATTGCATCATAAGAATCGGCCACAGCAATTATACGTGCAATTTCCGGAATATCCTCCCCTTTTAAGCCTTCGGGATAGCCTCTTCCATCATAACGTTCATGGTGAGAATTTGCTGCAATCGAAAGATATGGAGACTTACTGATGCTCGAAAGAATCTGACGCCCGATTACAGGATGCTTTTTAATTTCGGCAAATTCTGCTTCAGAAAGCTTTCCTGTTTTATTGATAATGCTTGAAGGCACACCAATCTTTCCTACATCATGAAGAAGGCCTGCATAATAAATATCATTACAAAATTTTTCGTCCTTATGAGCAGCAATAGCAATTTTTTGTGCGTATTCAGCAACACGCATTGAGTGTCCGTGAGTATAAACATCCTTGGCATCTATAGCATTGGCTAGAGCTGTTGCAGTCTGATCAAACATAATCATCATGTTTTTTTGTTCTGCCTTAAGAAGCTCAACTTCGCGTTTATTAATATTGGTAACGGTATCGTTCATATCAAGAAGAACAAAAAGATACAGGATGACAACAACACCTACCATTGCAATATTCTGGAGCGAAAGTCCGTAGGTAAAAATTTGAACTATAGTTGCAATAAACGGAATAATAGAAAAAAGCAGTAAAGGAATTCGAATACCGCGTGCAATCTGTTTATAATATTTTATGATAACAGAAAGCTGAAGAACCATTATAGCAAATGGAAAGGAATAGCTTACCATAAAACCCGATGCCCTATGATAGCAATTCATTTCATCAAAGGTATAATAAAAGCCTGTGAATGCCGAAACAATCAGAACAAAGGCAGCGCCTGCAAAAAGTACTTCGCAGAATATAAGTCTTTGAGGAGCTTTTTTTAATCCACCCTCGTGAGTATATAGATCAATAAGATAAAGATTAAAGGCATGTATAATACAAAGAGAAAAGAAATAAGTAAAGAAGTTAGAAAGCCTGACCATCCACCAGCCAAGCTGCGAAACATCGCCACGGTACATATATGCAAAACGATCACTAAGCAAAAGAAGCGCACCATACAGCTCCAGAAAAAAGATTGCCCGGCGTCGTTTTGGAGGCATTGAACGTGTAAAAAAACTCAAAAGAGCTAAAACGGTACAAATACCACTTAAAAAGAGCATTATGTTCAACTGATGTTGTCTCAATAACTCAAACATTTATTCTTTCCCGGCCTAAAAACAAAAGTGTTATGGTAACGCAGTAAAGTTACCACCATCTCCAACATGCGCTGCCTGTATATCTGCACCCTTATATGGAAGTTTGTTACAGTTTCTGAACATGTTAGTACTATTACTAACAGATGGAGATTTCCAATTTGTATTGTCAAGTACATAAATAACCTCAAGATTTATACAGCCATCAAACATTGAAGCACAATGTGTAACATTTATTGGAATAAAACTATGCAGATCAAGAGTTGTAAGACTCTGGCAATTTACGAACATACCATTCATAGCTATTGTATGGCTAAGATCAAAGCTTGTTAGATTAACATCTGTAAGGGCAATACACCCAAAAAACAGTTCATCCATACATTCAACATTTCTTGTATCAAACGAGCGTAAATCAAGAGATTGGAGATGTGAACATTCATTAAAGAAACCTGCCATATTTAAAACATTTGAAGTATCAAAATAAGTAGTTTCTATATCTTCAAAGCCTGTTCCATTAAAGAAGAACTGAGCGTCTGTATCAAATCTAAGAAGTTCATCAGGTTTTATATAATAGTAAACAGTTTCGGTTGTATCATCATACCAGACCGAAACATCTTTACCATTATCCAAAAATGGAGTTGTACCCTTTGGTTGTTTAAAACTTCTCTTAAAATGTTTTGCAGTAACACTTTCTGGAATAATTTTTCGCAGCTCACCGTTATTATTTGTATTATTCATGATTCGGAGTTTACCTGTATGAAAATATCCTGCAGGGGAAGTCTGATTTGTATTGGCATATTCAGCGGTATTATAACCAGAATAATTTCTTAAGCTTGTACATTTTTCAAACATATCTATACTGCTTAAACCAGGCTTATACCAATCAGTACCCTCGCGAACATGTATATAAGTAAGTCTGGAACTATTGGCAAACATCTCGTCCATATTTGTAACACTTTCTGTTTCAAAACTATAAAGTCCAAGGGTTTCCAACATCTCACAACCAGCGAACATTTTTTTCATAGATAAAACATTCTTAGTATTAAATGTAAGTACATTAACTGTTTGAAGTTTTGCACAGCCAAAGAACATTCCTTCCATAGTTGTAACTTTAGAGGTGTCAAAGCTGGATAATTCAAGATTTGTAAGATTTGCACATTCAGCAAATACATTCTTCATATTTGTAACATTTTGTGTATCAATATTTTCAATTTCAAGTACCTGAAGCGTTCTACAACCATCAAAAAGACTTTCCATATCTGTTGTTTTTTCTGTAATAAGTCCATTAAGGATTATTCTAGGAATCTGATAGCAATTCTTAAACATTTCTTTAACAGTTGTAACAGAACTATTTCTATAATTTTCAGGAAGGTTAAGCTTACGGAGAGTCTGACATCCGTAGAACATTCTTTCCGTACTAAGTACATTTCCTACATCTATATTATCTAACCCAACCGTTGCCAGATCAGAGCACCCCTCGAACATAGATGACATGTCTGTAACATTTGGTGTATAAAAATGCGGAACCACAACCTCTTTAAGCGAAGAACAGTTTTTAAACATATCATGCATATCTTGTACACTGGATGAATCAAAATATCTAAAGTCAATCTTTTCAAATCCCAAGCCAGCAAACATACCGCTTGAATCTGAAGGTAAATTAAGTGTTTTACCATAAGGATTATAAAAATATACAGTATCTTCGGAACTTTCATACCATACAGGTATTTCAGGATCCTCATTCTGACTCGGACGTCCTGTATCAAGAAAGTCAGTAACAACAAAACCCGGAGCATCCACACTGGCACTAAAATACCTGGCAGTACCACCCACAGACTCAAGCAATGAATGAATATCTGAACCTGATTTAAGCTCAACTGATTGCAATCTAAAATAACCGGTGGCTCCTGCATTGGCATATGCTGCATCCAGGCCGCCTGATGCCCCTGTAAGCCTGGTACAACCTGCAAACATATCTTCACTATTTAAACCTGATTTGTTCCAGTTCGTACCGGGTTGTACATATATGTATTCAAGATTTCCACAATCCTTGAACATATTAGACATATTAGTAGCCACTTTTGTTTCAAAATTATACAGATAAAGTTTCTGTAATTGTGAACATCCTGCAAACATCTCTTTCATATACCTAACAAGAGGTGTATTAAATTCACACAAATTCATTTCTGTAAGAGATTCACAACCAGCAAACATACGATTCAAATATACTACAGCCCGGGTTTTAAGATGGTTTACATCAATTGCAGCAAGTGAAGAACAGTTTTCAAACATGCTTTCCATATTTGTTACAGCTGTTGCTATAAAAGAGCTTATATTAAGATCTTCAAGACTCTGGCAATCTTTAAACATGTTCTTCATTTCTTTTACAGCTGCCGTATCAAAAGCCTGCAGATCAAGCTCTTCTACAGAACTACAGCCGTTAAACATGTCACTCATTTTAGTAACTTTAGCAGTATCAAAACCCTGTAAATCAAGAGTATCAAGACGGACACATCCCTTGAACAAGCCTGCCATAGTAGTAACGTTGGCTGTTTCAAAATTGCTTAAATCAATACTTTCAAGGCTGGCACAGTTCCAGAACATATTTGACATATCAGTAACGCTGGAAGTATCAAAATCGCTGGTCTGGATAGTTGTCATTGCGTAACAGTTTGCAAACAAAGCGCTTGAATCTGAATTTAACCGAAGGCTGCAGCCATCATCAATATAGTAGTAAATTGTTCTTGTCCCCATATCATACCAGACAGGGACATTCTTATTCTTTATATCAAGATACTGAGTTGCATCTGCATTTCTTTCGCTTGCTTTTACAAAGGCAGTTGCATCAATTCCATTATGAGAGACACCGGCTGAATCATTGCAGGCTTCATACAAAGCAGAAGGAGCTCCACAGAAGCTGTCAAAAATAACATATATTTCAGAAGAAGACTTTAATGGGAAATTAGTTGCAAGATTAAGATAACCCATTCTGCCATTGCGTAATCCCGAATGAGCATTTTCTACACCAGTCTGGCTGGTATTAAAATTAGGAAGCTTACTACAGTTCGCAAACATATTGCTGCCGTTTGATACAGAAGCTGTGCTCCAGGCAGAAGAAATATCAATTTCTTCAAGAGAATAACAACCTCTAAACATCTCACTCATATCAGAAACATTACCGGTTCCAAAACCATATAAATCAAGATAGGTAAGCTTTGGACAATCATAAAACATTCTGTTTGTATCAGACAGCGCAGGTGCAGTAAAGCCATCCAGATTAAGATCTGAAAGATTTCTACAAGACATAAACATTCCGGCTGCATTGGTTAAACCCGAAACATTCTGAGCGGAAAGATTTACCGAAGTAAGCGCGGTATTTCCAAAAAACATATAATTCATATCTGTTACCTGCGAAACAGATGTGTGGCTAAAATCATATGAGGTAATGTATGCACAGAAACCAAACATATTGCTCATATTTGTAACAGATGAAGTATTAAAAACAGAAATATCAAGAGTACCTAAGGCTTTACAATAATAGAACATATAAGCCATGTCTGTTACCAGCGAGGTGTCCATATATGTAGTTTCTATATCTTGTACAGACTCACAGGCTGTAAACATATAACTTGAATCTTCATTCAATTCCAGAATCTGATATTCCTGAATAAAGTAATATAAGGTTTCAGCATCTTCATCATACCAGACAGGAACAGAAGTTTCTGCAATATCAAGATAGTATCCGGAATTTGAAACAGGAGCCGAAGCCCTCTTAAAATGTCTGAAATATTTTTTATTAAAATCGCGGGAATTTATAGTTATAGGATCAGTAGCCGATAAAACCTGGTCAAAGATCTGCTGGATTTCGAGACCTGTTTTGAGTTTAAGAATTTTTGTACTCAGCAGAAAGTAACCGGAACCATCATCTCCAATGTGGGCACGACTTGCATCTAAAGAAGAGGCCGAAAAATTTGGAAGATAATGACAGTTCTTAAACATATCTGTACTGATTAATGAACTGCTGGCCCAGTTTGTTCCGCCATTAACATATATATATTGAAGATTTGTTGAATCCTGGAACATGCCGGTCATATTAGTAATATGCGAAACATCAAAGCGGCACAAATCAATGGAAATAAGATTGTTACAATTAGAAAGCATAAAACTCACATCTGTAACCTTTGATGTATTAAACTTATACAAGTCAAGGTTGGTCATGCTTTTACAGAAGGCAAACATATACTTCATGTTTGTAACTTTTGAAGTATTAAAGGTTGATAAATCAAGAGATGTAAGGTTTGTACAGTAAAAGAACATAAAGCTCATGTCTGTAACTTTTGCCGTATTAAAACCGTGCAGATTAAGGGTTCCGCATAGACCGCCGCAGCCTTCAAACATACTGCTCATATTAGTAACATTTTGTGTTCTAAAGCTGCCTACATCCAGAGAACTCATAGTTTTACAGTTACTGAACATATGGCTCATGTCTGTTACTTTTGAAGTATCAAAATTACTTACATCAATATTTAGAATTTCGCTGCACCAGGTAAACATACCGCGCATATTCGTAACTTTTGAAGTATTAAAATACGTTGTTTCCAGAACATTAAGATTTACAAAACCTGCAAACATATAGCTGGAATTAGGATTTAAAAGGAGGGTCTGATTTTCGCCAATAAAGTAATAAAGAGTTTTAGTATCACTGTCATACCATACAGGAACATCCTTTTCGGCCACATCAAGATAGAATTCCGCATCCTTGTTTCTTGAAGTTGCCCTCTGGAAACGCCTGGCTTCAAGCCCGTGAAAGGTTGCAGTCGGACTGTCAACAATAATGCCCGTAATTGATCTTGGAACAATCTGTTCAAAAATTACTCTGATTGCAGGCCCTGTCTTTAATTGAAGCGCATTTGGATCAGTTATTTCTTCAGTTACTTCTTCGTCAGTAGTATTATTATTCTTTTTCTTATCAGATCCACTAAAAAAGTTTTTACAACCGGTTAAAATTCCAATAAGAATGAGTATGACAGAAACAGTAAAAAGAGGTGATTTCTTCATTATTCTACTCCCCATATTAGCGATAAAGCACGCGGACAATAGTAAATTATACTATAGAATTGGAGAGAATAAAAGTAATTTATTGATTAACTATTAATAGACTACTCCCACTCATCAAAATCTTTATTCAGGTTCAGGCGTTTTTTTTCGGTGCGCTTGTGGTAGGGTTTGGAGCCGGTGGACTGGCCGGTAAGAGCGGTTTTGACGTCTCCTGAAGTTAATAAGCTTATGGATTTTTCGCTGGAGAGACGGCGGCGGCGGGCCTGAGCGTCCAGAGGGGCTGCGGCGGCTTCCTGCTTAAGAAGAAGGTCGTTGGCGGAATTCATGTGCAGGGCATAATGCAGATTGTTGTTTTCTTCTATATAAAACAAGACTTCTTCTACATCACGGAAGGCAAGACCTGCTTTGGGTTTGGCTTTGAACTTGAGGTTGTCGCGGATTTTTCGGGCAATAAGGGCTTCTGTAATCAGGGATTTTTCTGAAAGTTCAATAATTGCTACGGCTATCTGTTCCTGGATGGGTGTCATATTGCAATTATAACATATATCACAAATTAAAAAAATGAATTATTATATAGATAATATAATTTTATAAGAGCAGCATATGACACTTAAAGATCTGGAAATTGGACAAAGCGCCATCATCACAAAGGTTGGCGGCAACGGTGAACTTAGACAGCATTTTTTGGATATGGGTGTAATTCCCGGAACTCTCATAACAAAGGTTAAGCTTGCACCTATGGGCGACCCTGTTGAATTTGACTTAAACGGCTACGAGCTTACCATGCGGACCGATGATGCAGCCAAAATAGACGTAAGCCAGGCAGAAGCTCAGAAACAGGCTCAGGCATTTACTGCAGATGACCACAGCAAAACCGTTCACCCTGGTCTTGGTGAAGACGGACGCTTTCATGCCAAAGGAGACGGAGATCCGCTTCCTGCAGGCACTACCCTTACCTATGCTCTTGTAGGAAATCAAAACTGTGGAAAGACAACGCTTTTTAATCAGCTTACAGGTTCTAACCAGCATGTAGGAAACTTTCCGGGCGTAACTGTTGACCGCAAGGATGGAGTTATCCGCGGTTATGAGAACACTCTTGTAACTGACCTTCCAGGCATTTATTCAATGTCGCCTTATACAAGTGAAGAAATAATTTCGCGCAATTTTGTTCTGGAGCAAAAGCCACGAGGCATCATAAACATTGTAGATGCAACTAACATTGAACGAAATCTCTACCTTACAATGCAGCTTTTGGAAATGGACATTCCAATGGTTATTGCGCTTAACATGATGGATGAAATGACTGGCAACGGTGGTTCTGTAAACGTAAACAAAATGGAAGAGTTGCTTGGAGTTCCGGTCGTTCCAATTTCTGCAAGCAAAAACCAGGGTGTTGATGAACTTATTAAGCATGCGATTCACGTTTCTTACTATCAGGAAAAACCTTTGCGTCAGGATTTTTGCGATAAGGATGATGCAGGAGGCGCAGTTCACAGAGCACTGCATGCTGTTATCCATTTGATTCAGGACCATGCTCAGAACGCCGGTATTCCTGTCCGATTTGCGGCAAGCAAGCTGCTCGAAGGCGACAAAAGAATTTTATATGCCCTTAATCTTGATGTAAATGAAAAAGAAACTCTCGAACACATTACACTCCAGATGGAACATGAACGCGGGCTTGACAGAAGTGCAGCCATGGCTGATATGCGTTATGCCTACATTAAAAACGTTTGCCGTCAGACTGTAAAAAAACCAAAAGAAAGCCGGGAACGTGTTCGTTCGCAAAAAATTGATAAGCTTTTGACCGGTAAATATACTGGTATTCCGCTTTTTATTGCGATTATGGCGCTTGTATTCTTTTTAACCTTTAATGTAATCGGGGCTTTTTTGCAGGGGCTTTTGGAGCGTGGAATTGACGGACTTGGAAGCCTTATAGCAGGCTGGATGGAAACGCATGGAACCAACCCTGTTTTACAAAGTCTTGTGATTGACGGCATTTTTGCCGGAGTTGGAAGCGTCGTTTCCTTCCTGCCGATTATTGTAACACTTTTCCTGTTTTTATCTTTGCTCGAAGATTCCGGATACATTGCCCGCGTTGCATTTGTAATGGATACACTCCTTCGAAAAATCGGTTTATCCGGCCGAAGCATTGTACCTTTATTAATAGGGTTTGGTTGTACAGTCCCAGCCGTTATGTCTACCCGCACTCTTCCTTCTGAACGCGACCGAAAAATGACAATCCTTTTAACTCCATTCATGAGCTGTACCGCAAAGCTCCCAATTTACGCATTCTTTGTAGCAGCGTTTTTTCCAAAGCATGGCGGTCTTATTATGACAGGTCTTTATTTTCTTGGAATTGTGATTGCCATTTTGTGTGCTCTTATTTATAAAAAAACAATCTTTAAAGGTGAGCCTGTTCCTTTTGTTATGGAGCTTCCAAACTACAGGCTTCCAAGCGTAAAAAACACAGCCCAGCTTTTGTGGGAAAAAGCCAAGGATTTTCTGGAACGAGCCTTTACTGTAATTTTTATTGCAACAATAGTCGTATGGTTCTTACAAAGCTTTGATTTGCACCTGAATTATATAAGCGATTCATCTATGAGCATTCTTGCAAAGCTTTGCGGACTGCTTGAACCTTTGTTCCGTCCGCTTGGGCTTGGTGACTGGAGAATCTGTGTTTCACTGATCAGCGGTGTTATGGCCAAAGAAAGTGTTGTTTCTACAATGGAAATTTTATTTGCCGGAGGAATTACAAATGCACTCACAATTCGTGCTGCAGCAAGCCTCCTTGTATTCAGTCTGCTTTACTCACCTTGTATTGCGGCCATTGCTTCTGTAAAACGCGAGCTTGGAGCCAAATGGGCTATTGCTTTAGTTGTATGGCAATGTGTACTGGCCTGGGTTTGTGCACTGGTGGTATATGTAATCTAAAGAGAGACCCTGAAACAAGTTCAGGGTGACAGTCATCCCGAACTTGTTTCGGGATCTCCCTATTTTATACAGTGTTTATACAACTCTTCCATCACTTCCCCGCTCTTACACGGATAATCCGGTTCTACATATCTGTCCGGCGAATCCTGATCTACACGGGTAAAATCGGTTTTAGAAATAAATGTTTTTATATGTGAGTTTGGAAGATAATTTCTTACAGTATCTCCATAACCACTTGGATCATTAGCCGGAGTTACTCCAATTATTTTACCGATTCCGTTATCTTTTACATACTGCGGGAACATCATTGCAGAGCTAAAGCTTCGTTCATTAGTGAGTACAAAAACGTTTCCTTTAAAAAGCAGTTCTTTTATCCTGTGATTTTTTCTAAGAGGCTTAGTATGCTTTACAACAAAAGGTCCATAACGGACATCCCAGCTTGATTCGTAAAAAGAATCAATATCAAGATATCGGAAAAAACTGTTGATTACGAGCGATGAACCGCCTCCATTTCCGCGGACATCAACTGCAACATTTTTGATACCCTTCTCTTTTACTTCGGTAAACATCTGATTCAGACAATTCTTGTACTGTTTATTATTGTTGCAGGAGGTAAGAGTCAAAACTGCAAGACTATGTTCTTCATCAATCTGATAAGAAACAAAAGGCTTAGCCGAACCTTTGGCTCCGGTATCAACATTATTGTATTTATAATATTCTTCAACAGTGACAAATTCGTCCGGCCTGGCCTGGCGTTCAATGATTTTATCGTCATCATTTTTGAGCATATAGGTTACACCGTTAGCCGGCTCTAACTCAAGAAAATCAAGCAGGTCAATTCTGATTGTATAATCTGCAAGATCTTTTAAGGCCCATTCATCTTTTTCATAACTGAATAAATCACTTTTTTGCAAAAGCAAATCTTTATAAGACAGTCCGTTTATTCCGTGAAAGCCATATTCAGAATCGTTTATATTTTTGACTTCCCTGTAATAAAGCACATCAGTATATTGAGGGAAGGAACCCGTATGCGCATCATGCAGTGTAGAATAAACCCGTTGAACACAGCGCGCAAGTTCGTTAACCGTTACACCGTTTTTTTCACAGATTACAGCACGCTGTTTTTCGTAAGCAGCTTTTACAGTTTTATACTCAGAGCCTTTTTTATTGCGCATAGCCGGATGAATACGCTCCACCTGTTTATAGGCAAAATCCAGATCTTCCAGCGCCTGCTTTTGTGAAAGCACAAAATCATATTGAGGAGAAGAAGGAGCACTCTTAAGCTTAAAAACCGCACTATTCCAGTAAGGCCAGAAAAACGCAAAGAAAATCACCGCCAGCCAGATCAGCCCGCCAAGAACAGAAAGTGTGATTTTTTTCCAGCGCTTACTTTTACCGCAGCAATAAATCACGTCAGCCACCAGCGCCGCAATCACCAGTACCGCACAAATCCATCGTGGCACATTAAAAATAAAAAAATCCACCGGCACCAAAAGCGCCCCCAGCACAGTAATCAAAATAGAAGCAATAAAAAAAACCTTAGTTGAAACTTTAGCTTTGTCCATAAGGTAAGTATAAAGAAATACAAGAAAATTGTCATTTATTAAGTATTCTCATGTCCTGTCACGGAGTGGAAAACGACCTCGGACAGGTTTCTTCAGCTGGACGGGGTCGTTTTCCACGTGAGTGACAGGACCATATGAATACATATCATATTTGCACTATCTCTTCATTTTCTATATAATACTATCATTATGGCAAAGATACAGATGAAAAATGCTATCGCCGAACTCGACGGCGATGAAATGACAAGAGTTTTGTGGAAGGTAATTAAGGACGAGCTCCTTTTACCTTATATTGATTTGAAAACCGAATACTATGATCTTGGACTTAAGAGTCGTGATGACTCAGATGATAAAATTACTTACGAAGCAGCTGCAGCTATCAAACGCCTTCATGTTGGTGTAAAATGTGCAACAATCACATCTAACCAGGCTCGTGTAGAAGAATATCACCTTAAACAGCTTACCCCTAGCCCAAACGGAATTATCCGTGCAGAGCTTGACGGTACAGTTTTTCGTGAGCCAATTTTTGTAAACAATATTCACGGAACAGTAAGCTGCTGGAAAAAGCCAATTGTTCTTGGCCGCCATGCCTACGGTGACGTTTATAAAAACTGCGAAATTAAATGTCCTGGTGCAGGAAAAGCAGAGCTTGTATTTACAGGCGTAGACGGAAAAGAAATCCGTAAGACTATTATGGACATGAAGGGTCCCGGAATTATTCAGGGTATCCACAACATGGACGAATCCATCGCAAATTTTGCACGCTGCTGCTTTACTTATGCACTCGACCGCAAGATTAGCGTATGGTTTGGCGCAAAAGACACAATCAGCAAAATCTACGACGGAACCTTTAAGGCAATTTTCCAGCAGGTGTTCGATGAAGAATACAAAGCTAAGTTTGACGCTGCAGGCATTGAATATTTTTATACCCTGATTGATGATGCCGTAGCTCGTGTTATGAGAAGCGAAGGCGGCTTTATGTGGGCAACCAAAAACTACGACGGCGACGTTATGAGCGATATGATTGCTTCTGCATGCGGCTCTCTTGCAATGATGACCTCTGTCCTTGTAAGCCCTGACGGAAACTTTGAATATGAAGCAAGCCACGGTACAGTTCAAAAGCACTACTACCGCTACCTCAAAGGAGAAAAAACAAGTACAAATCCTGTTGCAACAATTTTTGCCTGGACCGGTGCCCTTGCAAAACGCGGTGAACTTGACGGAACTCCAGACTTAGTTGATTTTGCAAAGCGCCTCGAAAAAGCAACTCTTCAGACAATCGAAGAAGGCTACATGACAGGTGACATTGCCCGCATTGCAGACCCTGCCGCTAAAGAAGTACTTGATTCATGGCAATTTATAGAAGCTATCAAGGAGCGCCTTTAATATAACTGTATTCATTCCTAACCCGGCGGGAATATCTTACTCCCAGGTTAATATGGTATGAATAACAGCCTTCAAACTTCTGAATATTCTTATTCGGCCCCAGGTTTGGATTATCTAAAGAAACAAAGTTTCGGTTTATGATAGTCCAGCCTGGTGATACAGGAAGTTCAAAACCAATAGTCAATCCAAGTCCTAAATAATTCATGTGCCATTCATCTGTAAGCTGGTACATGTAATGCATGCCAAGACTTCCCGAAAAAATCACATACTTAAAATAGTCATAATCGTAGTATGCACCAAAATAACTGTCAAAAGCATAATTTACTACATTGCGCGGATGCTGCTCCATGCCGTTAAATGCCTGATAAAATGGATAATATGCACTAACATCAAGTTCAAGATCTACCAGAGGAAGTCCAACGGTTTTTGTTGTAAAGAAGGCGCCTATCATCATGTTTTCACGGACAAAATTGGAGCGGTCGGTCAGCTTTTCAACACGTGTTACCTGCGCATAGCTCACTCCTTCATCAAACACAACATCTACATCAAGAGCAAAGGCAGCGGCACACAAACTCAAAATTGCAATTATAGTAAAGATTTTTTTCACAATCAGCCTCGTCTAACGCGCAGTATGATAGAGCGTAAGAATTTTTGTAGTATTATTTGCAGTCCAGGTAAGATAAAGCATTGCTCCTCTTATATCCCATTCTGTGTTTCTTGTATACTGACTGTCACCTTTTATTGTAAAAATAAGAACATTGTCTATTACAGACCATTCACCGGAATAAGAAATAATCTGGTTATCTGAATCTTTTATTGTTGCCGAAAAAGTACCGTCATCTATAAACTGGATCTTATTTCCATCATTGTCACTCCATGTCCCATAAAGCGGACTTGGTGTATAGCACGAACAGAATAGAGTTCCTATTAAAACTGCCAAAGCTGCAAGAATTGTAATTTTAGTTTTCATATTATTATCCTTCATCAGTTTTCTTCTCCTACGGCCCAGTCTACATTTCCTTCACTCAAAATTGTATCTCCGTTTTTATTGCGGGTAGAAACAACATAGTAGCCTCCACCTGCACTACCACCTTTAATTTCGAGATTGTTATATTTAGCATAACCCGGATACATACCGCTGTTTGCGGCAGTTACTGTTCCGTCCATAGTTCCATTTGCACTCATATCCGCAGAAGTATTTGTATCTCCTGTAATCAAGAATAAAATTCCAAAATTTGGATTTCCGGCAATATAAAAGTCTGCATAATTCTCATAATGCATAACAATTCTTGCTCCAAATCCCTTTACTTCTGCCTTGTAATATATGCTTCCACTTATACTACCGTATTTTGTTTCCTCTCCAATTTTCTTCATATTATCACTATTGTTCATTAACACCAGTTTTGACTGCGACTTTTTAACAGTCTTGTTGTATTCACGGAACCACTGATCACGGGTAAGAGCACCATAACCACGGGTATCTTCACTCTGATCATTACTCTTTTTTCCCTGACCAAGGAGATTTAAGGAAACAACCTTATAATAATAAAAAGTTCCGGCTCGTGCAGTTTCATTATTATCAATAAATTCCAAAGTTCCTGTTATCGGCTCATCAGAAATTTTTCTGAACGAAGAATCCGGTTTTGTAGAACGGTATACATGGTAACCGGCCGGAGTGTCATCTGCAGGAGGAGCCCAGGTAATCTTTACAGGATAAACTCCGTTTGTATTTGCGTTATAATTCTGAAGTCCATCGAGCCCGGAAGTCTTACTTGCAGCAACACTTACAGGGGCTTTTGGACAAGGAGCAATTATTGTACCAGGCGCACTTTGGCCAATATCTCCATTGTTAGTAACAATGCGGAAGTACGGATGGCGCTCTGTTTCATAAGAATAATAGCCGTCCGAATCTACAGTAACTGTTGGATCATCTTTTGTAAGATGAAGAGCCACCTCATAGCTTTCGTCAAAATTAATACTGTTAGAATAATAAATATTATAAGAATAACTTACATCAGCATCATCATAGCCGACAGCAGGACTCCATCGGATTTTAACCTTTGCAGGATTAGACGAATCTGCAACCTCACAGCTTGAAGGCGCACTCAAAAGCCAGCCGACAGCAGGAGCTGCTGCTCCAGGTCCGGTTTTACTGAAAGAAGATTTTAATGCCTGTCCTGCATTTTCTCCTGTTTTGGCAGTTGCGATTGTCTGAATATAATAATAGTATTTTACGCCAGGCTTGAGCACAGAAGAATCTGTAAACGAAGTTCCGGTAACTCCATTTGAAACAAGCTTATAAATTGTATCTGTATCACTTGTTCTGTAAATGGTGTATTTTACATCATCATAATTATTACCTGCATTAAAAGCATCCCAGGTAATTGTAAGCTTATCTAAAGACTTACCTTTGCCGTTTGTTACCTGAATATTTTCAGGACAAGTTGGGGCACCTTCCTTACTGGAATACCCAAGAGCGAGCCCCGTAAACGCAGACTCTGAACCACTTGAAAGGACAGCACAAACCTTGTAATAAAATTCCACACCTTTTTCGCTTGCAGTTAATTCATTTCTGTAGGAATTCTTATTTCCTTTTACTGAATCCAAAAACTCCATACCAAGGCCGTTTTCCTTTTCTCCACGGTAAATGATATAAGAGGCAGCATCCGGAACGCTGGACCAGGTAACTGTAATATATTCAGAGCTTTCTCCCTTGTCTGCTTCTATTGCCGAAGGAGGACGCAAAAGCCAGCCGCGG
>JAEEGL011664934.1_pt1 | contig 16520 bp, 14 predicted proteins | sample 9134231 | NCBI WGS metagenome assembly JAEEGL01 (sample SAMN16246548, study PRJNA631951) | gut metagenome | biome: gut microbiome; feature: rumen; material: fiber-attached | host: Bos | place: Iran: Karaj | collected 2018-10
ATCGAATCCGACCAGAAGATTCTCATCCGCTGCGGTCGGCAGATCCGACAGGATCTTTGCAAGCACACCCGCGCCGACTTTTGCGCCGCATCCGGCACAATTTGCAAGTTTTGTCAATTTAATATCTTCACGCATTCGATGTCTCCGCGATTTGAATCAGAATATCGATCGTACCGCCGCATACCATTCCCGCATCGGCAGCTTCCCGGTTATTCATTTTGCAGGTATACCGCATTACATCCGGACCGTTTTGCAGCATGTCCACAGCGTGCACAGAAGCCTCATATTCACCGTATCCGCCTCCGATAGAGGAAATGATTGTCCCGTCGCTTTTGACGATCATACGTGCTCCTGCAGAGCGAGGCGCGCTGCCGTGTTTTTCAATCAATGTGACCATAGCATACGGCTCACGGATCTGTTTGATCGCGCCGCATAAAGCTGCATCCCATTCACTGCCGCAGTTTGCGCTGTTTTTGACCTGAATCATTTCCCCGACAATACAAACAGCGATCTCTTCCGGTGTATTCGCGCCGATCGAAAGACCGATGGGGGAGTGAACTGTTTCGAGCTGTTCTCTGCGATATCCGTCCGCGATCAGGTTATCAAACACGACTTTGATTTTGGAACGGCTGCCGATCATCCCGCAATAGGTATACGGTTTGTTCAGAATCGTACGGAGGCAAAGATTGTCATCCCTGTGTCCTCTCGTAACGATCACATAATAAGCGTTCGGTTCCCGTATATTCAGAAGCGCCCGATCAAACGGCTGATTGACAATCTCGTCGGCGTCCGGAAAGCGATCGCGATTCGCAAAATCGGAACGCTCGTCGATGACGGTCACCTTGAATCCGACCATCTTTGCGATTCTTGCAGTAAACACGGAAACATGTCCGGCGCCGCAAAGGATCAGATGCGGAGGCGTTGTGATTCTTTCGACAAGTATGCCGTCTTTTACGACGGGAAGCGATTCGCCTTTTTGGGGCAGTTTGACGATCGACGTGTCGCCGTAAACGGTGCTGCCGTCGAGCACTGCCGTCTTTCCGGCTTTATCGCCTTCTATCCCTGTAAAAAGATAGGGGGATCGACCGCTTCTTATCGCGTCAACGATGTGTTTATACATCAGCGTTCCTCCTTTGCAGCATCAGAATTGCTTCCAGCACGCCTCCGCCGATGGCTCGCGCTTTATCGGAAACGGTATAGCAATGCTCTATGACAGGTCTCGGATCAATATCGCCGCTTTTCATGCCTGCATATACCGGGGTACCGGTCGGCAGAAGGCCGCGAATGACGCCGGAGATCGCAGCGAAAACCGGTTCTCCGTCAACTTCGGCAACAGCTTTTCCCTTTTCAATGACGTCGCCGATAGAACAGATCTCCGTAAATACCCCGTCTTTCGGGGCTCTCAGCACGCGTTCGGTCGTGAAGCCGCTGATGCTGCCGGGTATACCGGTGTTCGGTTCGGCTGCACCGCTCAGAATAACGCGCCCGAGATCGTGTCCCCGCATCGTTTCGATGACCGCATGACAATCGATTCCAGCAGTAAATCCGGGTCCCAAAGCAATCACAACCGGAGCGTCGGAAACGGCAGTGCCGAGATTGCGTTTTGCAAGGATCGCATCGACAACGACATCCGGATGCAGTGATCTGATACAATCCGCTTTCGAATCGGCGAGTACTGCGATATGACCGCGTTGATGGATCGCTTGGATCTCTTCGATTGTTTTTGCATATTCCGCGGTGACGTCCTCAACCGTAAACGCACCTCGCAGTATCGCCTCCGAAAAGCAAACCGTTCGACGGATCGAAGTCGGATGGGGAAGGTCAGTCATCACGATCGAAAATCCGCAATGCGCGAGCCGTACGGCGACACCGCTTGCGAGATCTCCTGCGCCTTTGATTACGATCATATGGTTTTCCTCCAAAACGCTTTGATGGGATGTTCCGTTTGCCACGCGGTAATTGCAACCGGTACGGAAAACCGCTTTGCAAGCGATTCCGATTTTGAAATCAGCTCAGGATTATCCGCTTTGTTGATAACAATTCCGTCGCAGCGCGGATAGCCGGACAATACGGTATATATCATTTCTTCGGTTACGGGATCGTCAACCGACGCATGACAAAGCTCGGCATACAACCCGGGACGATGCGCAACATCTTTGATCGGCTTGCCGAGTCCGTCGATACCGATCACAACAAGGACGGTATTCGCCTCGTCCGGAATCACCGGCTCGTGTGATGCGTGCGCTTTCAAAGGAAGCTGCCGCGAACCGTCCGCTTCCACAAGGACATAGTCCGCATACTGCATCAGTTCAGAAAATGGCTGATCGGGCATCGACAGCTTCTGTCCGTCGATCGTTCCTGTTGATACCGCCTGACCTGTTTCAAGTACAGCAGAGAGACGAGGGAGAAACGGGAATTGCGGCGGACGAAGAATATGGGTCGATGTGCAGACGATAACGGAACCTTTCCCGCGTAATTCTTCCGCAAGCACATACATCGTCGACGTTTTGCCGCCGCCGCCGATCAGCGCAGTGATTCCTTTTTTGATTTTAAAAAAATCGGCAATACCCTGCATGTCGCCATCCTCGCTATTCTTTGTTAAGAATAACACTTTTCCGAACGAAAGTAAAGAAAAGGATGCATGTGAATCTGCAGTCATAAAAAGCGACGCCCCGGGAAGGAACGCCGCAAGTATTGTTATCCGCGAATCGCTTTGATCGCTTCGGCAGGATCAAGCGCTTTAAAGACCGCGCTTCCTGCAACCAGAATATCCGCGCCTGCATCGCGGCACAGAGCAGCGGTTTCCGGATTCACGCCGCCGTCGATTTCGATCAGCGTCGATAAACCGCGCGAGTTGATTTCGGAACGCAGTTCCCGTATTTTACGGAGTGTTTCCGGGATAAATGATTGTCCGCCGAAACCCGGATTAACGCTCATCAGCAGAACAAGATCGCATTCCGGGAGCAGATGCGTACATGCATGGATTGATGTAGCGGGATTCAATACAACGCCCGCTTTCATGCCTGCTGCATGGATCGCCTGCAAAGCGCGGTGCAGATGACGCTCGGAAGATTCCACGTGAATGGTCAGAATATCGGCGCCCGCCTTCCGAAAGGGGACGATCCAGTCACTCGGATGTTCTACCATCAGATGTACGTCGATCGGAAGGTCGGTCAACGGACGAATGGCTTTGCACATATCCGGTCCGAAAGTGATGTTAGGAACGAAATTCCCGTCCATGACGTCGAAGTGTACCCAATCCGCGCCCTGGCTTTTCAGCTTTTGTACGGCATCGCCCATGGCAGCGAAGTTGGCGGACAGGATTGACGGAGCTACCTTAATCATACCGATGTTTCCTCCTTGTTTTGTATTCCAGTGCAATTTGACAGTATCGTTCATATCGGGCTTTTGTCATACCGCCGGTTTCGAGCAGCAGCTTTACGCCGCAATCCGGTTCTGTTATGTGCATGCACCCGGGGAAGCGGCACGGTCCGGCGTTTTGAAATTCCGGATAACACGCATTGAGCGCATCCTGCTCGAGACAGTCCGTTTCAAACATGGAAAAACCCGGCGTGTCCAGCACCATACCGTTTTCAAACGGCCAGAGTTCTGCGTGCCGTGTCGTATGTCTGCCGCGTTCGGTCTTTCTCGAGAGCTCTCCGGTTTCCAGATGCAGTTCCGGGATCAGCGCATTGAGCAAGGAAGATTTTCCGACGGCAGATTGTCCGGCAAAGCAAGTGATTTTGCCGCTGAGACATTGTTTCAATCCGGCAAGACCCTCTCCGGTTTTCGCGCTGACCGTGAGAATCCGGAACGCGTGATAGTCTTCCGTAAAGACCTTTTGTATTTCATCGTTTGAAGTATCGATTTTATTCAATACGGGAACGGGTTCGATTCCGATCCGTTTTGCCGCGATAATCAACCGATCCAACAGCAGCCAATCCGGTTCTGGAACGGATGCCGAAATGATGATCAGAAGCTGATCGACGTTCGCAACCGGAGGTCTTACAAGCAGATTCTTCCGCGGAAGAATTTCATCCAGCTGTGCATAGCCCTGCTCTTTGATGTCGATCACGACACGGTCACCGACCGTAGGAACCATGCCTTCACGGCGAAACGATCCGCGCGCTTTGCAGGTTGCAAGTCTGCCGCTTTCCGTCAGCACTTCGTAGAAGCTGCCGACGCCTTTCATCAACAATCCCTGTTCTTTCATTTGACAAATGTAATGGATTGCGGTGCGGAACGAACCATATTGTTGACATACAGATACAGAAGTCTTGTGACCTGTTCGTATCCGTGCACCGTTGCTGTCTCGGTGATGGAAGTCGCCTGTTTCTGATACTTCTGCGAATGCAGAATCACACGGTACGGTATGTCCTCAAAGTTTGCGGTTTCATATCCGATCTCTACAAGGTTCTCGGGGAGATCGTCTTCGAGGGACAGCGCAAACGATACGGCTGCTTTATAGGAACCGAGCGATTTGCGATAGATTCTCAGCCGGACCGGTGTATTGATCGTAAACAGGGCGTCCGCGTTTTGAGATGCGATCGGAGATTCCGGAGGCGTTGTTACATCGGAATCTTCAACGGAATACACCGTCGGAGCGGGCGTTGCAACCGAAACAGTTTCCTCTTCCGGAACTGCCGTGACTTCTGCAACGATCGTTTCCGTATCGTCGGTCGGAGCGAGTGTGGACGTAGGTTCCGGAACAGGAGCCGGCGTTTCTTCCGAAGGAACGGGCGTCGGAATATCCATTGCAATCGGTTCCGTTGTTTCAACAGCCTGTTCAAACAGCGTAACCTGTTCGCCGTCGGACACATAGATCGACACAACGGTGTTGTTCGGCGTATCGGCCTGCGCCTGATCTGTAAACTCAACGATCAGATTGTTGAATCCGCAGTCGATATACAGACAGTGCAGCGCGTCGTCAAGCGTGTACCCGATCAGATCCGGCACCGTTCCTTTGGCAGTGGCGTCTTCCGTCGGTGCGGGCGTATCGTCCGCAGCGGCGCTTGCTTCGATTTCCGGCAGATGTTCCGTCGTTTCGGCTTCCGGGTCGATCATCTGCCCGGATTTGCAGGATGTTGCATAGATCAGCACAAAGATGCCTATCAGCATGATGGGCAAAAAGACGCACATGGCGATAAGAATATACGTCGAAGGACGGTGCTTATCCTTTTGCGATTTGTCAACCGGATCGTTCACAAACGTGCCGTTCGGATCCGAAAGGGAACGCACTAGGTCCGAGCGCATTTCACGCGCTGTATGGTACCGGTTTTCCGGATCTTTTTCAAGGTCCTTCAAAACAATATCGTTGAGCGATTTCGGGAGCTCCGGTACAAGTTCGATCGGAGGCACCGGTTTTTCCTGCAGATGCATCAGTGCAACGCTTACCGTGGAATCCGCTTCAAACGGAACGGTGCCGGTCAGCATTTCATAGAGGCATACGCCGACGGAATAGAGATCGCTCTGTTCGGTTGCGATGTTTCCTTTCGCCTGCTCCGGCGAGATGTAATGGACGGAACCGAGTACTTTCTGACCGGAAAACGTAACCGTCGATGCTTTGGCTTCGCGAGCGATACCGAAGTCCGCAAGTTTTACACGTCCTTTGTCGGTAACAATGACGTTCTGCGGCTTCACATCACGATGGATGATTCCGTGCGAATGTGCGGCTGACAATGCATCCAGGATCTGACAGGTGATGCCGATTGCCGTGCGAACCGGCAAAGCGCCGTTCTTTTCGATCAGGTCTTTCAGGGTATGTCCTTCGATATACTCCATGACAAGATAGGGGAGCCCGTTATGCGTTCCTGCGCCGTATGCGCGCACGATGTTCTCGTGCGACAGGGCAAGAACCGCATTTGCTTCCCTCGTAAAACGACGAAGAAATTCCGCATCGTCCTTGAACTCTTCTTTGAGCATTTTTACGGCAACGATACGGCGATTGCCCATGTTGATCGCCTTATATACATGCGCCATGCCGCCGCTTCCGATGAGTTCCGTGATACGGTATTTATGATCGAGAATTGTACCGATCATGCAATACCTCCGTCATTCTTTGCCAGGACTACCGTGATGTTGTCCCGACTTCCCAACGCAAGTGCGCGATCGATCATCTTGACGCAAGCCGTGTCAAGGTCGTCGCAGTTCTGCAGGAAAGAAGCCATTTCTTCGTCGTTCATCACGCCGCACAGACCGTCGGAACAGAGAAGCAGAATATCGCCGGGCTTCCATTCGCAGGTAAATATATCTGCCGAAAGTCTGTCCTCCGATCCGATCGCACGCGTGATCAGATTGCGCCGGGGATGTGTTTTTGCTTCCTCAGGCGTAATGATGTTGCGGCGGACAAGTTCGGAAACAAACGAGTGATCGTGCGTGATCTGACGAATCGTTTCGCCGTCAAAATGATACAGACGCGAATCACCTACATTGGCAGCCGTGAATTCCCGTTCATCCATAACCGCAGCGACTAATGTGCAGCCCATGCCGTACATTTCTTCCGAAGAAGATGCTTTTTGCCGTACAGCGCGATTTGCTTCGGCAAACGCGGAGGAGAGTGCTGCTTCACGGCTTGGATGCTGCTGTCGCAGCGTCTCTCTGAGCGTATCGATCGACAGGCTGCTTGCAATCTCACCGGCCAAATGACCGCCCATGCCGTCCGATACTGCGACAGCATACAGGTCTTCGGTATGCAGAAGCATATAATTGTCCTCGTTCTGCGAACGAAGACCGGTTTCCGTTCTACCCGCGAATTTCATTGAGAACCCTCCTTCTTAATTGACCGCATGCGCCTTCGATATCTGCGCCCATTTCACGTCGGACCGTTGCGGAAACATGCATTGCTTCGAGCCATTCTTTATACCGGTGCGCATACGATCTTGTGACGCCGTCCAATCCTCGTTCTTTCACCGGATTGAGCGGAATCAGATTGACATGGCAGAGCATTCCGCGAAGCCTTTCCGCAAGCGCTTTTGCATCGGCTTCCGAATCGTTCTTTCCGCCGATCAGAGCATATTCAAAAACCACACGACGACCGGTCTTTTCGGCATAGGCTTTCGCCGCCTCCAGAACCTGCTCGATCGGATAGACCTTGTTGACAGGCATCAGTTCGCTGCGGACTTCGTTGCTGTGCGCATGCAGTGAAATTGACAGCGTTACGTGCGGCGCATCCTCGATCAGCCGATAGATTTTCGGAACGATGCCGCAGGTCGAAAGGGAAATGTTGCGCGCGCTGATATTCGGTCCCTGTTCACTTGTCACGCGTCGCAGAAACGTCACGACGTTGTCGTAATTGTCCAGCGGCTCGCCGCTTCCCATCAATACGATATTCGTTACGGTTCGCGGCTTGCCCTCCCGCGGCGGTTCATCACGCTCGATCTCTGCAATAAATGAAAGCATTTCACCGGGGCGAAGAGAACGCACACAGCCCTCGAGTGTGCTTGCGCAGAACCTGCAGCCCATATTGCAGCCGACTTGCGTGGACAGACACACCGTATTGCCGTAGGAATTTCGCATCAGTACGCCTTCAACCAGATTTCCGTCTTCCAGTTCAAAAAGATACTTGACCGTTCCGTCTTTCGGAGAAACCCGCTTATCGTAGATCCGCGCACCGCCGAACGGAATCGTTTCCATTTGTTCGCGTAATGCCTTCGGAAGATTTGACATTTCCTGCGGGCGAACGCCCTTATGAAGCCATTCCTGTACCTGACCAATCCGGAATTTCGGAACGCCGAAAGAACCGACAGCCTCGGCAATTTCGGAATCGGTCATGTCCATCCAGTACATCGGATCAGCTCCTTCTCATTCTTGCGTAGTAAAATCCGTCCGTTCCGTCGCGGGAGGGGAGAAGCTGGCGCTCTTCCTCCAGCGCAAACGCGGGATGTGTCCTCAAAAAAGCTCTGACGCATTCGCCGTTTTCGCGCTTGACGATCGTACACGTCGCGTAGACCAGCAATCCGTTCGTGCGTACATAGTGCGAACACGTTTCGAGGATCGCCGACTGGATAACCGTCAGCGCGTTTACGGCTGCTTCATCCTTATGCAGGCGTACATCGGGCTTTTCGGAAAGAAGTCCGAACCCGCTGCACGGAACATCCAAAAGAACGGCGTCGAATCTGTCTTTATACTCCGGGTCGTACACCGACGCATCGCGGCATTCGGTTTCAACGGAAATTCCGAGACGAGCGAATGATGCTTTCATCAGCTCGACACGATGCGGATGCAGTTCCCAAGCCTCTATCTCTGCAGTATTCTTCGAAAGAGATGCAAGATATGCGGACTTGCCGCCGGGAGCCGCACAGGCATCCAGAATCTTTTTGCGATGCACATCTCCCAACGAGCGGCAAATGAGCATGGCACCTTCGCCCTGTACGGCAAATCTGCCTTCTCGAAACAGAGGATGATGCGCTATATCGAATCCTTCTGTCAGCATCAATCCGTTCGGATCAAGTTTGCACGGTACCGCAGATACCGGCAGCGCTTCCATAAGCGCCTGTGTCGTGTACGGGTACTGCGCGCGAACTACGGTTCCGATCGGCTTATGATCAAGCAGCGCTTCGGTCTCCGACTCTCCGTATTCGGCGATCCATTCATTGACCAGAAAAGCAGGAACGCCGTATCGGATCGAAAGACGTTCGACCGGATCCGCGGGCAGGGGAGGGAGCGCGGTTCTTTCGCGGTCGATCTTTCGAAGAACCGCATTGACAAGTCCGCAGCTTTCTATTTTGCCGATGGATCGACAGAGACGCACGGATTCGTCGACAACCGCATGCGGCGGTGTTTTCAGGAACAGCAGTTCGGTCGCCGCCATACGCAAAAGATTACGAACGAAACGCTTTTGCCGTTTGCAGTAACGCGACAGAATGAAATCCACATACGATTCCTGCTTGATCGTTTCGTTGACGATTGCATACAGAAAAGGGATCCCTTTCGCATCAACGGACGAAGACGCTTCTTTCAGTGCAAGATTCGTATATGCCTCGTCTTCGAGAATCCGGACGAGCGTTTCCAGTGCGGCGCGGCGAACGTTCAGCATAATTGCTTTTTGTCGATCGAGCATCCGTGAAGAAAAGTCGATGCGTCCATGCGTTTCTTTCCGCTTGCCTGCAAAGATATGATCTCGAGCGCTTCGTCGGCGCAGCAAAGGAAAAGCCTGCCGTTGGATTCTCGAAGCGTTCCCGGTGCATCGGGAAAGATCTCGTCCGTACGTCTGGTGGTAAAGATCTTCAACGGCTGACCGTCAACCAGTCCGTATGCGCAGGGCCAGGGATTTGTTCCGCGGACAAGATCGTGAACGGCTTTGGCCGGACGACACGCATTGATATGTCCGTCCTCTTTCGTAAGCATGTGGCAGACGGTTGCATCGTCCTGGTTTTGCGGGATTCTGACAAGCGTACCCGCTTCAAGGCGGTCCAGCGTTTCGAGCAGCAGTTTTGCACCGAGAACGGCAAGACGATCGGAAAGCTGTTCATAGGTCTCATCCGGATCGATCGGCGTTGCCGCTTTCAGCAGCATATCGCCGGTATCCATGCCCTTATCCGTCATCATCGTCGTGACGCCTGTTTCCGTTTCACCGGCAATGATCGCGCTTTGGATCGGAGACGCGCCGCGATATTTCGGCAGCAGCGAACCATGAACGTTGATCGTTCCGAGCGGCGGAACGGCAAGATTTCTGACGGACAGCAGCTGTCCGAATGCAGCGGTTACCATCAGATCGGGGGCAAACGCTTCAAGCGCTTCCAGCCCTTCTGCAGAACGGATCTTTTCAAACTGATATACGGGAATCTCGTTCTGCGCGGCAAACACCTTCACCGGCGGAGGCGTCAGGATCGCTTTGCGTCCGACGGGACGGTCGGGCTGCGTAAATACGGCAAGCGTATCTCCCCGACGCATCAGAGCCTCGAGACTCGGCAAAGCAAATTCAGGTGTGCCCAAAAAAGCAATTCGCATTGATTACTCCTTAAAGTCTGCAGGCGGTTCCGTTACAAGGCGCTTATAGACTTTTCCGTCCAAATGGTCGGTTTCGTGAAACACAGCACGTGCAAACAGACCTTCGCCTTCGTATTCGTAAAGATCGCCGTTCCGATCATAGGCTTCGAGTTTCACCCAATTCGGACGCACGACATATCCGCTTTCCCCGGGGAAGGACAGGCAGCCTTCCATGCCGCCCTGTTCGCCGGAAGAATCCAGTATCACGGGATTGACCAGTTCCACGGGACCTTCTCCGACGTCGATCACGCAAACGCGGCGAAGGACGCCCACCTGCGGCGCGGCCAGACCGACGCCGTCCGCGTCGTTCATCGTTTCGATCATATCGTCGATCAGCTCGGAAAGACGGGCGTCGAACTTTTTAACTTCCTTGCACGGTTTGTACAGCGCAGGATCTTCATTTTTGCGTATGATTCGTAAAGCCATAAGCATCCTCCATTTCAAATATTTATTATACATTTTTTATTGACCTTTGTAAACAAATTCAGTAAAATATCCATGAAAACAGACATTTCAACCGTAAGTAGAGAGAAATAACGAACGTCTCAACCGGTTATAGAGAGTTGTTTTTCACGATTCAACCGATATGGTAGTTGAGATTTGACAAATTCAACCACAGGTGTATGGTAATTCGGGGATAAAGTTGATATGATTCGGTCATCGAAACAAGGAGGAAAACAAACATGGAACAAAAAGAAACGCTCGGCAAACGGATTGCCGCATTAAGAAAAGAAAAAGGACTCACACAGGAACAGCTTGCCGAAAAAGTCGGCGTCTCCGCGCAGGCGGTCAGTAAATGGGAAAACGACATCAGCTGCCCGGACATCACGCTTCTGCCGCTGCTCGCGGATCTGTTCGACGTATCGGTGGACGAACTGCTCGGCGTCAAGCCGGTCGAACCGCACGTTATTATATTGGATAAGGATGAGGTTCCGAAAGATGAAAAGCAGGGCAAAGGGAGCTTCAGCTGGGAGTGGAACAAACACAACGGTCAATGGTCGACTATCGCTTTCTGCATCGGTGCGATCCTCGTTTGTCTGTTTTTCCTGCTGCACAGCTGGGCGGGCATGTTCCCGTACTCGCCGATTGAAAAGTATCCGGACATCATTCTGAACGGATGGAACTACGTATGGCCGCTGCTTGTATTCACCTTCGGCCTGATCAGCGTTCGTTCGAGCATCACGATGGGTGTTGCAATGATGGTCTTGGGAAGCTATGAATTCGTTCGCCGCATCCTGATCGGGTATCAGGTCTGCAAACTGCCTGAGATCGCGTGGTATGTGATCCTGCTCATCTTTGCAATCGCATGGTTGGTCTCCGTCATTCTCAACAAATCGTTCTTCCGCCGCAAGCGCTGCTGTGCGGATCGGAACGGCGTTTACACCGAGAAGAGCCGTCACTCGAAAATGGAATATACGGACGACAACGACTATCTGAAAGCGGATATGCATTTCGGAAACAGCACGATCGTCTATGACCGCGACCTGCTTGTCGGCGGGGACATCGATTCGAGCTTCGGCGATTATACCGTCGATCTTACGAATGTCGTCACGTTTGCGCAGAACTGTCTTTTGAAGGTCGACGCGAGCTTCGGCAACATCACGATCCTGCTGCCGCGCAGCGTCAGTATGGTGAAGTCGTCCGATACCTCGTTCGCGGCGTTCAGTGTGACCGGCGACCCGGATCCGAACGCGACGCAGACGATCATCATCCGCGCTGACGTCAACTTCGGCGCCGTACAGGTCAAGTATCTGTAAGTCAATAGAAAAAGAACCCGGTCGGGATATTCCCGATCGGGTTCTTCGTTTTGTGTTATTTCAATGCTTCCTGCATTGCATCATCTTCATACTGATGCATGTAGAGGTCGTGATAGTAGCCGCCTTTCTGCAGCAATGTTTCGTGATTGCCTTCCTCGACAATCGCGCCGTCGCGAATGACCAGGATGCGATCTGCGTTTCGGATCGTACTGAGCCGGTGTGCCACAACGATGCTGGTACGATCTTTCAGCACCTCGGTGATTGCGCTCTGGATCAACTGTTCGGTTTCCGTGTCGATAGAACTCGTCGCTTCGTCCAGCACGAAGATCTGTGGATTTGCGAGAATTACGCGTGCAAAGGAGATCAGCTGCTTCTGACCGGTGGAAAGACGCACGCCGCCTTCGCCGACTTCGGTATCATATCCTTTCTGCTGCCGTTCGATGAAAGAATCTGCGTGAACCATAGCCGCAGCGCGTCTGACGCTTTCTTCGTCCGCATCGGGACGTCCGAAACGAATGTTGTCTCGGATCGTACCCGAAAACAGATGCGGCTGCTGAAGAACGTAACCGAGAGACGATTGCAGCCACAGCTGCGACCGTTCACGATAATCCTTACCGTCTACCAGAATACGGCCGTTTTTCGGCTCGTAGAAGCGGCATATGAGGTTTACGATCGTACTCTTTCCCGCACCGGTTTCACCGACAAGCGCGATCGTTTCACCGGCGTGAATATGCAGATTGAAGTCCCTCAGAAGCGGTTCGGATTCCTTGTAATAGAAATCCACATGATCGAAAACGATATCTCCTTCGATCGGTTCCCAGTTCTCGCGTTTCGGATCCATAGAAGTGCCGTATTTTTCTTCCGCTTCTTTGGAATCCTTTACGTCGGATTCGGTATCAAGCAGGGAAAGGACACGTTCCGCGCTCGCCTGTGCGCTCTGCATATCGGCAAAGATGCCTGCAAGCTGCTGGATCGGATCGAACAGGCTCGACGCATAATTGATAAACGATACGAGCGTACCGGCTGTGATGACGCCGAGAAACGTTTCCGTTCCGCCGAGCGTTGCCTTGACGCCTGCGCCGCCGAATACCAGTGCAAGCGCTGTTCCGACCGCGCCGAGCGATACGACGAGCGGAAAGAAGGTTGCGGACAAAACGGACGCCTTGACGCTTGCTTTTCGCATATCCGCCGTGATCGACTCAAATTCCGCTGCGTTCTGTTCTTCACGAACCAGGGTTTTGGTCGTCATCGCGCCCATGATGCCTTCGTTGAACGCGCTTGTGATGCGGGAGTTGTGTTTTCTCGCGATGCGCTGATAACGAAGGATCTTTTTCTGGATATACAGGCTGACGACTGCAAGCGGGGGAATGACCGCCATCACGATCAGTGCCAGCTTCCAGTTGAACCAGAACATCGCGCCGAACGAAAACAGGATGTAGAATCCGCACCAAAGGAAGTCCGTGATGCTCCATGCGATCATGTCGGACAAGCGAGCGACGTCGCTGACCATGCGAGCCATCAGATAACCCGCAGATGTCTTGTCGTAAAACGAGAACGACAGCGTCTGCAGTTTCAGATACGCTTCCTGCCGGATCGCATAAGAGATCGCCATTTCCATCTCACCGGAACGACCGATAAACCTTGTGGTACCGAACCCCTGCAGGATGACAAGCGCAACGTAGATTGCAAAGAACAGCCAGATGCCGTGCATATCGGGATCGCCTTCCGGACGCACAAAACGGTCGATCGCAAACCGGGTGAGGATGGGGTAAACCGCATCAATGATCGCAACGATCAACATCGTTACGAGGATACGGACAAACAAAGCACGGTTCCGCATTGCATAGCCGAACAGCCGTTTCCACAGCTTGACGTCGACTTTTTCTTCCTGATTGAATTCCGCTTCATTGTCGTAACTCATGCCTGTTCACCTCCTTTCATCCGGAAGTCCTGAATCATTGCGATCCGCCGGTACAGACCCTCTTCACGGATCAGCTCGTCGTGGGTTCCGTTCTGTACCAGTTTTCCGTGATCAAGCACAAGAATCTGATCCGCCTCGCACAGCGTCGTAATACGGTGCGAAATGATAAACAGGATCCCGCTGCCGTGATGTCTACGCAATGCTTCACGGATTTTTGCGTCGGTTTCAGTGTCGACAGCGCTCATGGAATCGTCAAATATCATGATCGGCGCTTTCTGCATCAATGCGCGTGCAATTGCAACGCGCTGCTGCTGACCGCCGGAAAGCGTGACGCCGCGCTCGCCTACAACCGTGTCGTACCCGTCTGCAAATTTCTCGATCACGTCATGGACGGCAGCTTCCCGCGCCGCCTCGAACAGCTCCGCTTCGGTTGCTTCGGGCGCAGTCAGCATAATGTTTTCGCGGATCGAACGTGAATACAGGAACGGTTCCTGTAAAACGATCGCGATGTTCTTTCGAAGCGCTGCATGGTCAATATCGTTGATCGGCGTTCCGTTGATGGTAATCTCACCGCCGGTGACGGTATAGAGACGCTGCAGAAGCTGTACCATTGAGCTCTTGCCGCTTCCGGTGCTTCCGAGGATGCCGACCGTCTGACCGGCTTTCGCCGTGAAACTGATGTCGTCCAGAACGTCATTCGGCGTATCGTATCCGAAACTGACATGCGAGAATGCAATATCGCCGTTCAGATCACAGTCGGAAATTGCTTTACCCGGTTCTGTTTCATCTTCGGCGTTCATAATCTCATTGAGACGGTCGAGCGACACCGTTGCTTTGCCCATATCCGCAAGCACTCTGCCGAGCTGACGGACCGGCCACGTGAGACGGCTCGTCAGCGACAAAAAGAGATAGATATCGCCGAGTGAAAACGGATCGGCGTTTGCTCTTGTCTTCACGTAGAAGAAGATACCGAACACAAGGGACAGCGCGATCTGAATGTATCCGATCGCGTCCGAAGTGCCCCAGTAAAAGCCGAGCAAGTGCACAAGACGGACGACCTTATTGCTGTAATCACGATTCAGCTTTGTGAATTTATCATATTCCGCACGCTGCTGACCGAATGCGCGCACTACGCGTACGCCGGTGAGGTTTTCCTGCACGGCGGTCGAAAGCGCGCCTTCCGCCTCGTCAGAATCGGTGAAGTACTTGCGGACATACCGGAAATAGAGGAAACTGGAAACGGTCAGTATCGGCATAACCGCCATAGAGATCAGTGCCATTTCCCAACGGATTGCAAACATCAATGCCGCCGCGATGCCGAACATGACGACAATCCGGACGATTTCCATCAGCTGATTCGTCACAAACTGGCGCACGGTATCGACGTCGGAGGTGCACCGCTGCACGAGATCGCCCGTCGAAACATGCTTGTGATAATCGTACGGTACCGTGTTCAGTTTGCGATACAGTTTGTCGCGCATCGTTTTCGCCATGTGTTCCGCACCTTTGGCAATATTCTTTCTGCGAAGAAAGATGAAAAGACCCTCCAGTACGGTAAACAGGAAGAAGAACGTGCCGCAAAGCCAATAGTTCCTTGCAATCGGTCCGAGTGATTTGAGCCAATTGAACAATGGTTCCGGAATCGAAGGATCTTTTCCGAGCAGAACCCAGTCAAGTGTGTAGCTTGTAACAATGGATGCGCAGTAAAGGGAAACGATGCCGAATACGACTTCGACCGCGGCAATCAGAAAATGACCGCTTGCTCCTTTCAGCGCAGGTAAAAACAGAGGTTTATATCGATCTTTTTTCATTAAAACATCTCCTGAGGATTGATCTCAAGCTGTACTTCCGAACAAACGTCGCGATGCAGATCGTGAAACGCAGTAATCGTTCCGATTGCATTTTTGAGTCGCTTCGTTCGCAGCAGCTTGATCAGAATCTGATAGCGGCTGAATCCGGATATCCGAGCAACCGGCGCTTCCGCGGCGACAAGCAGCAAAAGATCCTGTTTGCCTTCTTCTCCGAGAATGCTCCTGATTTCGATTTCCAGCCGCTTGGCATAATCAAGGCATGCATGTTCCGCTGTACGCTCGTCACGGTCGGCAAAAACGATCCGCACGAACAGAGAGAACGGGGGATAGAGGAGCTTTTTCCGCTCCATGATCTCATAGTGGTAAAAGCTCTTGTAATCCTGATCCTTCGCAAACCGGATGATCGGATGATTCGGCTCATAGGTTTGAAGCACGACGTGTCCCGGCAGATGGTCTCTTCCGGCACGTCCCGCAACCTGCGTCAGCAGCTGAAACGTTCGCTCCGGCGCACGATAGTCCGGCAGATTCAGCGTCGTGTCGGCAGCAACGACGCCGACAAGCGTGACGTTCGGAAAATCATGTCCCTTGGCGATCATCTGCGTTCCGATCAGAACCTGCGCTTCACGCCGATGGAATGCGGACAGGAGCTTCTCATAGCTGCCTTTGTCGCGCATGGTGTCGGTGTCCATGCGAAGCGTTTTGACGGCGGGGAACAGACGGTGAACCGCTTCTTCGACCTGCTCGGTTCCGATCCCGAATTGCTTGATAAACGCTTTCTTGCAGTTCGGACACTCCTTCGGAAGCGACTTCACAGCGCCGCAATAATGGCAGCGCGTGCGTGCTTCGGTTTTGTGATACGTCATGGAAATGTCGCAGTTGTCGCATTTCAGGACGTAACCGCAGCTGCGGCAGCTGACAAACGTAGCATATCCGCGGCGATTGATGAAGAGCATAGCCTGCTGATCCGAAGCAAGACATTCGGAAAGTCGTTCTGTGAGCTTGTCGGAAAAGATGCTGTTGTTGCCCATCAGCAGCTCGTCGCGC
>JAEEGL012444775.1_pt1 | contig 16520 bp, 11 predicted proteins | sample 9134231 | NCBI WGS metagenome assembly JAEEGL01 (sample SAMN16246548, study PRJNA631951) | gut metagenome | biome: gut microbiome; feature: rumen; material: fiber-attached | host: Bos | place: Iran: Karaj | collected 2018-10
ACCGCCAGCGTGACCGGCGGTGATGGGAACACGGTCACTTATTCCAATAACACAGATCTGTCCCTGGTCAACAGCATCACCGACGCCAGGAACAACGTCACCTCCTACAGCTACGACTCCATGCGACGGAGGACACAGGCCCTGGCTCCCAACGGCGGCAGCGTGAACAGCGTCTATACGGACGATCTGCTCACCGGCGTATCCCACAGCAACTCGGCAACGACGTCCACAGCCTATGGCTTCACCTACGGTACGGCCAACCTGCCTGCGTTGGTGAAGATAGGCAGCGGCAGCAACTGGACGTTGGTGACCAAAGACTACAACTCCGGCACCTGGACACTAGCTCAGCAGACCTTCGGCAACAGCGACTGGTGGAAGTACACTTACGATCCCGGCACTGATGAGCTCCTCACCCGGTTCACCAACGCGGGCATTGGCTACGAGTACGTCTACAACACCAAGGGCCAGATCGCCCGGATACTGACCAATGCTGTCACCATCGTTGACGGAGAAGTGACCGCAAGCACGCTCCTCGGCTCGGAGAACTATATCTACGACGCCTTTGACCGGCTGGACCGAATCTTTACCGCCGACAGCGGAGACAACCTGATCGCGGACGTGCAGTGGAGCTATGACTACAACGAGAACATAACCTCGGTCATAGTCCGCCTGATGGAGAACGGCACCCTGCGGATGCAGACCTATTCCTACACCTACAACGACGACAAGCAGCCCGAGAGCACCTCCTACGGTGATGTGACTGAATCCTTCACCTATGACGCTCACGGGCGTACCGCCTCCCGAACCGTCCAGAGCAACAACAGCACTGTGCTCTCCTCCGGCTATGGGTATGTGGACATCGGCACAGACTACACCACCACTCAGGTCTATAGCGTGACCAGCACTTATGGCAACACCACGGAGAGCCACACTTACGACTACGATGAGAACGGGAACATTGTCTCTGACAGTGACGGAACCAATACCGTTACTTACGCGTACGACAGTCTGAACCAACTCACGCTTGAAAAGAACGGCGCGGCAGGCAAGGCTTGGGCATATACCTATGATCTGGGCGGCAACATCCTCACAAAGACAGAGTCTGATTACGATCCTGTCACACAGCAGACCTCCAACCCGGTGACGGTCAGCTATGCCTACGCCGACGCCGAATGGCATGACCTGCTGACGGGCTGGAACAACCAGACCATCACCTATGACGGCATGGGCAATCCCCTCTCCTACCGGGGCTGGACCATGACCTGGCAGGTCGGTCGGCAGCTGGCCGGCATGACCGACAATACTCACACCCTCAGCTTCGGCTACAACGAGGGCGGGCTGAGAACGTCCAAGACATTTGACAATGTCACCAGGAGCTACGTCTGGAACAGCAGCCAGCTGCTTGTTGACAGGGGTGTTGACGATACCTTCTACTTCCACTATAATGCCAATGGGGAGATGATAGGGTACACCCGGAAGACTGCCTCCGGAGAGACCGAGTGCTTCCTGGTGAAGAACCAGCAGGGCGATGTGGAGAAGGTGATCTCCTCCTCCGGCGCAGTTCTGGCCGCCTACACCTACGACGCCTGGGGCAACATCCTGTCCTCCACCGGCTCCCTGGCCAACGCCAACCCCATCCGCTACAGAGGCTATTACTTCGACAACGAGACGGGGCTCTATTACCTCCACAGCAGGTATTACGATCCCCAGACCGGCAGGTTCATTAACGCTGATGACGCCGCAATGCTGGGGGCAGATGGAGATCTCCAGAGCTATAACCTGTTTGCCTACTGCGGTAACAATCCCATCATGGGTTTTGACCCTAATGGGGAGTGGAATTGGGGCGGAGTCGCTGTAGGCGCTGGAATAGTTGCTGCAACTATTATGACCGTAGCAACATTTGGGTTGGCGACTCCCCTTGCAACTGTTGTTGCAGCAGCTGCAATTTCAACTGGCGCGACTATGACTTTTGCTGCGGCTACAGATTCTGTAATGGTTATGGATATATCCTGCTCAATTCCAGTAGGCCATGGGTATGGTAAGGGCGGTACCTCAGTAATTGTCGATTTCGGTGAAGATGGAGGAATATTTGGATATTCACATATAGGGGGAGGTGTTGGAAGATCTGTTGGCTTTTCATATTCAATTGGACTCGTTGATAATTTTGAAAAACCAGAAGATTATTCAAATCATTTTTATGATATAAATTTCAATAACACTATAGGGCTTGATCATTGTTTTGATCCAACTAGGAATTACCGTGAAACAACAAGAGCAACATCAGTCTCCTTCGGCATTGGAAAAAGCTTCGGCATAGGGTATGACAATTATTCATCTCCCTATATATTGGCAAAGTGGTGAGTCAATTATGAGATTCGAATATTCAAATTATTTACGACAAGACTGTTATGCCCCGCTTTCTCTCGCTCTTTTTTCTCTTTTCTTCCTAATCTGTGTTCTATTCGGTTTTTTTAAAAAAAAGTCATTTGACATTATTGAGACCGGGAAATGCGTTATATTACTCTGTATAGGGTGTTATCTGTTCGGAATTAATGTTATTCACTTATCTCGTGGCGGACTCTATTTGCTTTTTGAACATGAATCGGCCCAAATACAAATAGAGGGGGTAGTTGAAGAAACAATAGAAATTGATTCATTGACTGGCGCAAAGTATCGTGTTGACAACCAGTATAGCAATCATGGGCACGGAGAGGCACTCGTTGTAGGCGGGGAGACGTACTTCTTGATCTCATATGGCGACACAAAGGTTGGAGACTTTGTTCGTTTGTCCGTTTTACCTAAGAGTCATTTCGTGTTGGAGTTAAATAACAACACAGAATGATTAGTTAGTCGCTATTATAGAATTCGCACAACCTCCCAGACTCCATGCTCGCGAGCATCACTGTTCCCATACACAATGATGCTTAGGAGAACCCATAAAACATTAGGGGCTGGAAATATTCCAACAATAAATCTTTTGTCTCCAAAAGGCGATACTTTCCAGAACATCGCATGTAAAAACTGTTTTTCAGGAAAATCCGTTAGTTCAGCTTTTTGTTAGGAAACGGTTGTAGTGGTCAACAGGGGCGGGACTTTGTGACTCATTGAGCTACAAAGAAGGCCATTTCCATTCTTCAGGGAGAAGCTCCTGCGCATTTCGCGCAGGAGCTTTTTCGCGTCTGAACCAATGTTCGTATATATGTTTCACGGTGAAACGCATATCCAGAAGTTATTATTTGACGCTCACGGCCACTCCACGCATCTCTTGCCACAAGACAAAGAGCTGCTGCAAATCGACTTGCTGCAGCTCTTTGTATGTATCTAACCCTCTATCTTCCCTTTCAGCAGTTCAAGCGCTTCTCTCCTGGCCCGGGTCATCATCATATGTATGCTACCTATTTTTTCAATTGGCAAAGCACCGTGTTACATTTTGTCGAAATAACTGTTTTATATTTTAGAGTAAAATGTTTCTTAAACTGCTCATGATATTTGTTTTAAGAGGTGTGCTATGTCAAGAGAAAAAGATTCAAACTGTTACATAATCGGAAAAAGCGGCGATCTCCAATATATCGGTAATGGTAAAGTGTCTTCGAGTAAAAGGAGGCCTACACCCCAGTTATATGTAGCATTTGTCAATGGTCAGAAATATTATAAGATACGTGCATTAGATCAATCTGGGGCAGTTATGATGGTAAAGAAGTTGCTCAATGCCCCAGAAATGCGAATGGGTGAAAACAAGCCTACTGAAACAGACAAACCACCCGCTCCCGGAAAGCATAACTTAACCACTAATGTTGTGGAGATAGGGAAAAAAGAAGCAGATATATTAATAAAAAAATACACAAAACTCGGTTGGGAATCTAGATTAATTGAAATCAAGCAAACTGAAGACGTTATAGAAAAGGAACCTGGTGCTATTAAAGGGATTTCAATTATACCCTAACAGCAGGAAAGCAAGGCAAAGGAAATGAGCTCTAAAGAACTATTATCAGTTATTCCTGAATTACTATTATTATTTATTCCTGGCTTTATTACGTTAAGAATAAAAGAAGAGTTCAGTTTTGAGAAAAAGCACAATAAATTTGATTCTGTCATGTATAGTGTATTATACAGTTTTGTCATTGGAATTGTTTATTATGCTATTCAATCTCTAATTAACTATTTTTCCCCTATACAAGGAACCTTTTTAGATCAGAAAACAGCTAAGCAAATCTTCTATTTGTTGATATCTCTTATTTTAGGTTATTTACTTGTACGCTTACATGAAACAAAAGTCTTTAATAAACTCGAAAAGAAGTTTAACAACCATTATTCCCATAAGCCAAGTGTTTGGGTGTCCGCGATGGAGAATAAAGAAGGCGCTTGGGCAACAGTTACTCTAAAAAACGGCATGATTTATATGGGGAAGCTGATTGCATACTCTTCAGACATTGATTTTGAAGGTAAAGCGCTTATTCTTAGTAACTACAGGTTTTGCATTAAGAATGAAAAGCAAATATCAGATCCAGCGCACTACTGCATTGAAATTGAGAATAAAGACAGCGACGATGATAAAGTGTATTTAAATGGGAACGATATCATTTCTGTTGAAATATTAAAACCAAACAGCTGTACCAACTAACTTGGCAAGCTGGGCAAGTGTTTATACACTTGCAAAATCCGGGGGGACTCTGCAATACGCGGAGACCTCCCGATTTGCTTGTTGGGGCATGTCCCCAATCCCCGTATTGATCACAGAAATAATCTGCGGCTGCGCACCGTTCCGGCGCTTATTATTTTTCTCGCTGGTGCTCATGGGTTCCAGTTTCCTCCTTATCCAGATTGAGCAACCGCTCTGTGTTGGCCTTGTAGATGAGCAAGTCACGCTTCTCTTTTTCGAGCTTGTAGTATTTGGTATAATCCTCTTTCTTCTGTGCCAAGAGCGCAGTATATTCCTCCTGCAAGCTCCGAACCGCAGGCAGTTTTTTTAGCCCAAGCTCGTCAAAGGCTTTCTTCGCCGCCTTGTGGATGATGATGTCGCTCTCATGGGCGGCCAGGTACTTCTTTGAATATCCGGCCTTTCGATACCCGACATAAACATCCCGCGTCTTGGAATAATTAATGATATGGGTACGCAGGATGCTGATTTCTGCCATGCGGTTCTCAGCTTTTTTGATTTGAGTAAGCAGGTCGCCGGTTTTGCCGCTTACCTCGGTGCAGTAATTTGCAAACTCCGTATAGTCACGGAAGCCATGCTGTTGGAGAAACAGCAGCGTTTCGGCCATACTTTTAAGGCAGATAACCTTCATTACCTGATCGTATGCGGCGCCGCGGCCTTCGTTGATTTTGGACTCGATCTCTGAAAGCAGGCTCGGCCTAAGCGCCTTCGGTTTTGTCCGGTGTTTCTTCTTCGGACAATGGATCTTTGTTCCGGCAATCACCGCCCTAAGCGCTTCCTGGGAATAATCTTCCCCAAGAGATTTCAACCGGATATTTCGTTTCTGGTCCGGTCGGGAAAATACGATATTTGCGCCGATCCTGATCTCATACCCGGCCTTTCGCAGTTCATCTAACAAGGCGTCAAAGCTCTCTGGCTTCTTTTTCAGAGCGTTGTCAATGGCAGCGCGCAGCAGATCCCGGCTACATGGCTTGGCGTTGCCGCCCAGCCACTTGTTGTAGCTATCCCCGTGAGGCTGTGGATGCTCAATTACTGACAGGCGGTTTTCCATGCAGATCAGATCGCTGAGCTTACGCACGGCTTGCCCACTCCTGCGGAAATCCCGAAACTTTTTCTGGCAGTCAAGAGAAGTGGAATTCCATATAATATGATTGTGGATGTGATGCTTGTCCGTGTGGGTCGCCACGATAAATGCGTGCTCGCCCTTTAGAAATCGTTTGGCAAATTCATAGCCGATCCGGTTGGCCTGTTCCGGCGTGACCTCGCCCGGCTTGAAGGATTGCCGCACCTGATAGGCTATTACATCATTCTGTTGTGTTCTGCCGGTGAACTGCCGGTACTGACGCTTGGAAAACAAAAATTCCATATCCGCTGTCTTTGGGTCACAGGCAAAAGAGGACACAAATTCTCCATCCTCCGTTTTGTCCGGGTTGATCGCGTACTCCGTCCGATCAGACATGCACTGGGCGATTGTTTTTCCTTTATTGATATGCATGGGAATGATCCGCGTTGTTGCCAAGGATGCGCCTCCTTTTCTTGTGATTCGTTTCGCTCCTCAAGAATATTATTTGAGAATGCGAATTATCTATTTCGTCGAGATTTGAAATAACATTGATGCTTGACTTCTGCATAGAATGTTATTATAATAGGGCTTGATAGGAGCTGCTTGCTCCTTGAAATAACAAATTAGGTGGTGAGAATATGGCCACAACTTACTATAAGAAGAACATGACGGAATACCTCGATATGCTTCCGCAGGAGGCTCCTGTCACCACCGACATGGTGACTGCCTACATGACGGAAAGAACCGGGGAACCGGAGGATAAAGTCCGAAAGACCGTCAATGTTAATCTTGCCAGGCTGGAGCGTGAAGGCGTGGTATCCCGAATCACGCGCGGGGTCTACTGCAAGCGGGTCAAGACACCCTTTGGGGATTATGTACCGAGCAAAGATATGATCTACGGCAGGTGGCTCGTCATGGATGGGGACCGTGTGATCGGATATGAGACCGGCCTCTCTTTGATGAACCAGATCGGACTTGTCTCTCAAATGCCAAGAAAGAAATGGATTGCTACGAACAACTACACCCTGCCCGTTCCCAAAGACATAGGAATCAAAGTACAAAAGCCGCGAGCGACCGTGACCACGGAAAACTTTAAGTATCTTCAAATTCTGGATATGATCGACAGTATGGACAGAGCACCGGTTGATGCAGCTGCACCGGAAGAGGTCCTCCGGGAGAAAGCAGAAAATGCCGGTCTGCTTCCTGACCGGCTGATCCTCTATGCGAGAAAGTTTTATCCGACAAAGACATTGGAAAGGACGGTTGATGTCATTCTGGGATGTTTGGAATTATGATGCTGCATGAAGACAGATATGCGTTTCTTGCGATCCTGAATCAGATCCATGACGCTTCCGGCGTTCGGCTGGATATCCTGGAAAAGGACTACTATGTTTCCCTTCTTTTGCGGGAGCTGGCCGAAAAGCAGAAGTCGCTTCCCGCATACTTCAAAGGCGGCACCGCGCTTTACAAAGCGCAGAAAAGTATCCGTCTTTTTTCAGAGGACATTGATCTGACTGTCAGCATCGAAAACTGCAGCAACAGTCAGGCAAAGAAGCGGCTGGAAATGGCTACGAAAAAGTATACCTCTCTGCCGAGCACGACGGATACGGAAATGGAAGAAGACCGAAAAGGCAGCATAACAACGGTATATGACTATGAACCTGCGGTTCCCGTGGATGAAGTCGATCCTCTCCAGCGTTTCCGGCATGTCAAGGTCGAAGCGACTTCTTTCACCGTCAGCGAACCGTTTGCGGAGCTGGAGGTTGAGCCTGTCCTCTATACTTTCGCAAACGAGGATCAGAGGAAGATCATGCGTGAGAATTACGGGCTGACTCCCTTCCAAATTCAAACGATAAAGCTGGAGCGCATCTTTGCCGACAAGATACTTGCGGCTGAGTTTTACTATGATTGGGAGCTGTACTTCGATGTGGCAAAACACGTCTATGACGTGAGCATCATGCTTGACCTTCCATCTATCAGGGCATTGCTGGAGGACCCTGAAGAACTGCTCCGAATGATCGGGTATAAGCGACTGGAGGAAACCCGAAGGATCGGAAGCGACCTTGCAGACAAACCGTTCAGAGACTATAAGATTTTTGACGGTCTTGCTGCAAACGCATCCTTTGAAGCAGAGTTTCAAAAAATGCAGCGCAATTATGTGTTCAACGACGAGGACGTCTTGCCCAAGGATTACGTTATTCAACAGTGGAGAAAGCTACAGGACGTTTTATATCGGTTGGAATAAAAAAGTGGAGGCACGGCAGCTTATGATAAGCACCGCGCCTCCGTTTTTTATCCGTAGATCGTATCCAGCAACCAGCAGCGGAAGCGCTGGAGCTGTCCCACCAACATTGCCGCCAGCAGTGGCAGACCGTAGGGACAGATGAGGAACGCCACAATCAGAACAACAATCCCGTTCTTTACCGAAACCAGCAGCAAGACCGCCAGCCCCAGCACCCCTAGGATTATAGCTGCCAAACCGAGGACGGTGCCGGAAATGCGCACGGTCAGCGCGACGATCCAGCAGGCCACGGTGAACAGTACGACCAGCGGAGCAAAGATAATCTTCAAAATGAGCTTCATTCTCAGCGCCTCCTTCTCTCTTTCTGTTTTCATTATAATGCCGTTCATAACACACCGCCAGGATGTCAAAGCTTGAGCTGAAGCTCATTATTTCAGCTTCGCCAACTTGGCGAGAAGTTCATTCATGGCGTGCCAGCTCTGTTCCTGATATTGGAGCATCTGCTCCATTTCAGTCTCATAGAGGCGACCTGTGGCGTTGACCTGCCGCGCGATCTGATTGAGATTGTTGCTGCACCGGCGCAGAAGGGAGATGATTTCCTGAAGTTCAGGAATCTGGACGTTGATGATGATTCCGTCCAGCGCCATCTTCCGCAGAAAAGCGCTGAGCGACTTCGTCCCAACTTGGGCCATGCGCGCCTGAATCATAGCCTCCTCCGCAGGCGATACCCAAAAGATGATCTGTTTATTTCGGATTCGCTTACTCATAGTCACAGTTCCGGCTCCTTGCTTTTCGCGGCAGGTTTTGCAGACACTTTTGCCAACGGCTTTTGGATCTTGGCAAGCACTGACTCTCGGTTTCCCGTTTTCTCCTGAGCATGAGTGCATTCTTTTCTCGCCTGTGTTATGAAAAGGTCTGTCAGCCCGGGATGGGACTCTACCACAAAATAGATATTGCGATCCGTGCCCCAGGCATCATTGTTCGGATATATCGGGATCGTATGGGCCCACGCCTTGTTATCACGGGAAAACCGATCATCCCAATCCTTTTGCCGGATAGTGTTGGCCAGAACGTGCATCATGCGCTCAAAGCCAAATTCTTCTGCCAACAGCCCGATGCAGGCAGAATCAAGCTGGTTGTTTTGATAGCACTCCCGGATTGCGGTCTCAATCGCCTTTTTGCAGGCGATGTCCGCTCTGCCGGAAGCACGGTAAGCCTCCAGCTCACCGTGCTCGCGAGCATATTCTGCGGGATAGATATAAACGGGTGTCTTACTCATTAGAGTTCCTCCTCTCGCGTTTTTGGCTTGCTGCGGGTGTCCTGTCTGGCGGCCAGCGGCCGGTTCAGCCGCTCCAACACGGAAGGACGCTCGCTCTTGGCAATGGCCTCTGCGCCTTCTGCCAGCTGTTCTATCGGGGTGCGCTCGTCGATATTCAAAGCAATATTGAGCTCCGTCAGGCGTGCAGACTTGGCCTGCAGCTCCGCTTCCTGCGGGAAGGGTTTGCCCAACTCTGCCTTGGCGCTCTCCACCTGTGCATAGGTGTTTTCCAGCTGTGCCCGCGTACTGTCCAACCGGTTCTGAATACCGTTCAGCGCATTGTCGATGCGGACCAGATTTCCCTTTGCGTCCTTGCCCAGCTCGACCCGATGGGTCATCTCTCCTTTGAGGGTGAGAATATAGTCCTTGCCAAAATTCTCCAGCGTCAAAGACATCTGAAATCCCCTGTAGCTGCCGACAGGGACTGGCTCCAGGCCCTTTGCTTCCTTCATGGCGTCCAGCAGCGCGGCACCGGCGTTTTCCTTATCGGTCAGCACGTCGCCCCGTACCGTCATTCCGGCAAAGCCGTCCTTGGGATGGGGATGCTCCGCCAGTGTTTTCAGATCGGCTTCAAACCCGGCAATATATCCCTTGCATCGGTCGATCTGTTCGGGGAAGGTTTTGAGCAGATTGTCTTCCAGACGGTATTGCTGGCTCTGGTGGTTGGCCTTCATCAGCTTCAGGCGGGCCACATCAATATCAAGGTCCATTTTCTCTTTGATCCGCTCGTCCCCGGCGCAAAGCGCTTTGATCTCCGCATAAGAGAGCGCCGCTTCGTCAATGTCCTCGCAGGAGCGTACCGGCGATTTGCTCGTCATGATCTGGGAAATAAACTTCTGCTTGTTCTCAAGGGTCTGCCACAAATAGGCGTCAAAGGTGGCCTCTGTCACATAGCGGAAGATATGCACCTCCGGGTTTCGGTTGCCCTGTCGGATGATGCGCCCGCTGCGCTGTTCCAGGTCTCCCGGCCGCCACGGAGCGTCCAGATCGTGAAGCGCGATCAGACGGTCCTGCACGTTCATACCGGCTCCCATTTTGAAGGTGCTGCCCATCAGGACCCGCACCTGTCCGGTCCTAACCTTGGCAAAGAGCTCCTTTTTTCGTACCTCAGTGTTGGCGTCATGGATGAAAGCGATCTGGTCGCGCGGAATGCCCCGGCTTACCAGCTTTTCCCGGATGTCCTCATAGATCGTGAGCTCCGGTTCTTCCGCAGGCTGATTCTTATCCATTGCCGTCTCCAGCGCGTGGATCTCCGTTCCGTTGATGGTGCCGCCCGCTTTCGAGGCGGCTTTTTCGGATGAAGACCGTCCCTTTGGCGTGGACAGATCACAGAAAACGAGCTGGGTCAGCTTATCCGCATCCCCATCCCGATAGATCTTCACGATGTTGTCCACACAGAGATTGACCTTGCTGGCCGGGTCGTCCGGCAGATCGGGATTGATGACGCGCTGGTCAAGCCCTAACTTCCGTCCGTCAGACGTGATCTTGAGCATATTGTCTTTGGAAGGATCGACAATGCCGGCGTGCACCTTGGCCGCCCGTTCGGAGAGCTGCTGCACCATCTCCTTCTGAATCTCCGTAGGCTGCGCCACCACATTGTGATAGACGGGCATCGGTGTCGGCAGATTCAGCTGATCCGCTGTCCTGATATCCGCTGCTTCCTTAAAGAGATTCATCAGCTCAGGCAGGTTGAAAAACTTGGCAAAGCGCGTCCTTGCTCGGTATCCTGTACCTTCAGGAGCCAGTTCTATCGCCGTTGTCGTCTCGCCGAAGGTGGACGCCCATGCATCAAAATGAGACAAGCCCTTACGTTGAATGGTGTCGTGCTGCAGATACCGCATCATTGTGTAGAGCTCGGTCATGGAATTGGAAACCGGTGTACCGGTGGCGAACACCACGCCGCGGCTGTCAGTGATCTCGTCGATATACCGGCATTTCAGGAGCATATCCGAGGACTTCTGCGCGTCCGTTGTGGAAAGTCCCGCCACGTTGCGCATCTTGGTATAGAGAAACAGGTTTTTGTAATTATGTGCTTCATCTACGAACAGGCGGTCTACACCGAGCTGTTCAAAGGTGATAACATCATCCTTGCGATCCGTATCCTGGAGCTTTCGTAGCCGAGCCTCCAGGCTCTTTCGTGTCTTTTCCATCTGCTTGATCGTGAAGTTCTCCGCGCGGGAGGCTTTCAGCTCAACGATCCCTTCCCGGATTTCTTCGATCTGTTCCTCCAGCATTCGCTCCTGCCGCTCCTGGGAGACCGGGATGCGTTCAAACTGGCTGTGCCCGATGATCACCGCGTCATAGTCGCCGGTGGCGATGCGGGCACAAAACTTCTTGCGGTTCCGAGTCTCAAAGTCCTTTTTTGTCGCCACGAGGATATTGGCTGAAGGATAGAGCCGCAGAAACTCGGAGGCCCACTGCTCTGTCAGATGATTGGGAACCACAAACAGCGATTTCTGGCACAGCCCCAGCCGCTTGGACTCCATGGCGGCCGCCACCATTTCAAAGGTCTTGCCCGCGCCCACCTCATGCGCCAGCAGCGTATTGCCTCCATAGAGGATATGGGCTACGGCGTTCAGCTGGTGTTCCCGCAGGGTGATCTCCGGATTGATACCGGAAAAGCGGATATGGCTGCCGTCGTATTCCCTTGGCCGGGTGGCGTTGAACAGCTCATTGTACTGCCGTACCAGATCACGCCGACGATCCGGGTCATTCCAAATCCAGCCCCGAAAGGCGTCCTTGATGACCTGCTGTTTCTGTTGGGCCAGCGTCGTCTCTTTGGAATTGAGTACGCGCCGTTCCTTACCGTCCGGGTCCTGTATCGTGTCGTAGATACGGACATCCCGGAGGTTTAACGTGTCCTCCAGAATCTTATAGGCGTTGGCCCGCTGGGTGCCGTAGGTCACATAGGCGTTGACATCGCTGTAGCTGCACTGGTTCTTACCCTGGATATTCCATTCCGCAGTAAACTCGGAATAGTTTACCCGGATGCTGCGGGTCAGGTAGAAGGGAATGTGAAAAGTTTCTTCCATAAACTGCTGGATATAGTCCTTGCTGATCCATGTCGCGCCAAGGCGCACGTCGATCTCACTGGCATCCAGGTCTTTGGGCTGTGCGGCCTGAAGCGCCTCCACATTGTAATTGAAGTTCTCGGGAGAAGACGCGGCGGCACGCTGCGCGATCCGCAGTTTCTCGCGCACATTGCCGGACAGATACTCGTCGGAGGTCTGATACACCGGGCCGCCGTTTTCGTTCAAAGGAGCCGGAACACGGAAGATCACACCCCGCAGCTCGTCGGCAAGCTCCTCCTCGGTCTTACCGGTCAGCTCGGACATATACGCCATATCCACCCCGGCCTTTTCAGAGATCGACAGAGCCAGCGCCTCCGAAGCCGTATCCACTGAAGTGACTACCGAATGGGGCTTGATCGTGCGCTTGGTGAACATGTCCGCCTTGCGTTCCAGCTCGCCGTCCTCGTTCAACACCTCCAAGGAGCAGAGAAGGTAATAGCTGCTGTCATCTGCAAAGGCCAGAGAATTGGCACGGGAATTGATAAGCCCATATTTCTCGGAAAAACTGTCGTAGATTTCGTTCAGCTCCGCCTGCGTCCGTTGGATCGCTCCGTCCGGCGTGATGGCGTCCATCTGTTGGTCGATCAGTCTGTTTACGCAGTCCCGTAGTGCCACCAGGCCCTTGACCCGTTCCGTTGCCGTAGCGTTGAGCTCCGGCTTCACCATGCGGCTGTTTTCCCGGAAATAGACCTCGCCCTCCACAATGGTGTAGCTGTAATTCTTTACATTCGGATCGGCAGGAATCGAAGTGTCGATCTGTTCGTCTTCGCACAACTCCGGCAGTTCCGCTTCGGTATAGGTGCCGCGGATATACTTGATCGCGTCCTCCAGCTGGTCAGATAACTCCAACCCCTCGATGGGATCAAGGGTAAAGTCGTCATGGCCGTACTGCGTACTCTCGGAGGAGGGCCGCCCCAGCATCATTTCAGGATGCTCTACGAAATAACTGTTGATGGCAAATCCGTCGTCCGTCAGATTCAGATGCACCCAATCCGGCTCCGTTTCAATAGGATGATCCCGCTTCTGAAGGAAGATGATATCGGAAACAACGTCCGTCCCGGCGTTGGCGCGGAACGCATTGTTCGGCAGACGGATCGCGCCGAGAAACTCCGCCCGCTGGGCGAGATAGCGGCGCGCGGTGGAATCCTTGGCGTCCATGGTATAGCGGGAAGTCACAAATGCCACCACGCCGCCGGGGCGCACCTGATCCAACGCCTTGGCGAAAAAGTAATTGTGAATGGAAAAACCGAGCTTGTTGTAAGCCCGGTCGTTGACCTGATATTGCCCGAAGGGGACGTTTCCTACGGCGAGGTCAAAAAAGTCCTTGCGATCCGTTGTCTCAAAGCCAGCCACCGTGATATCTGCCTGCGGATAGAGCTGCTTGGCGATGCGGCCTGTAATGCTGTCCAGTTCCACGCCGTAAAGTCGGGAAGCAGACATTTCCTGGGGCAGCATCCCGAAGAAGTTTCCGACGCCCATAGAGGGTTCCAGAATATTTCCGCTGGTAAAGCCCATCCTGCTGACAGCTTCGTAAATGGCACGGATCACTGTAGGTGAAGTGTAGTGGGCGTTCAGCGTGGAAGCCCTCGCCGCGGCATACTCCTCCGGGGAAAGGGCGTTAAACAGTTCCTGATATTCCGACGCCCAGCCTGTTTTTCCTTCGTCAAAGGCATCGGCAAGACCGCCCCAGCCCACATAACGGGATAGAAACTCCTGCTCCTCCGGCGTTGCGGATCGACTTTCCAGCTCGATGGTTTTCAGTGTGTTGATCGCGTCCATATTGGCGCGGAACTTGGCCTTCGGCCCGCCCTCGCCCAAATGGTCGTCGGTAATGCGGAAGTTCTGCGCAGGCGGGTCTGGCTCTGTTGTCCTGATCGTCTGGACGACAATATCATAGGGCAGATTGTTTTCCTCGGCGGGATACTCCGCTACCGTCTTAACGGTATATTCCGGTTCTTGTCCCTGTTGGGGATAGAGCTCCATCAGCCGCCCAAAACTCTCTCTGCTTTCTGCCCGGAAGATCGGGTAGGCCAGAGATGGATCACGGAGTTGAATATCGAACATGCCGATACTTTCGATGAAAAACGGCTTTCCATCCTCCAGATAGACCGTATCGCCCACATGGTACGGAAAGTCCTCCTGGACTGCCTCCTGCACTGGCTCCGGTAAAGCCTCCCGTATATGGCCGCTTCTAAGATTGCGGTCAAATTCCTCTCTGCTTAGGGATACCGGTTCGCCGTCAGGCGTGTCAGAGAAGGTGTAATACACATCATCCTCAGTGACCTCTGTCAGGACAAATTCTGTAGTGCTGTTTCCGTCCGGTCCAAAGATGATGAAACGATCCCCCGTGGCATACTCCAGCGGCGGCAGCTTGGCTCGTTCTACTGCCAGCCACTCCGCCGCTTCCTGTTCGCTGATCCGCAGCTTTTCATCTTCGGTAAAGAACCGGTCCCGTTGGATCATCTGCGCAAGACGGCGCTGCACCTGCGGCCAGCTGAGTGTTGTCTCCAGATCTGTCCCCGCAATGGGAATATGAAGCGGCTCATCCGATACGCCACCGTACTCGGCAGAGAGCCATGCGGCTGTCCCACGCTCACGGCCATGGTCTTCCATATATCGGGCAACAGCCTGCTTGCTTTCCAGCCTGCCGTTCCAAGCACGAAGCGCCTCCTCAATGTCGGCATCTTCGATCCTGCGCTCCGAAACAGGGGCCGGGGTTCCATTTTCGGAGAGGGTTTCCGACTCGGCGTTACCCTGTTTTGGCACAGCACTTTCCGGCTGTATCTTGAGCTCCGGCTCTTCCAAGGTGACTTCCGGCTCCTCATGGGCTTTACGGATGGCGTCGTATTCCGCCTGCTCCTCCGGGGTGAGATACCGCCCCTGCCGGATCAGTATTTCAATGCGTTTGGCTACGTTCAACCAGGTAAGCTCCACAGACGCGCAACCTGCTTTGCGGAACCGTTCACCGCGGGACGCATGATCTTCATCGCTATAGGTCGCCCCTGACAGTGCATGGCTCCGGCCCCCGGTGCCATATTCTTTTTTCAAGAAATCCGCTTTTCCCCTTGTGCTGTGCGATTCAGAGAAATAGTCATAGATCCTCTGCTTTCCGCCTGCAAAGCCGCTGCCGCGAGATATAGCGGCGTCGATCTCATCCTCTGTAATGAAAGGATCATGTGCTGCGTGCTCTGCAAGCTCCGAAGAATGCTCCCGCCTTGGCAGCTCCAATTCCTTCAGGTCACTCAGGATCTTATCAACCTTGTGATAGTGAAAGCGGAGGATGCTCCGGTCTGCTGTATAATCCGCCCGAAATTGTTCATACTCTGCGGTCAGGGCTGCCCGAAAGGACGGATCAGTAAGAGCTTTTGAAAGCCGCTGTGTCTCAGTGGGGAACCCGCTGCCGATCAGCGCCTCCATTGAGGGAAGATAGCCCGCCTCCCGTGCTTCGTCACTCAGATCATGTCTGAGATACCAAAGGGTCTGTGCCAACTGCTCCCGCTCAAAACCCGCTGCCTCGGCCAGTTCTACGTTGGTAGCAAACCGCCCTTCGGTAAGCATAGCTTCAATGCGATTGGCAGCGGCTTCCCAAGAGAGCACTTGCGCACCGCTCTGATATCTTGCCGAAGCTCCCTGTGAGAGGTGAATCCCATCTTCTGCATACCACACAGCGAGCTTGCCGGAATCGGTATTTAAGCCATAACCGCCGTGATAGATCTGCCGTAGGAAAGCCGCTTTATCAGCCGTGGGTTTCTCCTTGGAGAACTCAGCAACGATCCGCAGGCGGGCGTTATCCGTATTGCTGCCGAAACGAAGGAACGTGTCTATATCCTCGTCGGCAAAAGAAAAAGCGAAGGGCTTTTCTTCAAAGCTCTCCGCTTGGTCGATTCGTTCGATCTGTTCTTTTTCGCTGAGGAACAGGCTGAGCTGCCCGCCCTCGTCCTGGATCAACTGTACACCAGCTCGTTCAGGATCAGCTCCTCCGCCTGTGCTTTCAGGCTGTTCATCAGCCCCGTCCACGCCATCGGATCGCGGGCTTTCAACGTCTCCGTCGCGCCGTTCCTCTTCGTCAGCTCCGGAATGATCTGCCCCAGTCTTCGATTCGCCGTCTCGTCGATCTCCCTCAAATGGGAGTACAACTTCTCGGACAGGATCAGGCTGTTCCACAGCAC
>JAEEGL012569352.1_pt1 | contig 16520 bp, 14 predicted proteins | sample 9134231 | NCBI WGS metagenome assembly JAEEGL01 (sample SAMN16246548, study PRJNA631951) | gut metagenome | biome: gut microbiome; feature: rumen; material: fiber-attached | host: Bos | place: Iran: Karaj | collected 2018-10
CTTTTCGCTGGGATATGTCGGTTCTATTCCCATGAGAAGGAGTTTGAGCCCCTCTGTTCCGGAGACGATGCGGCTCATCTCGGAAAGGGATGTGAAGTATGTCAGTTCAACAAAGGGATCCACCGGGCATATCACAACGGGCTCGTCTTCGGACACATGCCGGACATCCCTTAAATAGGCGCAGGACAGGGCGATCGCCGGGAATGTATCACGACGTGCCGGTTCCACGGAGATACCGACTTCTTCCCCGAGCTGGTTCCGGATGGAGGAGACCTGCGATTTGGATGTAGCGACCGTGACACTGGCGGATGGATCCGCTGTCCGTATCTGCCGGTAGACACGCTGTACCATGGATTCGTGTTCACCGGTCTCGTCATTTTTAAACAGGCGCAGGAATTGTTTGGATCTTATGTCATTTGACAAAGGCCAGAGGCGTTTGCCCGACCCGCCTGAGAGCAGGATAATATTCATAATTCCTCCAGGTGCGGATACGCACTTTTGATCATCTGTTCGCCCTGACGGGATTTGTCAGGAAGTCTTCATATGCGAGTTTTATCCCATCTTCCAGTTCGGTATGGTAAGTCCAGCCAAGGGATGCCGCTTTTGAAACATCCAGTAGTTTCCTGGGGGTACCGTTCGGCTTGGAGGTATCCCATTCTATCTTTCCGGTATATCCGATAACGGAAGCAGTCAGTTCCGTAAGATCCCGGATGCTGATCTCTTTGCCTGTCCCGGCGTTGACGGTTTCATTGCCGGAATAATTGTTCATCAGGAAAACGCACAGTTCCGCGAGGTCATCCACATAGAGGAATTCCCGCAGCGGTGTGCCGTCTCCCCAGCATGTGACAGAAGAAAGCCCTGCCTCTTTTGCTTCATGGAAGCGGCGGATCAGTGCAGGCAGTACATGGGAGTGCGTGGGATGATAATTATCGCCGGGACCGTACAGGTTCGTAGGCATTACGGATATATAATCCGTACCATACTGTTCATTCAGATAAGCACAGTATTTGAGCCCTGATATCTTGGCAAGCGCATATGCCTCGTTTGTTTCCTCCAGAGGGGATGTAAGCAGTGAGTCCTCCCTGATCGGCTGCGGGGCCATTCTGGGATATATGCAGGACGAGCCGAGGAACTCGAGCTTTTTGCATCCGTTCTCATACGCGGAGTGTATGACATTCATTTCCAGTATCATGTTGTCATACATGAAATCAGCCTTCGCCGCGGCATTTGCGGCAATACCGCCGACTTTAGCGGCAGCGAGGAAAACGTATTCGGGCTTTTCGGCAGCGAAGAATTCTTCAACGGCATCCTGCCGCCGTAAGTCCAGCTCGCTGCTTGTCCTCAGGATGAGGTTTTCATATCCCTGTTTTTTTAATTCGCGCACGATCGCGCTGCCGACCATCCCGCGGTGTCCGGCAACATAGATTTTTGATCCTTTTTCCATCAGTTCACCTGTGTTCTTTTTGCAGTTTTTCAATACGGGCCAGTTCTCTGTCATGTCTGGCCATGATCCTTACCAGTTCTTCATAGGAAGTCTTCTGCGGATCCCAGTGAAGTTTGGTCCTGGCTTTTGTCGGATCGCCCAGAAGATTGTCCACGTCGGTCGGCCTGAACCAGGCCGGGTTGCAGGATACCAGGCATTTCCCCGTTCTGATGTCGTATCCCTTCTCGTCGATCCCGCTGCCTTCGAACCGGAGGGTGATGCCGTTCTCTTCAAATGCGAGAAGGGTAAATTCCCTTACGGTATGCTGCACGCCGGTCGCGATAACATAGTCTTCAGGTTCTTCCTGCTGCAGCATCAGCCACATGCATTCGACATAATCCCTGGCATAGCCCCAGTCCCTTAATGAATTCAGGTTGCCCAGTTCAAGCCGTTCCTGGAGCCCTTCCGCGATCCTGCCCGCAGCAAGCGTGATCTTTCTGGTAACAAAGTTTTCGCCGCGCCTTTCAGATTCATGATTGAAAAGAATACCGTTCACGGCGAACATTCCGTATGCTTCGCGGTATTCCTTTACGATCCAGAAACCGTACTGTTTGGCAACGGCATAGGGACTGTAGGGATGGAACGGTGTCGTTTCCTTCTGGGGGATCTCTTCGACTTTGCCGTACAGTTCCGAAGTGGAAGCCTGGTATATCCTGATCTTCTTTTCCGCCCCGATGATCCTGACTGCTTCCAGTATCCTGAGTACGCCCAGCGCGTCCACATCTCCTGAATATTCGGGGACATCAAAGGATACCTGTACATGGGACTGGGCGGCAAGATTATAGATCTCATCCGGCATGACTTCCGAAATGATCCTGATGAGCGAGGATGAATCTGTCAGGTCGCCGTCATGGAGACGGATACTGCCCTGCCTTAAAAGGTGATCTATCCGGGCTGTATTGGAGATAGACGCCCTCCTGACGATACCATGGACCTGATAGCCCTTCTCCAGCAGGAATTCGGCAAGATAGGAGCCGTCCTGGCCTGTAATACCGGTGATCAATGCGGTTTTGCTCATAATTTGGCCTTCCTTTATATATAAATATATTTCTATGTTCTCATTTTAATCAATGCGTGTCAAACCAGGCGTCCATGACATGTTTTGCGGCAGGTACGGCAGCCTGGGAGCCGCTGCCCGCTCCTTCCAGGACCACGGTGATGCAGATCTTCGGATCCGCGGCCGGGGCATAACCGGTGAACCATGCGTGTGACTGGGAGTTCGTGTCGGAATATTCGGCTGATCCGGTTTTTCCGGCGGCTGTGTACCGTTCATCCCGGATACCCCTTGCAGTGCCGCTAAGGACCGTCTCTTCCATCATGGACGAGATCTTTTCCGCAGCCGAACTGCTCATCGCCCTTTTCAGTTCCCTGGGATGGGATACGATAAGATCATCCCCCTGGGCTGTCACAACGGAATCGATGACATAGGGCTGCATCATGATTCCCCGGTTTGCTATGGCTGCCGTGATCATGTTCATATGCAGCGGCGTCATGACCAGTGTACCCTGGCCGATCGACAGCTGCATGATATCGGCGTCGGATCCTGCTTCTTTTGGAGCACGGCTGACGGCGGCTGGCAGGTCGAACGGGAGCTGCCTGTTAAAATACAGGCCGTCCAGAAGCCGGAAGAACTTCGGTCTGTTAAGCAAAAGGCCGATATTCGCGAAGCTGCAGTTGCATGAACGGACAAATGAATCCGTGAAATCCACCGTATAATGGATATCACCATGATAACAGCGTATCGTCTGGCCATCCCGGGTTATGAATCCGGTGCATTCATAACTGTATCCGCCGGCGGCTTCCTGATCCTGTTCGATAAATGCGGCGGCATCCAGTATCTTGAAAGTGGATCCCGGGGGATAAAGTCCCTGAGTCGCGCGGTTGATCAGCCTGCCGGATGAATTGTCGGAAGTAATACTCTCCCAGTTTTCCGCGATCGTATTCGGATCAAAATCCGGCTTGGATACACAGGCCAGTATCCTTCCTGTCGCCGGCTCCGAAACTATGATCGCGCCCCGGTACCCGTTAAGAGCCTCTTCAGCGGCGCACTGAAGTTTTGCGTTCAGGGAAGTAATGACGGTATTTCCGGGATACTTTTCGCTGTTTTCTGCATACTCAGCCTTTTTTGATAAGGAAATATTGGATCTTACCAGATAATAGTCTTCCAGGTCTTCAATACCGCTCCTGCCGTATGCCGAATACCCGACGATATGAGCAAAAATGCTTCCGAAAGGGTATTCCCTCTTTTCAGTAATGTTTCCCGCATCATCCACGACAGCAGCCGTATGCGCCAGAAGATATCCGTCGGAACTGTAGATATCCCCTCTCCTGTTCTGGCCGGACAACAGACGGGTCCTGCCGTTGTAATCGTTGTCGAACAGTTTCCGGTAGCTGAGCGCACAGTACAGGCACAGGTAAACGCAAAGAGCCAGCATCAGAATTGTAAAGAAGACTCTCACTGCCCGGATCCTTTTCATGAGATATCCTCCTTGGCGGCATCCGACCATTCAAACCGGGGGGCATCTGTCATCTTAGCTTCTTCGCGTATGAACTGCCCGGCGAAATGAAGATACCTTTCTTTTTTTGATATGACCGGGAACTGAAGGATAAAGAACAGCAGTATGACCGAAACAACACTGCTTCCGCCGTAACTGACAAGCGGGAGCGTAACGCCGGTGGAGGGTATGAACCTGACCTCGCCTCCGACCGTGAGAAAAGTCTGGATGATGAATATCGTCCCTGCCCCCGTGAAATAGAGACTGGATACAGTATCCCTGCTCTTTTGCGAAAGCCGGGATGTCTCCAGAAAAACATGCAGGCAGATCAAGATGATGCATACACCGGTAATCAGGCCCAGTTCCTCGCAGACGGCTGAAAAGACAAAATCCGTTTCGGCAAAGGGGATACTGGAAGGCGTCCCCCTGGTCAGGCCGGCACCGAAAGCGCCGCCATATGTGATGGCGAATAAGGACTGTGTGATCTGGAACCCCTTGGAATCGATCACACTCCACGGGTCCGTAAAAGCCTGCAGCCTGACCCTGACATGGCTGAACAGGACTGCGCTTACGGACAGAGCAGTCAAACCGGCCGCCATACCGGCAAAAGGGATCCATTTTTTCCCTGTCGCGATAAACAGAAGAACGATGAGCGCGACAAAGTATATGCCGCCGCTGCCAAGATCTCTGGACAGGACCAGAAGGAAAACATGGCAGAGTGCCGCTGCGGTGACCAGCAGCTGTTTCCTCTGGCTGCCCTCTGCAGCAGCGAGCGCAAGCGCCAGAAACAGGATAAAGACTGCCTTTACCGGCTCAGAGGGCTGGAAAGTTATGCCGAGCACAGTAATGCCGAGCAGGGATCCGTTGACTTCCTTGCCGAAAAGCAGTACAAGCGCGAGCATAAGGATGCCGGAAAGTGCAAGCGCACAGATGCATATGCCTGTAAGGGAGGGACCGTTTTTTTCAGCCGTTCTTTTTAGGACCCTGCTGTACCATGCAGTCAGTTCCGGGCGCAGCATAAGGACCACGCAGGCCGCCGCGAAGGCGGATGAGCCGATCAGGAACTGTCTGAGGGCATGTGAAGGGTTGAACCTTGTCAGCATGACGATGCCGATGGCAAACAGCATGGACAGATCCAGCATTATGGTCCTGTCAGCCAGTCTGAACCTGTGCGCAAAAAACAGATCTGCCAGACCGCAGACGGCGGTCACGGCCAGCCCGAAAATAAGGATATCTATGTCGGAAAGCCATATGGCCTCCGATAAGAAGCCAAATAGCAGGAAGAGCTCTTTTAAAACGAAACGTGCTGTGAGCAGTCCTGCAGGCAGGCCGGCAGCTGCCTTGGCGTATCTGCTGTTCTTAAGAGCGGGCGGCACAATATGCTGCACAAAGCACAGCAGTGTAAAGCACATGATGAGAAGGGGTGCCGCGATGCGTGCAATTTCGGTAAAGTAAACCCTCATGCTATTCCGCTCCCTTCCGTGCGTGCCCGTAGGTAAAACCTGCAGCCGGGATATTTCCTTTGACGCTTCCGCCTTCAGACAGAGATCTGTAAGAGCGGATGATCCCGGCAGCTTCGTCCGCGGTCTCAACGGTAAAGGAGATAAGCCATGACGCCGCGTCGGAACACGGCTTCCAGGACACGATATTATGGAGCGACGTCGGAACACTGTTAAAAACAATATTCTGGCAGAGTGACCGGTCGCTGCCGCATGTATACAGAACGGGGAACTCCCCGTCCATACGGTCCTTTAAATAATAAAAACCATAGCCTGTTCCGGAAGGAGCACACCTGAGGGCGGTTTTCCGGACGCAGCCGGCCGAGATCATAAGAGGCGCTCGCTGATAGACCGGAACGATCAGGCGGTCTGCCATATCCGCAGGCCATAATGCCTCCAGCTCCCTGAAGGAAAGTTCCAGGTCCGTAACGCAGGCACTGGTCATGCGGACCATAAGATCCCTTGCCGCACTGTTCCATATATACAGTGAAGAATCAGAAATGATCTCACCGGTATATCCGTGCTCGTGCAGAAGCATCAGTGATTCCGGATTTTTGACAAGGACACCTTTGATATCTTGCGAGTCTGCAAGACTTAAGAACCTCTCTGTAAACGGCCGGTTGTGATTTCTTATTATTTCCGGGAAAGACAGATAGACACTGCAGCCCGGCAGTTCATCTCCCAAAAGCCACGGCGGCAGTATTATGTCACAGTCTTCCAGGTCCATGCAGGCCGCAAGCTGCTCTTGTGTACTGACGGCAATTAGGAGCTTTCTTCCGGAATAGGGCCGGCACCGGCATGCCTGCGGCATAAGGTCCTGGCCGGATGACGTCCTTTGACGGTCCGCAGCGTATTCCTCAAGGATCTGTCCTTCTATCGCGGACAGGGCTTTCCTTCTGAGTTCCTTCAGGGAACTTACCGCGATAAATGAATCGTTATCGGTAATTACATCTACGCTGTGAAGGACGACGGGGGAATCACCCTTCTGGGACATTTTAGATATGATCTGTTCTTCCCTGGCGGGTGCTGTTTTTGCTTTTTCAACAATATCGCCGGTAAAAGTCCCTCTGCCCGGGACGGAAAGCTTCAGGGGCTCTCCCGCCATGACAGTCAGCTGCGCCGGTATCTCAACAGGTTTAAGGCCCTGCAGGTATGTCCTACGGAGCATATCCAGCTGTTCATCGTCCGAGCCGAGATAACCCGGCTTATCAGGCGTTATGAGTTCTCTTCCGTTCTGTCTTTTATAATATCCGTCGGAAACCGAACTGCGGATATAAAGCGACTGGAGCGACTTAAGATCAGCGCTGTCGACCTGCCATCCGTTTTTTCTGCCGGTCCGGATCCATTCATACAGCCTGTCGGTATATTTCCTGTATATCGCGCTGACGCCGGCGGCATACTCAGCTTTTTTCATTCTGCCTTCGATCTTCAGAGAAGTGATCCCGGCATCATAGAGCTGCGGAAGGATCTGAAGGACATTTAAGTCTTTCATTGACAGGGGGTACGGCGGCGCGCCGGGTACTGGTTTTTTATCTTCATCGCAGACTGTATACGGAAGCCTGCATGTTCCCGCACAGCGTCCGCGGTTGCCGCTCCTGCCGCCGAGAAAGCTTGAGAAAAGGCATCTGCCTGAATAGGAATAGCACATGGCGCCATGGGCGAAGCATTCTATCTCCAGCCCTTCCGCCGAAAGCTCTTTGATCTCTTCAAGGCACAGCTCCCTTGCGGGAACGATCCGGCTGCAGCCCATGGCTTTCAGAAAGCGTACGGCTTCGCGGCCGGTCACTGACATCTGCGTACTGGCATGGAGGCCTATCCGGGGGAACAGCCTGTGGATCGTTTCCAGTACGCCAAGGTCCTGGACGATCACACCGTCAAGCCCGGCATCAGCGTAAGGAGCCAGAAAGCTTTCAAGTTCATCCAGCTCGTCATCCCTGGTAAGGGTGTTGACGGTCAGATATACCCTCCGGCCAAGGATATGCGCATCTTTGATCGTCCTGACAAGTTCGTCCTGGCCGAAATTCTCGGCATAGGCACGGGCTCCGTATCTGGAGCCTCCAAGATAGACGGCATCGGCACCGGCGTTTACAGCGCCGATAAAGGCATCTCTGCTCCCGGCCGGTGCGAGGACTTCCATTTTTCTTATATCTGTATCAGTCTTTTCCAGACTGCCATGATCTTCTGCTGCGGTCATCTGTCCATCCTTTTTGATCAGCGAATTAACATGAATATAAATAAAGGCTGCCGTTCAGGCAGCCTCTGACTCAGGTTCGTGATCCTTATTCCGTCTTGCTGCCGCCCTTAAGGGACTGCAGTTCGGTCTCGAGCCGTATAAGCTTTCTGGCATTCTCGTTGTTGTCTTCCAATGCCTGTTTCAGGCTCTTTTCGGACTTCTCGAGCTTGATCTGGGCGGAAACAAGTTCATGCTTGATATCATAGAGGTCTTTTTCCTTTGCCCGTGACTGCTCCTTTAAAAGCGAGACCTGCTTCTGAAGCTTGAAATAGTCATCAGCAAGATTGATCTGCATCAAAACAGACTGGAGATCTGCCGGAAGCCTCTTATAGCCCTCATCCGATTCCAGTTCGGAAAGTTTGGCATTCAGATAGGATGCCACTTTCTGCAGATATTCTTCACTTTCATATCCGCTCAGTGTATATACTTTTCCGCCGATCACAACTTCGGCATCGATCTTTCCGGCCATTAAGGTTCCCTCCAGTGTGCTGTACTAAGCAGAATTATAGACCGGCATCCTCGGGTATTTCAAGCCCTAAATGCCTGTACGCCAAAGGGGTGGCTACCCTTCCGCGGGGAGTCCGGTTGATGAAACCGTTCTGGAGAAGATAAGGTTCGATCACTTCTTCAAGCGTGCCGGCGTCTTCGCCGCTGGCAGCGGCCAGAGTGTCAAGGCCGGCAGGACCTCCTGAGAACTTCCCGATCAGGTTCAGCAGGAAATTCTTGTCCGAGCGGTCAAGGCCCATCTCGTCCACTTCCATCATATTCAGGGCAGTCATGGCCACTTCCTTTGTAATGATACCGTTATAACGGACTTCGGCAAAATCCCTGACCCTTTTCAGCATCCTGTTGGCCAGCCTGGGAGTCCCGCGGCTGCGCTTGGCCATTTCCGCGGCGCCTTCCTCATCCACCCGTACCTGCAGGATATCCGCGGATTTCTGGATAATGGTCTTCAGCTCTGCCTGGTTATAGTATTCAAGCCTGTAGATCATACCGAACCGGTCTCTCAGCGGTGCGGATAAAAGACCTGCCCTTGTCGTTGCTCCGATAAGTGTAAAATGCGGCAGGTCCAGCCGGATGGATTTGGCGGCCTGTCCCTTGCCGATCAGGATATCGATCGCGAAGTCTTCCATTGCCGGATACAGGACCTCTTCCACCTGCTTGTTGAGGCGGTGGATCTCATCGATGAATAGGACATCCCCTTCCTTTAGTCCGTTCAGGATCGCGGCCATCTCACCGGGTTTTTCTATGGCAGGTCCGCTGGTGATGCGGATGCCAACGCCCATTTCATTGGCAATGATGCAGGACAGTGTGGTCTTGCCAAGTCCGGGCGGGCCGTAAAGAAGAACGTGGTCCAGCGGCTCTCCTCTTTTCAGGGCGGCTTCTATGGAGATCGAGACGGCGTCCTTGATCTTTTCCTGGCCTATATATTCGGAAAGTGAAGAAGGACGGAGCGACCCTTCGATCGCCTTATCTTCATTTGTAAAATTAGTTTCGATCAGTCTGTGTTCCATTGGCATCGTTTGATCCTACCGGTTTAATAGAGATATTTCAGGGAAGCTTTCAGGATGCTTTCCGTATCCTTTGCCCCTTCGCCCGCGGCTTTGGAGACCGCCCGTCTGGCATCCATCCGGGAATAACCCAGAGCGCAGAGGGCTTCCACCGCATCCGAGTCAGCGCTTTCTTCAGGTCCCTCAAAGGTTTCGCCGGGAAGAGCAAAATCATTGCTGCGGGAAAGCTTATCCCTTAATTCGACAACGATCCTTTCAGCAGTCTTTTTTCCTATTCCCGGGGCTTTGGATATGGAAGCGGTATCTCCGGCAATAATAGCAAATCTTAAATCATCCACAGGCATGGCGGATAAAAGGGAAAGCCCGCTTTTCGGACCGAGACCGCTGACTGTGATCAGCTGCCTGTAAAGCCTAAGTTCTTCCCGGGACAAAAAGCCGTACAGTGAAAACTGGTCTTCCCTGACCTGTGTATATGTATAGATCTTTACATAGTCTGATGAAGAAAGCATGGACAGCCTGGAAGCCGTCTCATTGGATACCGAGACGTTGAAGCCTATCCCGTTGCAGTTGACCACAACGTTTCCTTCCTGGACTTCATCGATCGTTCCGTACAGAAATGCGAACATGACTGGTTCCTTTTCTTAAAGACAATTTTGACAATTTTATCATATCCGAAATGACTTTTCCATACGCCTTTGCTATACTGATGCGGAAAGGAAAACCGATATGAAAACGATCCGCACCCGCAAGCCGGTAAGCTTTGCAGCTTATCTGTTCATGCTCATTCTCCTGATCCCTGCCCTGACTGCCTGTTCGGGCCAGAGGGCTAAAGAACTCGGGGATTTTCACAGTGAAGTCAGTGCTTTCTTTGATCGCTATGAAGCATATAATGAAACGATCGCATCCATTGACGCCGCTGACCCGAATGCGGAAGCTGTCCTTTTGAACACTGCCGACAAAATGCTCTCCGATGCGGATGCGCTCTGTGCGCTGAAGGCGCCGGACGGTTTTGATGATTTTTCGAATTACGCGGTGGAGTACCGTTCACATATTGAAAATGCCGTCGGCAGTCTGCACCGTGCGTTCGATGAAGAAGCTTTTGACCAGACGGCATTTGACACTGCCCTTCCCGAACTGGATGTAGCGTCCTCTGCCCTCTCCCTTATGGCTTCGGCGCTTCGCAGGGCAGCTGAGACACAATAGTTTCGGGAAATAGATGAACAATATGAAAGAGCCTGTACGTAAATGTACAGGCTCTTTTTTACATCAGGATCATTATTTCAGGATCAGTTTTTTGTAATTCTTTTTGCCTCGCTTAATAAGGATACCCTCGGCCAGCTGGTCTTTGGTAAAAGCCCTGGCAATATCCGTGATCTTTTCACCGTCCACGCTCACACCGCCGTCCGTTACATTTCTTCTGGCATCGGACCTGGATGTGCTGAGACCGCTCTTTACAAGACAGGCAAGGATATCCATCGTACCGTCTTCACTAAGGTCGTCATCGCTGATGACAGCTTCCGGAGCAGCATCTTTCGAGATCTCGCCGCCGGAGAAAAGGACTTTGGCGCCTGCTTCCGCTTTCTTTGCTTCATCTTCGCCATGGACGAGTGATGTAAGTTCATAAGCCAGGATACTCTTTGCCTCATTGATCCTCTCATCCTGCCAGTTGCTCATCTCGTCGATCTGGGCAAGGGGAAGGAAAGTCAGGTAGCGGAGACACTTTACCACATCGGCGTCGCCGACGTTTCTCCAGTACTGGTAGAAATCATAGGGTGAAGTCTTATCCGGGTCGAGCCACACGGCACCTTTTGCCGTTTTGCCCATCTTCTTGCCTTCGGAATTGAGCAGCAGTACGTTGGTCATGGCATAGGCGTCCTTGCCGAGTTTTTTGCGGATAAGCTCAGTGCCGCCCAGCATGTTGCTCCACTGGTCATCGCCGCCGAACTGCATGTTGCAGCCATAACGTTCATATAACTGCAGGAAATCGTAACTCTGCATGATCATATAGTTGAACTCAAGGAAGCTGAGGCCTCTTTCCAGACGCTGTTTATAGCATTCGGCCCTGAGCATGGTGTTGACAGAGAAATAGGAACCGATATCCCTGATGAACTCGATATAATTCAGATCCCTTAACCAGTCGGCGTTGTTGACCATGATCGCGCTGGAGGCAGAAGGCTCGCCGTCGCCGAAATCGATGAACCGGGACATCTGCCGGCGGAAACATTCACAGTTGTGGTCGATGGTCTCGACCGTCATCATGCTGCGCATGTCCGTCCTGCCCGAAGGATCGCCGATCATGCCCGTTCCGCCGCCGACAAGGGCGATCGGCTTGTTCCCGGCTTCCTGCAGCCTTTTCATCAGGCATAAGGCCATAAAATGGCCGACATGAAGGGAATCCGCGGTCGGATCGAAACCGATATAAAATACTGCCTTGCCTGCATTGATCAGCTCTTTTATTTCTTCCTCATCGGTAAACTGTGCCAGCAGTCCCCTGGCCATCAGTTCATCAAAGATCGTCATTGATTTTTCCACTTTCCGTTCCTCCGTTTTCATCCTTTTTATCACGCATCATAAGGTTTCTGACCGCTTCGGCAGGCGCCTTGCCCTCGAAGAGTACCTGATAGACTTCATTAACGATCGGCATTTCGATCTGGTATTTCTGTGAAAGGTCATAGGCGGCCCTGGCAGAATAAACGCCTTCCACGACCTGTGATACTTCTTTCATGGCATCTTCGGCACTATACCCCTGGCCGATCAGTATGCCTGCCCTGCGGTTCCGTGAGTGCATGGAAGCGCAGGTAACGATAAGGTCTCCTATCCCGGTCAGCCCGGCAAAGGTTTCCGGTCTGCCTCCCATGGCACAGCCCAGCCTGGTGATCTCATTCATGCCCCTTGTGATAAGGGCGGCTTTCGTATTATCGCCGTAACCCAGACCGTCGGCGCATCCCGCAGCCAGCGCCACGACGTTCTTCAGCGCTCCGCCGGTCTGTATGCCGGTTATATCCGACGAAGTATAGACACGGAACACTTCGTTCATGAATACGTCCTGGACATATCTTGAATCCTCTTCACTGACCGATCCGGCCACGATCGCTGTGGGAAGACCCTTCCCGACTTCTTCGGCATGGGTAGGTCCCGAGAGGACGACGATCCTGGATGAAGGCAGTTCCTGCCGGATCACATCGGATAAAAGAAGCAGCGAGTTATCTTCAATGCCCTTGGCGACAGAAACGATCAGCTGGCCGTACCGGCACAAAGGCTGCATTTTCCTGGCTGTTTCCCTGACATATAAAGAAGGGACAGCCATCACGATCAGATCCTTGTCGCTGACAGCTTCCGCCAGATCGCCGGTCACACTGAAACTCCCCTTAAGGATGACTCCCGGCAGTTTTTCTTTCTGTTCGGAGTATTCCTTCAGCATCTCGACTTCTTTTGCTACGGCGGACCACATCGTTACTTCATGTCCGTTGCCAAGGAGTACATAAGCCAGCCCGCAGGCCCAGCTTCCGGCTCCGATAATACCTGTCCTGGCCATTTATATTACTTACCCGATCCTTTTTTGCTTACTAAATATGTTTTGTTCTCTGTTCCGTTCATAAGACGACGGATATTGGTACGGTGCCTTACAAATACCATTACCGTGAAGATCCCGAAAATAACCAGGATCTCAGCTATATTTGCAGGCGTGGACGGGGCAAACAGTCCCGCAGCGCCGCCGACAGCAATAAAGATGAACAAAACGGTATACAGAAGCAGTGACCCGAGGGAAACAAAATGGGTCACAGCAAACGGGACCAGAAACGCCGCCAGTGCAAACGGGATCATGAGCGGATGATACGCGATCGCGAAACCGCCTGCAACGGCAACTCCTTTACCGCCCCTGAAACTCATATAAAACGGATAATTGTGTCCCAGGACGCAGCCGGCAAAAGCGTACATTTTCAGTACCCAGACAAGTTCCGGCATTATCCTGCCCAAGATCAGCTGTACGGTCAGTATGGCCAGGATCCCCTTGAGCATATCCACAAGGAAAACGATGATGCCGGCCTTGCTGCCCATGACTCTGAGCGCATTTGTAGTACCTGAATTGCCGCTTCCGTAATTCCTTATATCGATACCTTTGGCCTTGCCGACGATATATGCCGTCTGGAACAGCCCGAAAGCATAACCGATGATCAGCGCCGCGGCGCGGCATAATAATCCTGCAGTCATATTTTCACCTGTTATTTTTTCCCTTCACTGCGTTCCCTGATCACAAACCTGATCGGCGTTCCCTTGAAGCCGAAAGCTGCGCGTATCTGGTTTTCCAGATAACGCTGGTAGGAGAAATGCATCAGGTACTTGTAATTGACAAAGAGTACAAACGTCGGCGGGCATACAGAAGCCTGTGTCGCGTAGAGGATACGGAGCATCCTGCCCTTATCCTGCGGAGGCTGCTGCATCATTGCCGCTTCGGAAATGATCTCATTCAGTACGCCTGTCTGGATCCTGAGGTTCAGGTTCGCATAGATCAGGTCAAATTCGTCATACAGCTTTACAAGCCGCTGCTTCGTTGCGGCCGATACAAAAATGATCTCCGCATAGGACAGGAATGACAGGACAGACCGTATCCTGCTGATGAAATCATTCATTGTATGGTTGTCTTTTTCGACAAGGTCCCATTTGTTTACGGCGATCAGGACCGCTTTGCCCTGTTCATGCGCGATGCCTGCGATCCTGGCGTCCTGTTCCGTGATGCCTTCACTGGCATCAACGACCAGCATCGTAATGTCGGATCGCTCGATCGCAGCCACGCTCCTGACATACATATAATACTCCAGGTCCCTGACTTTGCTTTTTTTCCTGAGACCGGCAGTATCGATCAGCCTGTACAGCTTACCGTCCTTTTTTACGACGGTATCGACGGCATCTCTTGTGGTCCCGGCTATATCCGATACGATGACCCTGTTCTCTCCCGCCAGTGCGTTGACCATGGAACTCTTGCCGACATTCGGTTTCCCGACTATGGCTATCCTTATCTCATCATCGTCGCTCTCTTCAACAGCTTCCGCGGGGAAATTGGCAACGACAGCGTCCAGAAGATCACCTATACCGGTCCTGCCCGATGCAGATACCGGGAGGGGGTCACCCAGCCCGAGCGAATAGAATTCATATACATCGGGCAGGTCTTTCTGGTAATTATCAGCTTTATTTACGGCCAGCACGATCGGTTTCCCGCTCTTTCTGAGCATGGAGGCGACCTTGGAATCCGCATCCACAGGCCCCTGCTTTACATCTGTCAGGAATATGATCACATCTGCCGTATCAATGGCGGTCTGCGCCTGTTCCCGCATACTGGATAAAATGATATCTTTGGATTCCGGCTCGATACCGCCCGTATCGATCAGGGTAAAAGAATAGGCCAGCCACGAGCAGTCCGCATAGATCCGGTCTCTGGTGACTCCGGGCGTATCCTCAACTATTGAAATTCTTTCACCGGCAATGGCGTTGAACAGAGTCGACTTGCCTACATTCGGCCTGCCGACGATCGCCACAACCGGACGTCTTTTTCTACCGGCCATAATACCTCTGACTTATAATCATTAAACAACCTGTCCAAATTCCTGTCTATTTTACATAATCCCCTTTCTTATGTAAAGTTTCGCTTGTCTTGCATTTATCAAAAAGCTAGAATGATAAAGTCATAGAGAAATCCTGATATATCTGTAAATAAGGAGATCCAAATGTCCGAAGATATCAAACTGTATCAGCAGCTGGAGCGCAAGATACCCAATTCTTCCCTTGCCCTCATACCGCTGGAATCATGCAGGATACTGGGCGAACAGGTAAATAACTGGCTGAGCCAGTTCAGGAAAGCCGACCACAGCATAGTCAAGAGCGATCCCGCTTTCAGCGGCTATGTAAAGAACGATTACCGTCTCAACGTCGATCTGAAGAGGCTGGATACCGGCGAAGGAAAGGCTGTCCTACTTGATTCCGCGCGAGGTAAGGATATTTATATCCTGGTCGATATCACCAATCATTCCATTACGTATGAAATGAACGGATTCATCAACCATATGTCTCCTGATGACCACTTTATGGACCTGAAACGGGTGATCTCGGCCATAAACGGCAAAGCCAGAAGGATCAATGTGATCATGCCTTTCTTATATGAAGGAAGGCAGCATGCCCGTTCCGGAAGGGAATCGCTGGACGCGGCCAATATGCTTCAGGAACTGGTGGATATGGGCATAAACAATTTCATCACCTTTGACGCGCATGATCCCAGGATCCAGAGTGTCGCGCCGCTGTTCAATTTTGATAATTTCAATACCCCGTACCAGTTCCTGAAATCTCTCATGCGCGCCTATCCCGATGATCTTATCGTGGATAAGGATCATACGGTCGTGATCAGTCCGGATGAAGGCGCCCTGGACCGTGCCGTATACTTCGCCAACGTGATCGGCGCAGATACAGGCATGTTCTATAAACGCAGGGACTATTCCGTGATCGTCGGCGGCAAGAACCCGGTCGTGGCGCACGAGTTCCTCGGCTCCGACCTGTCAGGCAAAGACGCCATCGTGATCGACGATATGATCTCATCGGGCGGGAGCATTCTTGACACGGCGAGGCAGCTCAAGGAAAAGCACGCGAACCGCGTTTTCCTGTGCACGACATTCGGACTGTTCACAGACGGTCTGGATGTTTTCGACAAAGCTTTTGCACACGGCGATTTTGACAGGGTCGTTTGCAGCAACCTCACCTATCTTCCCGAAGAACTGTTTTCAAGGGAATGGTTCGTGGAAGCCGATATGAGCAAATTCCTTGCAAATATCATTGATTTTATGAATCATGACGAGAGCATAACCAATGTCAGCGCCCCCACGGACAAGATTCATGAGATCCTTGCCAAATACAATCAGCATATGCAGACAGCGGATGATTCAAAGGAACTGGAAATGACGGAGTTCTGATCCGGCAGTACAGACCTGTTTATTATGATCCCGGCGGCTTATGGAAGGATCCATCGGCCGGCCGGGATCTTTCTTATCAGCCAGATGAATACAGTCATGATAATAATGGCCGGAACCGGGAGAACGAATCTGTATACCGGTGAAAAGACAGTGACCGGCAGATATTCGATAAACAGTCTGAGGACGAAGAAGTGAAGCAGATAGTATCCCATCGTGTAATCCGAAAGGAAACGCACTGCTTTCCTGACGGAAGAATTCCTAAGGAGCTTCTCGCCTTCATACCTGAAGAAAACATATACCCCGCAGCTGTAGAGTATGGCAGGCAGGCTCAGATAGTCCTCAA
>JAEEGL016368369.1_pt1 | contig 16520 bp, 14 predicted proteins | sample 9134231 | NCBI WGS metagenome assembly JAEEGL01 (sample SAMN16246548, study PRJNA631951) | gut metagenome | biome: gut microbiome; feature: rumen; material: fiber-attached | host: Bos | place: Iran: Karaj | collected 2018-10
AAAATGATTACTTACGGAAAAAGAGGAACTTTAGTTTCTAGAAGAAAAGCTTTAGCATTTCTAAATAATGATAATGAAGTGGTTAGTAAAATATTTAATGAACTAGCTAAAACATATGAAAACAGAAATGGTGGATACACTAGAATTCTTAAATTAAAAGAAAGAGTTGGAGACGATGCTCTAACTGTAAAATTAGAACTTGTATAAGTTCTTTTTTTTATTGAACTTCAAAAGCAAAATAACAATGCTTATAAAAAAGAAACATTTATTGATAAAGGGTATATCACGTGATAGAATAAGAATAATTCAAAAAGGAGGACTTTATATGGGAGAAAAAACAAGAGTATTTATAGGAAAATCATTTATTACAGCTATGGGCATAATATGCCTTAGCAAACCAATTAAAGCCTTAGCAGGCCCAGGCTTGCCAAATTATACCCCACTCGCAACATACTATGAATTTGATTATGATAGTTTTAATGTAGATGATTGCTTTCATCTAATTTATAGAGACGGTGTAGTATTTCCCGCTGTTAATATCGAAAACTTATTATTTGCGGTAGATCCAGAAACATACGAAGTAGAAAAATATCTTATTCAAAAAAAGGATGTAACTATTTTAAATGGATATTATAATGGGAACAATCCATCTCCATATCGATTTGTAGCAGATACATACACCTACTATATACTATATGATTCTAAGACCAAAGAAGAATTATGTAGCGGACGTGAAGAAATGGGAGATAATCTTTACGAACAATTAAAAAAAGAAAAAATATGTATATCTAGTAACAATATAGGTAATTATTTTGAAGAATATGAGGGAAGAAAAGATTTAACTTTTCAAGAAGTTGAAAAAGTAGAAAGATGTTTACCAAAGATTGTGGCAGCTATGGATGATTACGATAATAATCAGTTTACTCTTAAATGATTTAAATGAAAAAATACCTTTTTATAAAGAGTTAAATTAAGCAATATTAAGTAGAATAATATATCAAAAAATATATCCTTTTATATAAGTCGTTTTATTGAAAAAAAATAATGTATATGTTATCATAAAAGTAGACTAGAATAAGAGGGTGTTTTCTATGGGTGATAATTCTAAAATATTAGAAGATATTTCAGCATTAACTCAAATCTGCCGTTCTAATAATGATGGCCCAACTTTAAGAATTGAGGAAAATGAAATAAAGAACAAGCTCGTTGAATATGACGAAGAGATAGAAGAGATTAAAACGGCTGATGTCGACGATTCTTATGATACAAGCGCCGAAATGGCCGATAGAAATATTGAAATCATAACAAAAAAAGTAATCCAAGCAACAACTAATGAATTAAAAAGCAAAAATGCCGAAATGGACTCTCTTAAAGAAAAAGAAGCAGAATATAGCAATTCTTTGTATGCATTAAAAAGAACAAAGGTTAGTTATGAAAAATATATTGCCAGTCTTAAAGACCGTCTTACCTCTGCTACAGAAGATTCTGTAACAGAAAGGTATAACAGTATAATTTCTAATACCGAAGCCAAAATGGCCAAACAAGACGAAAGAATTAAAGAAATGGAAGAAAAGCATTCTGAGATTCAATCAGCTATGGATAAACTACATGAGGAGATTGTGGCTCTAGAGAATCGTTTAGAAGCTAAAAAGGCTTTGCTAGCAGAAGCCCAGAACAATCTTCAGAATAGAGATTTATATATAGATAAAGCTAAAAAAGAGAAAGCAGCCAAAAGAGTAGAAGAGATAGAAGGAAAAAAAGAAGAACTAAGTAAAAGATTAGATGAAATATCTAGAGACCCTAAGTACTTAGAAATGAAAATAAAAGAAATATTACTTGACGGATCAGATAACTATGCAGCAAGGAATTATATAGTTGAGTTATTAACAATTGCTTCCAAGGTACCTTACGCTGATCGCTATGTTGATAAAAAAATGGAAGAAGAACTACTATCAGCAACTCAAGAAAGAGATTCTTTTGCCGGAGAAATTGATAGCAAAACATATGACATAATGGATTTAGTTAGCCCAGAACAAATAAGAGTTGATTTCCTTAATAGTCGTATATCTTATTGGCAATCAGAAATCAAAAAACTCGAAGAGAAAGTATCACGAATTGATAAAGACGAAAACTTTCATTATGCAGAAAAAAACGTTGAATTAGATGAATTGATTTCTAAATTAAAAGACGAAACAAAAGAGTTTAAAACAAGATATCAAAAAGAGTCAGACTCTAACTTAAGCAATAAAGCAATACTAAAATTAACATATGAGGAAAAGAAAGCCGATCTAGCAGCTGCTGAAGAAATTGCTTCTAAGTTCAGAAAAAATGAAGCTGAAGATGTCGAAGATGCAGGCAAAATAGTTAAACAAGATATTGAAGAGTTGAATAAAAGAATAAAAGAAGCAGAAGATGAAATTAATCAAATCAAAGAAAGACTTAATAATAGAAAATCTGGAAACAAAGATTTAAGTGCTAAGAATAAAGATAGAGAAAAGTTGGAAGAACTAGCACAAGTAGTAATTGACATTAAACACCGTCGTCAGTTTGCAGATAGAACTTTCGATATTGCCAAAAGATTGGAATTCAATCTTGGAATGAAACTAATAGATGCGGTTTATACCAAAGAAGAACAAGAAAAGTTATCTGCAGAAGTAATGGTTCCAATTGAGGAAGAGAAAAAAGAAGAGCCAGTAGTAATGGAAACGGTTGAACAACCCGAAAAAGAAGTATCACAGATAGAAAAAGAAGTTGTAGAGCAAGCTCAAGAGATAACCGAACCTGTAGAACCAAAAGAAGAAGTACAAGTTCAAGAGACTACAGAAATCATTGAGCCAAAGGAAGAAGTTCAAGAAGAAACTGCTGCTGAAGATATAAATGATTCTATTCAAGAAGAAAAGGATGAAGAAGTTAAAACAGCTAGTGAAGAAATTACAACAGTAGATTCTATTGCTGAAGCAATACCAGCAGTAGAAAGCGTTGAAGAGGCAATCTCGGAACCAGAAGAAGAGCAATCTATTGACGTCCCAGAAAACACAGCATCTTCAATTGATCAAAATGAACAGCCTGTTGAATATTCAATTCCTGAACTAACACCATCTATAGAAGAAACATTTCCTTTATCAGACGCAAATGATTCTGAAGAACCAGCAGTAGACATAGAAATACAAGCAGCCGATGATAACGAGGAATTGCCGCCTCTCCCAGATATTTCATCTGACGATACCACGTCTATTCCTGTTATACCAGTAGCTGAACCTTCAACTGATGATAATTATGAGGTGAATTCTGAAGAACCAGTAATTAGTGATCAATCGCTAAATACCATACCAGAAGAAAACATAGAACAGGGGGCATAATAATGGATCAAAAGCCAATGAATAATACAGAAGAAAAACCAAATACCTCTACAAGACTAAGACCGAATACAATTATAAGCTTAGAAAATGATGAAAAATACGTAGTATTAAATGAGACTATGTATGGTGGCGTAAAATATTTTTTAGTAATGGGTGTAGATGATAAAAAGAATGTCATACCTACCAACGTTGCTATAGTTGAAGAAATAATAGATGGTGGGGATACTTTTGTTGACAGGGTTAGAGATCCTGAGTTGATAATAATATTAACTAGGATACTAAAGTCTCAAATATAGGAACGAAAGTTCCTTTTTTCTATGTTGACATATATCATCCCTTATAGTAGTATAAAACGCTAAGGAGAGATTCGTATGAATATAATTACCCTATTACTAGATGTTTTATTAACAATTCCTTTAACGTTTATTATGATGAAGATAGATAAGAACAAAAAGAGTTTTTTTCACTCTTGCCTTATACCAACTATATACATAATAATCATCGCTGCTTTAATACCATCATTAAAAAAATATATCTTTTTAATACCTATATTTGAATTGTTTATTAGAAATTTCTATTTAACTAATATTAATGAAGAAATACGTAATAATAAAAAAGCTATATTATCTAGTATTATCTCTATTTTACTGGTTCTATTTACATATAATTATTTTATTTCCAAAGTAACTAATGTATTACCAACTCCTGAAGAAGTTCGTCCTTTTATATGGTTAATTATCATAATCATCATTTACTCTATAGCTAATGACGAAAATATTAAAGGAGAAACTAAAATAAAAACGCTTAATAATAAAAACGAATATATAGCTATGCAATACGGAAAATATAAAACAAGATATGACAAGTATATAAATAGTAAAAACAATACAATCAATAAATTAATATACAGTTTAATTATATTTAAAAACTATCAACAACCTACAATATATAGAAACATTAAAAATTACACAAATCATCTTTTAAACAAAGAGGTAAAATATGGCGTGCTAGAAGTAGCATCTCCAACACCAATTAGTGATGAAGAAAGTATCACAAAAACCATAAAAAAATTGGAAACTTCATCTAAGAAAATGAAAGATAATACTAAAGTAGAACAGTATCTAACAGATTACACTGAAGAAGAAATAAAAGAAATTGTTAATATCTATAATGTTATCGACAGCTTTTAATAGAGAAGAAATAATTGCATTAAAATTTTAATTATGTTAAAATACATAACAGTAAACAAAGAAAACGAAATAAGTAGTTTTATTAAGTTCCTAATATAGAGATTGAGTATCACCGGCTGTAAGTACTCATGGATAAAGAATAAAATGAAATTCATCGTTGGAGTTTAATCGCAGATAGATGCGTTATATCTATAAAGAGAGCTAGTTTATCTAGAATTAGGGTGGTACCGCGGATTTATTTCGTCCCTTAGTTTTAGATTTTTTTTATTGGAGGTAATATTATGAAAGAAAAAATCGAAACACTACAAAAAGAGGCTCTAAATAAAATCGATAATGTCAAAGATTTAAAAGAGCTAAATGATATTAAAGTAGAATATTTAGGAAAAAAAGGGCCTATAAATGAGTTGACTACTCATATGAAGGAATTATCGCCAGACGAAAAAAAGGATTTTGGGATGCTTTTAAATAGCTTAAAACAGTCCGTAACGGATGCTATTGATTCTAAAAGAACTAAATTTGAAGAAGCCGAATTAAATGAAAGGCTTGCTAAAGAAAAAATAGATGTAACTTTACCTGCTACTAAGATACCTACCGGAGCGCCTAATATCTTAGAAAAGATTATTGAAGATGTCGAAGAAGTATTTATGTCCATGGGGTATGATGTCGTAGATGGTCCCGAAGTAGAAGAAGATAAATACAACTTTGAAATGTTAAATATACCTAAAGGACATCCTGCTCGTGATGCTCAAGATACATTCTACATCGAAGATGAATCTATTCTTTTACGTAGTCAAACATCCCCAGTTCAAGTAAGAACAATGTTAAAAGCAGGGGGAAAGACTCCTGTTAGAATGATCTGCCCTGGAAAGACTTATCGTCGTGATGCTGATGATGCAACACATTCACATCAATTTATGCAAATTGAAGGCCTTTTAGTAGATAAAGATATAAGATTATCAGATTTAAAAGGGACTTTCGATGTTATAGCTAAAAAACTATTCGGTGAAGATTGTGTAACAAGATTTAGACCTTCATATTATCAATTTACTGAACCTTCAGTAGAAACAGACATTTCTTGCTTCGCTTGTAAAGGAAAAGGTTGTTCACTATGCAAGAATACTGGTTGGATAACAGTTAGTGGAGCAGGAATGGTTCATCCTAATGTTTTAAGAGGATGTGGTTATGATCCAAAAGAATGGTCTGGTTTTGCTTTCGGTTTCGGTGCTGAAAGATTAGCGATGTTAAAATATGGTATTAACGATATTAGAACATTCTATCAAACTGATCTAAGAGAATCAGAGATTTTCGATAGAAAGGATGTGTAATAATGATATCTTTAAATTGGTGTAAAGACTATGTTGATATAGAAAAAGAAAACTTACATGACTTAGCAGTTAAAATAACTAAAGCTGGTGTTAATGTTGAAAAAGTAATCGATACTAGAATTGAAAATCTAGTAATCGGTGAAGTAAAAGAATGTATAGATCATCCAGATAGCGATCACTTACATGTTTGCCAAGTCGATGTTGGCGATAAGGTAACACAAATCGTTTGCGGAGCTTCTAACGTAAGAAAAGGAATCAAAGTTCTAGTAGCTCTTCCTGGTTGCGTGCTTCCTGGTGATTTTGAAATCAAAGCCGGAAAAATTCGTGGCCAAGAATCTAATGGTATGATTTGTGCTTTATTTGAACTAGGCTTAGAAGAAAAAAATGACGAAACATATGCCAAAGGAATTGAAGAACTAGATACTGACTTACCAGCCGGTACCGATGCCAATATTTATCTAGGAACTGATGATACCATTTATGAATTAGATGTTCATAAACATCGTAATAATGATTGCTATTATCATATTGGCTTCGCTTATGAAATAGCATCTGTTCTAAATAAAAAAGTTACATTACCCGATGCTTCTTACAAAGAAAATAAAGATAGTGTTGAAAAACATGTATCACTTAGTGTTGATACTGATAAATGCCCATACTACACGGCTAAGATGGTTAAAGGAGTCGTAATTAAAGAATCTCCAGACTTTATCAAAAAAAGACTTATTAGTGCAGGTATGAGACCCATTAACAATGTTGTCGATATCTCTAACTATGTAATGTTAGAGTATGGAAACCCTCTACATTTCTTTGATGCCAAGAAACTAGGAGACAAGATTGTTGTTAGACAAGCGACTGAAAATGAACCTATAACTACTCTTGATAATCAAGATAGAGTATTAAGTACTGGGGATATTGTTATTACCGACGGTACTAAACCAGTATGTATCGCCGGTGTTATGGGAGGTTTAAATACTGATGTTGATGAAACAACAAAAGATATTGTTATTGAAGCAGCTATCTTTGATGCTGTAAGCATTCGTTATACTGCTTCAAGATTAGATCTTAAGAGTGAAGCTTCAATTAGGTATGGTAAAGGTTTAAACTATGAATACACTGATGCCGCTATGGATAGAGCGTGTCATTTACTAGAACAATATGCTGATGCCACAATCCTTTCAGGTAAACTAGTACATGATAAAGTTGATAAAGAAGAAAAAGTTGTTAAATTCAAAACTAAAGAAGTATCTACACTACTAGGATTAGAATTAACAGATAAAGATGTTGAAACTGAACTAGATCGTTTAATGTTCCCTTATGAACTAAAAAAAGATACATTCAAAGTAACTATTCCACGTAGAAGACTAGATATTGATCCAAATGTTAATGACATAGCAGAAGAAATAGGAAGATTATATGGTTATGAAAACCTAGAATCTACACTACCTAGAGTACCAGTAAGACGTGGAGAATATATTGGTGATGTAAAAATAAGAAAAGAAATCTCTAAAAGATTAAGAACACTAGGATTAAATGAAACCAAGACTTATACCTTAACTTCTCCAGAGATGGCATCATTATTCAGATATGAAACTAAAGACCAAATCAATTTACCTAATCCAATGAGCTTAGACAAATCAGTTATTAGAACTTCTATCTTACCATCATTAATTAATGTTTATGAATATAATAAAGCTCGTAAAGTAGAAAATATTAATCTTTATGAAATAGCTAAAACATATGATAAGAATTATGTCGAGGATATTAAAGTAGCAATGTTAATGAAAGGTAGCTATTCAGTAAATAACTGGCAACATACAACTACTAAATGTGATTTCTATATTTTAAAAGGAATTATCGAAAATCTTTTAGATTATCTAGGCTTTAAGAATAGATACACATTTGTGGCAACAGAAGTATCAGAGTTACATCCTGGTATTGCTGCTAAGATACTATTAGATAGAGAAGAAATTGGTATTATAGGTCGTGTTCATCCTTCTTACAAGAAAGATGAAATATATGTAGCAGAATTATCAATGACTAAGTTATATGAAAAACAAATAAAACCATTAAAATTCAAAGAGGCCAATAAATATCCGGAAATTGTTAAAGATCTAGCATTTGTTGTTAACAACGATGTGGAATCACAAACAATTAAAGACCAAATAAAAAAATCAGGTGGCCGTTTACTAGATAATGTTGAGGTTTTTGATATCTATCAAATGGAAAAAGAAAAATCTATTGCTTATACCTTAACATTTAAAGACCCAACTAGAACATTATCAGATGAAGAAGTAATGGAAGTATTTAATAAAATTATTAAAGAAGTTGAAACAAAAACAACTGCCAAATTAAGAAGTTAATATCAAACATATAAAAAGGGGGGGATTAGTATGAGTAATTATCATATTAAAGCAACAGAGATTTTTTCTAAAAATCCAGAGCAATACTCACTATGTCGTCCGCAGTACCCACTATCTATGATTCAAGATTTAAAAGAAAAAGCTGGATCAGGAATAGTTGCAGATATAGGATGTGGAACAGGCATACTAACCAAACAACTATTAAAGGCCGATATCTGTGCTATTGGTATCGAGCCTAACCCAGGAATGTATGCTCAAGCCCAATTAGATTTGAGACAATACAATTGCAAGCTAATTAATGCTACAGCAGAGGATACAAAATTGGATGAGGGATCTGTCAAACTGATTACTGTTGCTCAAGCCTTGCATTGGTTTGATCTTAATAGTTTTAAAATTGAAAGCGAAAGAATTTTACAATCAGATGGCTTGATTGCAAGCATTTACAACACCATGGAAAAGGGCGAGCCAATTGTAGAAGATTTTATAAATATTCATAGGAGTTTATGTCCAAACTATCGTGGTGGATACAACAGAACGGAAGAACTATATGATAGATTATATACGGAAGGATATGAAATTAGAGAATATCAAAACCATCAAGTATTCGGTTTAGAAAGGTTGCTAGGATACGCAACTTCCTTATCTTATAGTCCTACGCTTCTAGATGCCAATTATATAGAATACCTTAAAAGCATTTGCGATTATTTCAATCAGTATTCTAAAGATGCAAAGATAAATATTCCAATGCAGACGACAATGGCAATTGGTGCTCTAAAATAACACAATAAAACCTTAAGAATTATATTATATAATTCTTTTTTTGTGTTATAATCTTCCATAGGAGGTAGAAAATGAAAAAAAATGATAAGATAAAAATACTACTTAGTATAATAATAATTACTATGATAGTAACATGGTTTTTAGCAGGTGGAGCCTATAACGATACTGGCGATTTTACAAAAGCTGCTATTACTAGAGGAGGAATATTCGATTTAATACTTGCTATTATGTATAGCTTTTATTATAAAATCCATAATGTTTTCTTCATCTTCACTATTGGTGGGGCATATGGAGTACTAAGCCAGACAAAATCATATCGTAAATTAGTAGACAAAACTGTTGAATTAGTAAAAGGAAAAGAACCAATGTTCTTTGCTTTAACCACTTTTTTAACCGCTCTTTTTGTCTCATTATCATCTGAAGTATTGGTAGTTTTCATGTTTGTTCCTTTTATAGTATCAGTATTCTTAAGATGTGGAAAAGATCGTCTTACAGCCTTGAGTGCAGCAATTGGAGGTATTTTCATCGGTATAATTGGTATAACATTTGGAACATATGGCGTAGAAAACATGAATAAAACCCTTGAATTTTCATATACAAACGGAATCGGTTTTAAAGTTGCATTCTTTATAGTTGCCTATGTTCTATATAATTTATTTGCAATACTACACATGAATAAATATCAAAAAGCATTAGATGAAACAGAATACGATCCCTTCTTACCAGAAGAACTAGATGAGAAAGGTAAAAAGAGAAAGACTAAACTATGGCCAACAATTACCATGTTTGTCTTACTTGCGATAGTTACTGTGCTAGGTTATATCAATTGGGAGACAAGTTTTGGAATAGAGTTGTTTAATAACATTGAAAAAGGATTTGAAGAGTTTTCAATCAAAGGTATATCAATCTTCTATAATATTGCTGGAAGTACTAGTGCATTTGGTAATTGGAAAGACTTAATGGGAGCTTCTGCTATTTTAATAATTACTACTATAATTATTAGTTTCATTAATAAAATATCTTTAGATGATTTCCTAGATAACTTCTGCGAAGGAATAAAAAAAGTTGTAAAAGTAGTTATTACATTTGGTCTAGTATACACTGTCTTTGTTATAGTTAGTTGGTATGGCTGGCCAACAACACTTATTAACTCTATAATAGGAAGTGGAAAATTTAATATATTCACTCTACTACTAGCAGCTATAATTGTATCTTTTTACTATATTGAAAACAACTATGCTGGTTATGTATTAGGATCGTTTATTAAAAAGAGTTTTGCAACCAAATCACTAGCTACAACATTAATGCTAAATAGTTCCTTTGGAACCCTAGCTGCTATTTTACCAACAAGTTTTATAACCATGATGGGTTTAACTGCCTTAGACATATCTTATAAATCTTGGTTGTCATACATCTGGAAATTCGTTGTATCTATGCTTATTGCAATCTTAATAATCATTTCAATAATGGTATATATGTAAAAAGTTTAAAGATTCTTTAAACTTTTTCTTTTGGTCTTATCGCTTATACGTGATAAAATAAAAGAGAAAGATGTGATATTATGAATATTTTATACTTATTATTAGCAGTATACTTAATACCTCTTATAGCTTACGTATTAATCGTTCACACTTATAAGAAGTATAATAATGAAAACAACAATAAAGAATTAAGTGGCTTTGAAATCGCTAGGAACATTTTAGATAAACATAATCTAGAAGATATGTATATTATTGAAAAAAGAGGAATGTTTACTGATACATATGACAGCAAACAAAATGTAATCAGATTATCAACCCCAGTATTCCATGAAGAGTCCGTTTATTCCTTAGCAGTAGCTTCATATTTGGCCACGAAATCATATTTATATAATAAGCAAGATAAGACGATAAAAACCAAGATTATTGTAGACAATTTCATTAACATTTTAATAACATTTATCTATTTATTACTACTAGTAGGGATTATTATCAACTCTCTACCTACTTATAAAGTGGTTTTATTTCTATTAATCTCCGTAATTATTTATAATTTACTAACAACTCCTATAGAAGACAAGATAATGCAGAAAAGTCTCAAAGAATTAAAAAATAATAAAATATCAGATAAGAATATTGAACAAATAAAAAGTATATATTCTATTATGAGAATAAATGGATTAGCCCAAATGGTTATTTCTTTATCTAATCTATACTACACCATTAAAGAAGATGCCAAAAAATAATAATGTATAAGACTATATAATATGATAGAATATAGAAAGAGAGTAGTGATAAAATGTCTAACAAAAAAAACAATATAACAGGAGCAATTATCCTAGTAGTAATCATCTTAATAGTTTTTACTAGCTTAAAGCCATTAATTAAAGAAGGAATAGAAACCATATTAAATGGAGATGAAAAGTACTTCCGAATAATATCTTCGAATGCTAATTCATTCTTTGAAGAAGACTTAATCGAATTTGCTAAAAAAGAAAAAATAGATTTGCAGATAGAATACTCCGATGACCTCGAAATAATAGATAAGTTGAATGATGAGTCTAATCACTATGATGCGGTATGGATATCTAATTCCATTTGGTTATACATGCTAAACAATCCCTATTTAGTAACAAATAGCAAATCAATAGCTGTTACACCGGTTATTATGGGAGTAAAGAAAAGCAAAGCTGAAGAACTTGGCTTTGCTGGTAAAGATATCTACAATAAAGACATTTTAAACACAATAAAATCTGGTAAATTAAAATATGTAATGAATTCTGTTACTAAAACCAACACTGGAGCTACTGCTTATTTGGCCTTTTTAAATAGTTTGGCAGGAAGCCCAGAAGTACTAAAAAGTGAAATGCTTAAAAATCCAACCCTAATAAATGATATGAAAGAATTCTTTAAAGGAGTTGAAAGAGTTAGCGGCGACGAGACATATCTAGATGAAATGTTTATTAACGGTGACTATGAAGCTGTGATAAACTACGAGAGTACCTTAATAGAATTAAATAATAAATTAATCAATAGTGGGAAAGAGCCATTGTATTTATTATATCCAGTTGATGGTGTAGCAATCAATGATATGCCTTTTGGATATGTTAATAGAAATCAAAACAAAGAAGAAAACTTTAATAAAATACAAAAGTATTTAAGAAGTAATAAGACTGCCAAAAAACTCGAAGAAAAAGGATTAAGAACATGGTTTGGCGGAGTTAAAGAACAAAATAACTCAATCTTTAAAAAAGAATGGGGAATTGATACAACTAAATATTTGATGCCATTTAAATATCCAAGCAAGACGGTTATGAACGAAGCTTTTGATCTTTATCTTGAAGCTTTAAGAAAACCTACTCATACTGTTTTTGTCCTTGATACCTCAGGAAGTATGAATAGCAATAATGGTTTAATAGAATTGAAAGAAGCTATGAATACTATACTTAATAAAGATACGGCTAGACAAGATAATATCCAATTTTCGGATAAAGATAAAATAACTATTATTACATTTAATAGTAATGTTAATTTAACAAGTGATACAAAAACAGGTGCTGAATCAGACTATTTTATTAACTTTATTGAACACTTATATGCTAATGGTAATACCAATATTTATGATCCATCCATAGCGGCATTAGAGATACTAAAAAACGAAAGTGATGAATACATGAGGATGGAGATATTAATGACGGACGGACATTCTAATAATGGCTCTTTCTCTTCTTTATCATCATATTATACGGGTGAGAAACTAGATATACCTATTTATAGTATTACATTTGGTAATTCTAGTGATTATCAATTGGAACAAATAGCCGAATTAACTAATGCTAAGATATTTGATGGCAAATCAGGATTAGTAGAAGCCTTCAAAGAAGTAAGGAGCTATAGTTAATGAAACACATTCAAAAAAGATATATTTATGCTGCTTTTTTAGCTTCAGCTTTCTTCTTGATAACATATCTTCTGATAAAACTTCCTATATTTGTTGCCATAATCCTAACTGCAGCTATATACTATGGTGGAGTTCTACTATTTAAAAAAGAAGATGTAAGAGAGTTTAATAGTGAAAATATAAACAACTATTATTACCTAGCATCAAAAGTACAGAATGAATCTAATAGAACAGAAAATAAAGAAATAATCAAAACATGTGAAGAGATAGGCAAGAATACTGACAGTATACTAGTTAGTTTGAGCCAAAGACCACGTAAAGTAGAACAAATATTTAGCTTTTTCGACTATTATTTAGATATAGCATATAAAATACTATACAAATATAATAGTATAAAAGGTAAAGAAGATGTTAATTCTAAAGATAAAAAGTATTTAGAAAACACGCCAGGATATTTCCAAAAAATATTAGAAGCATTTGAAAAACAATCTAAGAATATGCAAGAAGCTAAAATGTTAGATATCGATACTGAAATCAAAATATTTGAAAAGACAAGCGGTATAAATAAAGACAATGTTAAAGTTGGTGATAAAAATGAATAATGAAATAAAAATACAAAAAGAAGGACAAACGGAAAAAATAATTGGTATAGCTATTGTTGCGGGAGTAATTGTTTTAACTTTGTTAATAAGTTTTTTAGTAACAAGGCATAACAAAAATACTGCTCTAAAAGATGTCTACGTTGCAACCGGTGGCGGTAAAGAAGACTTTATATCAGATAAAGATGTAATAAAATATATGGAAGAAAGATATAAATTGAATGTCATCTACGATAACTGGTCTAATGGTAAAACAGTTACAGCTCCGCTAGTAAGAGAATATGTTCATTTAGGAAATAATAACATACCTGAAAGTGATTGGTCCGTTAATTGTACCAATTGTTCCAAATACAATGTATTATTTACTTCTGATGAAAGATTCTATGACTATTATAAACTGTCTCCAAATAAAGCCGAAGGCGAAGCGGATAGATATTATGTAAAAAATGGTAGTCTTACGCTTAATACTCCAATAGTAATATATAGTTGGAAAGATGTGGCTAATGCTTTAATAAAAGAGAATATAGTATCTTTAGAAGATAATATTTACTATATTACCGATATGAATAAACTATTAGATTATATTTTAGCCGGAAAAACTTGGAGTGATATTGGTTTATCTTCTATTTATGGCAAGATAAATATATATTCAACTGACCCTGTAACATCTTCTCCTGGCGCTACATATTATGGCTTACTAATGTCTATTATGACAAATGGCGACATGAGCGAAGAAAACATTACTAAAGCTTTACCTAAATTAAATGAATTTTATAAAAAATCTGGATATATGAACAATACACCTGCTGACTTGTTTGAAATGTATCTAAGACAGGGGCAAGGTGCTAAACCAATGATTGTAGATTATGAAAAAAGTATTATGGAGTTAAATACCTCTAATCCTGAAGCTTATAATGCAGTTAAAGATAAGTTAGTTATCTTATATCCTAAACCAACTATTTGGAATTCTCATTGTATAGCAACATTTGATGATTTAGGTAACGAATATTTAAAAGCCTTCAATGATAAAGACATTCAGCAAATTGCTTGGTCAAAATATGGCTTTAGAGTTGGTGTAAGTGGTGGAAACTATGATGTAACTAAAGTTGCAGTCAAAGGCATACCACAATCAATAGATAGTGTAACAAGCGGATTAAAAATGGACACATATAATAAAATAATAAATTATCTAAAAGATAATAATTAAAGGAGGAATTATTTATGGGATTTATTAAGTCTATTCAAACAACTATAGGAAGTCAATTTGATGATTCATTTAAAGAGGTCATCAAATTAGAAAACAAAGATAAGAACTTGCTTATCAAAAAGGTTACTACTGAAAGAGGAATTATAACAGATAAATCAAGATTATTTGTTGAACCAGGAGAATGCGCTATTCTTGTTGATAATGGAGCAATAAAAGATATTGTTACAGAACCAGGAATGTATTTTATGGATACTTCATCACCAGTATTATTCCAAACCGATATCTTTGGTGGTCTTGGAAAGACTATAATGGAAGGTATTAAAAGAATTGCTTATAAAGGCGAAGTAATACAAGAACAAGCTGTTTACTTCATTAGTTTAACCGAAAAAATAGGGCAAAAATTTGGTACTCAAACACCAATAATATATAAAGATCCAGAATGGGGACCAATTGAGATAAAAGCTAACGGAGAATATGCTTTTAAAGTAAACAACCCCGTAGCATTATTAACCAATATTACTGGAACTGTTAGTGAATTCTATGTTAATGATTTGGCTGCTAGTATCTTGCCATTTATCCAATCTGGCATTGCTACCGAAATAGCTAATCTAAAACTAAGTTTTGATGCAATAACATCTAAACAAGCAGAAATAGGTAAAGAGCTAATAAAAAATACTACTGAAAAACTAGAATCATTAGGTATTGAAGTGACTAAATTAGTAGTTACTGCAATAGATGTTCCAGATGAAGTTAAAAAATCAATGCGTGAAAGAACATCTATTAAGATGAAAGCTACATCAGTAAATGATAAAGAAGCAGATGTATATGCTAAGCTTAATCAAGCCGAAGCTGTTAAAGATCTTGCCAACAATCCAAATAATGCTGGAGCAACAATTATGGGGATGAATATGGGACAATCATTTGCAGCTAACATGCAAGGAAGTTTAAATAAACCAAATAAAGAAGAACCTAAGAATTAGGCTCTTTTTTCATGCTATGTAATATAATTATTCAAAATGGAAACAGACTCTGAACTATTAATAAATACTATAGAGGTAGATGTTATGAATTATTACAACGAAATAAAGAATACGATAATAACTAAAGAAGGTATTAAATATATAATAAAACTTATAAAATACCCTTGTAAATAACAATTAATTACGTATTGCTAAGACAAGAGTTTATATATATAATATGATTATAGAATAGAGGGAAAAAATGAGAGGTAATGAAAAACAATTTAAAGAAATAAGATTAATAATAGTTTTACTATCAGTAATAATCATATTATTATTTGGTGTAATAATTCTTTTACTAGCTAAGGGAGATAAACAGCCAAGCATTCCAGAACCTAATAAAATTGAAAACAAAGAAGTAGAAGCAAAAGAAGAACCAAAAGAGGAGCTTATAGAAGAGGACAACGAAGAAGTTAAAGAAGATAATACTGTTACTGACGCAATGAATAAAGAATTAAGAAATAAAATACCAACAATTAAGTATTGTAATCAATACTTATATAAACAGTATAATGGCGGTATCTTTAAAGCTAGCGATTTATCCGAAGAAGATAAAAAATCTAATTTTAATGAATGCCAAGGAGCGTTAGGTGTATATCATCTTGAACAAAAAGCTGTAAAAGAAAATGATATGGTTTATATCTATGATTATGTATTGTTATATAATCAACAAGGAACAGAAGAAGAAAACTATTTTGGGACATCTGTTAATAACATAAAATATAAATATGATACAATAGGAAATGTTACAGATGATAAAATACAAAAATATGGCCAATTATATAAATATACATTTAAA
>JAEEGL016552289.1_pt1 | contig 16520 bp, 14 predicted proteins | sample 9134231 | NCBI WGS metagenome assembly JAEEGL01 (sample SAMN16246548, study PRJNA631951) | gut metagenome | biome: gut microbiome; feature: rumen; material: fiber-attached | host: Bos | place: Iran: Karaj | collected 2018-10
CAGTCTGTCGGCGGCGATGTGATAAGCCTGTTTAAAAATGGCAGTATAACAGTCAGTGCAGGAGGAGAGGAACTTCAGTACGTAGATGATAAAGATGCTTCATCAATTTCAGAAGAAGGATATTATTTTACAGTTGTAGATCCAGCTGAAAGTAATTCTGATGTAAATCGTAATATAGATGGTGACAACTATGTAACTCTTGTTCCCACTGATGCACCGGAATACAACCTGGTTGAAGGAGAATTTGAAGTGCCTATTACCATCGATGGTGTGGAATTGGCTGTTCAGAGTGCTAATACAACGCTTTACTATGATGGAAATCCCGTACTTGTATATAACGACAATGGCAGTGTCAACAATGAGGAGACCGTAAAAAGACTTGGCGCTGTTATAACGGATTCCAACAATAATGTATTGTCCAGCGACCGCTATACCATCAGTTCGGTGAATGACAGTGCTAATAGAGGAGCGGTATTGGTGACATTCGAGGGCAAGCCTGAGCGTGGAGTAACAGGAAAAGTCACTCAGAATGTCAACATTGTCAGCAGAGAGCTTGTGAAAGCAGATGTGACAGTAAGCTTTGCTGATAAGAATTTGGATACTGCCAATGTACCGCTTGTTAATGGCGCAGCAACACCAGATGTTATAGTCAAACTGAATTCTAACGGAAAAGAGCTTGTCAAGAACAAGGATTACAACGTTGTTTATGTAAATAACACTGCAGCAGGTCTTGTTGCGAAGATTGGTATCAGGCTTGGTGGTAATTATAAAGGTTCACTTACTAATGTCCTCACATTTACAGTGGCCCAGGAAGTCTTCAATAACAAGACTATTGTGGCAAGTGCTCCTGATAAGACGTACAGTATATTCTCATGGCTAAATTCATATAAATCTACTCCTGTTTTAAAATATGGTGATAAAACTCTTAAACTAAACAGTGACTACGTATATGTCGATCAGCCAAAGTATTATTACGCAAAAGACCTGGTAGAAAAAAATTCAAGAGGTCAGGTGACATATTCAAGAAAAGCTGGACAGCAGATTCCTGATTCAGAGACTGTTCACAGAGGTGCAACGATAGAGTGTAGGTTTAGCGTAGTACCCGCTTCTTCCAACCAGACATATACGGCAGCTAAGGACAAAAGTGGAAGTTACATTCCAATCAGTTTCACAGTCACTTATAGTATGAAATAAGATTAAATAATGAGGCAATGATTAAAAACCTCTGTGTTACATTTAAAAGTAGCACAGAGGTTTTTTTATATTTCCATTGTCAAGAGGCGGTATTTGGTTTATAATCTTGCGAGACTATTATTAAAAAGAATATACCAGGTAAATGTGAGGAGTTTGTTATGGCGGAGAAGAAATTGAATGGAACGGTAATTGTAACGTATAGATGTAATGCACGATGCTCCATGTGCAACAGATATAAAGCCCCAAGTAAACCTGAGGAAGAGATCTCAATTGAGACAATCAAGAAGCTCCCGAAGATGTATTTTACAAACATCACAGGTGGTGAGCCTTTCATCAGAACAGATATCAAGGATATTGTAAGGGAACTCTACAAGAAATCCGATAGAATCGTAATTTCCACAAATGGTTTCTTTACTGATAGAATCGTAGATCTTTGTAAAGAGTTTCCTCAGATTGGTATTCGTATCTCAATTGAGGGTCTTGAGAATACCAATAACGAAATCAGAGGTCTTGAAAATGGCTATCAGAGAGGTTATCAGACTCTTAAGACTCTGCGCGAGATGGGAATGAAGGATGTTGGATTTGGAATGACTGTTCAGGATAAGAATGCACCTGATCTGGTTCCTTTATACATGCTTTCTGATGAAATGGGAATGGAGTTTGCAACAGCATCTCTTCATAATAGCTTCTATTTTGTAGAGGCAAAGAACATCATCAAGGATCGTCCGATGGTTGCTAAAAATTTTGAGAACCTCGTCAATGAACTTCTTGCAAGCAAGAGCCCCAAGAAGTGGTTCAGAGCATATTTTAACCATGGACTTATCAATTATATTTATGGACAAAAGAGACTTCTGCCTTGCGACATGTCTTTTGACACATTCTTTATCGATCCTTACGGAGATGTTATGCCCTGTAACGGAACCAAGGATAAAGAGGTTATGGGTAACCTTAATAACCAGTCATGGGATGAACTGTGGAACTCACCAGAGGCGGAGGGAGTTCGTAAGAAAGTTCGTTGCTGCGATAGAGATTGCTGGATGATCGGTTCTGTTTCTCCGGCAATGCACAAGTACATCTGGGTTCCTATGTGGTGGGTAATACGTCACAAGGCTAAATTCTGGACCAAGAAGAAGTACAGCATGTATGAGAACAAGATTGTTCGTGATCTCCGTGATGGAAAGGTGACTAAGGAGGAACTCGACAAGTGCAGCACCTGCGATATGTGTGCCGTTGTTAACAATGGTCTGTCTGAGGCATCCAAGGAACAGCTCAAGAACAGAACCGGAGAAGAGATCGTCGATGCAGATATTGCTGCGCAGATGAACAAATAATATTAAGATTAATAACCACCGACAAAAACGGTGGTTATTTGCTCTTAACACTTAAGACAGTGAAGGAACGATGGTTATGCAAAAAAGATATGAAGCACTAGACGGGCTTAGGGCATTGGCATGTATTGGCATAGTTGCAATGCATATAAGGGAAAATCTGTCTTTTCAGCTTGAGGGATTTTTTTTTGAAAGGTTCATTCCGTCATTGACAGATCTGGTATTTTTATTCATGGTAATTAGTGCGTTTGGTATGTGCTGCGGTTATAGTGAAAAAATGATTGATAAAAGATTGGATATTGTTTCTTTTTATAAGAAAAGATATCAAAAGATCCTGCCTTTTTTTGCATTTCTGTGTATTATAGATCTGGCTATAAGACCGTCACTTGAGTCATTGTTTGAAGTTTTTGCAAATCTTACATTATGTTTTGGACTGATTCCCAATGCCAATATTTCTGTTATAGGTGTGGGCTGGTTTTTGGGAGTGATTTTTGCATTTTACTTAATGTTTCCTTTTTTCTGCTTTCTTATCTCCGACAAGACTAGAGCATGGTTTGCATTGGTGGTATCACTTGTGATGAATTACTTATGCAGAGTTTACTTTGGTGTCGGACGAATGTCAATTGTGTATTGTTTTGTTTTTTTTGTGGCAGGAGGCATTGTTTATATCTATAGAGCCAGTATTATGCGACTGCGAGGTATAAGATGGATCTCGTTGACAGCTTTTTTGGTCATGGCAGCAATATACTACACTCGTTCAACCGGTATTCTGACAATACTGTTGGCAGACGTATTTGCACTGATATATGCAATGAGTATTGACGGAAAAAGTATTCTTAGCAATCCTTATGTGAGAATGTTCGGTGGAATTAGCTTTGAAATCTACTTATGTCATATGGTTTTATTTAGAGTGTTTGAAAAAACAAAGCTGTTAAGATTCGTTTCAAATGAGTACATTAGCTATGTACTTACGCTAATTGTCGTATTAACTGGGAGCAGTATTTTTGCTGTGGCATTTAAGAAAGCCATGGTTGTTATAGAACAAAAACTAAAGCAATAAAGGCGCTTGTGTATGAAAAAACGTACATTGTTAATGATTAAGTTAAAGCTATATTCCATTTTGGGGAAAAATTTTGAAAAAGCTGATTTGGTCAGAAAATCAGGCTTGTTCAAAAGTTATGGTTATGGGGGATACTGGCATCCTGATTGGATACCGTCATTTCCTTACTTTGTAGATATAGGGAATAATGTAACTGTTGCTGCTGATGTAAGGATATATGAACATGATATGGTTCACCTTATGTGGAATGGAGATCCGTCATATAAAGGAGATGAAATTAACATTAAAGCTGACTATATCTCTATTGGAGACAATTCTGTCATAGGAGCAAGAAGCATAATTCTGTATGGGGTTCATATAGGTAAAAATGTTGTTGTTGCATCGGGAAGTGTTGTTACAAAGGATGTACCTGATTATGCTATTGTCGGAGGGGTTCCGGCCAGAATTATCGGGAATACAAAAGAGTTATTTAAGAAAAGACTTCATGAGAATGGTGTTGATGTTAGTGATTTCTCATATGATGATTACTTTGGTTAAATATTTCTCCTGCCTGTAAAAGTATAAGCAGAGAGTATGAGCAGAAGTATTGGAAATGGAGTGAGCATCTGTGTTTCGTTTTACATTTTTTTTGGTTTTTACGTTGGCGCTGGTAATTACCAACGTGTATTACTTTAATAAGAAGAAGTATTTATATTTATTTATTCCATGTATGCTGTTTTTGCCTGATTATTATGGTATAGATATTTCGGAATCTCTGCCTATAATTTCTGCGACCAGAATTATGTTTGTTGTTTTATATGTGTATGCAGTTATCAACAGGAAAAGGAATCTGCACCTTAAGGAAATCGATTTAAAGAGAATTCCCAGAGAATATTTTTTCTTGGCAGGTTATTTTATCTTTAGAATTACGACAAACCTGTATTATGTTACGACGTATGGACAGTCAGTGAAAACAATCCTTGCGATAGTGTTTGAGCAGTTATTTTTGTTGCTTGCTTTTTATTTATTAAAGCCCACGAAAAGTGACATAGATAAAATGATAAAAGCTATCGTTGCTGCCGCTGTAGTTCTTTTTGTTGTAGGCATTTTTGAAAGTTTTTCAGGCATAAGGATATTTGAGTCGTTGATTATCGTTTCCAGGGAAATGCTTAATATAAAAGTGACGCGCCTGGGGCTTGTCAGAGCTACGACAACGATGAATATGCCCGGATTTTATGGCAATATGTGTGTTTTGGTGCTACCGCTGATTTTCTATTTATATGAAGAAACAAAGAGGCCCCTATATCTAATGGCGTCTGCTCTTGATGTGCTGGCAACTATTCATTCAGGAGCACGAGCAGATATGTTCTTTATGGTAGCTGTCACGGTTGTATATTTATTGTTTGTTCTTAAATCTTCAAAGAGACGCATTGTTTTCTGCAAGAATGCAATTATTGTAATAGGAATACTGTTGATATATATAATCGGAGCATCAGCTGTCAGTGACAACCTGAGGTATTTTTACGTTGGTAATGGCAAAGCTGTTCTCAATGAAGTTGGTTTTAATTTTGACTTGAGTGAGGGAGCGCCTGAAGATTCTGGAGGAATAGGAGGAAACCCGAATGGGACAGCTTCGCGCACCCGTCAGTTAACTGGGATGTATTATGTAGCTACCATCAATCCGATATTCGGAATGGGATCGGGCGCGCAGATGAGAGGTGATGTTCAATACTATTGGCGATATAGTAATGGTCGTGATGCCTGGAGTATATGTTATGCTTACGATTTGGGCATTGTGGAGATTTTTTGTGACGAAGGATTGATTGGCCTGTTGGGGATATGTTCCTTGTTTATATATTTGATCATTAAGGCAAAAAACAATCGTTTCAATTTATTCTTGATTTTTTGCTATCTGTTATCTACATTAAGCACCGCGAATATGATTCCTTTTTTGATGGTATATGTGATACTAATTTCAATAAATGCCCAAAATTGTGATACGGGTATTTAAGCATTATAAAGGAAAGCCTTCAGCGAAATTTTGCCAAAAAAGACAGTGAATTTCTTCACTGTCTTTTTTGGCTAACTTCAAAGCCGCATTATACTCACTAATGCCTACTAATACTTGGCATTTTGAATCTTCCGTTAAAGAAAGGAGCATACTTATTTACAAGCCAACAAGCTGGTAATAAAAGGACCGCCCCAAGAAAAGCAATGACTGGGTTAATAATACCTCTATTTGAAAGAATAGTGAATCCTGTTTTTTGGTATAGAAGACCAACAACTTTATTCATAATGGACGCTCCATGATTACCTATTGCAAGATATAGAAGCGAATTTTGGCCAAAATATGGGAATAATCTTAATTTAGTAAAAATTCTGGAGGAGAATAATCCTGAAAAAAGGCATACCAACGTCAATGAAAGAGTAATAAATAAATTTCCCCAAATGTTTCTGGCTACATCCATTTTTAACAACGAGAAATCAAATGTATAGCCTATTAGTATTACAGCCAATACATAAATGCCCCCACTTATGATGGCTTTTGCATGTGCATTCTTATACCACTCTGGTCGCTCAGTATTCTTTAAAACATGTCCAATAGTAAAATATAATTGGCAGACCAATGCCGTATCTGCACTCCAAGGATTCTTTTGTCCACCAATTATAAATGATAAGCTCCATCCAAGACACGCTACCAAAATACTTATTGCCATCAAAAGAATATTATTAGTTTTAGATATTGTTTTGATGATCATAAAAATAATATTTACAACAATCAAACAGGCAAAAAACCATATGGCCTCGCCAAATAATAGTCTTTTTCCGGCTTTGAATAAACTTTCTACAATCAACGACGGATTATGGATAATCTTTAGATTCTCACTGAAACTAAGAAATGGAAGTAAGAAAGTATAAGCCGCATACACAATAAACAATTTCACAATCCTGTTGTAAAAGAAAGAAAAAACATTCGTTCCATCAAACTTAGTTAAATAACCGGATATTAAAAAGAAGGCTGGAATCATAAACATCGATATAAGGGCTATTTGAACCTCAACTGTACCGGGAGTGTGGCTAAGTAAAACCAATACGACGGCTAACCCACGCATATTATCAACCCATTTTAATCGCTCTTTTTTCATTTATTTCTCCATATAGTGACCTAGAATTTTAGTAACATGATAACATTACGAGTGTGTTCTTGACAACTCAAACAATAATCATATCGTTATGGTATGGCATTTATAATAAATACACCTATTTCATAAAAATGAACATAAACGCACCAAGAAATCAGCAATTATCTAAGGGGATGCAGTCTGGAATGAGGTTCTTTATGAGTATCCCTCTTGTACTTGGGAAAGTGCATAAAATTGACGAGAAATCTTTGAATATTTTATTTTATATGTCAATTGTCAAATGGAAGTAAATAGTAGTATAATTACGCGACATTGTGGGTATCTTTACGCAATTATGTAATCTGTATGCTCTATTTGGGGGCTGGAAATAAGATAATGAGATGGAATTTAGAGATTTAGTTATGGCTGACACCTACCTTGACAATAATGATATATCTATGTGTTGCGGTTGCTCTGCTTGTGCAGATGCCTGTGCAATAGGCGCAATTGATTTTGAATACGGTATAGACGGTTCGCGATATCCCAGTATAGATATGACAAAATGCGTTTCTTGTGGGATGTGCAGGAATGTCTGTCCGATTAATGAGAAGCCCGCTATTCCGGAACCGGGATTCGAAAAAAAGGCTTATGCATTAGTGTTAGATTCTGAGCAACAGCGTTTAAGGAGTGCCTCGGGCGGTGCATTTGAAGCTATTGCGACTGCGCTACATAGCGAACACGCAGACCTGATGATTGCCGGTGCAGTCTGGGGAGATGATCTGAGAGTCTATCACAGGCTGGTTTCTTATGATGAAAGAGCAATACTTAAAAAATCCAAGTATGTTCAGAGTAATTGTAAGGGTATATATAGGGAAGTTAAGCAAAAATTGAATGAAGGTGTTCATGTGTTATTTACAGGTACACCATGTCAGCTTGCTGCCTTACGAAACTATCTTCGCAAGGATTACGACAACCTGTTTCTGGTAGATCTGATATGCCATGGTGCTCCTGGCGAGCTGATCTTTGACAAATATATACGGGAATTAAACTCGAAGATGGATGCCAGAGCCGTAAAAGCCACCTTCAGGCACAAGAAAAAAGACTTATATGGAGAGGTCCATTCGAAATATATTCGCATAGTGTTTGATAATGGAAAGGTATTTGAAGAGCAGGCAAAAAGAAATCCGTACTTAAGAGGCTTTCATTCGGGACTGTTTTACAGAGAGAGCTGTTACAGCTGTAAGTATGCAAATACAGGAAGATTTGGCGATATAACAATCGGTGATTATTGGCGTATTCAGGAACTTAATCCAAAATATGTCGACTATACGGGAGTGTCATGCTTGTTGTTTAATACAAAAAAAGGCTTGAGATTGCTTGATAAAATGGCTGATTGCAAGCTGCTTGAGACCGACGTTGAAGCACTGTACAAACGTAACGGACAGATGGTATCTCCGTCCAAAAAACATCCGAGTCGGGATTTCTTTATCTCAAAGATGGACAGTGAATCCTTTGAGGGATTGATGGATCGCTGCGTAAAAAAAGAGAGTAGATATAAATTAGTATTATCTGCTATTTTACCGGGGAAATTGAAACGGAGCGTAAAAAAATTACGGAAAGCACGGTGACAAATTGACTTGAATAAGCATTTGTTTATATATCAATCAAATAGGATTTAGGGAGAATAATATGAGCGACAAAAAGTTTAGAATTGGATACACTACCGGAGTATTTGATCTGTTTCATATCGGACATCTGAACGTACTTAGGAATGCGAAAGAACAGTGCAATTATCTGATTGTGGGCGTAAGTACTGATGAATTGGTTGAGGAATACAAGCACAAGAAGCCTATAATTCCATATGAAGAGAGAGTTAAGATCGTGGAGGCTATCAAATATGTTGATGAAGTAGTACCTCAAACATCGATGGATAAGTATGCTGCGTGGGAGAAGCTTAAATATAACGCATTATTTCATGGAGACGATTGGAAAAACTCTGCTATGTACAACAAATACATTGAAGAGTTTAAGGACACCGGTGTAGAACTTGTTTTTCTGCCTCATACTGATGGAACATCTTCTACTCTTTTGACAGAAGTACTTCATTCGGTGCGTGAAAAAGAAAACAATTCTAATAGTTGATGGGGATGCAAAATGGATCAGAATACATTGGATAGAATTCATGAAGTTCAGATTGAAATGCTCAAAGCTTTTCATGCCTATTGTAAGGAACACAACATCAGATACACGATTATCTGTGGTACATTGTTGGGTGCAATAAGGCATAAAGGCTTTATTCCTTGGGATGACGATATTGATGTTGGCGTGGTAAGAGAAGATTATGAAAAACTGTTAGAGCTTCTCCAGAAAGAGCCTATTGAGGGATGCTTTCTTCAGGAATATTCAACTGATGAACATTATTATCAGCCATATGCCAAGCTGGTTAAAGATGGTACGGTTTTTATCGAGAGTTATCGCAAGAACTGTAAGGCCAAAAGTGGTTTATTCATCGATATTTTCCCTTTTGACAGTATTAAAAAACCGGGGCTTTCCGGCACAAAAGCCAGAAGAGTAATCGCAAGGATCCTTACATTTGGCATATGGAGCAAAGAAGGTTGTCATATGGAGAGAAAGGGCAACAAGAAACTCTTGAATGCGTTGGGCACAGTTGTTGGACTTCTTCCCAAAAAGTGGCTGATCAATATGCAGAGAAAGCTTGTGATAAGGCAGCGCGATGATTGGGAATACCTGGCAAGTATGTTTTCCAGCAACTATGATAGCGACAGACTGTATTTTAAAAAGACTGATTTTGACAGTTTAATTGAAATTGGGTTTGAAAACATTGTTGTAAATGCACCTGAAAATTGGGAGCAGAATCTTAAGAGACTGTACAAGAATTATATGGAATTCCCGCCGGAAAACAAAAGGAATTCAGGTCATGATGTATATAAAATCTCAATTTGATCTTTACAATTCATGAGGATTATGCATGAGAGTACTAAATCTACTTACTAGTGGCGAGGCCGGTGGAATAGAGAGCTTATGTCGTGATATAGGAATTAACAGTGAGTATGAGAATGGATTTTGCTTTCTGTTCTCAGAAGGAGCCATTTATGATCAGATGAATGAGCTGGGGCTCAAAACATACTCATTAGCTGGTGCTAAGAACAAATTAAGCAAATTCAGCATAAAAAAACTCCGATTACTGAGCAAAATCGCAAGAGATTACGATATTATCTGTGTACATCACGGCGAACCGTTTTTGAAACTATATGGTATGCTGGTGAAACTAATTACCGGTAAGAAAATGGTAACAGTTGCACACTCCTGTTTTGACCGCAGGTTCTTTTTCCCAAATAACAAAATAAAATTTCATTTTGCTCATTTAATATTTGCGCTGGGGCTTAATTATTCTGATTTGATCATATTTGTATCTAATGCCGGTAAAGAGGCATATGAAAAGGAATTTGGTCTGAAGAACAAGAGAAAGGCGGTTGTTTACAACGGCATTTCTACAGACAAGCTCAAGCAAGGGAAAAATCACGTTGTTCCTACAACTAAACCATACAAGATTACATACATCGGAAGATTGAAGCATGTAAAGGGCGTAGACTATTTGATCCGCGCCATAGCTAAGATCAGGAATGATTATCCTATTTCTGTTTCCATTGTGGGGGATGGCCCGGAAAGAGAGAGCTTGGAAAAACTTTCGAATGACATAGGCGTTAGTGATGTAGTCAGCTTTGAGGGAAGACATCCCGATGTTGTTCCCTTTTTGGAAAAGACCAGTGTGTTTGTTTATCCTTCTGTCTGGAAAGAGGTCTTCGGTATTTCTCTTGTAGAAGCTATGGCCTTTGGAATCCCTTGCGTTGCAAGTGATGTCGGAGGCATTCCAGAGGTTGTGCAGGATGGGAAAACAGGATTTTTGACGTCAGAAGCAAATGATGAGGCTCTGGCAGAAGCTCTGCGTCATGCGCTTGATATTCTGGATAATGAGAAATTGCTTGAAAAGATCTCTCAGAATGCCAAGGAGAATGCAGCTTACTTTTCAATAACAAATACGTGTAAGCGTTTAAAGGAAGAGTATTCCGAATTGGTTGCAGAGTAACATAGAGGTATTAAAGTGAAATACATTACATTTAACAAAAAGAATATATTGTTTATGCTGTTGTTGCTGCTTCCTGAGCGTATATTTTTTTTGGTAGACCAGGGTTTGTTTTTAAGTTTATTTCATATTAAATATATAGATTTTGTACAGGCGATTTATTTTGTGTTGTTTGTATATACACTTTTGAAATTTGAGATAAATAATTCTCACAGATACTATTTTATAGATGTTTTGTTGTCAACTATTCCATTAGCAATTATAGCAGCGATTGTGTCTAATTATTTCTTTTCTCAGCCTATCCGAGTGGGAATTTCGGGGCAAAAAGACTTTGTTATGATATTATGCAGCTACTATTTTTTCAGAACTCTAATTCGGGAAAAGATAGTAACAACAGATTATCTTTGGGATTGCTTATATAAGCTGTCATTCGCTATTACTGGCGTCCTTATTGTTCAACATTTATTAGCAGATTCCATTAAAATTCTACAAGTTTCATATGGTAGAAGATTCGGCGTAAGAATTACAGACAACTACACTTATGCTACTATCCTTTTGATTGGATCTTTAATTCTGTTCTTTAACGCATCCGGCAGAAAAGAGAGGATTAAAGCAGTTATAGGATTGGTTATGGCATATTACCATGTTGTGTTTGTGTCCCAAACAAGAATAGTAATGGTGGCATATGGCGTACTAACAATTATAATGGCCATATTTTTCAGAAATAGTGCGTTAAAGAAAATAACATATTTGTTTATTATGCTGGGCGTAGTCCTTTTGGCTTTACAAACTGAGCTGGCACAGTTTTTATTTTCTGCACTTACTGATACTTCTACTGATCCTTCTGCACAGATACGAGAAATTGGTAGAGCATATTATATTTCTGAAATTGCTCAATCACCAATATTCGGAAGAGGATTTCCCAATAGCTATGATGCATATGAAGCGGCCGGATTATTTTCAAAGATTGCTTTAGTCGATAATGGCTTAATCGGATTTGCCTATATGTACGGAATAATTGGTTTAATCTGGTATGCGTGGTTGTCTTTAAAAATGTTCATTTGTTCTTTTACGGCTCTTAAGAAAGGAGAGTATAGATTTTTACTTTATACGATTTTTTTGCAAGTATTATGTCCTACCATCATTTGGTGGTATTGGCGTTTCTCGTTTGCTGTAGTTTTGACGATAATACTTGTAATGATGGAAGAGTTTTGTGCTCAGCTCTCTGAACATAAGGTAAGAATATATTTTGGCAATTGAAACTATGGGTAATAATAAACTGGCAATAATTGTATTAAATTATAACAAATATGAAGATACCATTAAGTGTGTAGAGCGGTTGCTAATATCGCAGAAAAATGTATATATAGTTATTGTCGACAATGCTTCAACAAATGATTCATATAATATTCTGCTGTCGGAATATAATCAGGCAGAAAATGTTTCGGTCATCAGGAATTCCACAAATGCCGGGTATGCTGCGGGAAATAATTCTGGCTTTCGATATGCGATTGAAAAGTATCCTGAAATTAACTATGTAGGGATCATGAATCCGGATACATTGGTTGATGAGAATGATATTTTTGAGAAGATGATGGCTAAAGCGTCTGGTTTTGATGATGTCGCAGTGATAAGCCCGGTTCTTTTGTCTCACGGAGTTTATGATATTTATCACTCATATTGGGACATTCCAACTTATTCAGAAATTATAAAACGAGCTTACATTAAATATAGAAAAAGAGTGCAGTCTCCGCTAGAGGTTTTTCCTGAAAAATGTGCTTATGTAGGTGTAGTACATGGAAGCTTGTTTATTATGAAAGTAGAGGCTCTGCTTAAGATTGATTATTTGGATGAAGGAACTTTTTTATATGGGGAAGAAAACATCCTGGCATTAAGGCTTAAACAGGCTGGATATCGTGAAATGATTGATCTTGAGCACTTTTTCTATCATAATCATGCAAAAAAGACAAGCTATCCTTCTTTAAAGGCTAAGATGATTGTTCCCAATGCTGACATAAAGTCGCGGGAGTATACCTGCCGAAAGTACTACAATAAAAAAGCAAACGTCTTAAAGGTGATAAAAGTACTGAACAATATTATTCTGGTTTTGGGATATATCAAAGAGCAATTGAGAAAAAAGTGAGTGTATTGTAACAGGAGACAAACAGAAAATGAATATTTTGTTGTGCGGGCTTTTGGTAACGAATGGTAATCTGGGATGTGTTGCGTTGACATATTCAGCTATAGGCGTATTAAAGTCTGTTTCAGAGGACTTGGGAATCAATTTTCATTATAAGATAGTAGCAAGTAATATCGACGAGAAATCAATAGACTTATTATGTGAACAATTATGCATTAAAAGAGAATTTATTGAGGGCGAACAGATCAGAGACGTCTTCAGAAGTAAGACTGAAAGACAAAAACTGATGAATGTCGTAAAAAACTGGGCAGATGTAGCAATTGATGCAACCCAGGGAGACAGTTTTGCTGATATATATGGTTGGAGAAGATTTATGAACTATACATCAGCAAAAATTCTGATTGAGAATAGCGGAGTGCCCCTGCTGCTTGCTCCACAAACCTACGGACCATATAAACGGCTATATGCAAGGATGCTTGCCAAATATGCATGTAATAAGGCTTCAATGCTGATGTCTCGCGATGAGATTTCTAAAAATGTTTTAGAAAAGATGGGAATAAGGAAACCGGTAACAGTTGTATCTGATATGGCCTTTTTCCTTCCTTATAACAAGCAGATTTTTGATAATTCTGTCAGGAATATAGGATTGAATGTGTCAGGTCTGTTGTGGAATGGTGGTTATACTAATAATAATCAATTCGGCTTATCGGTTGATTATCCCCAAATGCTACGTGCAGTTATTGAGCAACTTAAGCTTGACCCCATTAATAAAATTCATTTAGTGAGTCATGTAATAACTACAGGTGTTGATAGTACAGAAGATGATTATACTGTCTGTCGGAACCTAGCTGAGGAGTATGGCCTTGAGTGTGCTCCTAAATTTGCAACTCCAATTGAGGCGAAGTCGTACATTTCAGGCATGGACGTTTTTTTGGGGTCCAGAATGCATGCCACGATTGCAGCTTATTCGTCAGGAGTTGCGACGATTCCGCTCGCGTACAGCAGGAAATTTGTGGGGCTGTTTAATAATCTTAATTATCCATATGTTATAGACTTGTGTAACGGCTCAGAACGAGAATTGCTTGACGGTATATTCAATTTCATTAAGAATTATGAAACACTTTCCAAATGTATTTTGGAATCACAAAAGCTTATTGAAGATAAAAAACAAGTATTTATAAATGAAATAAGTAAATGGATAGAGAACAATAATGAAAGATAAATTGAATTGTTACAAAAAAATGTGTACGGGATGCGGACTGTGTGCAGAGCAAGGAGTTGGCTTTTTTGAGAATGAAAAAGGCTTTTTAATCCCTGAATTGAAGCAGGAGCATTTGAGCTTTTGCGAACAGGTTTGTCCGGCGTCGGAAAACGCAGGACGAAAAACGGACAGTAAATCTGTTTGGGGCAGATCTACTGCTGTTTATTTGGGATATTCAAAAGATGAAGAGATTCGTCATAAAGCTTCAAGTGGCGGGGTAATAACAGCTACAGCCATATACTTGTTAGAGCACAATCTGGTTGATGGTATCTTGCAATGTGGCGTGGATGAAAATGATCCGTTCAATGTGAAACTGTTTTCTAATCGCACTGTTGATGAGGTGAAAAAGTGCATGGGATCAAGGTATATCACTTCATCGCCGTTGCTTCACATATTTGATTTGATTGAACCAAATAAAAAATATGCATTCATAGGCAAACCTTCTGATGTAATTGCTTTATGGAACTCTCGCGAGAAAAATACTCTGATGAAAGATACCATTGTCTATCTGTTATCATTTTTTTGTGCGGGTATACCGAGTAAAGCGGTTAACCGTCGTCTTGTAGAAAAAATGGGATGCGAACCTTCAAATTTAAATAAACTGACATATCGCGGCAACGGATGGCCCGGATATGCAATTGCCACAGATAATAACGGGCAAGAGTATTCCATGACTTATAATGACTCATGGGGAGGCGTCCTGGGGCGTGATGTTCGAACCTATTGCAGGTTCTGTCTGGATGGGATCGGAGAGCAGGCGGATATTTCCTGTGGTGATGCATGGTATATTAGCGATAATAAACCTGACTTTTCTGAGCACCAGGGCAGAAATGTTATTTTTGCCAGGACGGATATTGGTAAAAAATTGTTAGAAGAAATGGCAGCTGATGAAAAAATTGAATTGTTGGAATACACAGATTATCTGAGAGAACTATCCACCATTCAAGTGTATCAATGGATGAGACGCACTACTGTACGAGGGAAGATTTTGGCGCTTAGGATGGCGAAAAAGCCGTTCCCGATGTGGGATAGAAAAACAATTAATTCGCTGTCCAAATTTGGAGGGGTACGGAAAAACTTAAGTATAATGAAAGGAACTCTTTACCGAATAAAGGAAGGGAAAATCAATTTATGACACAGTCCCGTTCTAAAAATGCCACCCGTAATATCATATTAGGCTTGTTAAACAAAGTGGTAACCATATTGTTACCATTTATTGTCAGAACCGTTATTATTTATGCCTTAGGTAATGAATATGTTGGTTTAAGCAGTCTGTTTACATCATTGCTGCAGGTTCTCAATCTCTCTGAACTCGGATTCAGAAGTGCGATTGTTTACAGTATGTATAAGCCTATTGCTGAAAATGATATACCGCGGGTTAATGCGTTACTAAATGAATTTAAGAGAGTATATAGAATTGTTGGCTGTGTGGTTCTGCTGGCTGGTATTTTAATGAGTTTGTTTCTGGATAAGCTTGTAAAGGGCGAATGTCCTCCTGATGTAAATCTTTACATTTTGTTCTGGATATATCTTTTTAACACGGTGAGCAGTTATTTTTTGTTTGCTTATAAAAGCTCGCTGCTAATGGCAAATCAGAGAAGAGATGTGATAAGTACTATAGAAATGGTGTTATCCATAATAGAGTACATACTACAGATCATTCTGCTGCTGCTCTTTAAGAATTATTATGCGTATATCATTATCGTTCCGCTGTATACCATCGCAAATAACGTTGTATGCGCAAAGGCGGCTACAAGACTCTGTCCGGATTATTCGCCCGATGGTTCTTTGTCGAGTGAGGAGCGAAAGGATTTGTATTCAAGGACAGGAGCGGTTTTGGGACATAAAATAGGGGCTACCGTTATTAATTCTGCCGATAGTATTGTCATTTCTGCATTCCTTGGCCTTTCTATATTGGGAATATACAGTAATTATTACTATATTATGGCATCGGTTATAAGTATATTTACGGTTGTATATACCTCTATAGTTCCGAGCATTGGCAATAGTATTGTTACTGAAAGTAAAGAGAAAAACTATGGGTTATTTCTAAAGCTCCATTTTGTTACGGCATGGCTGGTTGGTTTTTGCTCCTGTTGCTTTTTGTGCTTGTATCAGCCCTTTATGCGAATTTGGGTTGGAGAAAATCGTATGTTGTCGATTTCTATTGTTGTTTGGCTGGTCATATACTTCTATACATGGCAGATCAGAACAATGGGACTGCACTTTAAAGATGCGGCGGGAATGTGGGGGTATGACCTGTTAAAACCGTATATAGGTGCAGTGCTAAACGTGGTTACCAATATTCTTTTAGTTAAGGCAATTGGTTTA
>JAEEGL017440060.1_pt1 | contig 16520 bp, 5 predicted proteins | sample 9134231 | NCBI WGS metagenome assembly JAEEGL01 (sample SAMN16246548, study PRJNA631951) | gut metagenome | biome: gut microbiome; feature: rumen; material: fiber-attached | host: Bos | place: Iran: Karaj | collected 2018-10
CTGACCTGAGGTATCTGGACTGTGAGGAATGTAATATTCTCGACCTGAGTGGCCTCAGTGGGTTGGCCGACGTGATGGAAATTTATTGTGGTCGCAACCAGTTGCGCTCGCTGGATGTATCTCAGATGGATTATCTGACAACGTTGGATGTGTCAAGTAACCCGCTGTTGACTGACCTCAACTGCTCACGCTGTTGGTTGCAATCGCTCAATGTTACGGACTGCACGGCCCTGGAAAACCTGGAGTGTTATAATAATAATCGACTGACAACTATCACGGGCCTGGCCGACTGTGCGGCATTGAAGTATCTGGACTGCACGACTTGCAAACTCACTGACCTGAGTGCCCTCGGTGGCCTGGACAACATTGAGCGAATCTATTGTGGAAGCAACCAGTTGACCTCATTGGAAATATCCGAGAAGAACTTTCTGATAACGTTGGATGTGTCAGGAAACACGCAATTGACCTATCTGCTGTGCTCCCGCAGTGGGCTGGAATCGCTTAGTGTTAGGGGCTGCACGGCCCTGGAAGACTTGAGGTGCTTCTATAATGTGCTGGATAGTATCACTGGCCTGGCCGACTGTACTGCTTTGACCTATCTGGATTGTGAGAATGGCAGGATTTGTGACCTGAGCGCCCTCAGCGGCATGACTAACCTGACTGAAGTCTATTGTGGTTACAACAAGTTAGACTCACTGGAGCTGTATCAGAGCAATCTGGAAACGTTGGTTGTGTCAGGAAACACGCAATTGACCTATCTCCTGTGCTGCCGCAACAGGCTGCAGTCGCTTAATGTTACGGGCTGCACGGCATTGGAAGACCTGAGGTGTTTCTACAATTATCAACTGCAAAGCATCACGGGCTTGGCCGACTGTGCGGCATTGAAGTATCTGGACTGCGAGGGTTGCAGAATCTCTGACCTGAGTGCCCTCAATGGCCTGGACAACCTGGAGCAAATCTATTGTGGAAGCAACCAGTTGACCTCATTGGAAATATCCGAGAAGAACTCTCTGACAACGTTGGATGTGTCCAGAAACACGCAATTGACCTATCTGCTGTGCTCCCGCAGTGGCCTGCAATCGCTTAGTGTTAAGGGCTGCACGGCCCTGGAAGACCTGAGGTGCTTCTATAATGTGCTGGATAGTATCACTGGCCTGGCCGACTGTACTGCTATGACCTATCTGGATTGTGAGAATGGCAGGATTTGTGACCTGAGCGCTGTCAGCGGCATGCCCAACCTGGAGACACTTCTGTGTGGCAGTAACCATTTGGCCTTTCTCGATGTGTCCGGCAAGCATCAGCTGAGTGAATTCTCGGTGAGTCACAACCGGTTGCTCACCACCCTGTATTGCGATTCATGCAATCTGACCTCGCTCAATCTGGCCGCTTGTGACGCCCTCGAGGACTTGTCTTGTAGTAATAACCACATCTCGAGCCTGAATGTGACCGAGTGCCCTGAACTGTATATACTCATGTGCAATAACAATGAGTTGGCACAACTGGACTTGAGCAATAATCCTGAGCTGCTCGTGCTGTGGTGCCGTAACAATGAGTTGACTGAGCTCGATTTGAGTAATTGCCCTGACGAATTATATTCATTGGATTGTACCAAGAACAACCTGACCAGCCTGGAGGTGGGCAGGTTTACCCAACTCTTCCAACTTTATTGCTTCTTTAATCAGATTTCCAGCCTGGATGTTGCCAACCACACTGTGCTCCGAGACCTGGTCTGCTATGATAACCAGCTATCGAGCCTTGACGTGTCGGGTTGCAGTGCTCTTGAAACACTGAAGGCTCAGTATTGCCAGCTGACCAGCCTGAATGTTGCGGATTGTCCCGGTTTAAGGGAGATTGATATCTATTACAACAGGCTCAAAGGTCAGCCTGTGGGACAATTTGTGAACGGCCTGTCGCAGCGACCTGCGGACAAGAAGGGCGTGATCTATGCGGTGGCGTTAGACTACGATAACGGGGCAGAGGGTAACCACATGACTTCAGTTCAGGTAGATCAGGTCATGGATAAGAATTGGGAGCTCTTTGCCTATGATATGGATCTGGGTTGGATTCCTTATAGCGGCGAAATGACGATGGGTGACATCAATGGCGATGGTGTAGTCACTATTGCCGACGTGACCGCCTTGATTGACGCCTTGCTCAGTGGGGAATCTCCTGTTGCAGGTGACGTGAACAGCGACACCTTTGTTACAATCGCCGATGTGACCGCCCTGATTGACGGCTTGCTGTCAGGCACTTACAACCTGTCGGCTCATGCCGGCAGCATCAAGGGCAGCATCGCCATCGACGAGAATGCCCCGTTGACCATCGATAGGGAAGAACTGCAAGCACGCCATAACCGCCTGCACACCCGTTAACCCCCGTGGAAGCTGTGTCATAATTCATATATCGCAGATTAGATCGCGCTTCGCGCGAGAAATTAAACAAAATTATTAATAAAATTAAATAAAATTGTAGTATTGTTTGATTTTTATAAAAATTTTCGTTTAATTTCTCGGCCGTCAGGCCGATTAAAACCCAGAGGCCTATTATGACACAGCTTCAGATGGGTATCAGCAGTTTATTTTCATCGAACTCACGTAATAAAAATTTTTGTTTAATTTCTCGGCCGTCAGGCCGATCAATGTTCCAGGCTGGCGGCGTCAGTTGGGCTGGCATTGCTTGGGGTGGCGGCTTTTTGCGGCGTGGCGGGGCGAGGATAGATCGGTCGGCCGGCAGCGATGGCTTCGGCCCGTTCCTGGGCTACCAGTCGGCAATGGGCTTCCCATTCGGCCCACTTCTCGGCGTGCTCGCGCGCATCGATAGCATCCGCCCGTTCCCGCATGAAGTCGAAGCGCAGGGCCGTGACGATGATCATCGGGTCGATGGCGCCGTAGAAACGGCCATAGCGGCCCGCCTTCAGCCGGTGCAGGAAGAGCATCACCTCGGTCACCTTCAGGTAGCCGAACCCGGTGATGATGATGTGTGCCAGCTGGATCATCTGGTTCTTGTCGAGTTTCTCCTTCACGCCGCAGTACTCACCCAGGTCATAGAGCTGGGGCAGCATCCACTCCGTCGCCGCCTCGTCATGGTAGGCGCAGCGCAGCGTGAGCAGGGTAGGGGCCGTGCCAAAGTAGGCCCGCTCCACGTGGGTGGCGCAGACGTGCTGCAGCTCGGGGTTCATCACCTGCATGAACGACTGCAGGCTAGAATGGCACTGCAACAGGGCGTTGACTTTTTGCTCTAAGTTCCGCGATAGCAAGACACACTTCTTGGCGGCGGGATTCTCGCTCAGATTCACGGCGAGCGACCGGGTCGGCAGGAAACTCCTGACGGTTTTTACTGTGTAGTTTTTCATGGTTGTGTTGGGCTTTATAGATTTTGATAATATATGGTAACTGGTTCACAAAGTGGGACTTGGCGTGCTGTAGCGTCTCACGAAGGTCCCGTTCTCTCAGGTAGGTGATGAAGTCCTGGACATAGGCCGTCATCTCCCCCCGGCTGATGCCGCGGCTCATGCACAACTCGTCGAGCCACGGCTGCTCATGCAGCATCCGCTCCTGCAGCTCCTCCCACTCGAGCACCGCCACCTGTGCCAGCGGGGCAGCGCTAGTAGGAGGGTTTATTTCCCCATCACCCTCACACGCGCACGGTGAGAGAGTTATATTATTATTTTTTTTAATTTTTTCTTCTATAGGGGGTGTGGGGGGAAGTTCTTCTTTTTTGCTTTTTTTTGTGGAAACCAAGTCCGAACCAGCGGCATCGGGCTTGGGCTGTTTGCGGGGACGGCCACCCTTGGCGCCGTTGGCACGCAGGGTGGTGACGCGCTGCACGCTCTGGGCAATGGGCGGACTGAGCAGGCCGTAGGCGATGACCAGCCCCGACGTGTTGAGAAAGGGCTCAACGTCCTCTCCACGTGTGCATGCCGCCAGCGCGCGCATCAGCAGAGCCAGCTCGTCATCCCGGAGCGAGGATACCACCAGCGCCACTTGGGCGGTGTCAATACTGATGTTGAGTGTAGTATTCATGGTTTTACTTTGGTTTTGGTTTGGTTTTTGAGTTTTTATCTGCCGCAAAGGTACATCCCGCCCCCCTCCCTCCACCATGTCAAAAAGCAAAGCCCCCTCGCCACCTTTTCAAACAACACCACCTTTCTTAACAAACGCCACCACCTTTCTTATCAAACAACAATAACAACTTTGCGACAACCTGAACAACTTTTTTTTATTTTGCCCTCCGCCTCCTCACTTTCACTCCTCCCTCCTCCCTCCTCCCTAACTCCTAACTCCTCACTTCTAACTCCTCACTTCTAACTCCTCACTTCTAACTCCTCACTCCTCACTCCTAACTAATAACTCCCGCTCATGTCGGGCATGTGAATAAAAAACTTCGCTTATAAAGATAAAAACGCAATAATATTTTGTTCATTCCAAAAAAGTGAGTAATTTTGCAGGGTCCTATTGCCATCATGAACCGTAGTGTCATGGTCGTAATTGGATATCGCTGTCATGCGATACTTTTAGGATTCTTGTTTCGGAAAAATCGGCAAAATTTGAAGAAGCAATCAAGAAACGTTAGACTGAGAAAGGATGAAATCCGTATTACAGTACAACACGTGGACTTTTAGCTTCGCCAATGATTGCTTAGGTGTTTGCCGATACCTCCGAAACATTGACTGGAGTGATGAAGTCCATGTTTTTTTAAAGGTATCCATGAGCTGAATGAGATAACTATTAATGTTAAACTGCTAATATTGCTGAAAATGGCTGTGAGGCTGAGTGTAAATCCCTGTGAATCAGTTGGTTTTACCCCCCCCCATCTGTGGTTGCGCGGACATTCTTGAATGCGAGGATGCGGTGCAATTTGCTCTTTTCGGTACTGAATCCTTCTTGCCTGGGTGCCTTCATCTGGGTAAAGTGCTTGTGCAAGACTTTAATGAGTGTTGCGGCCGTTCATTGGGCTTGGATATGGCGGGAGCCGACGAAGGCTTCGTTGCCATGTGCCCAAGTTAGGGACGGCTGGAGTAATTGTGTGTTCAAGCCAGTTTATATGCCTATGTGAGAACCTGAAATCATCTGACTACATACATATCTGCACATCTTTTATTTGATTCTTGTTTCGGAAAAATCGGCAAATTTTTTTAAGAAGCAATCAAGGGTGAGATAAAGTTTATATTCCACGTGTGTGCGCGGACTTATCAAGCTCAATAGTGTAACCGATTGCTTAAATCCCGATGAAAAACCGAAACGTGAGCTCAAGATAAAGAGTCCGCGTTTTTTTATTGGTATGTGGTGATCCCAGGAAGCTAACTCGTTAACCAGACGCGATATATATTTACTTAATTCGATTTTTTGTAACATTAATAATAACTAAATCAGACGAAAGATGAAATTTTTTACTCTAGCACGTCTCATGATTGTGCTCGCAATCATGAGTCTCGCGGCCCAATTACAAGCCGCACAAGTCTTTCTTGATGCTCAGGCTCCGTACAGCGACAGCAATCCGCAGTGGAAAGTATGGGCCTGGGCCGATGGCCAAAATGGCTATTGGGTACAAGGCAATAACATTGTCGTCTTGAGCAATGGTCTCATTGAGGCTACGGTCAACGAAGACAACTTCCAGTTTGTCCGTTGTACCCCTGACGGCAACCAGGAGTGGAACCGTACTGTAAACCTGAGAACTGTTGCCGACGCTACCTACACCATCACCGGTTGGGGCGATGGTGGTGGAATGACGGTCGATGTGACCAATCCCACCTACAACACTGTGACCCTTGACCTGTCGAAGGTGAGCGAGACGGACAAGGTGTGGTATGCGTGGGCTTTTGCTACGGGCGGTAACGGTTCGTGGGTTGCCGGCACGCAATCGGGCAACGATATTGAATTCAACGTTGCCAGTCTCAAGGACAAGGTTATCTTTGTCCGCATGAATGCCAATGGCGCTCCCTCATGGAATAATGGCGTCAAGTTGAACCAGACCGATGACCTGACGTTACAGCCTGATGGAACATACGTTATCACCAACCTGGAAAGTACCAACATGACTGGTTACTGGAAAACCTCGGTTTGGCATCAGGATCCCAATGGTGACCCGGATTCTTACTTGGGCAATCGCCGAGCTCTCGTTGGCCGCCATTGCATGGCCAACAAGCTTGTCAATGTGGTGGGCGTCGGCTCGTGGATTACCGACCTCAACAACCTCGTTGATGAGGACTTGAGCAACTATGCCACTTTCCCCAAGATCGCTGATGTGGGCGTGGGTGTGAACCCCGTGACTAGTGTGCGTGATACCAAGAATCACTACGCTGCCGGTACAACCGCAGGCTTCAATGTAGTGATGGCAGCCGATGCGTCACTGCTTAGCCTTGATTTGGCTAACTGCTTTGCCATTTCATTCTTCTTGGAAGGAGAATTGCAGCAGACCGTGGCTGTTGATGCAGGTCAAGCTTTTGGTGGCATTGGCCTGTCATTGATTACCTTGCCCGGTTCAAGAGATGTTAGTCTGGACATCGCGGCAACGGCTCCTTGCGAGTTCGACGAAATCGCGTTGATGCCCGCTGGTGTGCAAGCCGATGTGGCCAGCGCAGCCCGCATTCGTTATGCCTTTGTGGGCGAACTTGTAAAGCATACCATCACCCAGACTTCGATGCAGAACTATGCTGCCGCTCATGGTCGCATGCCGTTCACGCTCGACCAGGGTGATAAACAGCATGAAGGCGGCTCTGGTATTGGTGTAGAGACTGGTTATTGGATAGGATCAGACCTGATTAACGATGACCTTAGCGACGGTGTCGTATGGGGCGTTATCGGTATTGGCTCACAGATGGAGGCTCGTATTGGTGCAGCTATGAACCGCCAGGATCCTGATCAGTCCCAGCCGTTCAAGGAAGGCTCTACTGTGGGCTTTAGCTATGGTAATGGTAGCCTCTTGAACCTCCCTCTGGGTAATGCTATCCGCATCAGGCTTTATGAAGGCCACTGGGTAGAAAAACATTCCACTATCTATGGTACCTACTATGAGTATGAGCAAACTGAGGTACAAGACGATAGCGTAAAGATTAATGTGTTATCGCTTGAATTGATCAAGGGTGGTGATTACCAGGTGACCATCACTGCCAAACATGACTTCTCGCATGCGCGCATTTCGTTCCCCACAGGATTGACTCTGAATGTCGGTGGTGTGAAGGTGAAATATGCCTTCATTGCTGATCCTGTTCAGGGTTATCACCACTGCAACCTGGACGTGAGCGCTAATGTGGCCCTGTGTGCCGACGATACCGAGTATCAGTTGACCGCCAATGGTGGTGTTCCTGTTACCTGGACGCTGGTTGATGCTCCTGCTGGTTCCACCGCTACTGTGGATGCTCAGACGGGTCTGCTCACTGGCATCGATGTCGAGGGTGAGTATCGCGTTCGCGCTACCGCGGCCGATGGCTGCTATGACGAGATCGTAGTGAAGAGCGGTCTGGATTTCGATACCCGCTGCGACATGCCCATCTCTGGCGACGAGACTGAATACGTCTTGAGCGAAGAACTGCCAGGCCTGGACGGCGCATTGATCAATATCAACGGTTACCTGGTGAACAAGGAGAACGTACTCAATGCCAACTATAATGACTATGCTACCTTCAACAGCGTCCTTGACCTTACTCTGGTCGAGAACCTGCCCATTGTGGGAGTGAAGAAGGTGAATGGTAATATTTCTACGAATGCTAAGCGCCGTGTGGGCTTTGTGGTCGAGACCAAATCGACAGGCTTGAGCGCTGACGCTGCTGACTTGTTCAACATCCGCTGCTACAAGAATGGCGTGATGACCTATTGGCACGTGATTGACGAGACCAATGTGGTGAAGGCCAAGGTCATCGGCTCTGACAAGATGCAGAAATTGCGCTATTCTATCGAGGTTCCCGCCGATGTGGAATTTAACGAGTTCGCTTTGTGGAAGAGCGGTGTGCTCGATCTTGAATTGGAGCGCTTCAAGGTTTACTACGCCTTTGACGAGGATGCCGATGGCCTGGATGCTCCCGATGACTGTGCTGACCCGCTGGGTTGTGCAGGATACGTGGTTTCCAACCGCGACGATAATGCTACGCTCAACAGCAACGAGATCCAGTTTGCCGGTGCTGTCAATGCCGCCAATGTGGCCGATAACCTGAGCTTCCTGGTAGATGATGATTTAAACACCGCTGTCAGCGTGACCAATACCGTATCGGCTGGTAACGGCATCGTGTTTGCCATTGACCTGGGCCGTGTTTACAGCCCGAGGCACCAGATTGGTATCGTGCTTGACGAGAAAACCTATCTGGCTAAGGCCAAGGTGGGCGACTGGTTGACCATTAAGACCTACCTGAATGGAGTGGAAACTGGTGACGAGCAGAGTAACTGGGGCGTAATTGGCGTCAATGTCATTGGCTATGGCGACAAGAGCTACTTGTATCTGACTCCCACCATGCCCTACGACGAGGTCCGCATTACCGTTGCTGCCCTTGTAAATGCGCTGAGTTTCGACACGAAGTACTTCGGTATCTTTGTCCGCAGCGACTATGACGGTGACGGCACGCCCGACTGTCAGGACGACTACATCTGTCCCAACCCGCTCGGCGTTGACGTGAGATACGAGAGCGAGTTTGCCGCCGGCGAACAGCGTAACCTCTACAAGAACACGGTCAAGGTTTATAACCTGCCTGAACTGCCCGTGATGGTTGAACAGTTGAACGTTGATTCAGAAATTCAGGTTTACCGTACGGACAACAACGCGCTTGTAGGCACTGTCACCGTGACAAGTGTCACCAACAACTCAGACGGAACTTACAGCATCGCTTACACCAATACTCATAACGTTTCGAGCCAGGATCATGCCGTTGACAGCCGCTATCCCAATGCGACAGGCACCCTTACTGCCGATGAGTGGGGATATGTAAACTTTGACGGCTTGTTCGTTGTTGACCAGTTCTCGGCAGAGACCAACGCTAACACGCACGCCGATGACTATCATTATCAGGCTATTCTGCTGAACACAGCCCGTCGTCAGCGCACCGAGAGCAAAGTGATGGAAGTGCCGGTGCTCAAGACCGACCATGAGGTTAATACCGCGACCTTCTCGCTTGCCGAGGTACAGGGCGATACTGACCGCCACTTGACTGTTTGTCCCGCTGACATCTATGTTCAGATGGTGAATGACGCCGATTACCAGGGCTATGATGCAATTAGGGTTGATAATGGCGTTGTCGAGACGGTTGCCAAGGCCGACCGTGTTGATGCAGTGACCTTTGAGCGCCAGAGCAAGAATCCCGCTGGCACTTGGGTGAACTGGGGTTCGATAGTGTTCGCTGGTGAGGATGACGTTCAGACCGTTGTACTCAGGGACAGCACCTTGTCACAGAGTGACGCCGCAACCTATGTGCCCGCCCTCCGTGCTTTCACGCCCAGCTATGACAAGGTCAATAAGGATACCGTAGTACTGAGCTCCTATGGTGCAGACCGCATCTTTGACGACAAGTGCCAAGTGCTGGTGAGCACATCAGACAATTATAAGTCTGTAGCGTTCATGAACGGTCAATACATGGGCTATCGCACAACGCTGTCGATTAATCCTGTTCACGTTCCTGATGACCAGGTTCCGTACATGTATCGCGTATGGCGTGTGATGCCCGATGGCACCGAAGTTCTGCTCAACAATCTCAATGACGTTGTTCCAGATAATAATGACTATCTGCCCGCAGAAGAGCACTGGCAGACCAACTATGCTCTGTTGAGGGATACCTATCCTGGCGATCAGCCTATCCAACTGATTGATTATTTCGTTGAAAGGGCGATCAGTGGAACTGAAGAGTTGAATGTGAACTACATCGTACGCATGTACTCCGAGCTGGAGAACGAGATTGTATTGTCCACAAGGGACGGTGTTGGCCAATTCGGTCTGGCTGATGACGATGAGCCCGCAATGTTCAATTCGGGTACTCCCACTGGCATCTATGAGATGAACATGGACAGCCAGGTGGAGGAAATCACCTATGTTAACGCCCTCGGCATGCGCTCGAGCAAGCCGTTTGACGGTGTGAATATTGTTGTGGTTAAACTCCGCAACGGTAGTACCGCTACTTACAAGATCTTGAATTAATCTGAGAATAGGGCATGGGGCGTTGCCTATAATGTTCCATGCCCATTGGTTAAATCCACGAAGACGTGAGTCTTTAACAATATGATTATTTTTAGTACAATAGCCTCCGGCCTGCTGTGAAGCACGCTAAGGGGTGATATGGTTGGATCTACTACACAACCATATTGAAACACTTTTAAAAAAAAGTTAGTAGTTTTTCATCATTATCCTAAAGTGTTAGGGGCGTACCACGGGTTGGTATGCCTCTTTTTTTCAAACAACAATAACAACTTTGTTACAACTATTTCTCGCGCGAAACGCGATATGGTTTGTACCAAATGAATTATGAAACAGCCTTAGATAAGAGGTGATAAACAACCACGCCAACGGGATTTGGCTCTCGCTGGCGTGGCTGTTTTATTGGTCATCGGCAATTCTGTAGATTACCGAAGTAATCTGTCGAGCCTACCGACTGATGGATTACTATTTGTATTTATTATAGGCGTTCTGGAGCTTGACGTCATACAGATTGTCCTTGTAACTGGGGCCATTGTAATGATAAGCAAAGCCTGCCCAATCTTTTTTCTGCAGGTAACCGACCAGATTGTTATTCTTAATAAATGCGACAAACAGCATGAGTTGCTCTCTCTCACTTCGTTTCATTCGAGTAACAAAGTCACTGACAGTACGGCATCCGCATGCTTTGTAATTATTGCCCATGATCTGGAACAACCCCCAACTGGCTGAGGCCTCGGCTGCATCACGGTTAATCAGGCAGGCCTTTTCCAAGCGGGCATACTCACCCACGCCACCCACATAGTAGTCTTTACCCTGTTTCCACGTCTGGTTCAGGATATCTCTGTCGTTATATTTGCTGGGAGTGACTCCGCGTTTCTTAAGTTCTTTCCAGAACACATGACTCTCGAACAAGATGGTGGGATGATTACTGAACACATATCCCGCTCCGCCGGCTTCCACGTCTTTGATGGCTTTGACCACGGCAACTTCAACACCTAACTTGGCGGCGGCATCCTTATAATCCTGGTCAGTGATTTTGCTGTTGGAAATCCTGTGTTGGGCCTGGTAGATGAGTTCGCTCCAGGTTGCCGGACCAACGATACCATCAGCAACCAAGCCATTAGCCGCTTGGTATTTCTTGACCTGTTCCTCGGTCAGTTGACCGAAGAAACCATCGGGATTCAATGAATATCCCAACTCGTTAAGTAAGGACTGCAGCAGCCATGCTTTGGCATTACGGGTCTTAAAACTGGTAGTCACCTTTACAATACCCAGGTAATTCAGTATCTTGGCGTTGACTTTCCTTACGGGTCCAGACATTTTTCTTTCTGCGACGGGGCCTTGAGGGTTGGTTTCAATGATATCAATGATATCAGACTCGCCATTAACTTCACTTAATAGGCCGCGTTCAATAATTTCATAATTTTCTTCCATAATGATTTAGGGTATTAATAATGATAAATGTTGTTTGCTCTCGGGTTAAGAATTGATGTGCTGCAAAGTTACAATAAAAACGTCTAGAAACGAAAAAAAGATATCTGAATTCATTGCTGAGAACTTAAAATTATGGACGTTAATGAGGAGGTGTCATAACACTAGCCCGTATTCATGTCCGTGCCGCGCACATAATAATTAAGGCAAAATTATAAATACAATTCAAATAAAAAATTTATTCTGTTTAATTTCTTGTCCGTCAGGCCGATAAAAAAATCCAGAGGCCAGCCATGGGAGATGAAAAAAGAGTCGTGCACATGGGGTGCACGGCTCTTTTTTAGTTGGGGGTTATGTTCTGGCGGTTTAGTTTCCGCTCAGGAGCAGGTCGATGAGGGCGGTAACGTCGGCGATGGTTACACGGCCGTCACCGTTCACGTCGGTAGCAATGGATGCGGAGATGTCGTCGCCGCTCAGGAGCAAGTCGATGAGTGCGGTCACGTCGTTGATCTTCACCTCGTTGTCACCGTTGACATCACCCGGAGTCACGTCGGGATTGTCGGCACTGAACACGGTCAGCAGGTCACACTGTTCGAAGTATTGAGGTTCGTATTGGTAAACAGCTGCGATAACCATAGCACCGTTGATGCTGTCGTTGGGACCGAAGCAGGTGTTATCCAGGCTGATGGCATTGCCGCTGATGGTGAAGGTGATCTCGGTCAGGCTGGGGTCGACATCGAGCATGTACGACCCTTCATAATCTGGGTCAGGCACAACCAGGCCTGCACCCAACACGATGTACTCGATGTCCCTGTTGCCTCTCCTGGCTTTGAATTTTGTGGGAGGCCCAACGTAGAGAGAGGCGATAGCCTGTCCCAGGGGCACGTGGATTTTGTTGCCCTCAATGGTACCCATCACCCAAGTTCCGGGGCCATGATAGATGATATCCTGGATGTAAACCGTGTTGCCGTCAGGGGCATAGACGAGATTGACGGTTCCGGATTGTTCGTTCGTCTCACCAGACCAGTCGCTGGTATAACCGCTGCGGTTGTAGGTCACCAGCGTGCCCTCGGGTTGCTCTTCGATGATTGTAAGCTCCACTATGCGGTTGAAGACTGAGTTGAACTCCATCATGAAGTAGGTATCACCATTATCCTGCAGGATGGCGAGTCCCACAGCGCCATTGCCATTGTCGCCGGCGGTGGTGTTGTCCATGATGATCCTGTTGCCGCTGATGGTGTAAGTGAACTCGGTGGCATCGGCATCGGGCGTGAACATGAAGGGGGCGTCGTCCGGGTCAACGGTGGCTGTGGCCGTGCATGTGCCCCAAGCCAGGTATACGCCATACTGGAGATTGACATACTGGTTCAGTGGTACATGGATCTTGCCGTCAGAGATGGTGCCTTTTACCCAAGTATTGAACCTGGGGCCATAGACGGGATCCTGGATGTAAACGGTCTGCCCGTCATCAGCATAGACGATGTTCACCTCGGCATGAATGGCAGTGGGCCTGCCGTAAGAGTCGAGACCGTATCCGCTACGGTTGTAAGTCACCAGTTCGCCCTCGGGCTGATTTTCGATGTATGTGGGCCCGACTGCAGGGTCGCTGAACTCGGTCATCACGTCACACTGCACAAAAACGTTGGTATCGAAGTTGATAACTGCACACAGGCCAACCGCGCCCTCGGCATCGTTATTGGGACCGAAGGATGAGTTGTCCATCGTGATGACATCGCCGTTGATGGTGAAAGTCGCCTCGGTAGCCGATGGGTCGTAATGGCACTTGTAGATTTCATTGTTCTGGTCATAATAGATCTGAGCCCATGACAGAAAATAGCCATAACTGTCGCGTAATTCTTCTTGCCAGAAGATGAACTGTCCCATGGGCACATGGATCTTGTTATCCTCGATGGTGCCTTCCACCCATGTTTGGAAGGGGGTGCCGCAGAGGATGTCCTGGATATATACCGTCTTGCCGTCAGGAGCATAGACAACATTCACTTGACCACCTTGGGGGTAGATCTCACCATTATTGCCAAAAGAACTGCCACCACGAATGTAGGTCACCAGTGTGCCGTCGGGTCGGTCATAGATGGGTGTGGTATATTTAGGCTTGTTCCAGATCATGGCATAGGCCTCGTTTCCGTTATCAAGGATGGCTGCGAGTCCGGTTGCTCCGTCACCCAGAAGGCCACTGCTGGAGTTGTCCATCGTGACATAGCCGTCATCGCCGATGGTGAAAGTCACCTCGGTCACCGATGGATCGATAGTGAATATTTGGTTTTTCGGGCCAATGGTATTGGTGCCCCAAACAAGTATCACGTTTTCATCACCATCATAGTAGAGATACTGTCCAAGCTGCACGGTGATTTTGTTGCCATTGACAGTACCCTCTACCCATGAGCCTATATCAAACAAGCTGACAGGATCCTTGATATAGACCGTCTGGCCATCGGGGTCATAGACAACATTGAAGTTTACCTCTCCTATCAGTGAGGAATTTTGAGAGTAATTGACGCATTGAACGTTACGCTTGTAGGTCATGGGAGTGCCCTGGGGTTGATTCTCGATGACTGTGGGGAGTTCGGCACGAGTGAACGTGGTGTTCCATTCTGTGCCCCAGCTCCAGTCAGCATCATCCCAAGCTACGCTAAGGCCTCTGGAGCCGATGGTGTTGGCTGTGCCGACGGAGTTGTCCATGATGAAGCTGTCACCATCGATAGTGTAGGTGACTTCGGTCACCGTGGAGTCTTCGTAGCTTTGGGGATAGTTTTCATCCTCGTAAGATTCCTGTACAACATAACTCCAAGCCAGATAAGAACCATACCTATACTGGCCATTATAGTAGTTAGTGTAGACGTACTGGCCCATCGGGACAGTGAGTTTTCCATCTGCAATGGTGCCCCTCACCCAGGTTTTATACTGAGCTCCGAACACGAGGTCTTGAATATAAACTGTGGTTCCGTCCGGGTCATAGACCATGCTGACATAACCCATCTGTGGCATGGCCACCATGTCGATATTATTACAATACCAGCCGGAGCGCTTGTAGGTCACCAGCGTGCCCTCGGGCTGCTCGGTGATGGCAAGGGGGTCGCCGTCCCTCAGGTTGTTCATGCGCTTGCCCTTAACGGCAGTGGACTGTGACAAGTCGTGAGCCTTTTGGCGCTTGACAAACTGCTTGTGTGTCACGCGTTCGGCTCTGGCCTGACTCATGGCGCTGTGTTGTGCAAGCCAGGGGTCCACGTCGGCCGAGGCCCCCACCGCAATGGTGAGGCCTAACAGTAGGAATAGAAATTTCTTCATAAGCCTAATGGTTTTAAAAGTTAATAATTGAGTTATAGAGAAATAAAGTTAAGTCACTGTCTGATTACATCTTAAGTGAAAACGGTAGGGTAAAGAGACACAAAAAGACATCTGCAAAAATATAATAAATAAAACAAAAATGCAACAAAAGAACAGAATATTTTAAAGAAATGCATCGAAAACACGCCAGTATTGCAAGTGAGCAAGCAGTCGAGAATCGGGTGGCTGGCATGAGGACGTCGGGAGGTAGGCGGGCAGGCCGGAGGTCTGCACAAGGCCAGCGGCCTTGACTAGTCGTAGCCCCAGGGCGCACAGGCCGAAGGTCTGTGTGGCCTGGGGAGAGCGGCCGACGTGAAAAATGGGCCTCGAGAGAGGGCCACTCCCTGCCGACCTTAGTGGCCCCCAACGGGGCCCGATCATGCCCTCGCGCCTGTCACCAAGCCACGAGGACCTACGGCTCACGCGCCTGCCACCAAGCCACGAGGACCTACGGCCCTCGCGCCATGGTGTTAACTCCAGTCAAGGCCGCTGGCCTTGTGCAGACCTTCGGCCTGCTCGCCTTCAGTGACATCGACGCCCCCCGGCCCCCTCTTATCCAAGAGGGGGAGCTGGGTATCAGCAGTTTATTTTCATCGAATTCACGTTATAATGATTTTTGTTTAATTTCTCGGCCGTAAGGCCGATTAAAAATCCAGATGCCTATTATGACACAGCCTCAGCTCCTCCCCCGCCCGGGGGGAGGTGGCACGAAGTGCCGGAGGAGGGGGAGTGCGCAGGTGCGTTGATGCTGTCGCAAAGCGGTTGCCGTTCATTGGATATTTAGACAAAATCCTTGATTTTGATGGATATGAATACATTTTTATGGGAAAAGTTTGGATTTGTTAGATTATTGTTTATCTTTGCGGTAAATTGAAATAAAACTTGAATATTAACCTATAAAATCCCGTGTATTATGAAAAAGATTGTACTTCTCCTGATGACGGTGCTTGTGGTGTCACTTGCCGCTCTGGCCGATGTGGATATCAACAGCACCAATTTCCCTGATGCGAACTTCCGCGCCTTCTTGGTCAGCGAGTACCCTAACGGCATCATCACCACATCTCAGCTCAATTCCCGTACCGAGATGAATGTGATGAGTAAGAACATCTCGGACTTGACGGGTATTGGGTACTTCACGCAGTTGACTCACCTGAATTGCTACAATAACCAGCTATCCTTGATTGATGTGAGCAATAACACAAGACTGACTTATCTCAACGTGGGTTATAACAAGTTGACCTCAATCAATGTGGCTGCTAATACTGAGCTTCAAGAGTTGTATCTCCAGAATAACCAGCTCAACTCCTCGTTGAATGTTGCTAATCACAGTCAATTGCGAACATTATGGGTTCATAATAACTCATCTCTGATAGCAGTCAATTGTTCGAACTGTAATTTGACTAACTTTAACGTGTCGAACTGTACTTCCATGACCACTCTTGAGTGTTACGATAACATTAATCTGAGTAGTATCACAGGCCTGTCCAATTGTACTGACCTGAGGTATCTGGACTGTGAGGAATGTAATATTCTCGACCTGAGTGGCCTCAGTGGGTTGGCCGACGTGATGGAAATTTATTGTGGTCGCAACCAGTTGCGCTCGCTGGATGTATCTCAGATGGATTATCTGACAA